>JABAHS010148323.1_pt1 | contig 14346 bp, 14 predicted proteins | sample 7062111 | NCBI WGS metagenome assembly JABAHS01 (sample SAMN14534600, study PRJNA622989) | marine sediment metagenome | biome: marine biome [ENVO:00000428]; feature: marine pelagic biome [ENVO:01000023]; material: deep marine sediment [ENVO:00002113]; isolation source: pool of 4 deep marine... | reverse complement strand
AAACGTTCAGCAGCCCCACCTTGTCCGCTGAACTCCCGACCGATTTAGATCCAATTTGAATCCGCGGGAATAACGGATACATCGCAAGCGAAGATAGAAGACAGAAGATGGAAGATGGAATAAACGCCGACAGCTCAAAGAAAGGGAAATCGTATTTAGATAAGTCACAGAAGAAATTTGAGCGTGGGGAGATTTCGGAGCAGGCATTTTTGCAGGCCAAGCTGGACTATGAGACTGCGCAGGTGCTGGCCGGGAAAAAGCGGGAGGAGATTATGCGCCATAAAAGCGGCTTGACCGCCGCGGCAGTGGCCGTGCAGCGAGCAGAACTGAACCTGAGTTACACCGAGGTCCGCGCGCCGTTTTCGGGGTACGTAGCAGACTTGCAGGTGGAGCAGGGCGAGCAGGTTTCTGCCGGCAAGGAATGTTTCAAGCTGGTGGACCTGTCGCAGATCGAGGTGGAGGTGCAAGTACTGAGAGCGAAATCGGCTAGTACGGCAGGGGCGCATGGCCGAGGTGACTTTTCCGGCTTACCCCGGCGAAACGTTCCACGGCCGGGTGGTGCACATCAACCCCATGGTCGACCCGGAGACCAAGACCACGAAAGTGACCGTGCGGCTGGAGAATCCCGACAAACGCATTTTGCCCGGGATGTTCGCTTACGCCAAGTTGGAGGCACAGATTTTCAAAGACCGCTTTTTGGTGCCGAAAGAGGCCATTCTCGTCCGCGATCAGCGCAAATTGGTGTTCATCATCCGGGATGGTCTGGCGAAATGGTGCTACGTGGAGACGGGACTGGAGAATGAAGAGTTTGCGGAAATTCTCGACTCGACTTTCGGGCTGAAGCCGGGGGAGATGGTGATCACCTCCGGGCATTATACCCTAGTGCACGATGCAAGGGTGACTGTTGATTGATTGTTCCATTGGAGGCACTAAAAATCGAACGAATAATACAAAGCAATGCCCTTTTCTTTAGCATAGCTTTCCACATCAGGACTGGTGGTCATGTGGGTAATCAGCAAAGGAAAGATATGCTCATAGAGACCCGATAGACGATTGACTTTTCGTCGCAGGAAGGCATCGATTCCTTTCTTGGAGAGTTGGCTCTTACTTTCACCCACGATGGTTACGGTGCGACCATTTTGCGAAGCAGAGCCGATGATGTTGATTTCGATATATTCGCCTTTTCTGTCTTTGACATACCTGTGCTTCAGTCTTTCTTGCAGCAAAAGACCGTAGTCCTTTTTAAGCAAAGCAGGCAAGGCCTTAAACGCCTCGTTTTCAAGAGTATACCCAACCGCCGTCGTGAGTCCGCCCAACTGCTTTCTGGTCTCTTTATGATCCTTAATAAGTGTGTGGAGTTCGTCTTCGGTTCGCTTCTGCGCTTCGGCCAACTCCTCAACACGAGCCTCAGTCCGCATCTGCGCTTCGGCCAGCTCCTCAACTCTTTCCGCCAGTTCACCTACACGGGACTCGGTTCTTTTCTGAGCCTCGGCCAGGTCATGAACAACTTCCTTAAGCTCATTGAACTCGGTTTTGGTGACCGTATTTTGCAGGTCGGCATACATCGTGGAAAAGATATTGGCGATGGTCCTGGCGGCCGAAGGTTCGAGCGTCTTTTGTAACTCTTCAAAGATTTTCAGAGTATCGATCATGCTCTTTATAACACCAAACTTTTGCGTATTTAAAAAAATACGTAATTCTACATAGCTTTGCAAGCATTTAGTTAATTAGCAATCGTTTCACGTTTGTCGAAATCTAACGGGCCGGAATTCTCTTCTTTGAAAATCTTTAAGATACCGCTAGGATAAGTAAAAGCTTGCAAAGGCTTTCCCTGTGCATCATATCTGTATATTCTATCTGAAACAGCTTTCGAAGCACAAATGCTTCCATCGCTTAGAACGCGTATCTGATCCCAGTCGGCAAAATACTCCGACAAAATCGGCGATTCTAATTCTGAAAATACTTTGAACTCGCCTGTTCTTTGGGCATCATTGAAAAAGACGATCTTGGGTTCACCTTTTTGACCATGAGTAATTCGTGGGTGCTCTAATAGGAGTATTCGAGATTCATGAGATCCGGAAATAGCACGAACTGCATGTGATTTCTTACGGTCGATGCGTTCAAAGGCCACAAGTTGATAATTATCCTTTTCTAGGTCGTAAATGACAAACTGGTTAATAAACCCTGAGAACAAGAGAATAACTAAAGTTTTACTTATTGGGACAATCCTTTCACAAGCACGAGTATTGTTCATTTCTGGTCCATAGAAGTCTTCATCAGACATCGTCTTAATGTGCTTCCCGTCTTCCAGAGCAAAAATGCTGATCCTGGTTCCGCCCCGATGACTGACAATAACTTTTCCTATCTCCGTAATGGCCATACTCCTTATGTTTGAGAGAAGAGCTTCCTCAGAAGAGGACTCGAGATTTATTTTCCTCAGCAATCTAAACGGATTCTCAGAATCCTGTGTACTAAAAGAGGTGTTCGGCTGGCTAGAAAAAGCACTCGTATGCCTCATAGTCTCGTGCGGTGCCAATTCTATGATTCGAAGAGATGTAAGGATATAAAGGATCAAAAGGAGAGGGGGTGAAAAATCATCCGCTCATGCCCTCACCCCAATCGCTGCTCCGTCGTGGTCTCCCACTCTCCCTCTCTCAGACATCCCTCCTACAGCTTCAGGTCAATTTCCACAATTGTCCAAAGCTGTGGACATCACAAAGAGTCTGTATGGTCACTGATAAAAACCGGATACCCGTGTTCGCGTTTTCCCGGATCTTTGATAAATCCATTTTCCTTGCCTACCACATAGATCGAAGAGACTCCGATTTCTTCTGCCGCCTGGAAGGCACCGATGGACATTGGCACCTTGCCGCCTGTTGTATCGACGAAAGTCAGCGTAGGCGGAATACTTTCTTTAGCAAATCTCCGCAGATGTTCTTTCACCAGAGCTTTGCATGCTTCGGGTTTATCAACGTCCTCGAGTTTAAGCCGATTCTGACTCATAGCATTTGCATCAGGGAAAAACTGGATGTTAAATGGTTGCCCTGAAAATGTTTCTGCGAGTTCCCTTGCTACTTCACGGCTATACTCTGAATAAACTAAGGATACGTGTTTGGGGTCAGCCAACGTAAAATCCATTCCGGCTGCTCACGGCGGCTAATCGGAATAACGGTTGCGACCACTTTTTCCACAGGGACATCGAAGGGTTCTCCTACGCCCTCGAATTTCGAGCGTCTTAGCCAATTGCGTATATCTTGTCTCCTAATCCATGCAATAACAGCTAAGGTGACTGTCATACACGATAGAAAATATCCTAATACAGAGCCAGCATTGTTAAGTTTCAGAAGCAGGGCATTCTGAATTCGATTGCCACTAAACCAGGATACATACGCAACGCCTCCAAAAATAATCAGGCCTAACAAGATATAAACAAATTTCATCGCTGCTTTCCTCTCACCATCAAAACTCTGAGATGGCGATCTTCACCCAACCCATAGGAAACTTGCCATCTGCGATGTTGCGTGAATTGCCCCAGCCACGATTTCGCCCTGGTGGTTGTGGATTTCGATATTCATCTAATGTTACGCTCTCTACGCCTGAAAACCGGCCGATCCTTAACAAGAACGAATCTTCCTCCAGATCCATATTCAATAGCATTGTCGAAGCTTCGTCCACGGAACTTCCTAAAAAGAATTTATCATGTTCCATTTCCAACTTCTGATGGTAAAAGCGAGAACAGGATTGACGAATTCGGTCAATATTGAGCCCCAGACTGAGTACTCCCCTCTTAATTAGTTGCTCATCGAGTTTCACTTGAGCTATGAACGTTACTTCTTTACCGGAAACATAGGAAAAAGTTGTTTCGTGAATCATTTGTAGATTATTGGGCTTTAAATTACCCCGTTTGTCTTTGCTCATGTTTTTGATTTCCGAGACAATGGTTGAACCATTATCTAAGTACACGTCTTCTACCTTTAAGGCTCGAAAGGGATCGTTCTTAGCATTGTTGTGTCCCAGAACCTGCGATTCAAATTGCCAAAACTGTCGGCTGAATGGCTTGGGTGGTTTGATTTTCTTCTCATTGGCCAATTCACTGATCACCGCTGTTCTAATGGCGCCTTTAATGGAACTTCCCGGAATCAAGATTCTTTTCTCCCCCTCAGTACGAATAAACGGACTAATGAGAAGTTGATTCTCGATTTGGTCCAACTTTGAAGTGTATAAAGTTTCAACGCTTTTCGAAACGCGTGTTGAATAGATGGCGACAGTCTTACTTGTGGGATGTGAGGCAAGAAATTTTCTCAATTCATTCAATTTTCCATTTTCTACGAACTGATTGAACTCCTTTCTTTCTTTAGGAGCCAACCCTTTGATGAATTCCTCTAGGGAAACCCGATAAAACTTACCATCTGAGATGATATAATCAAAAGGCTCCAGTTCCCTGCCTGCACCGATGTGAATCGGCGATAAGATTTCGCCACGTATTTCAAAAATAGACAATTGAGTCACTCCTCTATTTGCACACCCACCGGAAAAGCCAAACCATATTGCATAATTGAATTGTTTTGCTTGTGCACGCCGGCAACAAGCGCTCCATAAGGACGATTTCGTTCATAACTGTGAAAGACAGCCCCGCTGCGCATCATGGCAACAGGGTGTTTAAACGGGGAGGAAACGTTGTCAAAAGCGGTTTCAAAGTCGCCTGCCAACTTTGGGTATTTAATCAGTAAATCATAATGGCCATTCAAAGGTGCTTCCGAATCTGGCACATAAGAGGAAAGCGTCACAAAACCATTAGCATTGTCCGCATCTTCAATATTGAATTCGACCAAATCTTGTTCATCAAATTCGAAATGACCCCTTCCAGTAGATTTATCTTTTCCAAAGCCGGATAATGATATGTACTGAAGAATACTTTGGAGCTCAGATTTTGATAATGACTTCGACCGAAGATAGACTTCAAACTGAAAGTCCTCACCGCGGAATGTTTCTTCGACTGTATACAATCCTTCGATCACCGTTCCAGTTAATCGATTAATTGTGTTGTGATAAGTTGTGCTCAAAATCTCCTGTTCATTTTTTTGATTAGCATTGCTTTCAACAAGATAATCAAGAAGCGCGGAAAAAATGTTTCGGCTTGAAAGTGTCTCTTTGAGTTGGTCAAAAAGTCTGTAAGGAATCAAAGATATTCTCCTAATCGACTTGAAATAAGTTGCTCCGCTGAAGGTATCGAGGTTCCTGGTCTTGAATATCTCGATAGCTTCTTGTTTGGGGATGGGCTTCCAAACAGGCTTTGGCAGCATCCCTTTTGGAAAGCCCTCGCTAATCAATAAAGGTGGTTCCGTTTCATAGGCTGCAAGAAATTTCTCCAAATCGTTTTTTGAAAGCAAATGTAGCAATGCCCAACAGATATGGCCAAACAACGTATCGGATTGTAACGGGGTAATAAACGGAGACTTGCACGTGAGCGTCAGGCGGTAACTTTGATAGTTCTCCATTCTATTTCCTCGGGTCTGACTTGTTCAAGTTCTTTAAGTGAACCATTTACTCGGATAGAAAATTCTACTTTACCGCAGCCACGACTGGTCGAGCCTCCCAAAGAATCCTGTTGGACAAGCTTTAGAGCGTCCAAGACATATGGAAACAAGACCTCATCGGTTGACTTACATCCCTCTATGTCCTCAAATGCTCTATAAATGATTTTTAATTGGAATTGGGTGGGGATCGATCAATACGACTCCCCAAGCATTATAAGGAACAAGACATTACGTGATATTTTTTGATTGAAAAAGGGACCTGAATTCCGTACTTATGAATAGACAATTAACATAAGTGCACGAAAAGGAGGTCCCTTTGCGATGAAAGATACAAATTTTAAAATTCATGATCCATTTTTTCAAGCAAGAAATCTTCTCAACGGTTTGATCGATGTGCTATGTACTCAAAAATGGCTTCAGGCCGAACATGGCGAAGTTGAACAACTCATTCACAAAGACGGCTATGAAGTGATGCGGCTTGTTTTGCAGGGCCATCTTGACCAGCGAACCCGTCAAGAACCGGATTTTGACTCTGTGCAACATGGGAGTCGTGAACATACCCATAAACGCAAGAATTGCTCACGACAACTCAATACTATTTTTGGCAAAGTCAGAGCGCACCGAAAAAGCTACAGTGATGGTGGCGCTAATAGCATTTTTCCTCAAGACGCCCAATTAAATCTATCACGAGACCAATATTCCGATGGTCTGCGTCGCCAGACCGCGTTTGCTGTTTCCGAGCAGTCATTTGATAAAGCCTCAGAGAGTATATCGAGGAATACCGGCACCAGTGTCGCCAAACGTCAGGTAGAAAATATCACGCGTCATTTAAGTCAGGATTTCGATGCATTCTACGAATTGCGGCAAGGCGAGGACTCCAATACCTCTGACTTATTAACATTGACTTGCGATGGCAAAGGTGTTGTGATGCGCCAGGAGGATTTACGGCCTGCTACGCAAAAAGCAGCAAAATCCAGCAAGCATAAGAAGCAAACCCGGCTCAGCAGAGGTGAGAAACGCAATGGTAAGCGCATGGCAACAGTCGCCTCGGTCTATGATATCGCTCCTCATATTCGTTCTGCCGATAGCATCATTGGTAGTAAAGAAGAGAATTCTCAACCGCCCAAACCCGTTAACAAACGAGTCTGGGCTTCGGTTGAAAAATCGCCTCGTGAAGTCATCGAACAGATGTTCTCCGAGGCCCGGCGTCGTGACCCAAAGCAAAAGCGACAGTGGGCCGTGCTTGTGGATGGACAACCGGTCCAGCTGAAAACACTGCGACAAGTAATAAAAAAGCAAAACATAAAGGCTACTATCGTCCTGGACTTCATCCATGTCCTCGAATATCTATGGAAGGCGGCTTACTGCTTCTTCGATGAGTCCAGTCAAGAGGCGGAAGACTGGGTGAAAGAACGTGCCCTCAAAATACTCGCTGGAAAAGCCAGTCAGGTAGCCGCAGGAATTCGTCGCAGCAGTACTAAACGGAATCTAAATTCCAAAGAACGCAAAAACGCAGACAAGTGTTCTGATTACTTACTGAAGTACAAAAACTATCTTCACTACGACAACTATCTGGCAGCAGGCTACCCCATCGCCACAGGCGTCATTGAGGGGGCTTGTCGCTATCTGATAAAGGATAGAATGGATATTACCGGAGCCCGCTGGGGATTACAGGGAGCTGAGGCTGTAATCAAACTCCGTGCCATTATCGCAAGCAACGATTTCGAAGAATACTTCAGCTTCCACAAGCGCCAGGAACGCCAAAAAAACTATCCTTTCTATGAACGAATCGCTTATAAAATGGCGGCATAAGGAGTCGTATCAAAAGAGCCGCACCCATTGGAATTTAACCGTCGGTATCACCCTTTCAAGTGGCCTCGGATTCGCTGATGCCGTCAGTCTATTGATGCTGTTCTCCCATTTTTCTTCGGTCAAGTCTTCCAATATCATACCCCGCTCTTCCAATTTGTCTTTCTTGAATTCTTCAGTGAGATAGGCATCTCGGACAATTAGTCGTGTCGGACCTATTTTTGCCGCATCTGCGCTTGTACCAAAGATGCGACAAATGGGACAGTCGTTGTTTTTACACCATTGGTAGACAGCTCCGTTCTGTTCCACTTTGCCCAATCGCCATTCCAATAATGCTCTCATTCTACCCTTTAATGAAGAACCCGGGATATAAGGCTCTTTGGTTAGAAGATGCCTAATAACAGGATTATCTAACCCCCCGATTTCAATCTGTTCCACATTGCTGCCAATGTGCAGACCGGTAATCACTTCGATTTGGCCTTCAATTTCTTTAAATTTTTCGAATTTCATTCTTTAACTCCCTCACCGTAAAAGTATCCAACAACAGCTTCAAAGTGTTTTACAAAAGCCTCTAAATCGTCAGGACTATGAATATTATCTATACAATCATCAATGAATTTTTTAAATACCTTAGGAATCTTTTGAGAGTTAGGATTTGCTGCGTAAGCTGTCTTAGCTTTCAACATTTTTAGTAGTGGTTCAACCCACTCAAAGCCTCTAGCTTCGCAAAGGGATTGCAGGTGCTTGACTTCATTGAAAAACTTGCGGATTTGACTGGAGGTAAGTCTAATATCAGAAACCTTTCGCTTTTTTTTGGGTCTGAGCTCCTGTTCACCTTGCTTATTCTTAAAATAGAGAAACCCCTTAGCGAGTCGTTGCGCCTCTGTGCTCAGCAACTCCGCCTTAATAATTTTCCGCTGTTGATCTTGATAGAAATAGTTTTGCATTTTGGTCTCCTTGTTTTATTTTCTATTTCTATACAAAGTCCAAAAAATGGGTATTTTTAAGCTACTCATGAATCTTTCCCGAGGTGGACATTCTCTAAGAATATTGAGTTTTTCCAGTTCATCTAGATTTGATATTTGGCCCTCTCTATCACGCTTTATGATGTTTCGCCCGATGTCATAATTCAGGAGCGGCAGATACTTTATGTCCTCTACACGCCCTTCGAACTTAACTTTTGTATACATTCTATGATAACGCAGCAATCGATTGACAAATCCAAATGTAATTCCGGAATGATCGTCGTGTAATTTCTCATCAAGAAATTCAAAAAATTCAGTTAAGGGACTCAGTTCGTCCCATTTCACAATTGTTCCGAATAAAGCAATGCTGTCTTTACCAGACTGCCTAGCCAATTCTAACAATACCTTTGCTTGCTCGGCACCTGAGGAAATCGGATAATGCGGTTTAACAACCGCAATTCCAGCAGACAACGAAATGTTTCGCTTGTTGTCACAAGTAAATTCCCTAAACTTGTCATTTAAATGGATAGCAAATTTAATGACTCTTTCCCAAGGGCCTACAATGAATAAATCATCTCCACCTGAGTAAACCGTATAGATCGCCTTAAATTCTTCGTGGCTTGACAGAATTTCATTCACCCATCCTGAAAAAAATGTATCGACCATCCGACTAAACGTTAAATATCGGGAAACTGTAACATTATCGACTTCCTTGTTTTTCTCAACTGCCGTTTTCTTAAAACCAGAACTGAACAAGAAGCCGAGATTGTCGATGTCTGCCCTGAGAATTCCCAACAGTTCAGCTCCTCGATAGCCATTTTGATCTCTTGCGTCTTCAGGAAGCCACTTTGATAACCAACTGATCCCTCGAAAAGTTAAAACCTCTTTCTCCCAATCGGATTCATCTTCCAGTTCAGAATTTTTTCGATCAATTATTCTCTTGTCGTCAAGTTCCAATCCATCTAATTTGGGTATGTGATTAGCTAAGAATCTGTGTCTTATTCCACGCCCTTTTGTAGTCTTCCCCTTTTCAAGAAAAGCACCTGTATGAACCGTTTGGAAGAAAAAGTAATCTTCCGAACTAAATGCTCCTTTTTCTTTTGGACTAAGCACCTCCACGAAATAGCGGCTTGCTTTATTATCAATTTCACCATTTTCAAAGAACCAAATCACATTATCTTTTCTTACGCTGGTTTGAACTGTTCGGCCATAAGCGAAATATTTCGTATTCACCAGTCGTTGGCCAATTTTTTTGTCAAGAACGCACTTTCCACAAAATTTCTTTTCCAGATTTTCTTCCGTACGTTCCATTCTATTGTCAACATCAAACTCCGAAAATTCAGCCGGAAAACTGGTGCAGACTCGACACTCACGTTCTTTAAATCTATTTTCCTGATAAAAGAATTGGTTTGCCACGACCCCGAATTTTGAAAAAGCGATTTCAATTGCTGTTTTTCTTTTGAAGCTAGATTGTGATATACACGTTCAGCCACATTATGAAAACGGGTGATATTCAAATCCTTCCCCGTCATTTTGTCCTCTTGCCAGTCGAGGGTCAGGTGAATTTCGCCATTAAAGTTCTCCCAAAGCCAGGCCTGGATTTGTCTCTCAACAGCTTTCATCTCAATGTCTACGTCCACAACTTCGTTTTTCAAATTAGGGACCAGAATTAAGAACTTACCTCCTGTAGAAAACAAGTTACACGAAAGAGGCAAATCAAACGTATCTAAGATGTGCAGTATGATTATTTCGGTAAGTGCAGTAATATAAAAGGACCGGCTGCGTAGCCGCTTGGCAACACCGCCTTCTCCAATGGCAGAAATTTTGTACAGATAGTTTTGGATCCCGGACATCTCACCACCGACTAATCGAAGTTTATAACCATATTTATTAGCCTGAGAGTATGTTTCTATTTCATGTTCATGGAATTTATAAAGGCACGCTGCAATGGCACTTGTGGTCTTGAGGTGATCATACAAAGAAATGTCTGCTAAAATTAATTCTCCGCCTTTATTCATCGTAGCAGAAGGAAGGCACCAAAGATATTTTTCCAGTAGAGAAAGAAGTGTTGTAAAAACCGCATCAAATGAATTAGCATCAACGTATTCCAATTCTTCTTTGAACTGAGCGAGAAGCTCGAGAACTTCCTTTTCACCAAATTTGATTTTTTCTCTTTCATGCTCAGGGAATGCTGAAGAAGGAGTAAGAGGATTGAGCGTGTAGCGATACCTTTCACTTATTTGCTCTCGCTCCGGTCCTAAGGTTAGCTGAGTGAAAATTGAGTCAAGCGGCCGCTCGTAAACTTGCACTTCACGTTTCTACATTCAATATGGCGTTCACCCGCTGAAAAAGAATCCGCATCACAAACCAATTTGGCTAAAGCAAGCTCCCTTTTCTGGAGATGATTAGTTTCAACCGCATCTTTTATGAATCTATAGTGGTGGTGAGAGATCAGAGTCGCGACCAAATCAAAATCAACCCAGTCCTTATTTTCGAAAATCTTTCGAAATTGCAGATCTCCGATAAATTCAAGCGACCTTGCGGTGTGACCCCCAGGTTTAAAATAAGTCTTTGAATCAATTCGCTGCGTAAACTTGCCGATGTCGTGCAACAGAGCTGCCAATATAACCGAGTTATATTCCCTTGTTCTCGCGTCAGTTGGCATTTAAGACCTCGCGGGAGAAATGTTGGACTTTTGATTCATACCTAACCCTAAGGATGGGCCCGAAATTCCTCCATGAATCTAGAACAAAACATAATAAGGAGTTAGAATCGAAACAACGGGGAGACCTGATCCTTTTCCTCCTCCAAATGATTAAACCACAATAGCAAAATTTTAAGACTTTGTCAACTAAAAAAATACTTGAAAGTAGATTAAAGCTAACGTTGTAGCTTCCGTCATCGCCGGACGGATGCTAAGAGGAGTTGCGGGGATGAGTTCAGGATGCTGCCAAGTATGCTCTTTCACAGTGTCAAAATAATTTTATGTCAAAATCATTCGAGAAAGTATCAAGAGGTCTCAACCATTGCAATACCGCTGTTTCGGCAGTAGACATATGATGCGACCATTGACAGTAGTGTTGGTGTTAATAGTTCGGTAATGTGCTGGCAAATAAAAAGATTCTTTCAGAATGACACGTCAAGTTTTCGAAGTGTGTCGATTAGATGTCTGACCGAAAACTCGACCGAGTATCTCATCCGAGATTGTGTTGAGCGCAATCTCCCTGAATTAGCCACGAGACTCCCGCTTAAAGCACTCGGGAGTGACCGCTTCAGGCATTTTCGCTCAGACTAATTACTGGCCTTTATCTCCAGCCGTTTGGCTTCCCAATCCTCCAGAATCTGATCGACGTTCTCGGGATGACGCCAGAAAGCAACAAATGTCTTTATTCCTGCCTCCGCTAATTTGGCTTCGGTATTGAACTCAAACAAAGGCACGAGAATTTCGGTGTTCTTGACGTGCTCAAACAGTCGCCTCTGCACATCCGTATAGTGTTTCTGATCCACCATCACATTCGCATTAATTCGGGACAGTTCCTTGACGTTGCTGCGCTGGGATTCCTTACTTCCCAGGAATCGCAGCAGCGCTCTGGCCTGCCGCGGATGCCGTGAATTCGACACTATGAATGCTCCGTACGTGTGCACGATTTCCGCTTGCTTCACATCGGGATTGATCTCAGGAACAGCGAAGAAATCGAAGAGTTCTTTTTGCTCGTCATTTAGGCTTTCATAGAGCCACTCGCCCAGATTGTACATCACGGCTTTCCCCGAGGTGATCTCCTGAATGCCTTTTTGGTAATTGTTCCAACCGCTGCTGTCCGAAAATGCATTGTGTTCGAAAAGTTGCGCCCAATATTGAAACACGTTTTTGATTTTGGGATCCGTGAACGCCACTTTGCCTCTCATGACCTGTTCGTGAAATTCAGGGCCGTTCAGGCGCAGGTTCAAAATGGTGAACCAACGCGCCACGGGCGGCGGCCAACCCTGTGCCGAAACCGTGAATGGCGAATACCCGGCGGCATTGATCTCATCACAAAGTTGCAGGAGGTCATCCCAGGATTTGGGTGGTTGCCAGCCGTGTTTTTTAAAAATGTCTTTGCGGTAGAAGATGGGATTGAACTGAAACGCCTGCGGGACAAAATATTGCTTGCCTTTGTACGTGACCATGCGTTTAAAGCTTTCCGGAAACTGGTCGTCCCAACCTTCTTCTTTCCACAAATTGCTGATGTCGGCGATTCGGTCCTTTTCGACAAACTCACGGTAAACGCCACCGACGAAACTGCTTATGACATCGGCTTTGAAATCGGGGGCCAATTTGGCAGGCACCGAGTGCGGCACAGGGCGGGAGTATAGATTATTGCCATCGTAACTCATTTTAACCTCGGGATGCTGTTTTTGGAATTCCACGAGGTTTTTCATGTCCCACTTGCTGGCAGGAACTCCGCCATAGTAGGCGACATAATTCAACGTTTCGGCCGTTTTCGGCTCGAAGTTTTCGGCTTCCAGCAGCTTCATTTTTGCGTTGTTTTCCAGAAATTTTTTCCGATTGGCAGGCATATCCGTATCGGCCAGAATCTTCAACGCCTTCTTGTAATTCCTGGCGGCACGCTCATGCCTGCCCGTCACGAGATAACATTCTCCCAAGCTGTCGTAAACGTTCGGCGAATTTGGGAACATTTCCACGTTCAACTTAAACACTTTTAGGGCAGCATCATGCTTAGTCTCGCCCATCAATTTGTAGCCAAGCCGATTCAGTTGGGGCTCGCTGAAATCGTATTCATCAGCATGATTGGCCTTCAAGTCACGGTACTGCTTGATGGCTGCGTCACCTCCGGACTCCTGGATGATCGCATAAAGGACGTTAGCAATGGGCTTTTTCTGACCCAAACCAGTTTGAACCTGAATGAACAATATGAAGAGAACAAAAAGTCGCAACGCGATTTTGGGGTAGTTCATAATGCCTCCTGATGAATGGGTTGTAATCCGAAAAGATCGGTTGTTGAAAACAGGGCATGCCTCCACGTTTGGAGTGCAAAAATCAGCGAAGCGTATTTTTGCATATGCGTAGTTTCCCGTAAAAATACGTTCGCTACGCTCACTGATTTTTACGCTCCTGCTTAAGCGAGTGAGAGATGTTAGTCAATTTTAAATATTACGACAACGGATGGTCACCTATTCACGGTAGCGGATAAAGCGTGGGTTTGGCTTATTGGGAGGTCAGTTCCAAAAATAAACGGAGGTTGAACGAAAACAGAACGAACATGTCATTGCGGCAAACTTTTTAGCCGGAATCTCCTCATTTCAAACACCAAGATTCAAAGTGTCGAAAACTCGTCGGAATTTCGAAATTTCTAATTTGTGAAATGCGCGGGGGACTGAATCTCCAAAAATTAGGCATGAGATTCCCTAACAAAAGATCTCGAATGACAGCAAGAGCTCGTTTTCGTTCAGACTATTACTAAAGCGAAACTTTGCTTTTTTTGCCGCTTGATGCGTGATGATGGTGTCGAATCCATTATTTTTAATGGCAAAATAATTTTAGGGCAAAATCATTAGAAAAACTTATCAAAAGGTCTCGACTGTTGCAATGCCCTTGCTTTCATCTAGCTAGTTTTCGAGAAAATGATTTCGGTCAAGATTACAGGTGAAAGACGGAAAAAATCATCAAAGTAAATATGACATCCAATCATTTTGACTCTAATCATTTTGACATCTAAGCATTTTCCTGAAAAAACCTTTTAAAAACTTTTGCTGTAGTGCTATTTAGACAACCTATTTTAGAAGGCAAACTATGGAGGGCAAAACAATTCTTTTAAAAGTCAGTGTGGAAAAATGTCTATTAAGGCAAACATTCAGACCGAAGCCATTTCCTATGATCATGTTCAATTCTCAACTTGAAGGTTTTTAATGGTTTTGCCCAAAATCGTTTTGCCTTTTTGCTTTCTTTAGAGCTATTGTTATTGTTAAGGTACTACGCTTTTTCCAAGACTTCGCTTGGAAAAAGTGGCCCTTCGGGCAGTTAATATCGTAGATTG
>JABAHS010020080.1_pt1 | contig 14349 bp, 14 predicted proteins | sample 7062111 | NCBI WGS metagenome assembly JABAHS01 (sample SAMN14534600, study PRJNA622989) | marine sediment metagenome | biome: marine biome [ENVO:00000428]; feature: marine pelagic biome [ENVO:01000023]; material: deep marine sediment [ENVO:00002113]; isolation source: pool of 4 deep marine... | reverse complement strand
CCGGTCAGGATCCGCGAGACCTGGTTGCCGTGCAGCTCGGCAGCTCGCTCCGCGCCGTTCAGCAAGTTGTCGCGCACGCGGGCGACCTCGCGGCGGCTCAACCCCGTCAGCATGGCAACCCGTGAGTTGTTCGTGGGCCTGCCTTCGATTCCATAGTCTTCGCGTGCCACCTTGACGTAAGCCTCCTTCGAGAGTTCGCCGAACTCGCTCCAGGTCACTCCGTGCTTGAGCAGGAAGCGCACCACCGGCATCAGCAGGTATCGGCAACTTCGAATGACGTGTTCCTTCACTTCCACGGTTGGTCTCGCAATCTGTATATGTGTGCATCTTGCGCACATATACGTGTTATTGCAAGCTAAATATATGATTTATTTTGAAACCAGTTCTCGATGGGTTCCCCGGCCGATGCTAAGCCCATGATTTGTTGATGAATTCATCCGTTAGGTACCGATCCGCCCCGGTCTGGGTTCAATCCCGGTAAAGCGGATACCGCGCGGATTTGCGCTTTGGGAGCGGTCTTCGAACCGCGATCCGGTCGCGGGAAGGGGTCGCGCGCCGAGGCCCGCTCCTGCAATCGCTTCTCTTACGGCCTGCTGAGGTAGCGGCTGGGGTGGCGATCGAAGACGTTTGATTCGAAGCCCGAGACCGACGGTGACACCAGGTGCTTGCTCACGTAGAAATAGAGCGGCGCGATCGGCGCATCCGCGAGCAACACCGCCTCGGCCGCGGCATAGAGCCGCATTTGCTCGGCCGGGTCCACGGTGGCCTCGGCCTCGGCGAGCAGCTGGTCGTACCGCTCGCTCGAATAGCCCGGCAGGTTCTGCGGGCTCGTCGAGCGGAAAATGTCCGCAAAGGCGGCCGGGTGATCGAAATCGGCTACCCAGGCGAATCTCATGGCCTGCCAGTTGGCGCGATTGTCGCGTGTCGCGAGAAAATACCGCCATTCGCGCTTGTCGAGGCGCACGTCGATGCCGAGGGTCTCACGCCACATGTCGCTCACCGCCAGCGCGATAGTCTCGTGAAAATCCCCGGCGTCGTAGAGCAAGGTAATCCGCAACGGCTGCTCCCCGGAATAGCCCGCCGCCTCGTACAATGCACGCGCCCTTGCCCGCCGCTCCGCCGCCGGCAGCGACATCCAGTCGAACCGCGCCGGGCCATAATGATTGATACCCCCCGGCACCAATCCGAACGCGGGTTGCTCTCCCCTGCCCAACACGTGAACGAGCGTGTCGCGGTCGATGGCCATCGACAGCGCCTGTCGCAGCGAGCGGTCATCGAACGGCGGTTCGCTGACATCGAAGGCGATGTAGTACAGGGCGAGATACGGCGCGATCCTGAGTTCTCCCGCGTGCAGTTCCCGGAGCTGCTGCACATGCGACCCCGGCACGGCAAACGTAATGTCGAGTTCACCCGCCCGGTACATGTTGAGCTCGGTCATCGGCTCGGTGACCGGGTAATAACGGATCTCGTCGATGGCAACCCGGTCGGCCTCCCGAAACGCCGGGTTCTTGCGCAAGCGGATAAGGCTCCCCGGCCGCCATTCCTCGAGAACAAACGGCCCATTGCCGACGAAGCGGGCCGGATCGGAGAAGCGCCCCTGCGCTTTGCCGCCATCATCCAAGTATGGGAACGCGATCGGCATGGTCAGCAGTGAGGGCAGGTACGGCGCCGGGGAGTGAAGGCGAATAACCAGTGTCCGCTGCTCCGGGGCGGATACACCGAGCGCCGTAACCGGCTTGCGGCCCTGCGCCACGGCCTCCGCATTTTCGATCGGGTACAGGAGCGCGCCGTAGGTGGACGCCGTTGCCGGCGCCAGCGTGCGGCGCATGCCCGCGACAAAGTGGTCCGCATCGACAGGCTGCCCGTTGGACCAGCGCGCATCGTCGCGCAGGCGGAAGGTGTAGACCAGGCCGTCGTCGCTGACCGTCCAGGATCCCGCGACACCGGCGATGACGTCGCCGGCAGCATCACGCGCGAGCAGGCCTTCGTAGAGATCGTCGATGACGTTGAAAGCGTGCACACCTTCGGCGCGTGCGGGATCGAGGGTACCCGGGTCTTCGCCGTTACCGCGGCGCACGATGACGGGCTCGGCATCGCGTGGCGAGACACCCTCGCCGCCCGGACTGCAGCCGGGCAGGGTGAGCAACGCGATGACCGGCAGCGCAACGAGCGAAATTGCACGCAGGTTCATGCGCGCATCTTTTCACAGGGAGGACCGGCGTGCCATACGTGCCNNGCTTCGACCGCACCGCCATCGGCGAGCGCCTCGCCCTGCTCGGCCTGAGCGGCCCCGCGGTTCTCATGATCGCCGAGGAGCTGCAGTCCCACGTCATCCAACCGAACGTGGATGGCATCGTGGAAGATTTCTACGGTGCGCTCGAACCCGTGCCCGAGTTTCAGGCGCTCGTGCAGGGCCGCGGGCAGATCAATCACCTCAAGATGACGCAGCGCAAGTACCTGCTCAGCATGGGCCAGGAATTCGACACGCCGGACTACTTCGAAAGCCGCCTGCGGGTCGGCGCCGCGCACGAGCGCGCGGGCGTCTCGCTGAGCCTCTACCAGAGCTTCTATTGCCAGCTGCAGAACATGCTGCTGGCGCTCATCCCCGACGAGATCCGGCAGAAGCCCGATGCGTTCGCGGAACTGGCGCACTTCATCGTCAAGATAACCTCGCTCGACATGTCGCTCGCGATCGACGCCTATCACGCGGCGCGCGTGCACGATCTCGAAGATTCGATCACCCTCTGCCGCGCGGAGAGCGAGACGCTGCGGCGCAGCCTGCGATTCGACACCGTGACCCGCGTGCACAGCCGCGCCTACGTCGTGCAGGCGCTCGCCGAGAAGATGGAAATCGCACGGGCGCGTGGCGAGCCGCTGAGCGTGGTGATGGCCGACCTCGACCACTTCAAGGAAATCAACGATACCCACGGCCACCTCGTGGGCGACCAGGTTCTTCACGACGTCGCGACGCGCATGGTCAGCGCGGCACGCAGCAGCGACATCGTCGGCCGCTACGGCGGCGAGGAGTTCCTGATCATTTTTGAAGGCGCCGCGCGCGATGTTGCACGCGACCTCGCGGAGCGCATCCGCATCCGCGTGCTGGCCGACCCGTTCAACGAGAACTCCGAACAACTGTTTCTCACCGTGAGTCTCGGCGTGGCGGAGGCGATACCCGGCGAGGGTGAAGAATCGCTGATCGAGAGGGCGGACCGGGCCCTTTACGAGGCGAAGGCCGCGGGGCGCAACCGCGTCCGCACGGAGCTGGACATCGGTACTTCGAGCAAGCCACCGGACGCCTGACAAGCACGCGTCACCTCGGGTATGTTGGCGGCATGCGTGCACTGGCTGCCCTCATCATCGCCCTACCCCTGTATGGCTGCGGCACGTTGCCGGCCGACAACACCCTCGAGATCCGCAATGCGACCGTCATCGATCCCGCATCCGGCACGGTCACGGCGGATCGCTGCATCCGTATCAGCGGCGAGACGATTACCGGCATCGTCGACTGCGCAGGCACGCCCGACATCCCGCTGATCGACGCGGGGGGCCGCTTTGTCATCCCGGGCCTCTGGGACATGCACGTACACGCCGTCTGGCATGGCAGCGTCTACGAGTCCTTCTTCGATGCATTCATCCGCTTCGGCGTCGTCGGCATCCGCGACATGGGCGGCGACCTCGAGGTGCTGCAGCGGGCGCGCTGGTACCTGCAGCAGCCGGATTCCGTCGGTCCTTACCTCTTTGCGGCGGGCTTGATACTCGACGGACCGCAACCGCTTCACCCGTCGCTGTCACTCGCGCTCGAGACCCGCGAAGACGGCATCCGGGCGGTCCGCACTCTCGCTGCGCGCGGCGCGGACTTCGTCAAGGTCTACACGCTGTTGCCCGGCGACGCGGCACTGGGCGCCATGGCGGAAGCGAAACGCCGCGGCCTGCCCGTCGTCGGCCACCTGCCCGCGTCGATGGACGTCGAGACGGCCGTCCGGTACGGCATGTCGGGCATCGAGCACATGGCGGTCGAGACCGGTGGGCTGTGTGACGCGAGCGACCCCGCAGACCCCTGTGCCGAGGTGTTCGCGACGCTGACCAGCGCCGGCGTCTCGCTGACACCGACACTGATCGTGCGCAAGCGGCGCACGGAACTCGACCAGCCCGGCCTGCTCGAGCGGGCCCGGGTGAGCGAGATGCCGGATATCGTCGCCGACGACTGGCTCGCGCGGCGGGAACAGGCCCTGGCTACGCTCAGTGCCGAGGACTGGCAGGGTCGCCGCGCACAGTTCGATCGCGAGCGGGCGCTGACGGCGCGGGCGATCCGGGAAGGCGCCCTGGTGCTTGCCGGCACCGATGCCGGCGACCTGTTCGTGCCGCCCGGCGCGTCACTGCACGACGAACTGGTGTTGCTCGTGGCAGCGGGCATGTCGGAGATGCAGGCGCTGCGGGCCGCGACGGCCGACGCGACGGCGGAACTCGGTCTCGACGATCGCGGCATCATCGACAAGGGCGCGCGGGCGGACCTGCTCGTGCTGGGATCCGACCCGCTCGCGGACATCGCCAACACCCGCGACATCGACTACGTCATCGTGGGCGGAGCGATCGTCAATCGTGCGCGCCGTTAGACGGCCGAACCCACCGGGACCGGCTCAGCACCTCGTCCCAGGCCGCGACGGCATAGAGGACCAGCGCGAGCACGATCACCGCGTTGAAGCCGAACTCGATCGCGAGCAACGTCGCCAGCACTGCGCTCACGACCGACGCAAACCCGTTGATCCCCCACGCCCAGGGCACGAAGCCNNNAGTGACAGCGCGATCCTGGCCGCATCCGGCAGGCCGATGAACCTCCCGAATATCGCCGGCAGCGAGAGAACGTAGACCAGCGCCAGCACGATTATGGCGGCGACCGCAAACGTCACGGGCGATATGCGCCATGGCAGGTGCCGGGCGAGCCGCGCCGACGCGGCGCTGCCGAGCCCTGCGAACAGCAGGAAGCCGCTGAGCACGACCGCAACGGAGTACAGCGGATTGCTGAGGAACAGGATGAACTTCTGGATGAAGGCCATCTCCACGAACAGGAACGCGAGCCCGAGCAGCAGGAAATAGACGCCAAAGTTCCGCCCCGCCCCGGCCGGCCACGCGTGCCTGGCCAGCGTCAGCGGCACCAGTATGAGCACCACGCCCAGCACGGCCGCCTGCAGCAGCGTGGCCACGAGAACCAGGTAGCCCCACTCGATCAGGCCGGCGCCGCCGGCGGTGCGCAGAGCCAGCACTTCGGGCAGCGTGCGCCAGCGGAAGAAGTGGAAGAAATACGGCCGGTCGTCGGTTGCCGGGGCGACGTGGAACTTGTAGCGCTCCGCAAAATCCCCGGCCTGTTCGCCGAGCAGGGCAACGGTCGCCTGGTAGACGTAGGGCTCCTGCAGCCGGTTGTATCGATTGGCGTCCGCCGCCCGCATGCCGGGAAACCAGGCGGTATCGAAAGAGCGGGATTCCGAGAATGCCCGGATGCGATCGATCTCGCCGGCCGTGAACTCGCCGTTCCTGACCAGCAGCGTGCTCGTGTTCCAGCTGCGGATCATGGCGAGGCGCCGCCCCGGCTCAGTGACGCCGGCGCGGCGCAGCGCCTCGATGCCCGTGGCGATGAGCTTGATGCTGTCTCGTGGCGGCAACTTGATCCAGCGCGTGATCGCGAGGATGCCGCCCGGCGCGAGGTCGTCCAGGTACTCGCCCAGCGCCTCGACCGTGTAGATGTAGCTTTCGTTGAGCGCCTGCACGCCGGCGCCGGAAGCGCCGAACGAGTCGAGCAGCCCGATCTGGATGAGGTCGTAGTTGCCCTCGCGCCTGGCGATAAAGCCCCGCGCCTCGCCCGTGACCACGGTCACGCGCGGATCGTCGTAGATGGACCCGGCGAACACGCCGTACGTATTCGCGATGAGCGCGGTCATCTGCGGATTGAGCTCCACGGCCTCGACGCGGCTCGCACCGTGATACAGCGCCATCAACACGTCGCTGCCGGTACCGGCGCCGAGTACCACNNCGAGATAGGCCACCGACGCGGGATCGCCGTCGTAGCGCGTGATCGCGCTCATGCCGTCCGCGTCCGTGAATACCGCGAGCTGCTGCGGCGGGATATGGCGCGTGCCGAAGCTGAGCCCGGGCGCGTGCCGGATCGGCACGGTCGGGCTGTCCACGACGGTGATGAGCCCGAGCGGGCTCGACGCTTGGCCGAGGATGCGGCTATCGACGACCTGCAGCGCCTGGCTGAGGCCCTTGTATTCCGAGATCCGCAGCTCGAGCAGTGCCTGCGGCGCGCCGAAGGCGAGCAGCAACAGCCATGCCAGCTGCGCGATGCCGAGCGGCAGGCGCGAGGCAGCGGTCGCTGCGACCAGCACCGAGCCGAGCAAGGGCAACAGCACCAGCAGCACCAGCGTCGTCTGCGGGCTCACTGCGAAAAGCAGCGCGATCACCAGCATCGCACCGAGGCCGGCGCCAAACAGGTCGAAGAAGTAGATGCGGCTCGAGTCGCTGCCGCGGCAGGTGAACGCGAGGCCGATGCAGCAGGCCGCGAAGAAGAACGGCACGAAGAACGCCAGGTAGACGAGCGACAGGTTGAGGAACTGGCCGGGATCCCAGACGATCTCCAGCGCGTTGAACGGCACGCGCTGCGCGACGATGAAGCAGGCGACCATCGATACGCTGAAGAGCAGCGCGCTGCCCGCGAAGGCCTGTTCGAAGCGCGGCTCGAGCCGGCTGCGCAGGATCGCGATGCACGTGCCGCTGGCACCGTACCCCAGCAGCGCGAGGCTGATGATCATGTAGGCAAAGTGGTGCCACTGCACGATCGACAGCACGCGCATCAGCAGGATCTCGTAGCCGATCGCCGCCGCGGAGACCAACAGCGTGGCTGGCAGCAGGCGCCGCACGGGTTCAGTGCTCGCCGGTCAGCGGCACGAAGCGCACGGCGCCGATCTGCCGCGTCACGATCTTGCCGTCAGCGTCCTTCTCCAGCAGTAACAGCAGCTGCGTCATGAATTGCGCGCCGACCGGGATCACCATGCGCCCGCCGGGTTTCAGCTGCTCGATGAGCGGCGGCGGCACGTGGCTGGCCGCGGCGGTCACGATGATCGAATCGAACGGCGCGTGTTCCTCCCAGCCGTAATAGCCGTCGCCGAGCCTGGTCGTCACGTTGCCGTAGCCCAGGCGCTTGAGGCGCTCGCGTGCCGAGGTCGCCAGCACCTCGATGATCTCTATCGAGTAAACGTGATCCACCAGTTCCGCGAGCACCGCGGCCTGGTACCCGGAACCGGTGCCGATCTCGAGCACCACGTCGTCTTCGTCGGGCTCGAGCAGGTCGGTCATGAGCGCCACGATGTAGGGCTGGGAGATCGTCTGGCCATGGCCGATGGGCAGCGGCCGGTTCTCGTAGGCATACCTGGCCTGCCCCGGCGGCACGAACCTGTGCCGCTCGACGCGGCCGAGCGTGCGCAGAACCTCGTCGCCGAACGGATCGTCGCCGGCATAGCCGGCATACGTCCGCACCTCGTCCACNNCGGTTCGTCCGCGATCGCGGCCAAGGCGAACAGCAGCAACCCGGCCAGCAACGTGCGCATCAGGCGAACATCCAGGCGCCATAACCGACGACGAAATCGCGGTCTCCGCCCGTGTCGCCGGAGTTACGCAGATCGAGCGTCGTCACCTGCATCCCGTGGCGTTTCGCGGCGAGCAGCAGCCCGCGCAGCGGCGTGGCGCCGCAGGCGTCGTCATGGGCGATGTCGCTGTCGAGCCGCTCGATGCGCCGGCACGTCGCCGCATCCTGCTCGCGGGCCGCATCGTAGGGCAGGTAGTGGCTCAGGTCCGAGCTGATCACGATCAGCGTTTCCGGACCGCCCCAGAGCGCCTCCAGCAGGCTTGCCACCGCCCGCGCCGGTGTCTCGCCGACGACCACGGGCACAATGCTGAACTCGCCGAGCACCGTCTGCAGAAACGGCAGGTGCACTTCGAGGCTGTGTTCGTACTGGTGCGACGGCTCGAAAACCTCGACGCCCTGTGTTTCGAGGAGCGCGACCGCATCCCGGTCGACAGGCACGTCGCCGAGCGGCGTCCGGAAGGCCTCGGCAGTGCTGAGCGCCATGCCGGCGACGGGCACGCGGTGACACGGCCCGAGCAATACCACCCGTTTGTAGACGTCCCGGTGACGGGACAGGCGCGCGTACGCGGACGCCGCCACCGCGCCGGAGTAAACGTAGCCGGCATGCGGCGCCACCAGGGCCTTTGGAGGTACCTCGCCGTCCGGCGCGACCTCGCCGAGCAACGCACTGACGAGTGCTCGCAGTTCGGCCGGTTCCTGCGGGTAGAACTGGCCGGCGACGGCGGGTTCCCTGACAACGGTCATAGCGGCTCTGCCGGGCACAACAGGGTCATTCTAGGCGCATGGCGACCCATTAAAATAGGTAACTTTACGGGTTACGGATTGATTCCGCGGACCCGCGCATCCATATAGAAGAATCGGAACATGGACAAGTCGAACGCAATTTCAGGCAAAGCGGCCCGCTACTGGCACCGCCTCGACGACGGCCGGCTGCAGTGCGACCTCTGCCCGCGGTTCTGCAAGCTGCGCGACGGGCAGCGCGGGCTGTGCTTCGTCCGCGCGCACGGTGGCGAGGAACTGGTGCTGACGACCTACGGGCGCTCCAGCGGTTTCTGCATCGACCCGATCGAAAAGAAGCCGCTCAATCACTTCCTGCCGGGAACGCCCGTGCTCTCCTTCGGCACGGCGGGCTGCAACCTCGCCTGCAAGTTCTGCCAGAACTGGGACATCACCAAGTCGCGCGAATTCGACCGCCTGCAGGCAACGGCTTCGCCCGAGGACATCGCCGCCGCCGCCGCCGCGAGCGACTGCCGCAGTGTCGCCTACACCTACAACGATCCCGTCATCTTTCTCGAGTACGCCGTCGACGCGGCCGCCGCGTGCCGCGAACGTCGCGTTCGCAACGTCGCCGTCACCGCGGGCTATGTCACGGAACGGGCGAGGGAGGAGTTCTTCGGCGCGATGGACGCCGTCAACGTCGACCTGAAGGCGTTCACGGAGCGTTTCTACTGGAAGATCTGCGGCGCTCACCTCGAGCCGGTGCTCGACACGCTGCGCTACCTGAAAACGGAAACCGATACCTGGCTCGAACTGACCACGCTGCTGATCCCGGGCGAGAACGACTCCGACGCCGAGATCGACGCGATGACCCGCTGGATCGTCGACAACCTCGGCCCCGACGTGCCGCTGCATTTCACGGCCTTCCATCCGAGCTGGAAGATGATGGACACGCCGCCTNNCGGCCTGCACCACGTCTACACGGGGAACGTGCACGACCCGGCCGGCGCGAGCACGTACTGCCCGGGCTGCGGTGCGCTGCTTATCGGGCGGGACGGCTATCACGTCGGCGCATGGAATCTCGACGCCGACGGCGGCAAGGCCACGTGCCGCGGTTGCGGCGGGACGATCGCCGGGGTCTTCGAAGCCAGGCCCGGCTGCTGGGGCGGCAAGCGCAGGCCGGTAGACCCCGCCCTGCACTGAGCCCGCCGCGCGGCGTTTACCGGGCTTTCTTGCCGGCGCCGGTCGGCACGGCTCTGAGCTGTGCCTGGCGCTTGCGCCGCATCTCGTCGAGGTTCTTCATGCGCCGCGTATCCGCCGCGGTCGCGCGGCCGGCGGCCGCCTGGTTCGGGGCGGGCACGTTCATCACCTTGAGACGATGGTGGCCCAGCGAGATAACGTCGTTGTCGAACAGCAACGTGCTCTTGACCCGCACCGAGTTCACTGTCGTGCCGTTGGCGCTGTTCAGGTCCAGCAGCACCAGGCCGTCCGGGTAGAGCATCAGCAGGGTATGGAGCTTGCTGCAGAACTCGTCCGCGATGACGATGTCCGCGAGTTCCGAGCGGCCGATCAGCACCTTCCTGTCGTTGACCACGTATTCCCTGAGCGTCTTGCCGTGCTTCGATATGATCAGGCTCGGCGGCTTCTTGCGCGGCTCAGCCAGTTTCTCCGGCCGCTTCATGATCCGTGTGACCGTCACCGGCAATTGCTCGGAACGCTGGATAGCGGTCAGCGCCAGGGCGTTCAGTCGTGCCGGCCACCCCCTGGAGATCTCGTGCAGCTTGTCGCAGGCGTCGCCGGGAAAGACCGAGTCGGGCACGCCGACGCCGCAGGCCTCGAGGCGCGCGTGCAGGTAGATGAGCGCCTCGTTGGCCGTCATCGGCTCGAGCCGTCGCACCTCCAAGGGGCNNTAGAGCCGGTTTACGGCCTTCTCTCATGGCGGCTATCTTGCCGAGCGTCTGCAACGTGCTCGGGTACATCCTGTCGGCGTTGTCGATGATTATGACGGGCTGCTCGTAGCTGCGCGTCTGCTGCCTGGCGAACACCTCCAGCAGCTGCAGCAGCTCCTCGCTAGTTTGCAGGTCCGTCGTATACCCATAGCGCGCCAGGATCTCCGAAACGAAGCCACGCGGCTTGTATCCGGTGCCATCAAGAGCCGCGATCGACGTATCGCGCGGCAGTTCGCTCAGGAACTGGCGCACCACGGTCGACTTGCCCGACCCTTCCGGGCCCTCGATGACGCCGATGGCGTTGCCGCTGCCCAGTATGCTCCAGATGAAGTCGAGCGCACGCTGCTGCGACTCGTACTTGACCGTAACGGGCACTTTCGAATCCTTGCCGAATGCCCGTTCCCCGAAATCGGTCTTCTTCAATTCCATGTTCAACCTGCGCTCACCCTGTTCCTTATAGCCAACACGACACAAACCCGCTCGAGGTTCCCTCGTTCTTACAGAAGACCGTCGAGACCGTCGAGATCGTTGATCACGCGCCAGTCACCACCCGCTTTCTCGACCCGTCCCTGCCAGTTTTCCAGTCGCGCCAGGTACTCGCGCGGGTCGATATTGTCGCTGCGGAGCTTGGTGACGTTCAGCGCGATGACCTCGAAACCGGCCAGTTCGAGGTCGAATTCGCGCACGTAGCCGTCCTCGAGGTCCTCCTTGAGGTCGGAGAAGATCAGGATGGTCTTGTGGCCCGTGCCCTTCTCGTTCAGGTACTCGACCGCCTGCAGGATACCGCCCGAGATATCGGTGTACGGCGACGCGCTCTCGGTTTTCACGAAGTCCGCGACCTGCTGCGCGAAGACCCGTTTCTGCCGGTTCACCGCGCTCGGCCGGTCGTCGAAGGAGGCCTTGGCGATGATGTCCTTCTCGCTGAAGCTGCCGGTATCGATCCGGGCCACGGCAAACGTGTCGGTCTCGCCGAGCCGCGACAGCGTGTAGCGAATGATCTGCTCCGCCTTGACCAGTTCCTCGCGGTAGGTGCCCGAGGTGTCGAGCAGCATGTAGACGCCGGTATTTTGCGGAACCTGCTGGCCGCACGAGGCGAGCATGGCGCAGGTGAGCACCAGGACAAGGCGCTTCATGACCGCGCCTCCCGCGGCACGGCAGGCCGGCCCTTGCCGCCCCCATCCTGTCCCATGCGCTGTTCGAGCCACAGCGGCACGAACAGTGGCAGGTCGTAGAGCTGTTCGAGCAGGTTGCCGACGTGCAGCGAGGCATTGCCCAGCAGGCGCAGCAGCAGCGATGCGAAGCGCAGCAGCGCGATGCCGATCATGCCGACGACCGTACGCAGCGAGTGCACGAACGTCTCCAGCGGGATCGCGACGAACGTCAGCGCGAACGGCAGGATGAAGCCCATGCCCATCTGCGCCGCCGTCGTGATCCAGAGGTACTCGTTCGTCGCCGTCGCCGCCGCGTCGCCGCGCAGCAGCGCGCTGGTCGCCAGCTCGTCGTGCAGCAGCACTTCGCGCATGTAGGCGAGCCCCGCCTCGACGCTCGCGAGCAGGAACAGGATCGTGAACGTGATGACGGCCATGCGGACGCGCACCTTGTCGGGCAGCGCGCCGATGACCGGGAACAGCCGCGTGATGCGCAGCGACTCCATCAGGAACAGGCCCATCGAGATCTCGACCATGATGATGACCAGCGCCGCGATGTCGGCCGTCCGGTAGCCGCCGATCAGGCTCGTGCCGCCGACCATCTCGGCCATCGGCCGCGCGATCAGCGAGAAGTTGATCGCGGCGCCGCCGATCGCGACCGTCAGCACCAGCGCCGAGACGAAGAAATTCACGAGCGACGACGACGACAGCACCGAGACGGCGCGGTCGTGGCCGCGCACGATATCTTCGTACTCCTGCATCAGGCGGTCGATCGTCACCGATCGCGCAAGCAGGCTGTCCACGTTCTTACCGACACGAGACAGCGTCTTCTGGATCGCGCGCCAGTCCGGCCGCATCTCCTTGAGGAGCCGGTGACGCTGTTTCGATGCCGAAACATATGCCGCCATGGCCTCGTTGTGTGCCTTGACCACCGACTTGTGGATGTCGCCGAGAATGTTACCGACGCCGAATCGCCCATCGCGCTCGTCGATCTTCGCGATGGCCTTGACGGCCTCCACCCAGCGCGGCGGGTCCGGGGGCACATTGACCGATTGCTGGTGATCATCCTCGATGCGCTTGATCGACTCGTCCAGCGACCGGTGCAGGGCCGAATACTGTCCGAGATCCTTGCGAACGGTGTCGTTGATGCGATCGAACTCGCGCTCGATGACCCGTTCCTTGGCTTCGCGCCCGGCGGCGAGCAGCACGTCGCGATTGCGCGCCGCGAGTTTCTCCTGGGAGCGGGACACGGCCGCGGACGCCGTGCGAAAGCCGCGATGGAACGCACGCGCCATCGCCTGGATTGCCTTGTGCGCGGTCGGCCGCGCCAGGTACAGCGCGGAGACGATGAGTATGATCCAGAGTAAGGCCGAGGCGACTGGCCACGGCGTAATGCCTAGCATGAATGCCATTGATGGTAACCCCGCTGTCCTAGCTAATGACCGTAGACCGGTGGCTTTGCGAAGCGCCCTTTCGAACGCCGTGCCTTTTTCATCGCTTCCGAGAATTTCACAGCATCTTCAAGCTTGTCAACAAAACTGAAAACAGGCGCATAAGTGCGCGATTTCTAAAGACTGCAGCAGGATTTAGGAATAATATGTCGAACGCGCTACGGCGCTGATAACAACAACGTTAGGGAGAGAAACTATGAAGAACCTATTGACGGCCTCACTGGTCGTGATCGGTCTGGGCATTTCGGGGCTCGCAACGGCGGACAGCTTCGCCAACGTCTATACCTGTAAACTCAAAGACGACGTCGAGATGGAGGCGGTCCAGGAAGCCAACAGCAAGTGGCTCAAGTTCGTGAACTCCAAGGTCAAGGGTGGCGGCATTACGAGTTCGGTGGGCACCGCTGTTGTCGGCAACTTCGAAACGTTCATCTTCGTCGATACCTACCCCAGCCTCTCGGCCTGGGCCGCGACGCAGGAGTTGCTGGACAGCGACGCCGGTGACGAGGTCGACGGCCTGTTCGAAGATCTCACCGACTGCAGCAAGAACAGCCTCTGGAAGTTCGAAGACACGAAGTAACGCGGCGCTCGACTGCGGGAGCGGTTCTCGAATCGCGTACCCTCCCGGGCCGAGGCCCGCTCCTGCATCCGCCGAACCTCGCAGGCCGAGGCCGGCCCTTACAGCCGAACCTCGAATCGCCCTGTTACGGGTACATCCGGTAATCGTACTTGGGCGCGACGACCTCGTAGAACGGCTGCAGATACATGACCAGGTCGATCAGTTCCTGGATGGTCATGTACCGGTTGTAGACGTACATGTTCGACTCGCCTTCCTCGGATACCCGTTCCGGGGGATAGCCATCCGCAAGCTTGTGTGACGGGTTGATGATGGCCGTGACGAGTTCTCCGTACGACTTCACACGAGTAACTTTACCGCCAAGTTCGACGTACGGCGGCTCCAGCCCCGGCAACGCCGGAAACTGCTCGCCTTCGATGAAGTGGCACTGGTGACACTGCATGTAGACAAAGGTGTCACGGCCGGCTACCGGATCCCCTTCGGGCAGGCTGAATCCGCGTTCGGACATGCGGTCGCGCTCGCATCCGCCCAGCACGGCCAGGGCAAGCGCCAGCAGGGCGAGCGTCGACGAGAGTTTCATTGCGGGCCTCCTTCGCAGGCAGGTTATGCCTCGCAAGTCATTAATATCACGGTAACTATCCGGGCAGCATTCGGGAAAACCGCAGCGCGCTGCGGCGTCTTGCGGGATGCCTTGCAGCGGCCCATACTCGGCGTGGTATGAGTCGTCGAGAACACTGGGAGCAGGTGTATTCCGGCAAGCCGCCGGACCGGCTCGGGTGGTACAAACCGCGCCTCCAGACGTCGCTCGACTGGATTACCGATCTCTCGCTGGATGCGAACGCGCCGATTATCGACGTGGGCGCGGGCGCATCGA
>JABAHS010068348.1_pt4 | contig 14350 bp, 8 predicted proteins | sample 7062111 | NCBI WGS metagenome assembly JABAHS01 (sample SAMN14534600, study PRJNA622989) | marine sediment metagenome | biome: marine biome [ENVO:00000428]; feature: marine pelagic biome [ENVO:01000023]; material: deep marine sediment [ENVO:00002113]; isolation source: pool of 4 deep marine... | reverse complement strand
GGCTTCGTCTGGTGGCAGGGCCACAAGGATCAGGGCGAGCCCTATGCCTCCCGCTACGAGTTCAACATGGTCAACTTCATAAAGAAGGTACGCCAGTACTATGAAAACCGCTATCCGGGCAACATCGATCCGAATGCCCCCTTCGTGCTGGCCACCATCGCCTTTGGCGGGTGGGATCTCTCAGGAGCCGGGCTCACCGTTGCCAATGCCCAGCTTGCCGTCAGTGGTGAGACGGGCAACTATCCCGAGTTCGCCGGCAACGTCAAAACCATGGAGGCACGTGGCTACTGGCGGGACCTGGGACCGAGTACTCAGGGTTACCACTACAACCACAACGCCGAGACCTATATGTTGGTCGGCGATGCTCTCGGCCGAGCCATGGTCGAGCTGCTGTCGACGACTTATTCCGTTTTTGGCGATTGCAACAGAGACGGTAGAGTTGACTTCAAAGACCTTGCCGCCCTTGCTTTATATTGGTTGCAAACCGCCTGCGGTCAATGTGGCGGTGCCGACCTCACAGGCGACCAACAGGTCGATAATAGAGACGTGGATGATGTAACAGAATACTGGTTGACAGCTACGACTATACCGCCACTGCCGGGGCAGGCGAGCAATCCGAATCCGACTGATAATGCATTGGGCGTTGCTATAGCTCCTGATTTAAGCTGGACGGCGGGCTCCGGTGCAACATCACACGATGTCTACTTTGGCACGGCAAATCCACCGCCTTTTATATGCAACCAGACTACTACAACATTCGCGCCAGGCGACCTGTCTCAGGCCACTAAGTTTTACTGGCGAATAGACGAGATTAACGGCTGGGGTAAAACCGAAGGCACGGTTTGGAATTTCACGACTATGATATCTCCACCACCCCCGCCACCACCATAAACAGTTTGTTACGACGGTCTGCATGTAATAAGGATCAAGAAACCGCATATTTTATGCTTTCATCGCAGTAACAAATATTGTATAATTCACTTAGGTGACAAGACTATGATAAAACGAAAGGTACTGATTTTGGGCTGATTTGAGGGTGAAACAATGAAAATTTTGCTTTAGTCAAGCTGAAATAGAAAGTTCATTTCAACTATAAAGTTACAGTCATTTTCGCTGCTATAGCTCATATACGAAGTAATATTACTTTATTTAACAGGATAATTTCATGATGACAAAAAGTCGAATCAAGACCGTATTGACACTCGCCGTCGTGGTGATGGCAAGCCTCGGTCTTATGACCACCGCAGCCAACGCCGGGGTGACGGAACTCCTTTCGGCACTAACTGCTCTTAAAGATCATATTACAGGTGTCGCTCCTTTGACTGCCCCCGAGATAGAAGCGCATAAAGCGACGATCGATTCAAACAAACAATATATGGGAGCCAATGCTACTGTCATAGCAGCAAGTTTCGATCTGGTTGCAGCTTATGATAATACCCCCGGATATGGCCCTCTTTGGATTAACCAGGGCACTTTTACCAGGGATTCCGCACCTGATGATATACACTGGACAATGTATTGGGTTATGCAATACATCATGGATTACACCTATACGGCGGTAAATATCTCAAGTCATGAAGTTCTTCTCGATGGGTTCAAGTTTGACTGTTCTGCTCATTTCCCGGGAGCCGTAGACCCGCCTGTATATCCCGAAGTAACTCATACGGCAACCATTGACGGAACCTACCTGGACCAATGGGGCCACGATGTGATGCATGAGGAGCGCCCTGCAAGAAAACCAACCGGAACTTATTTGGCGCCCGGATCTATTGTAACTGTAACCGTTCCATCCTCAATTGTGGGCAAAGGTTACCAGGTTAGAGTGGGCGCGCACTCCTGGGATAATTCCAACAGACCAAAGTGCAGGCGGCTGGACCGTTCTTCACTTGTTTACAATATTGACAGTACTGTGGTCAAAGTAGCAAATCCTCTTGGCGGTGGAATTTATATAGAAGTTCCCGAGCATCAGGACGCCGGTATTGTTAACGTGCAGATAAAAAACGCGGTTCGTTCCCCGTTCTTTTCTGCCAAGAGTTTCCATTCAACAACGATTATGGAATGGCAGCAAATTGAACGCAATCATCCGGCTCCATGGGCGGATTTCCAGTCGGAAAAGTTTATGATGCAGGTTCCAACCGATTGGATTTATAACTTCGGCGACCCTCTTACCCTGATGCAGGATTGGGATAAGGCGATGGATACACTCAATGACTTGATGGGTTACCCGGCTCGCTCCAGAGAAACAATGTATCTTCAGGTAGACCTCCAGTTCCGTTCTTCAGTGTTCGCACCGGGTTATCCTTCTGTTAATGTAACTTACAATCCGAATACGAATTATGGCGGCAACCATAATCATTACCTTCTCAAAGGCCCTCAGCATGCTGCACACCAGGTATTTCATGAAGAGGGACATGGTTACCTCTTTGTTAAATTTCCCGGCGAAACGGAGTCCACTGTCAACTTGCTGCACGTGCCGGTCTGGCATGATACATTTGGATACGATCTGGATTACGCTTTTGCTGCTTCATGTGGTTATCATGGCAACCCGAACCGCACATTAGACAATACCGCCGTTACATGGATGATGGTTTTTAACTTCTCTCCGCGCCAGGAGCCGATGGCCTCCGGAGAAAAGGCGTACCAGCTCAAGGGTCATGCCAAATTTGTGGACATTGCCAAACTTTTTGGCTGGGAAGTTCTGGGTAATTTTTGGTATTCAATTAACGCCGATTATGAAAATGGGATCATCTGGTCAAGACATGGCTCTGATATAGACGACCTTATTTTAAGATGGTGTGAAAGTGTGGGAGTTGATCTGAGACCATTATTTCATTTTTGGGGAACACATCCTGTAGACCCTGTTGCTTTGGCGGCTGACATTGAAGCTGCAGACCTGCCGGCATCTGCAGCAATCTACGACAGGCTTGTTCATTACAAATCCCTTGTGCCCGAAGACAATACCGCTTTCCAGGCTTTTACATTGAATTGGTGGGGACATCAGCCCAGCATAAACGGATATTGGACGGAAAGGGAACATACAAGGCAGTGGGATACTACGGAATACTGGCAGGATAACGGCTGGGATTATTGTGGAACTGATCCGGCTCAGGCTGACGGCGAGATTTATACTGAAGCAACCTCTGCCAGGATTATAGCTGTTGTAGATGGTCTTCTTAACCTGTACTTTCCGTACGGCCGCCCGAATGATTCAGCTTTTGGCGACTGCAACAAAGACGGCAGGGTGGACTTCAAAGACATTGCCGCCATCGCTTTATATTGGTCGCAAGCCGATTGCGGTCAATGTGGCGGTGCTGATGTCACAGGCGACGAACAGGTCAATATTAAGGACTTTAATGCTGTAGCAGAATACTGGCTGACAGCTACGACTATACCCCCGCTGCCGGAGCAGGCGGAAAATCCCAATCCGACTGATAATGCTTTGGGCGTACCTCTAACTCCTGTTTTAAGCTGGACGGCGGGCTCACGTGCAATATCACACGATGTCTACATTGGCACAGAAAATCCACCACCTTTTATAGGAAACCAGACTGCTACAACATTCGCGCCCGGCTACCTCCCTCAGGCCACTGAATTTTACTGGCGAATAGACGAAATTAATGGCTGGGGTAGGACAATAGGTCAGACCTGGAAATTCACAACTGTGATGTTACCGCCGCCGATGCCGGGACAGGCGAGTAATCCGAATCCTGCAAACGCCGCCACAGGTGTCTCAATAGATCAGGATTTGAGCTGGACGCCCGGCTCAGGTGCCGTCTCACACGATGTATACTTTGGAACAAGTATGATACTGCCGTTCATACAGAACCAGACCGCCGCAACATTCGACCCCGGCAGAATGGAGATTGGTACAAAATACTACTGGTGCGTAAACGAGAAAACTACATCCGGCACAATCTTCGGGCCGCTCTGGAGCTTTACCACTTCGACAGTTCCACCCCCGCCTCCGCCGCCGCCGTAAACAGTTTGTTAAAACCGGTTGTCTGTAATAAAAATCAAGACACTGCATATTTTGTGATGTCAGCGTAGTAACAAACATCGTAAAATTCGCTTAGGTGGCAAGACAATGATAAGATGAAAGGTACTGATTTTGGGCTGATTTTAGAGTGGAACAATGAAAAATCCTGCTTTAGTCAAGCTGAAACTGAAATCTCTATTAACGCATCTTGGTAAATACCATTATCAGGGAAAGCACTGCGAGCCTTCTTGCACACAGTTCTTTGGTAGTCATGAATCACCCGCGGCTAACTACGCCAGCCTCCACCCATCCAAATCCGAGTCTTAACAAGTTTACAGAAAAGAGTTTAGACTACCGAAAAATACACATTATTTTCTTGAATTCCAACGTTGTGTGTGTTATGAGGTGAATCGAAAGATTAAATGTTGGGTGCATTGCCCAATATGTTCAAAATACCCGTGAAAGGTTACCAACAATTAAGCAGGCACTGATGAGTGCTGTATATTCAGAAGAATGAGAGGGCAGGTCCTGGACGACAAACGGGTACATCTCGGCATTATTGGTTTGGGAAACTGGAGCAGGCAGATTTTTCAGGCAGTCGGCGAGTTGCCTGAAGTCAGGATTGTCGGATGCTACTCTCGTTATCCCGATACGAAGAAGGCTTTCGCCTCGGAGTTTGACTGCGTGGCTTATAAGCAATACGAACATATGGTCGAAGATCCACAGATCGATGGGATCGTCGTAATGAGTTCCAATGCTGCCCATGAGCCGGATGTCACGATTGCCGCATCGAGAGGGAAGCACATATTGGTTACCAAGCCAATAGCTACTACCATTGCCGCGGGAAAGAGGATGATCGCCGTCTGCAAGGAAAATGAAGTGATTCTGGCTGTAGGACACCAAACCCGCCGTGAGCCGGCTTTGCGGAAATTGAAAGAGATTCTTGACTCCGGTCAGCTGGGCACTGTACATCTGGTTGAAGCTAATTACTCGACTCCCAACGGATTAAAGATAAAACAGGGCCAGTGGCGAAGCTTGGAGAATGAGTGCCCCGGGGGTGCGTTGATTCAAATCGGAATCCACGTTATTGATACCCTGTATTATCTTTTGGGTCCCATCAGCCGGGTCTTCAGTTGGCAGGATAAGGGAGGTCTGAAGGCGAATATACCAGGAGTCACGGCCACACTGCTGGAATTCGAGTCTGGTCTGCGGGGCTACCTTGGTTCTTCCTATGTCTCCGGTTTTTCTCACTGGATAAAGGTTTACGGGACTCAAAAAAACGCCTTTTACAGCGAATTGGGTGGCCTCACTTTGACAGAGGATTCCTGGGAAGAAGGAGAGGTTCGAAAAGATATCGCCCCCCCGGCCAATGTCACCCCGCCTATGCCGGCGATTGTAGAGGAGATTGGGGATTTCGTCCGGTGTATCAGGACGTCAGAGAGTCCTGAAGTCGGAGGCGAGGCGGCACTGCATAACCTGGCCGTCGTCCTGGCTGCTGTGGAATCGGATAAACTGGGAAGGCCCGTAGAAATCGCATCCCTGCTCCAAGAGCCGCAGGCTTGATAATATGAAAACAAAGAAGCAAGTGACAAAAATCTGTATTGCGGCCATGCTCTTGTGCGCAATTGCTGTGCCCTGTTCTGCTGCAACGTCAACACCAGCTTCAGCCCCGAGCGCATCGTTTCATGCGTTGGATTATCTGGCACTAATCGTATACCTGGTGGTGGTCGTCGGCATAGGAGCATATTTCTCCCGGCGCGAGAACACTACAGAAGATTACTTTCTCGCCGGCCGGCGCGTTCCCTGGTGGGCGGCAACACTTAGCATTTTCAGCACATACCTGAGCGCCGTCACGTTCATGGCCATTCCCGCCAAAGCATTCACGGCCGATTGGGTTACAATTCTCATCAATCTGGGCATCATCCTCGTGGCGCCGGTCACGATCTTCTGTTTTATCCCCTTTTATAGACGACTCAATGTAACTACGATTTACGAATACCTGGAAATGCGATTCAGCCCCGGTATACGGATATACGGCAGCCTCAGCTTCGTATTTCTCCAGCTTGCAAAGATGGGCGTTTTTCTTCTGCTCCCGTCGCTGGCACTGTCTACCGTGACGGGTTTCAATGTTTACGTCTGCATCATGGTCATGGGCCTGCTCTGTACGATCTACACGGTACTCGGAGGGATCGAAGCCGTTATCTGGACTGATGTACTCCAGTCCTGTGTTCTTGTCGGTGGTGGATTGCTCTGCATCGGCACAATTTTTGCCGCTGAAAAATTTGATTTCAGCAATATGCTGGCCGTTGCCGACGAAGCTGATAAGTTTCATATTTTCAATACAACGGGAGGAATTAATTCTTCGGTCTTCTGGGTTGTTATCCTCGGCGGGTTCTTCATACAGTTGGTACCCTTCACAAGCGACCAGGTCATCGCCCAGCGTTTTCTTACCACTCGCGATGAAAAATCCGCAGTTCGATCCCTCTGGGCATACGCCGGATTCGTGGTCCCGGCGTCATTACTGTTCTTCGGCCTGGGAACGGCCCTGTTTGTTTACTACGCCTCACGCCCTGAGATGCTGCCGACAGGTGATGTAAAGAATGACGCAATCGTGCCATGGTTCATCGCTACCCGGCTGCCTGACGGAATTGCAGGGCTCGTAATAGCAGGTCTGTTCGCAGCCACAATGTCAACTGTAGACAGCGGCATGCACAGTATTGCAACCTCATTGGTAAACGATGTACATCGCAAGCTCAGGCCGAATGCTGATGACAGGCAGCGTCTGATAATGGCTCGCATACTCACGGTTGCAGCCGGTTTATTCGGGACAATCTCGGCTGTGCTTATATCAAAGATTAACCCGGATTCACTATGGGAGATGATACTTCTGCTTGTCGGGCTCTTTGGCAGCAGCCTGACCGGTGTATTCCTGCTGGGAGTATTCACAAGACGTGCAGGCGCACGCGGAGCAGCGCTGGGTATAGCCGCATCGATTATGGCACTGATCATGCTCCGAACCTTTGACATCCCCATCCACGGCTTCCTCACTGCGGCCGTGGGCGTCCTGACCTGTGTGATTGTTGGCTATGTCGCGAGCATCTTCCTGCCGGCCGGTGTAGCGGTATCAATTGTGGTGCTGGTCGTACTCCGAAATATAGATCCTCGTCCTATCCATATCTATGACTACCTCACGGCGACCGTGGTCCTGATGTGTGTAGTGGTTGGATATGCCGTAAGCGTCTTCCTGCCGGCCCGGGAACGCCTGCTAAAGAATCTCACCCTGGCAACTCTTGAGGATGCGGAGGAGGAAGGATGAGTGCATCTTTTATATTCTCGAACTCACATCCGTGGGAGGTGCACAGCTAAGTTGTTCGACATAAGAGAAATTTTGAGCCAGGCACGAAAAGTCGTTTCCTCCCATGCGGGGACAACTCCGGGAGAGTATCACAGAGTTTTAAAACCTTCGAAGGCCGAGAGCATCAAAACCGGCGTCACTGTTTACGGTTGTGCTGATGCGGCAAGTATTCTTTATACTCTGGATGAATTGCCGGAAGAGACGGCAGAGAGAGAGGTCTGGATTGAAGCCATTAGCAGGTTCCAGAACCCGAAGACCGGTCTCTTTGAGGAAGGTTCACACCACCAGATTCACACCACGGCCTTTGCCCTGGCCGCGTTGAATTTTTTTGATGCTCGGGCAAGGTATCCACTCAAGGCACTGCATCCTTTAAGAGAGAGACAGCAGTTGATAGATTTTCTCGACAATTTGAGATGGGATAAAGAACCGTGGCTTGAATCGCATAAGGGGGCGGGCATCTATTCGGCCCTGGTACTTAACCGGGAGGTTTCCCGGGAATGGGAGGATTGGTACTTTGCCTGGCTGTGGGAACAGGAGGACCCGGAAACCGGATTCTGGCGAAAAGGCAATACTATTCCGCTGAACGATCAGCAGTCACCAGTTCCCCTCTTCCATTATCTGGGTGGATCTTTTCACTATCTATTCAATATTGTGTATGCCGGGAGAAAGCAGCGTTACCCCGAAAAGGCCGTCGATACCTGCCTTCAGATATGGAAAAACAATCACCAGCCTTTGTATGGTGAGCCTTTCTGCCGGGGAATAAGCTATGCTGAGATAGATTGGGTCTTCTATCTAAACCGCAGTGTTCGACAGTGTGGATATCGGCTTCAAGAGTGCCGGAAAGCAATCCAGGAGGCTGCCCAAAAGTATATCGACTACCTTCAACATCTTGATTATAACAGCGATACCGCTTTCAATGACCTCCATACACTCTTTGGCATGATCTGCGCTCTCTCGGAGTTTCAGTTGGCTCTGCCGGGTGAGTTTATCACCGAACGCCCTTTGCGTCAGGTTCTTGACCGGAGGCCCTTTATATGATCTACGGTGCAATTGAAGGATTATCCAGGCCGCTGCCCCGGCTCATTTTCGGGACGCTGCCGTTAGTGAATACGGACGCGGCAACCTTTTCCCTTCTCGACTCAATAGCAGAAACGGGCTGTTATGCCTTTGACACCGCCCATGCTTATGGTGACGGAGCTTCGGAACGCGTACTCGGAAACTGGATGGAATCGAGGAATAATCGTACCGAAGTTATCGTCATTGATAAAGGTGCTCATCCGATAAGAGGAAAAAACAGGGTCGATCCTGAAAGTATAAAACAGGATTTGCAGGAATCACTGTCCCGGCTGAAGACCGACTATATCGATTTGTATCTTTTACACCGGGATGATCCCGCCATAGCGGCAGGTCCCATCATAGAAGTTCTTAACGACCTGAAAAACGAAGGGAAAATAGCCCTCTTCGGCGCATCCAACTGGAGCCGGAAAAGGCTCCAAGAGGCGGCAGAATATGCCCAAAAGAACGGATTCTTTACCTTTTCGGTGGCCAGTAATCAGTATAGCCTGGCAGTTCAACATGATGATCCTTATCCCGGTACGTTCAGCATAAACAGCTCTTCTGATGATTCCGAATGGCAGTGGTACAAGCAGACCCAGTTCCCTCTACTGGTCTGGTCCAGTCTGGCCAGAGGTTTTCTCAGTGCAAAGTTTACAAGGGACAATCTATCCGCCTTCACCGATCCACAATCTCTTATAAGTATCCGCTGTTACGCCGGGGAGGATAATTTTGTACGATTGGATAGAGCCCGGCAGCTGGCTGAGAAAAAGGCAGCAACAGTCCCCCAGATTGCTCTGGCCTATATCTTTCAACAGCCCCTCAATTGTTTTGCTGTCACCGGTTCGTCGAACATAACTCATTTTAAAGAGAACGTCAAAGCTCTGGAAATAAGCTTGACAAAGAAAGAAGTCTCCTGGCTTGACCTCAAATCCGATTATCTCGATTAACAATAATACACATAAGAAAGCGCTGACATTTAATATAGGATGAGAAATGGAAAACAACCACATAGCAAGACGGAAATTCCTGCAATACCCTGTTGGGGGTATTGTCGTTGCTGCGTCGTCCGGTATGTCCCTGGAAATCGATGCGGCATCACAGCCTCAACCGGCAGCTAAGCTGCAAGACAGCCTGACCCAAAAAGCGGATGTCTTGGTCGTCGGCGGAGGGGCGGCCGGCACCATCGCGGCGATTCAGGCCGGTCGGGCAGGCGTAAAGACCTTACTACTTGAACGGAACAGCCAACTTGGCGGAACTACTACGACTGCTGGAGTCTCATTTCCGGGTTTGTTTGATGCTTGGGGCAAGCAGATAATTGCCGGTATCGGCTGGGAATTGGTGCGCGAAAGCGTGGAATTAGATGGCGGAAAGCTCCCTGATTTTTCCAGGGTGCCCAACCGTCATTGGATGAATCAGGTGCGGGTAAACCAGTTTCTCTATGCCATACTTGCCGAAGAAAAATGCGAAGCTGCAGGTGTCCAGGTCGCTTACTACGAATTCCCGCAGGCAATTACCAAAACGTCTGAGCGGTGGCAGGTCGATTGTGTCGGTTTCGGAACCCGACGTCGTGTTTTGTGCAAACAGATCATTGACTGCACGGGCGGCGCCGAAGTGGTCGGGATGCTGAATCTGCCAAGGCTTCGTGGACACGAAACGCAGCCCGGCTCTATGCTGTTTATGTTGGATAAAGCAAATAACCCCGGACGCCCGAATGGCCCGGGATCCGGTTTGCTGGATAGTTTATATATTCACGGAGCCGATTCAACGAACTCCCGCACTGTCACCGCAGCAAACCTGACCGGTCGAAGGGCTCTTCTTGATAAAGTCCGAAAAGAGAAAAAGCGATTGATGCATTTGCAGCCGGAGACCGGCTTCCGTGAAAGCTACCGCATCGAGGGCGAAACCGTAATCACCGTGGACGACTATACCTCAGGGCGGGTGTTCGAAGATGCGGTCTGCTACGCCTTTTATCCTGTGGATCTGCATACGAAAAGTGGTGTCAAGCCCAAACCCTTGGCCAAAGGCAAGATACCGACCATCCCCTTGACCGCACTTGTGCCGAAGGGAAGCCGTAACATCATCGTAGCTGGCAGGTGCGTCTCTAGCGACCGGCTGGCCAATTCGGGGCTTCGCGTCCAGGCCTCCTGTATGGCAATGGGTCAGGCCGCAGGTGCAGCGGCCGCGCTGGCCGCGCAATCGAATACAACCCCTCTTGAGGTACCGCTAAAAGACATCCGGAGAACACTACGCAAACATGGAGCCATAATACCTGATGCATAAGCGCCCGAAATGCAGTTCATCAATCGGGCATGGCGCTGCCTGAAAGAATCTTCCTTTCAACCAACTGAATAAGATTTCCTTCGATATCCCGAAAAAGAAATAACTTGGTGCCGTTGGGGACAGTTTTAAAGTCATCCACAACTTCCACCCCCTCTTTCTTTAATATCCCAACCATTTCTTCAAGATCCAAAACACTCAGGGCAATATGTCGCAAGCCCTTCTCTCTATCCCTGGGAACAGGAGGAATATCCCCTGAAGTTTCAAGAAATTCGATAAGAAATCCATCGGGGAATCTCAGCAAAAATGGCCCCTCTTGGCTCTCTTTGACCAGTTCAAGATGGAAGATTCTCTGATACCATGCCATGAGGGAAGGCACATCTTCAGCGCATATAGCTATATGTTCTACTCCCTTTACCATCATAATCCTTAGTTTCTCTGATTCACCAACCTCCTTGTTAAAAGCGGCACACTATCAGGAAAGAGAGGAAAAATCAAGTTACAATTACGACTAAGATTGTTTATACTCATACTCCTGTATGATACTCTTGGCTCGGATTGTTTCAATCGGATTCCGGATCGAATCGAGAGGGTACTTTTATGAACCAGTTCGATGTAATTGTCGTTGGCGCCGGCCTTGCCGGAGTTTGTGCCGCCAGGCAGGCCCTGCAGGCAGGAGCGAAAACAGCCCTGGTTACAAAGGGATGGCTGGGAGGGATTGGCATCCGGGGTTCGGGAGCGTCGGGATGCGGAGCATCGGAAGGGGGCAGGCCGGCTTTTTTCCGGTTACTGGACAAATCTTTTGATGCCGATAATTATCGGGATAAGATTATCAACGCCGGCCTCGGTATGGTGGAACCGGATATGGTCTCATTCTTCATGGAAGAATTCGTAAAGATGAAATCCGAAGCAGAAGAGATCATGAGTTGCTATCAGCAGCCCGGCCCTTTTTCTCTGGGAACTCCGCTTGTGCGTACCCACCTCGATTTCATTCGAAAGCATGCAAAGATCTATTGCCAGACTACGGCAGCCCAACTCCTCGTCAAAGACAATGTATGCTCCGGAACACTCTGCGTTGATGAATCCACTGGCCGGACGTCCCCGTTGTATTCAAAGGCGGTCGTCCTGGCCGCAGGCGGTGACGCCGGGCTGTTCTCGGTGAACGTTCATCCGGAATGTGTCTCCGGGGACGGCTACGCCTTGGGATTAAAGGCCGGTGCCGAAGCGATTAATCTGGAATTCATGCAAATCTTTACCATGACAACCGTCCCCACCCGGAATCTTATCCACTTTGCCAATGCCGAATATCTGTCCAGTCTTTATAATGTCGAGAGAAAAAAGTTTCTCTCCCGCTACCTTCCTAAAGGAATCAGCCTAAATCAATGCATTCGGGAAAACATTCTTCATGCCCCATTCAGTGTCCGCGATAGGGCATCGAGGTATCTGGCCATCGGGATTGTAAAGGAGATTAAGGCTGGCCGAGGCACTCCTTCCGGCGGCATCTACGTAGACTTGAGAAACTGCCCTTCCTTCAGAAACACCCGTCAGGACCATTTCTTCAGATACAGGGGGATAGATACATCCGCCCATCCTGTTGAGGTCTCTATGGGATTTCAGTGCTGCAATGGGGGCTTAAGGATCAACAAAAAGATGGAAACAACGGTGGCCGGGCTCTTCGCGGCAGGTGAGAACGCCGGCGGCCTGCACGGGGCCGACCGCTTGGGGGGGAATATGCTGGCAGCATGTATCATCACGGGAAGAATCGCCGGCCAACATGCAGCCGCCTGTGCACAGGACCGTACATGTGCCGAACACCCCCCCTGCCGGCCAAAGCAATTGTTGGCCGCCAAACCCGATTTGGCAAAAAAATACGCCCGCCTCATTATGGAGATTCGCCAATCAGCCTGGGACAATCTACTGGTAATAAAGAGTGAAAGTTCCATCAATCAATTTCTTATCCTGATTGACGGAATTAGCGAAGAGGCCCGAAAAATAGCGCCCAGTCCCGGCGAGGTGCCGGTGGAGGTGGACAATCTCTTGATCCTTGCAAAAGCGCTGGCCAAAACGTCCCTGGAGAGGAAGGAGAGCCGCGGTGGATTTTACAGAGAGGATTACCCCACCCCGGCCAAGCGCACACCCGAGGCGCACATCCTAACTCTATCAGAGGCGTCAGACGTGACACTGCGAAAAGAAGTTCTTGATCCTCAGTGGAATCCCGATTTTAAAGACATGTTGGATAAAGAACGATGGGGATAGTTCCGGTTTCCGTCAGGAATTTCCTTTACTCCTGCCCGAATCCCCGCCTTCATTTTTGCATTTTTTTTTGTTTGACAAGTCCCTGAAGTTATGGTAGGGTAATTTTTTACAACCCAGAGGGATTTTCTTTGCTGTTTCGTGAGAGCGTGGGCCGTGTGTTGTGGCGAATAACAGCTCAAAAATGAGATGTTGGGAGAATGTAGGTAGATAGAAATGGTAAGAGCGAGGATTTCAAATCTGCTGAAGAAAATCACTATTTTGTTTATTATCTGCTATTGTTGCCTGCCAGCCATGGCCAAATACGGCGGCGGTACCGGAGAGCCGGATAATCCATATCTCATTTACGATGCAAACCAAATGAATGCCATTGGCGCGGACCAAAACGACTGGGATAAGCATTTCAAGCAGATGGCCGATATCGACCTTTCCGCTTACACGGGAACAAGTTTCAATATCATCGGATACCGAGTACTTTTTTCTGATAAGATTCCATTTACCGGTGTCTTTGACGGCAATGGCCATACAATCTCAAACTTCAGCTACACTTCAACAGATAAAGGGAATATAGGACTTTTCGGACTTGTTGAAGGTTCTAATGCAGAGGTCAAGAATCTTGGATTGATTGCCCCCAATGTTGATGCCGGAACAGGATGGTCTATTGGTACACTGGTTGGCTGGCTGAGCGACGGAACTATCTCCAACTGTTATGTTGGGGGCGGGTGCGTTTCGGGATATACTCGCATCGGGGGACTGGTGGGACATAATGGGAAAGGCACAATCACCAACTGCTATTCATCGGCCGGCGTTTCGGGAGATTGGCGAGTCGGCGGCTTGGTGGGAATAAACTACCGCACAATCACCGATTGCTATTCGACCGGCAGCGTTTCGGGAACAACTGATGTCGGCGGACTCGTGGGAGTTAATGTCGCAACAATCACCAACAGCTATGCCAGTGGCACCGTTTCTGGAGATGGTAATGTCGGTGGATTGGTTGGATCAAATTATTCTGGTAATGTTTTAAGTTGTTTTTGGGACATTCAGACTAGCGGCCAGATATGGAGTGCCTGCGGAACAGGAAAGACCACAGACCAAATGCAGGACCTAAATACCTTTCTATACTGGGGAGCATGTGGCAATGAAGGTGTTTGGACTATTGACGATGGTAACGACTATCCTCGGCTTGCATGGCAGAACATTCCAGGCGTTTTCATTGTGACTTACGAGCCGGTGTATGGTGGTGGTAGTGGCACTGAGACCGATCCATATCAGATACGGACAGCCGAACAGCTTAAAACAATCGGTCTGATACCCTGCCATTGGGATAAACACTTCAAGCTGATGGCCGATATCGACTTGAGCGCATATACCGGAACAAGTTTCAATATCATCGGGACCGAGTACGACCTTTCCTTCACCGGCGTTTTCGACGG
>JABAHS010012922.1_pt2 | contig 14362 bp, 10 predicted proteins | sample 7062111 | NCBI WGS metagenome assembly JABAHS01 (sample SAMN14534600, study PRJNA622989) | marine sediment metagenome | biome: marine biome [ENVO:00000428]; feature: marine pelagic biome [ENVO:01000023]; material: deep marine sediment [ENVO:00002113]; isolation source: pool of 4 deep marine... | reverse complement strand
TGCCCCTTGATCTCGTGCGGACAGCCGACAACGGCGGCTTCCGCGACGTCCTTGTGCGCAACGAGTGCGCTTTCGACCTCCGCGGTGCCCATGCGATGACCCGAGACGTTCAGCACGTCGTCGACGCGGCCCGTGATCCAGTAATAGCCGTCGGCATCGCGGGACACGCCATCGCCCGCGAAGTACATGCCGTCGTAGGTCGAGAAGTAGGTATCGACGAAGCGCTGATGATCGCCGTAGACGGTACGCATCTGACCCGGCCAACTGTCGAGTATCACGAGATTGCCCTCGGCCTCGCCGTCGAGAATGCTGCCGTCACTATCGACCACCGCCGGCTGGATGCCGAATAGCGGCTTGGTTGCCGAGCCGGGTTTCAGCGGCGTCGCGCCGGGCAACGGGCTGATCAGGATGCCGCCGGTTTCGGTCTGCCACCAGGTATCGACGATCGGGCAGCGCTCGTCGCCGACGACATGGTAGTACCACTCCCAGGCTTCCGGATTGATCGGCTCGCCGACGGAGCCGAGCAGGCGCAGGCTTGCGCGCGAGGTGCGTTCGACCGGCTCGTCGCCCTCCCGCATCAGCGCCCGGATCGCGGTCGGCGCCGTATAGCAGATGTTGACCTGGTGCTTGTCGCACACTTCCCAGAACCGCGATGCGGTCGGATAGTTGGGTACGCCCTCGAACATCAAGGTCGTCGCCCCGTTCGCCAGCGGCCCGTAGACGATGTAGCTGTGCCCGGTGACCCAGCCGACATCGGCGGTGCACCAGTAGATATCGCCCGGGTGGTAATCGAACACGTAATGATGGGTCAGTGCGGCATAGACCATATAGCCGCCTGTCGTGTGCAGGACGCCCTTCGGCTTGCCCGTCGATCCCGAGGTATACAGGATGAAGAGCGGGTCCTCGGCGTCCATCTCCACGCAGGGGCAGTCGTCGGAGACACCCTCCTCGAGTTCGTGCAGCCAGACATCGCGATCGTCGACCCAGTCGATGTCGACCCCGGCATGGCGCACCACGAGCACTTTCTCGAGCGTCGTGACATCGGGATGCCCCGCTGCCTTGTCGACGTTGGCCTTCAACGGAATGGCTTTCCCGCCGCGAACACCCTGGTCGGCTGTGATGACGATATTCGATTCGCAATCGTGAATCCGACCGGCCAGTGAATCGGGCGAGAAGCCGCCGAAGACCACGGAATGGACGGCGCCGATTCGCGCGCAGGCGAGCATCGCGACCGCGGCCTCGGGAATCATCGGCATATAGATCGTGATCCGGTCGCCCTTTTTCGCGCCGATCTCTTTCAGCGCATTCGCAAAGCGGCAAACTCGCGCGTGCAGTTCGCGATACGTGATCTTCAGGTCGACATTCGGATCGTCGCCCTCCCAGATAATGGCGACTTCATCGCCTCTCGACTCCAGGTGCCGGTCGATGCAGTTGTAACAGGCGTTCAGGGTACCGTCGTAGAACCAGCGAATGTGCAGGTCATCTTTCGCATAGGACACGTCGCGGACTTTCGAGAACGGCTGCATCCAGTCGATCCGGGCGGCCTGTTCCGCCCAGAAGCCTTCGTTGTCCTCGATCGATCTGCGATACATCGCCTCGTAGCCGTCGGCATCGACATGCGCGCGCTCGGCGACGTCGCCGGGCACTTCGTAGGTCTTGATCTCTGTCATCACTCGTTACCGGTATTTCCTTGCCGTTTCGAGAATCCGCCTGGCCTGTACCCAGTGCGGCCTGTCAATCATTTCTCCGTCCATCGCCAGCGCACCGGCGTCGGGGTTGGCCGCGAACAGGTCAGCGATGCGTTCTGCGCGGGCCACTTCTTCTGCCGAAGGCTGAAATGCTGCGTTGATGATACTCACCTGGTCCGGGTGGATGGCCAGCATACCCTCGAAGCCATCACGCCGGGCCGCGGCAGCATAGTCTGTCAGCCCGTCGCTATTTCGAAAATCGGTATATACCGTGTCGATCGCCGGCACGCCCGCTGCCGCGGCTGCGAACAGGCACAGCGACCTGGCCAGCGCGTAAGGAGCCAGCCATTGGCCGTCGACATCCCGGCTCGCACTCGCACCGACTGCGGCGCTCAGGTCTTCGGCTCCCCAGGTCAGACCCGCAAGACGCGGCGTCGCATCGGCGTACTCGTGGAGCCGGAACAATGCACCAGGCCGTTCAGTGGTAATCGGCAGGATTCTCGTTCGTCCCGGATCGATACCCGCGTCCTGCTCCATGACCTCGAGCAGCTTGGTCAGCTGGTTTACGTCTCGAGCGCTGTCGGGCTTCGGCAGAACGATGCCGACGGGACCGGCGGGCACAGATGCGCGAAGGTCGTTGAGCGCATCGCTGGTATCGAGCGGATTGATTCGCACCCAGATATCGCAATCGGCGCCGTCGGCGATAAAGCCGGCCACATTTTCGCGCGCGGCGGGCCTCGCATCAGGGGTGACGGAGTCCTCGAGGTCGAGGATCAATGCGTCGGCGCCGGCCTCGCGCGCCTTGGCCAGCTTCCTGTCGCTGTCGGCAGGAACGAAAAGAAAACTTCGGCTCACGCAGGCTTCCGCAACATCAATGCCGTGCGTTTGCACTCGCCGACGAGCTCGTCGCGCTGGTTGAAGGCGCGATGCTTGAAGATGACGATGCCGTTATCGGGACGCGACTTGCTGTCGCGGAGCTCGAGCACCTCGGTCTCGATGCGGATCGTATCGCCGTGGAACAGGGGCTTCGGGAAACGAACCTCGTCCCAGCCCAGGTTCGCGACGGTCGTGCCGACGGTCGTGTCACCGACGGATATGCCGACCATGAACGAGAGCGTCAGGCAGCTGTTGACGATACGCTGCCCGAACTCGCTGCCCTTCATGTATTCCTCGTCGAGGTGCAGCGGCGCCGGATTGTGCGTCAGCGCGCTGAACCACACATTGTCCGCTTCCGTGATCGTGCGCGTGATCCCGTGCTTGAACGTCTGGCCGACGGAAAATTCTTCGAAATAGAGTCCCGGCATGCTGCTGCCCGCAGGTGTCGATAAGCGCATGATAGAAAAACACCGCCCGGCACTCCACTGCGTCGCCGGAATTCGTTCGGCGCTTGCGGCCGCAGGTCATCTTGCTCAGACTTGCGGCCATGAATCAGTCTCGTTCGCTCCGCCTTCCCGGGCTCGTCGCCATGGTTCTCGTCGTGGCGCCGATGATGGCGTCTGCGCAGGTGGTGGATACCAATCGCCCGGGCTTCTCCTTCACGCCCGGCGTCGTCCCGGAGGGGCGCTGGCAGCTCGAGACCGGGCTTGCCTACGATCGTCCGGGGAGCGGTTCGCGCACGACGTCACTGCCCCTCGCGGAGATGCGCTTTGGCCTGGCGGACGATGTCGAGATCTTCGTGTCCTCGATCAGCTGGTCCGACAGCGAGAGCGGCAATAACGATTCGAGCGGCCTCGTCGATGCCGTCATCGGCACCAAGATCGCGATCGGCGCGGAGGGCCGGCTGCGCAGCGCTGTCCTGTTCCAGCTGTCGGTCCCGATCGGCGACAGCAATTTTTCGAGCGACGACTGGGACCCCAGTGCGGCCTACATCTGGAGCTACGACAGTCGGATACCGCTGGCCGGCACGGTCAAGGTCAGCTATTTCGGCGACAGCTTCCAGCTCGACAACGGGCTGAAGCTGCCGTTCGCGATCAGTGACCGCCAGAGCGCGTTCGTCGAGTGGGAGGCGAACCTGCCCGAGGGCCGCAACAGTGCGCACTGGCTGAACGGCGGCTTCCAGTGGCTGCTGGACGACCAGCGCCAGATCGACATCAACGCCGGCGCAGGACTGAACGACGAGGCCGGCGATTACCGGCTCGGTGCCGGATTTTCCATCCTGTTCTAGCGACTCAGGCCGGCGGCAAAGCGTCTACATATTCGGCCATTCTCCGCTGCATCGCTTCATCGGGCAGCTCGCCGTAGGCCGCGCCGATGTTGTCGAGCATGTTGGCCGGCTTGCTGGTCGCGGGCGTGACGCAGGTGATCGCCGGGTGCGCGATCACGAATTTGATGAAGAACTTGCCCCAGGTATCGGCGCCGAACGCCTGCGCCCATTCAGGCACTTCGCGGCCACGGACCCGCGCCCAGAGCCGCGTCCTGCCGAACGGCACGTAGCCCAGTACCGCGATGCCGAGTTCCTGCGCCAGCGGCAGGATCTCCTCCGCCGCCGTTCTGTTGTCCACGGCGTAATCGACGCCGATGAAGTCGAGCGGATAGTCGCGCATTGCTTTGGCAAGATCCGGATAGCGACGGGTACTCGTCGATGTCGTGCCGATATAGCGCAGGCGGCCGGCTTCCTTGAGTTCCTGGACGATGGGCATCTGCGTTTCGAGATCGGCGAGATTGTGGACCTGCATCAGGTCGATCGGGTCCTTGCCGATATAGTCGAACGAGCGCTCGATCTGTGCCCGCGCCGCCGCCGGATCGGCCGACCCGCCGCCGCGTGGCGCAACGTTGACCTTGGTCGCCCAGAAGAATTCTTCGGTCAGCCCAAGGTCCTGAACGATCTGCCCGGCGACCTCTTCCGATGCGCCGTAGCCCGGCGCAGTGTCGAAGACGGTGCCGCCGTTGTCGATCAGGGTTTGCAGGACGCCGCGCAGCGCGGTGATGTCTTCACTCTGTGCGACCGAACTAAACGTGGCCGAACTGCCGAGACCAACGACGGGGATCTGCTCGCCGGATTTGGGGATCGCGCGCTTGATGATCCCGCCCCTCTCCTGGGCCTGCAGCAGGCTGGCGGGCAGTGTGCACGCAGCACCTGCCATCGCCGTGTATTTGAGGTAGTCGCGCCGTGTCAGCATCAGGGTCTCCCGGAAACAATGGCTCAGTCAGTGATCCGCCAAGTCTTATCGACAGGCGCAATGAGCGCAAGCATCAGGCCGCCAAACCGAGCCGGGAATTGTCAGCCACCGACGGGATTGCGACATCGGCTGAAGCGCGGCTCACAGCGCGTCGTAAGCCTTCGAGAAGGTATCGCCGTCTGCGATGCGTCCACTTTCCAACCCGCGTCGGAACCAGCGCATCCGTTGCTCTGACGTTCCGTGCGTGAACGCATGCGGCGTGACCCGTCCGCTCGAACGCGACTGGATCGCGTCGTCGCCGATCTGGTTGGCCGCCCGGACGGCCTCTTCGATATCGCCGCGGTCGAGGTAGTGCCGGTTGTGGTGCGCCCAGACGCCCGCGAGGAAATCCGCCTGCAGCTCCAGCCGGACAGAGTACTGGTTGTAATCGGGCTGGCCTCGCTGCGCGCTGACCTGCTCGGAAATGCCGAGCAGGTTCTGGACATGGTGCGCCACTTCATGCGCGACGACATAAGCCTGGGCGAAGTCGCCTGGCGCACCGATCTGCCCGGCGAGATCGTCGTAGAAACCGAGATCGATGTAGATCTTGCGGTCGGCCGGGCAATAGAAGGGACCCATGCGGGCATCGCCCATGCCGCAACCCGTCGGGTACCGGTCCCGGTAAATGACCAGCTCGGGCTCCACGTATTGCCGATCGAACCCGTTGAATTGCCGCGACCAGATATCCTCCGTATCCGCCAGCACGACCGCGACGAACTGCAGCAGGCGCTCTTCTTCGGGCGAGGCCTGGTACTCGACCGTCCGGGTGCCGCCACTGCCGAGCAGTGCCGCGGGATCGACGAGACCCAGCTGCCAGCCGATGAAACCCACAGCGACGAGCGCTACCAGGCCCTTGACCCCGAAGATGCCTACGACGACCTGCAGAAGCGTGCCGATGCCGCCGCGACTGCCGCTGACCCGCTCGCCGCGCGCATCCCTGACATTGCCGCTCTGGCGACGCCCCTGCCATTTCATTGCCCGCTACCCTCTGCACAGTGCTCGACCGCGATCCGGCAAGTGTAGGGGCCTCGGGATGCCGACGCGAGGCAATTCGCGCGCAGGCGCCATATGCCCGGTGAAGACAAACAGGCCCCTTGCGGGGCCTGTTGATACCTGTGGTCTGTTGCCGCCCCGAGGGAAGGCAGCGAAGCTTGCTCGGATCTCAGGGCAAGACCGCGACGAATGCGTCGGCGATCACGCTGTAGCCGGCAACATTGGCATGGATATCCGGGCCGACGGGCGCCGGATCGCACTGGTAGGTGAAGCTGCAGATGTTGGCGACGNNTCATTGGGTTCCGGAAACGACGTCGGCACCATGTTGACGAAATCATCCGATTCGAACGCGGTCGCCACATCGGCGACCGGCATGCCGGCGGCTGCGAACGTGGTATTCAATGTGTCGGTCGCCACAGCCACGGCCTGCGACGAAGCGACGGCGAGCACCTGCCCTTCCGGGCCGTCCAGCCATGACGACAGGTAGGGATTGTAATAATTCATGCCGACGATCGTGACATTGGCGTTAGCGGCAGTTTGCAGAGCATTCAGCACGGTCGTCAGGTCGTTGCCGATCTGGATCGACACGTCGGTGGCGCAGTTAATGTCGACGGTATCGGTGATGCAGCCGGCATTGCGGAAGTCGTTGGCGCCCATGTCGATGGTGACGAGGTGGACCCTGTCGCCGTTGTCAGCGAGGAAATCGACCGCCGCGTCCAGCTGCGCCCCTGCAAGATAAGGACAGTTGCCGCCATTGATCATGTCATCCAGCGTTTCACCCGGACATCCGAGCTTGACTAGGCGCAGCTCCCGTGGCGGTGAACCACCCGCCTCGAAATCCGCCTTGATTGCGTCGAAGAGCTGATCGGCGTAGCCGTCATCGGTCGGCAACGGCGTGCCGCCGCTGGTCGGCTGCACACCGACGGACAACGACGTGCCGAGCGAAAGATAGTAGTACACCTCGGCATCATTACCGATGTCGTTGATCTCATCGACGACCTCGTTGATCGCGTCACAGGCGCTGGTGGCCAGCGCGGCGATGATGAGTGCGAGAAGACGTAGATAAGCATATGCGCCGGTCCCGGTTTTCATGTCACAAACTCCCTGCCGCGATGCGCCGCGCCTCGGAAACTGCTGACGGCCGCCGCGGCGTCTGCGCCGGCCCCTGGAACCCGCGCGATGCCCAAGAGCGATCATTATTCGCGGCAGCGTCGGACAAAACCGAGACCAGCATCACAACTGCCGGGAAAAGGCATGGAAATCAGTGTGTTTGCTAGGCAGAAGTCAGTCGCGGACAATGCGATCCGGCCGCGGCGTGCTGTTAGGCGTCAGCATCGCTTACCCGGTGCAAGCATGGCGCATAGGTGATATCCATAACTGCGATTGGCAGCGGATTGCGCCGACAATGAAGCGGACAGGAGCATATGTGACGAAGTCTGAAAAAATTACCCGTGCAGATACCCAACTGCAGGCGATCGAAGATCGGTGCCGGGCGCTCGAATCAGATTTCGCCGGGGAGCTGTCGGCGGTGCATCCTGAATATCGCGATAGCGCCCTTAATCTCGTGCACTACCTGGCGCTGAGAGAAAGCGATATCCGCGAGCTCCAGGAGGACCTGGCAACGCTCGGGCTCTCGTCGCTCGATCGTGCCGAGCGCGATGTGATGGCGTCGATCAAGGTGGTGAGAAGAGCGCTGGGGGCGATGTCGGGCGCGCCTGCCGCGGTGGAGGACCTCGATCCTGGGGCGCTCGAGCTCAGGAAACCGGGGACCGATGCGCACAAGGAGGCCATTCTCGGCCAGGCGCCGGATGACCGTGATGTCAGTATCATGGTCACGCTGCCGGGCGGAGCCGGCGACGATTACTCGCTCATCAAGGAAATGATCCTGGCCGGGATGAGCGTCGCAAGAATCAACTGCGCGCACGATGACGTTGACGTGTGGGCCAGGATGATCAGGAACGTGCGAACAGCCAGCCGGGACACCGGCAAGCATTGCCGGATCGTCATGGATCTGGCAGGACAAAAAATCCGTACCGGCGACCTCCAGCCAGGACCCAGGGTATTCCACGTCCGTCCGAAACGTGATCCGCTGGGACGGACGATCGCGCCCCGGCGCGTTCGCTTCATTCCTGATGACCTGGTATGGCGCGGAACCAAGTCCGCGGTCGTGCCGGTTCCCCGTGATTGCATCGAATATGCTCACGAAGGCGACGAAATCCGCTTCAAGGATGCGCGCGGCAAGAAAAGAAAATTCACGGTCGTCGCCAAAGATGACAAGGGGCTGGTGCTGGAAATCCACCAGGGAGCCTACCTGGCCACCGGAATGAAACTGCGCCTGATTCGTAAGGAAGAAGGCGAAAAACTGACCTATCGTTTCGGCGAACTGCCGATGGTCGAACAGCCCCTGCTCCTGCGCCCGGGCGACACGCTGATCCTGACGCGGGCGGCAATCCCGGGTGCGCCGGCAGTTGAGGACTCCGCTGGCAAAGTCATCGAGCCTGCACACATTTCCTGCAGGCAGCCGGAAGTATTCGACTACGTCTCGAAGGGCGAACGGGTCTTGTTGAACGACGGCAAGATTGCCGGGGTTATCGCCTCGGTCGACGCCGACCGACTCGAAATGATCGTCGATAAAGCCAAGCCGACGGGCAGTCGCCTGCGCGGCGATCGCGGCATCAACTTTCCCGACAGCGATATCCGCTTGCCCGGCATGACGGCTACGGACAAGGAGAATCTCAGGTTCATTGTCGAGCATGCGGACGCCGTCAGCCTGTCGTTCGTCAAGCGAACTGCCGACATCGTCGCGCTGCAGGACGAGCTGTCGGCGATGAGCGGCAAAAAGCCCGGGCTCATCATCAAGATTGAGACCAGGAAAGCCTTCAAGAACCTGCCTCGCCTGCTGCTGGCCGCGATGCGCAATTATCCGATTGCCGTGATGATCGCGAGGGGCGACCTGGCGGTCGAGGCGGGCTGGGAGCGCCTGGCCGAGCTGCAGGAAGAGATCCTCTGGCTGTGTGAGGCGGCCCGGATACCGGTTATCTGGGCAACCCAGGTCTTGGAGCGAACAGCCAAGCGGGGCCAGCCGTCACGCGCCGAGATTTCCGATGCCGCGCTGTCACAACGCGCCGACTGCGTGATGCTGAACAAAGGGCCACACATCATCGCGGCGATCAGGATGCTCGACAACATCCTGCGGCGCATGCAGGGACACCAGTACAAGAAGACCCCGCGGATGCGGCGATTGAAGTTCTCCGCGGAGTAGCGGCGCCGGTCGGCGGGGCGCACTGCCGCCGTCGACCGGGGATTCGTCAGCGCACTCGGAAAGAGCAGGATTCCGTGGTTAAATCTCGCTCGCGCTCGCTATACTCCCGAGCTTTTCGGAACCATTGCGGGCGCAGCAGCATCTGATGAATATCCATCGCATACAAATTTCAAAGGGAGTTCCCGTGTCACTGACAAGAATTGCCAGCCTCGCGCTCATTCCCCTGTTATTGGGCATTTCGGCCTGCTCGCAGGATTCGCCGCCGTCCGATGCGGGCACAGTAACGGCAGATGTCGATAATCGACCCGTCATCGCTAGAAAAGACGACCTGCCACGCCACACCTATACGGTGTCGATGCGGGCGGTCGAGCTGTTCGACGCGCAGAACCGGCCAGCGTTGCTCGACCTGGCTGCCCGGGTCAGGGCGGATGTCGAATCCGATCTCGACACCTACAACATCACTGACGACCAGACCGTTCGTGATTTCTACGCGGTACTCGGCTCGGTAGCGATCATCGAGGAGCGCTGGCAGGATTACCTCGATATCCTGGACCGGCGCCGTGCGCTGGAAACCAAGGAGGCCAATCGGTTGACGATGGGCTTGCTGGGCGAGGCTTTCGCCTATGCGTACATTCAGGACGTGCCGGACGTCAACGCCTTCGTCGGTGACTACCTGGCGCGTCGTATCGCCGACATGCCCTACGAGGTGGTACAGGACAACCTCGAGAGCATGAAGGGCAGCTCGGAGATCATATCCGGACCGCTTGTGCTCGGCAGCATCGAGTCCGGCGTACAGCCGGTGCTCGACGCAAACAACGGCGAGGTCAGCTACGACGTCGTCTCGGGCCTCGTGGGAGTGCCGTTCACGCTGGACTATTTCGTCCCGGCCGCAGGCATCGTCAGCGAGGTACTCGGTGCGGTTGTCGCCGCGAATCGGGTCGAAAAACAGGATATCTGGGAGGCCCGCAAAATCGCGTTCGACGGCAGCGAAGCGGCCGAGCCCGTAACGATCGCTGTCTGGGATTCCGGTGTCGACACCGACATCTTCAGCCTGCCGTCACAACTCTGGCGCAACGAGAGAGAGATCGCTGACAACGGCATCGACGACGACGAAAACGGATTCATCGACGATGTGCACGGCATTGCATGGTCGCTTCACTCGGAGAAAGAGACGGACCTGCTCTATCCTGCGGGCGAATTCCCGCGGGAAGAAATGGAGTTGCAAATGCTGGTCAAGGGGATTACCGACCTCCAGTCGGCGGTCGACAGCGAGGAAGCGACGGCCGTCCGCCAGGAAATGAGCCAGCTGAGCCAGGATGAGGTGAAGGAGTTCATGGAATCCCTGAGCATGTACAGCAATTACATGCACGGCACGCACGTTGCCGGCATCGCCGCCGAAGACAATCCGTTCGCTCGGGTGCTTGTCGCCCGGATGACCTTCGGTCATACGATCATCCCCGAACTGCCGACCATCGAGCAGGCGCATGCCGACGCGGCCGCGCTGGTCGAATCGATCGCATACTTCAAGGCCAACGGTGTGCGCGCCGTGAACATGAGCTGGGGCGGTTCCCTGCGTTCTATCGAGAATGCGCTGGAAGCACATAACGCCGGCGGCACGCCTGACGAACGCAGGGCGCTGGCGCGCGAGATCTACAACATTGGAGACACCGCGTTCCGCAAGGCGATACAGGAAGCGCCCGAGATTCTTTTCATCACCAGCGCGGGTAACTCCGACAACGACGTGACCTTCGATGAGTTCTATCCGAGCAGCTACGACTATCCGAACATCCTGTCGGTCGGCGCGGTCGACAGCGAGGGCAACGAGACCAGCTTTACGAGCCTCGGCAAGGTCGAGCTCTATGCGAACGGGTTCGAGGTGGACAGCTACGTGCCTGGCGGCAATCGGCTGAAGCTGTCCGGCACATCGATGGCGTCGCCGCAGGTTCTCAACCTGGCGGCCAAGCTGCTGGCGCTGAAGCCGGATTTGACGCCAGCAGACCTGCGCCGCCTGATCCTCGAAGGCGCAGACGCGAAGCAGCTGGAATCACGGGAGATCCGCCTCATGAATCCGCAGCGTTCGCTGGAACTGCTGCAAGGAGCCTGACGCGCTTGACCATATTCGTGTCATTTAACGCCTGCAAAGGGCGATAAAACTCCGCGATAAGCGGCATCAGCGGTCTCCGGATGAAGACTCGATACGTCGCGAATGTTGTGACGGAGAGCGTCGGCTAGGCGCTGCACGACCGCGCCCGTCGAACAGGGGTTATCTTCCGGCTGCCTCTGCCGCAAACAGTAAACGGCCCTCTGGGCCCTTTACTGTTTGGCGGTGGGACGAGTCCTCGACGGAACATCCTCCGCCGCCCTGGCGAAGATTGATCACTGGGTTGCTCGCTCTTGAGTTGGCAAAAAGCCCGGATACTGGTTAAGGTCGATCGCAATGCGGTAATCCCGCTGCGCTGCTGCCATGGCGGGTGCCGGTTGTATATGAATTTCAAGGCACGCACTGGGGAATTGACCAATGATCGCTCAATCTGAAACGAATACGCCCGAACCTGTGTTGTTGCGACACGACGAAGGCGGCATCGCCACGCTGACCTTAAACCGGCCAGGGCAATACAATGCGTTGTCCGAGAACCTGTTAGCGCGCCTGCACAGTGAGTTGGACCAAATTGCCCGGGATGAATCCCTGCGTGTCGTGATCATTGCTGCAAGCGGCAAGGCCTTCTGTGCCGGTCACGATCTCAAGGAAATGCGCGCTACCGAGGATCCCGCCGTTCATCAGGCGCTGTTCGATCGCTGCGGCCGCATGATGATGCGCATCCACCGGTTGCCACAACCCGTCATCGCCTGCGTGAACGGAATCGCTACTGCAGCCGGCTGTCAGCTTGTTGCAAATTGCGACCTGGTTGTGGCGGCGGAGGATGCCCGATTTGCCGTCTCGGGCATCAATGTCGGGTTGTTTTGCTCGACACCGGCGGTACCGCTGAGTCGGAGTGTGTTGCAGAAGCAGGCCATGCAAATGCTCCTGACCGGCGACTTTATTTCGGCGCGAGAAGCACAGGAGCGCGGCCTGGTTAACGAGGTTGTCACGGCAGAAGAACTCCATCCCGCCACGCGGGCCCTCGCCGAAAAGATCGCGGCGAAGTCCGCAAATGCGATCAAGCTCGGCAAGGAAATGTTTTACGAGCAACTGCGGATGGAGCTGGCCGACGCATACGCCTACGCGAGCGAACGTATGGCCTGCAATATGGATTCTCATGATGCTCGCGAGGGTATCGATGCATTCATCGAGAAACGGTCGCCCGAATGGCAGCATCGATAAGCCTCGTCCATGCCAGACACACCCTATTCGACTGATCTCGACAGGAATGCGGCAAACTATGTACCGCTGTCGCCGCTGACTTTTATCGACCGAGCCGCGTCGGTTTACCCGGAGCGTTGCGCTATCGTCTATGGGGACATCCGGCGGAGCTGGTCCGAAACGTATGCACGCTGTCGGCGGCTGGCCGCAGCGCTCCGCAGAAACGGCGTGGCCGCAAATGACACGGTCGCGTTGATGCTGCCCAACGTGCCGGCGATGTATGAAGCGCATTTTGCGATCCCGATGGCGGGGGCCGTCATCCATGCGCTCAACATTCGGCTGGATCACGGCGCGATTGCGTTTCAGCTCGAGCATGGCGGCGCCAAGGTATTACTAACAGATTCCGAATTCTCAGAAACAGTAACGGCGGCACTGGAGCAACTCACCGACCCGCCGCTGGTTATCGATGTTACGGACCCCGCTGCCACGCAAGGGCAGCCGATTGGCGACATCGAGTACGAGGCGTTCCTCGCCACGGACGATTCGGACTCCGGCTGGCAACTACCCGGTGACGAGTGGCAAGCCATCGCGCTCGGCTACACATCGGGGACGACCGGCAACCCGAAAGGCGTCGTTACGCATCATCGCGGCGCCTACCTGAACGCCGTCTCCAACATTCTCGCATGGAACATGAATACACATCCGGTCTACCTCTGGACCCTGCCGATGTTTCACTGCAGCGGCTGGTGTTTCCCGTGGACGATCGCGGCCCTTGGCGGCACAAACATCTGTCTGCGCAATGTTACGGATGTATCGATCTTCGATGCGATCAGGCAGGAGGCAGTGACGCACATGTGCGGGGCGCCGATTGTGCTCAATCTTATGGCGAACGCCGACAGAGAACTCCTTCAAGGCATTGAACACCGGGTCAATATCATGACCGCCGCCTCGGCTCCGCCGCCGTCAGTGCTCGAAGCCATGGCTGCGCTGAATTTCGATGTAACGCACGCGTACGGGCTGACCGAAGTATACGGCCCCGCAGTGGTTTGCGCCTGGCACGAGGATTGGAATCAGCTACCGATTGCCGAACAAGCCGAACGCAAAGCACGCCAGGGGGTTCGGTACCCGATGCTCGAAGAACTCGTCGTGACGGATCCCGAGACCCTCAAGCCGGTGCCAATGGATGGACAGACGATCGGCGAGATCATGTTCCGCGGCAATATCGTGATGAAAGGCTATCTGAAAAACCCTGCGGCAACCCGAGAAGCCTTTGCCGGCGGCTATTTCCACTCCGGCGACCTTGCGGTTTGTCACCCGGATGGTTACATCGAAATCAAGGACCGCGCCAAGGACGTGATTATTTCTGGCGGCGAAAATATCTCCAGCATCGAGGTAGAGGCCACGCTCTACCGACATCCGGCCGTGCTCGAGGCCGCTGTTACCGCGATGCCGGATGCAAAATGGGGTGAGCGGCCCTGCGCATTCGTGGACCTTCGCGCAAACGCAGGAACGGTGGACGAACAGGAGATCATCGACTTTTGCCGCAGCAATATGGCGCACTTTAAGGCGCCGCAGAAAGTGGTGTTCGGGCCGCTACCGAAGACATCGACAGGCAAGATCCGGAAATTCGAATTACGCGAACGAGCCAGGGACCTGTGACCGAAATTCATACTTTGCGGCGAATCCTCACCCAGTACAAACGCGTCGCGATTGTCGGACTTTCCGCCGACTGGTCACGGCCCAGCAACTTCGCCGCGAAGTACCTGCTCGAACACGGATTCGATGTCATTCCGGTTAACCCCAGATACGAGGAGATACTCGGGCAAAAGTGCTATCCGGACCTGGTCGACATACCGACACCGGTCGATATCGTCGACCTGTTTCAGCGCCCGGAGCGAATACCACCCTTCGTAGACAGCGCGATCGACATCGGCGCCAAGGTGGTCTGGATGCAGCTGGG
>JABAHS010053093.1_pt5 | contig 14367 bp, 20 predicted proteins | sample 7062111 | NCBI WGS metagenome assembly JABAHS01 (sample SAMN14534600, study PRJNA622989) | marine sediment metagenome | biome: marine biome [ENVO:00000428]; feature: marine pelagic biome [ENVO:01000023]; material: deep marine sediment [ENVO:00002113]; isolation source: pool of 4 deep marine... | reverse complement strand
AAGCTGCCCTGTGCGTTTTGAGGCTAACGGGGAAGCGAGCCAAGGAAATCGTGACGCTAAAACGTGAGGACGTAGCGGACAAGGGACCATACCTTTCGTTGACGTTCACGGTGGCTAGTGAGCTAGGGAAAGAGAAGCTGAGTACGCACCGAGAGAAAGAAATTCCCCTGTCAGATCTGCTAACCGTTCCTATCCGAAAGTATCAGAAGTGGCTTGACCTGAACGTTGGCCCGACATAGAATGGTTTTTCCCACGAATCAATTACAGCTCCTTCACCGATGACTTCGCGTTTAGCAACCATCATTTAAGTACAAGACAGCTTTTGCGGATAGTTCAACGGTACAACCCTAAAGCTTGGTGTCACCTTTTCAGGGAAACCGTGGGAGCCGATACTGTTAGGAGCGACCCCTCTAAAATGGCTGTGTGGAAGGTTAAGAAGCGGTTGGACCTTGAGAAGACAGCTACGGCTTGGCTTTACATGGACCGTTGGTGCTCAGACGTTATTGAAATGGAGAAACCAGAGAAAACCTAGCGCGCGCGTTTCGAATTTCTGTGGCGTATATGCTGCCACACATCGTGAATCAACGTAATGAAACCAGTTCCAGAAACAGAACTAGTGAGAAAGCCATTGATGTAACCCGTCTTAGGCAAACTGAAATGAAGAATTAATGCCGACACAATCAAGACAGCACCAATATATCCGTGGTGTATCCGCATTTTCATCCCTTCTCGTGTGATCACCGTATTTCTTGACCTTTGCTTATCCACCTTTTTCCAGAATTGTGATGGTCTAGAATATTAGCCTTTTCATACATTCTCTCTTTTCGTACCAAATTATGCGCGCACGATGATCCTTCCATTGATCAACTGAATTTGGCCGTTGGGGTGCTTTGATGTCGTAGTCGTTAATTCCATACATTGTGAGTTTGGCTCTTGATATTGCGTTGCAGGCTTTGTAGTACATAATCAGGAGTTTAGATTCCGCCCTTTTCTTTGTTAAGTTGTGTTTCAACTGCAACTGCATTATTTCTATGTCCAGTTCACGCTTTCTTATGGTTTCCAAAATCTTTCCAGAATCTTCTGACACGCGTTCACATCCAAGTAGAATATTGTGTCGTGTGATTTAATATATCACTTATTTCACGCATCGACATATTTCGAAATTCGATGCATGCGCGCGCATAGGATTAAAATAAATTCGTGAAAAATTGCGTTCTAAATCATTCGTTTTATAAGATCGTTAATGTCCTCTCCTCTATATCCAGTTACGCCACCAGCGGTGTAGCTTCTTTTCACTTTCCCTTTGAAACCCTTCTTTGGCGGGTGGAGGCGAAACACGGGCTTTATGTTGCGAAGACTATTGTATTCAACTTCTGTTTTCTGTACGGCCTCAGCCAAGTCGTCTAAGGATTTGTAGCCCATCTCTCGGATATATTCTTCGGTTAGTTTTTTGTTACCAACAATTCTGCCTCTTTCCCTAAAGAGGAGCATTACACTTTCTTTGGAAATCTCGCCCCAAGTTACATAATTTTTCGCCTTATGCAGCATGCCGAGGTAGGATGGGCGGTCGTCAATCAGGGTGGCGTGGCAGTTGCGGGTTAAGTGAAGCATTCGGAGCGTTTCCTCTATTTCCCGGAAAACGTCGCTGACCCCGCGAACTCGGATGACCGCCAAACATCTTCTTTTTCCCTCCATCTACTTCACCCACTCTTCCGGTGTGATAAGGCTGTACGTTTTTCGAAGAGCGTCAAAGACGGCGTAAGCGAAGGAGGGAACAGTCCTCGTAGAACCATAGCTTCTCGTCCAACAATCCTTGACCCCGGCGAGTCCCAAAATGATTTTAACTACCTCGCTTGCAACAACACCCAAGCCACGGGGACCTGGGATGAGCGCAATTTCCACTCCGCCGCACTTACCCCGAACCTCAAAAGGGAGGGAGTGTTGCTTCCCACAAGCACACTCCCAGCTTCCACACCCCCGACGAACAAGCGTTATGTTGAGGCGGGCGTCCATAGCAGCCTTTTCGATGGCAGAGCGCACTTGTCGTGCCTTTCCTGAGCCCAGACCCACATATCCGTCGCGGTTTCCAACAGCCACGATGGCTTTAAATCGAGACTTTTCACCCGCGTCCGTCTGCTTTTGCACCAGGTTTATGTTGATGACTTCTTCTTGGAGGTCTGGGACAAGAACGTCCACTATTCGGGGTTCGCGTATCTTCAACCCTTCTGTAAAGACTTCTTCGATGGAGGAGACGTGGCCTTCAAGGATGAGCTTTCCCAGCTTTGTGCGGGGTTTCCACTCTTCTTCACGGAATGTCACGTTTTCTCCTCCTTAAACGAAGAGATTATCTTTTCCCTTACTAAAGAGAAGTTTTCGGAGAGTTGTTCAGGGCGTAAACTCTTGGACAGGTACTCAGAAAACCTCTTTTGATAAGCTTCTGGATTTGGTGACAATTGTTTTGCGTAATCGGCAACATGTTGTCCACGGATTCTTGTTTGATCCGGCAAAACACCCTCCTTGTGTGGAACCGTAACGCCTACATCGAGAACTCCCTTCAGAGCGGCAAAGACTCGTGCGCCTTGTGAAGGCGACCGCAAGCCTATGTCTAAAACCGCCTTTTTGACGCCGTGGGCAGTCGCTCTGTAACCACACAAGAGTCCGGTTAGATAGGCGGCTGGAACGTTTCCGCATCCTCCCTGCCAGCCGAAGGTTTTTATGAGTTCGCGAGAGTGGGCGGAAACAACAACTTCGTCTCCAGTTGCCTTGGCTCTGACGATCTGGGCTAACATGTGTTTTAGGGTGCCTCGAACCGCTAGCCTAGGCAACCTGGACAGAACGAGAGCTCTTCTTGACCGGTAGTCGGTTTTTCCCTCCCTACGTCTACGGAAGGGAACGCGGTATCTGGGGCCCTTTGCCATCACCCGTTTCCTTCTTTGAGTGTTTAAGCTTGTTTCTTTTTCACTTGTGTGGATGCGATTGACCTTATAAAGTTTCTTGGGTGTCGTTATCCCTTTCTCTACTCCCAATTGAAAAAGGAAAGGGGAATGATTAAAAAGGAGAAAACGGCGACTTATCTTTTCCTCCCTAAACCACGAGTTTCTATATAACGCTCCAAGTCAGCTGTCGATTCAAAAACCCCACTACCCGCCATGTCATAGAGTCGACGATAAACGCTTTTCGTGATAACGCGACTCGCCTTCAACTCACGCAGTTTCCTCCGCAAAGCCCGAATCCTCCTCATCCAAGCCTCCTTCTTAGAAACCCTCGCCCTAGCAGACCCACTCTTCCTCCCCGGTCCTCTCCTCAACCCTTTCTTTTTCTTTTCATGCAAAACCCGTGCCCGAACACGACTCACACCCCTATTAGGACGACGTTGAATAGTGCCCTCATGAATCAATCTTCGAATCTCCTCTCTAGTAATCGCCGCCTCAACATCATCTGTCCGCTCGGGATCGATCCAGACTCGGCCCTCGCCAACCTTCAAAAGCTCGGCGGCTAAGCGACGTTGACTCCTGAGACTCAACTCTCTTCCTCACTCCCCTCGGTGGATTCAGCCTCCTCTTCTTCCTCCGCAAACTCCTCCTCCGCCACTTCTTCAACCACTCTCGGATTAAGAACACGAATCCCCATTTCCTCGGCCCTGGCCAAAATCTCAACCCTCTTCCTCCCTCCAACCGTTCGAGCAATTCTGACGGCCTGCGTTTCGGGGTTAACCCCACCAACGTCGTCTAAATTTCGAACCAGAACCTCAACGTACCCAGAGGGATGTAGCCCCCTCGCTTCTTTAGGACCACGATAACCAATCGCCACGGACTTGGGCCAACCCTTCACTCTCTTACGCATCTTACTGTCCAATCCGCGAGGTCTCCTCCAACTTTTGTCAACTCGCTTGTACCGCCAACTCTCCTGCCGCTTAAAATCAGGCTTCCTGCTCTTAACGCGCTTCCGCACGGCTAAAGCTCGTTCTCTAGCAGACTTTCCCGGCTCTTCCTCTTTCTTCACTCTTCCATCCCTTCGTGCCGCTCATAAACGTAGATGCCGTCGAGAAACACCCGTGGATCCTTGAGTTTAACCTTTGTTGCCCTTTGAATGTTTGCGGCTGTTTGACTGACATCTTCAATGTTGATTCCTTGGACAATCACGTCTTCACCCTTTGCCACAACCTTGGCCTCACCCATTATCTTAGTCAAGCGTGGGCTTCGCTCTCCAGTGAAGTTTTCTATGGCCACCGTTTCTTCTCTAACCTTAACGGATATCGGGAAATGAGAGAACACGATTTTCAGCTTGTAGGTAAAGCCCTTCGTTACACCCGTTATCATGTTTTTAATGTGAGAAGAAACAGTTCCTACCAGAGACGCCTCCTTTTTACGAGGCCAGTTCGTCTGAACCTTAACCAAATTGCCTTCTAGTAAAATAGATACAGGAGCGTGAGAAAAGTCCCGTGTCAACGTCCCCTTTTCGCCAGTAGCCGTCACAATCCTTCCCTCCACCCTGACCTCCACACCCTCGGGGACTTCAACTGACTTCACTGCCTCTATGGAGCGCATTTCCAATCACCCTCTAATAGATGAACGCTAGGAGCCGCCCACCAATCTTTTTCTCTTTGGCCTCCCGATGAGACAGCACCCCCTGAGAGGTGGAGATCACGAGGACGCCAATGTTCCTAGATGGAAGAAAATGTTTCTCCCACACCTCAAACCCATCAGCGCTGACAGAAAAGCGAGGCTTTACAGCGCCGCACTTGTTCACCCGCCCCAAGAGCTGCACCTTAAACTTCCCAGAGCGCCCGTCATCCACGAATTCAAATTCACCAATGTAGCCGCTCAACTGCATCACCCTCAAAGCCCTCCCCAAAAGCTTCGAGGCTGGACTGATCACACATTCCGGCCTGTTTCGCATCTCATTATTCATAATAGTCGTCAACCCGTTTGCCAGCGTATCCGTCATTGTCAAACCATAAACCTCCTACTCGTATTTCTCAAAGCCCAGTTTTTTAGCGATTTCCCTAAAGCACTGACGACACAGGTTCAACCCGTATCGGCGAATGATCGGACCATAGGAACCACATCGCCTGCACGCTCGACTACCCTTACCGTACTTTCGCTCCTTCTTCGGTTTCTGTTTCACCAAACTAACTCACCGCTATGTAATTTCCACCTCAAACTCGTCTTTAATCAAAAAGGTTGCCTCATCACGAGTTAACAGATGGCGTAACCCAATCTTAGACCTAGCGTGACGTCGTCGCTTGACGCGGTATCCAGGTCTGCCGAGGGTAACTGAAACGTCCATGCCGTGTATACCAAGCTCTGGCACGTACTTAGTGCCCGGTATTTCAATGTGTTCTTTGATGCCAAAGGAGAAGTTGCCGTAACGATCAAAACTATCCTTTGAAAGCTTGTTGTCAACGGCTTGAAAGGCCTTCTTCAGAAAAACTCTTGCCCTTTCCCCTCGAAGAGTTACGAGACAAGCAATGGGCTCGCCCTTCCTGATGCCAAAATCCCGTATAGTCTGTTTGGCTTTTCGCTTGCAAGGTCTCTGTTGCGTTAGTTGTTCCAAGACCTTTGCCGCCCTTTCAAGGGGCTCTCCAGACTTTCCCACAGACATGTTCACGGTCACCTTTTCAATTCTAGGTTTTAGCATAGGATTCTTTTGCCACCTCTCGCGCGTTTCCTCCTCAGACAAATCATGCAACCTCCGGCAAGGATATGTAAGGCTCGGCGTCACCGATGACGAAGACAAAATCTAGGATCGTTTGAAAACGTTTCCCGCTGGCGTCCTCAATGGTGACGAGTTGGTTTCTACGCTTTTGGTCCGGTCTTTCTTCGATAGCTACAATCTTGCCGTGTCTACCTGCGTTCTTACCCCCAATAATTATCGCTGAAGCGCCTTCAGCCAACTTCGTGTGTCCAATAACTTCTTGATCAGGAACACTCATTTTTAAGGCATCCATAGAATGGTAAACGTCTTCCTCAGGTTTTTTAGGGGCTTTCACCCGAATCAACACGTTTCTTCCATCATGAAGATTGAGTTGTATATTTCCTCCCTCGACGACCGTTTTGCTTTCAATTCGACAGAGCTTGAATCCTGACTCCTCCTTTTCGATCGGATGAAGAGTTAATCCCTTTTCACAGGGCATAACTCGATATGTCTTCCCCGCGTCTGGTATGGAGATGACATCCATCAAGCCTGCTGAAAACAGCTCATCCCTCTGAACTTTCCCGTCTACAATTATCTTTTCTTGAGAGATTATTGCCTTGGCTTCCCTCCGTGTCTTGGCTAAACCAAGTACGTCGCGGATGTAAAGCGCAAGTGGTATACAACTGGAGGTGGGGTGAGGCCCCGGCTTGGGTTTAACCGTCCAAGCGAACTCTTTTCGGTGAATGGGCCAGAATTTTGGCGCCGGTTTCCGCTTCAAATGCTTCTTTCCACCTTTTTTCCCCAAATTTACGTTCCTCCAGATTCCGCGGCTGTTTTCCGTGCTCTCTTCCTTCTTTTTCGTTTCCTTTTGGGAGGTTCCGGTTCCGCTTTTTCCACAATCTTTTCCTTGGTTAATTTAACTTTCTCTGCGACGCCGCCCTTCCGCTTCAAAATCTCCCTGCGCCATTTGTCGTCGAGATTGAGACGAGTAATCATAACCTTAGATGGATGAATTGGAATGGGTATGGTGCTTCCATCCACCTTCTCTCGGGTTGCTCCTTCAACAAAGATTCTGTACTCTTTTCGGTCAACCCTAGTGAGCTTTCCCTCAAATCCCTTGTAGTCTCCCCTCATAACCCGAACGGTGTCACCTGTTCTCACTGGAATTGAATTGGTGTTGTGGGACGACTTTAACTCTGGTGAAAGCGATGCTGAAAATCGCCTGTATCGCTTGTGCAGCGGAGCCTGGTACAGTTTTTTTCGCTGTTTTCTGGGTTTAGTTGTTTTCACGTCGTTCGCCTCCTACACAATGATGCTCGAGGCACTTGCTATCCTTGGCCATCGTTCAGCCGCCTCCTTCGCCACAGGTCCTCGAATCTCTGAGCCACGCATTTCACCTTCTGGAGTAATTATTACAGCTGCATTGTCTTCGAATTGAACCCATGTCCCTTCGGCACGTCGATAAGGCTTTCTCTGTCGGACCACGACTGCCTGAAAGATTTTTTTCCTCATGTCAGGTGTTCCTCTCCTTACCGAAACAACGATCATCTCTCCTACAGTCGCTGAGGGGGCGCGCCTAAGTCGCCCCTTGTATCTCATAACTTGAATGATTCTCAACTCTCTAGCCCCTGTGTTGTCGGTGCATTTGACAACGGAACCGACGGGTAGGCCCCTCGAGGTCTTGGGCCTCTGTCCTATCACTCCTCTGGCCATTAGGGCGCGCGTTCTAGCTCTTGCCGCCACCTCGTTTTTCCTCCAATTTTTCCACTACTGAGAAGGAGACGGTTTTGCTTATGGGGCGGCACTCCGCTATCTTCACCCGGTCGCCTTCTTTGGCGCTTATACAGGGTGGGTTGTGGGCGGGTATGTGGCTATGCCTTCGCTCGTAGCGCTTGAACTTCGGCAGGTAATTCAGATAATCACGTCGTACAACAGCGGTTTTATCCATCTTGGCGCTGATAACTATTCCTTCCAGCGCGCGTCCTCTGATGGAGAGGGTTCCGTGGAAGGGACAATTTCGATCATCACAGGTTTTTTTTGGTTTTTTCAGCGAAAAAGCGCTCATTCACCATCGTCTCCTGAGTTTCTTCTTAATTCGGTCTTCAGGCCGTCCAACAATGGCTTTTCCGTTGATCTCCACGATTGTTCCGTTGGACATGGTGAAGTGGAAGACAGCCGTGTTCTTTGCAATTGTTTTGCTCTTGTTTTCGTGAGTTATCACGAGGGTGTTGCGGGTTTCGTTGATTACTCTTCCCTCGATGCCCACATAGTTGGGATGGGAACTCTTAACAACCTTGGCGTTTAGTCCAATGAACTCATGTTGGAGGACAGCTGGTGTAGGCTTCACCTTTTCTCCCTCGTTGGGCGGCTCTCTTCGTTTTCGATAGTGAGAACACGGGCAATTGCCTTGCGAAGTTCTCGCACTTGAGAAGGATTCTCTATAGCCCCTCCAGCTTTAACCATCGTTTTCAGTCTTAAGAGTTCGGTTCGCAGTTCCGTGAGCTTTTTTCTTCGGTCCTCAGAAGACATCACTCGGATGTCTTTTGTTCTCAGGATTGGCATATTATTCCTCAGTCTCCTCAGTCTTTGTTTCAGTTATCTCTACTTTTTCAGTGGTTTCAGTCGGTTCAGTGACTTCAGCAGCTTCAGCTACTTCAGCTTCTTCCTCTTTTGGAACTTGTTCAACGATTTGAACTTGATCAGGGAATTTTGCGTCTGGGGGCAGTATTCGCACTTTTACGCCTAAGATACCCGCTTTTAGCTGGGCGTGTAACTCAGCTTTTCTCGTGTATCTAGTAGCGGGGTCTCCGCTTTTCGGTAGATAGCCCGCGCGAAACTTTTCGTATCGAGCTCGATCGGTTCGCAGCTTTCCGCTGATGATGATTTCGGCTCCTAGTGCCCCAGCCTCCATAACTCGGTTTAGTGCCCAATAGCCGGATCTTCGGAAGTGAACGCCCCGCTTCAGGGCTGAGGTTACACGCGCCGCTATAACGTACGCGTTGAGTTCTGGAATTTCGATTTCAGCCACCGAAATCTGTGGGTTAGGTAGCTGAAACTTTTCTTCCAGTTGTTCAGCGAGTTGTCTTATTGTCTCTCCACCTCGTCCGATGACCATGCCTGGCCGCATTGTGTAGACCACTATGTGGGTCCCCAGTGGGGTTTTTGTGATGTCCACGCCGCCGTATCCTGCTCTTTCGAATTCGTTTCGTAGGAACTCATCAATTTCGGCTTTTTTCACAGACTCTTCTATGAAGTGTTTGACCACGGACATTAGGTTTCCTCCATTTGTTCCAGAACCAGCTCTACGTGGCAAAGGGTTTCGAAGCGGGGTGTTGCCCGGCCGAAGGCTCTTGGGATGTACCTCTTAATTTTCATGCCTGGATACGCGGATGCGTGGATGATTCGAAGCCTTTCTATGTCGAGGCCTTTGTATTCGGCGTTTGCCTCAGCATTTTCTAGCACCTCCAAAACTTTTTGAGCTGCTTTGACTGGGTATCTGCCTGCGTAGGCTTTTTGTAGTCCATGTCGGTGTCCCGCCTTTTTTTTGTATCTGCGGAAGGGAACTGGCTTCTTCTTTAAAATGACTTGGCGAAGAAAGTTTCTTGCTCGGTCGAGTTTCATTCCCTTTATAGTGTTGCAAACTTCTCTGGTTGATTTAGGGGATACTCTGAGCTCGCGTCCGCTAGCTTTCGCGGTTTTTTCAGGATCTAGTTCTAGCACCGAGTATCCCCATTCTGGCATCGTGGATTTCTCCAACTGGCAATCAACAAAAAGGCTGGGGGTTTATATGGTTTTCCCAGACTATGGAGATGTTCCCTGCAATTTTCCTCTTTTTCTGTTTTTGTCGCACATGTAACGCATACTCGTTAAAGTGATTTTGGCGCCTTTTCTTTCGTATGATTAGGGGGACTTTCTACAATAGAAATTATTATTATGCACGCGCCTGATTGGAACGATCACCGGTCTCTTTGTATCAAAAAGGGCATGATCATATTTGGATCATATAAGGCGAGGTATATTGAAAAAGGGTAGGGGGGAGGGGGCCTTTCTTTTTTCGGATTGAAAAATTTCGCACGGACTTGATTGTAAAACTCAGGTCGTCATAAACGCTATAAGAAGGGGGCAGGTTAAGGCGAAATCAGCAAAGCGGAATTAAACGTTTAAAAGGCTCCAAAACCAATTCTGGGAGAGGGTTCATCGAGGTCCATCAAATAACGGACGGTGAATGAGATACAATTGGAAATACGGTTCCTCGGAGGTACAAGGGAAATTGGAAGAATAGCGGTAGCTCTTAGAACGGAGAAGACTCAGCTGTTGTTAGACTACGGTATCCTGATGGGTCGCCCACCCGGTTTTCCTATGCACATTCCACCCAAAGAGGTGGATGCTATTATTCTGTGCCACAGTCATCTAGATCATTCCGGCGCTGTTCCGATTTTTCACATTCAGGAGAAGAAAGCCGTGTATGGAACCCAGCTATCTTTTGATATAACTGAATTGTTGATTTCAGATTTAATCCATCTGACGGGTTACTACCTCCCCTACGAATACATTGAGTTGCGCTCTATGATGAGGAGTTGTGTTCACCTCGATTACAGAAAGACACAAACCTTAGGGGACATCCACTTCCAGCTCTTGGACGCCGGACACATACCAGGAAGCGCCCAAGCCTTAGTGGAGGCGAATGAAAAGAGACTGCTCTACACAAGCGATTACAACCCCAACGACACGCGTCTTCTAAGCGGTGCGGACAAAGACTATGGAAAGCTCGACGCTTTAATCATCGAAAGCACTTACGCTGATGAGGATCATCGCGACAGAGCAACTTTAGAAAAGGAATTTGTGGAGCACATCACCGATGTGGTGGAGAGAGGTGGAACCATTCTAGTTCCCGCCTTCAGCGTGGGTCGATCACAGGAAATCGCTTGCATACTCGCCGCCCATCATTTTGAGTATCCGATCACAATGGACGGGATGGCTCGCAAAGTTAACCGGATACTGATGAATCACACCACGTACATGCAGGATCCCAAGCTGTTCAGGGACGCTATTCGCTCTACGACCTGGGTTGAGGGATGGAGAGACCGTAGGGTGGCGGCTCAAAAGCCGGGTGTAATCATATCTCCAGCAGGGATGTTGAAGGGTGGTCCAGCCGCGTTCTACATACAGAAATTGGGCAAAAAACGCGCCAACGCTGTTTTCCTCGTGAGCTATCAGATTCCTGGAACGCCTGGTCGGGAGTTGCTGGAGAAGGGGAGATGCGTAATCGACGGTAAGATGCGTAAGATAAAGGCTGCGGTTGAACACTTCGATTTTTCTTCTCATGGCGGAGCCAGCCAACTTCAAGAAACGGTGAAGATGGTGGAGGGAAACCCCGCGGTGTATGTCGTGCATGGAGCCGAAGGGAACTGCGAAAAATTCGCGAGGTGGGTGAAAGAAGAAACCGGTCTCAAGGCAGTTGCTCCGAAAGCTGGAGACACTTACGCTGTCTGAGGAAANNGCGTTATTCTAGAGGACGCGATGCCTGTTCCTGAAGATGCATACAATGCGAAGAGACGGCAATGCTATTCTAGTAGGGTTTTGGCTAAGATGCGCAGTTGTATTCTATCGTCTGATGTGAACCGTGTTTTGGGGGTAACCGAGGTCGATCTTTACGTGCCGCGTCTCAACTTCGTTTTCGGAGAGGCCGAGTGTCCGGGGAGAGTAGCTATCATATCGTTATGTAGACTTAAGCCCGAATTCTACGGAAAACCAGCCGACAGAGAGCTTTTTGTGGAACGTTCAGTGAAAGAGGCAGTTCACGAGGTTGGACATACTTTGGGATTGAGGCACTGTCGCAACTCAGAGTGCATCATGTTCTTTTCCAACGCCATTCAAGATACTGATCATAAGAAGCTTGGGTTTTGTGAGAAGTGTTATCCGCTGGTTGTGAAGAGTCTAAAGGTTTTTTAGGTTTTGCAGGACTACACCTCGCGGGTTATGCACAAAGTGGAGATACCCCCCGCAAAACCCCTTTTTTCTATGCGCATGCGCGCGCAAGTGTTCACTCGTTTTTTCTTGTTTTATTCTTGAACGTCTTCAATGCCCTTTTCTGTAATTTTGAATCGCGTGCTGTTTTCTGGTAGGTATGGGGAGTCAATAACCTTGGCTAGTCTTGTTCCCTTGCTTCCTTTTCTAAGATAGACCCGATGGGTGCAGGCGTGAGCCATGACATGTCCGCCTGCTGGTCTGTTGGGATCTCCGAAAAATTGGGCAGGGTTTGCCTGAACCTGATTTGTAACTACTACAGGCAGGTTAAAGGCTTCTGTAAGTCTCAACAGCTTGTGGAGTAGGCTGTTAAGTTTTTGTTGGCGTTCGGAAAGATTTTCCCTGCCTACATATTCGCCTCTGAAGTGACCGATCATGGAGTCCACAATTACGAGTTTTATGTTGTTTTCTGGACAAAACTTGAAGAGATGGTGTGTCAACAAACATTGATGGCTGCTGTTGAAAGCCCGAGCGAGAAAAATGTTTCCCAAGGTTTCGTGAGGATCAAGTCCTAATGCGTTGGCTATTTCAAATATGCGTTCTGGTATGAACGTTCCTTCCGTGTCAATGTACACTACATTTCCGTTTAGTCCTCCTTTCTCCAATGGAAGCTGGGCCATGACGCTGAGCATCAAACAGATTTGGGTTTTGCCTACGCCGTATTCGCCTATGAACTCTGTCATGGCTTGAGTTTCGATTCCGCCTCCTAAAAGCTCGTCTAGGCTCTTGGAACCTGTGGTGCACTTGAGCATGTTTTGCCTCTTTTTCCACAGTTCTTCAGCTGTGATAAAGTCGACGCAAGCCGATTTTCTAGCTGCCGCAACAATGTTAAGGACAGTGTTGAATCCTATCCCTGTCTTTTCCGCTATCTCTCTGGGTGGAGTTACGGCAATTGCTTCAATAGTGGTTATTCCAGCAGATCGAAGTTTGCTGGCCATGGCGGGTCCAACGCCGTCAAGGGTCTCCAAATCGCCCTTCTGCATTTACATTTTCACCTTTCACAAATTGAACTACTAATCCGCTACGTTTGATAATGCATTCTTCGCATGCCGTTTAAAGGCTATGGTCCAACGTACAGTCGCAAAGAGGGGAGAGGTCAGTGAAAGTAATTGTTTTTATTTGAAGGCGCATACGTTATTGCGGTTTCCTTAGGTTGAACAAGAAGTACGTCGAGAATCCTTTGATCTGGCCTGAAACTGTGGAGGCTAGGCTTTACCAGCAAACTATAGCAGAAAAAGCTTGTCAGAAAAACACTATGGTGATATTGCCAACAGCTCTCGGTAAAACCGTGATCTCCGCTTTGGTTGCAGCCCACTTCCTCTACAACCACTGGGGCATGAAGATTATGGTCATGGCTCCCACTAAGCCATTGGTTTTGCAACACAAAGACACCTTCAGCAAGTTTCTAAAAATCAAAGCTGAAGACATGGTTGTTCTCACAGGTAGGGTGCCACCCAGCTACAGAAAGCATCTTTGGCAGGGAAACGCCAAGGTTTTCTTCGCTACCCCACAAGTTGTAAGGAACGATCTGCAAAGTGGAGTGCTCTCCCTCGAAAACTTTAGTTTCATAGTGTTTGACGAGTGCCATCGGGCTCGAAAGAACTACGCTTACACCCTCGTGGCCAAGAAGTATGTGGAGCAGGCTCGTTGGCCTATCATCATGGCAACAACTGCCAGTCCAGGATCCAACCAGAAGAACATCCATCAAACCTGCAGCGACCTTTTCATAGAACAGATAGAGTTTCGAAGAGAGGAGAACCCGGATGTAGCACCTTACATTTATCGAGTGGATGTGGAATGGAGGCAAGTGGACCTTCCTAAACAATACAAGGAAATGGGCGAGATCTTAAGAAACATTCTTTGGAGGAGGCTTAGAAGGCTTCAGTCCCTTGGTGTGGTTAAAAAATATTTGAAGTATGTGAACCGCAGAGACCTTTTAGAAGCTGGAGAAAACCTTAGAAAGCGGTTGGAGGAAGCCTCCGACATGGAGAAAGGTCCTCTTTATGGTGCAATTATGCTTCAGGCCGCCTCGCTCACAACCTTTCACGCTTTGGAACTCCTAGAAACCCAAGGAACATACTCCTTGAGTCGGTTTCTCGAACGGGTGGAAAAAAATAGCCACCAAAAGAAGAGTTACAGAAACATAATCAACGATCCACAGTACCGTTTGCTAAGAAACTATCTCACTGAGATTGGCGGCTTGAACCACCCAAAGGTCTATGCGCTTAAAGAGGGGGTTAGACGTCACCTAAGAGACAACCCTTCCACGCGCATTCTGGTTTTTACACAATATAGAGACACAGCAAGCCACATAGTCAACGAGCTGAAGACCTTAAACGGGGTGAACGTGAAACGTTTTGTAGGACAAGCCAGCAAGGAAAATGACCTAGGCCTCAGCCAAGACGAGCAAACCCAATTACTACATGATTTTAGAGAAGGCAAATTGAATACTTTAGTGGCCACCAGCATAGCTGAAGAAGGTTTAGACATTCCCGCTGTCGACCTTGTTATCTTTTACGAGCCTATTCCCAGTGAAATACGCTTTATTCAGCGCAAAGGAAGAACAGGAAGAAAAAGCATCGGAAAAACTGTGATATTGGCAGCTAAGGAGACCTATGACATCGCTTACCTCCATGCCAGCAAACGAAGGGTGGAAAAGATGAAAGGCATTGTAGCAAGCCTAAACAAACAGCTACAATGCTT
>JABAHS010066788.1_pt2 | contig 14371 bp, 11 predicted proteins | sample 7062111 | NCBI WGS metagenome assembly JABAHS01 (sample SAMN14534600, study PRJNA622989) | marine sediment metagenome | biome: marine biome [ENVO:00000428]; feature: marine pelagic biome [ENVO:01000023]; material: deep marine sediment [ENVO:00002113]; isolation source: pool of 4 deep marine... | reverse complement strand
TTGGTCAATTAGGAAAAACGAACCCAAAACGAACCCAAACGAACCCAAAACGAACCCAATTTTAGCCAATAAAACGACTATACGAACCCAATTCAAACCCAAACAAACCCAATTTAAAGGCACAAGATGTTGTGTTTGGCGATTTGCCTTTTTACTTGATGTTATGACTAATAATTCTTATATTTTGCTCTTTATATCCGTTTTTTCTCTCTTATTGACCTTCACGGAATCTAAAAAATGGCCATACGTTTAACAAAATTTCAAAAGCGATTATGCAACGTCCTCCAGGAGGACCTGCCGATTTGCTGGCAGCCGTTCGACGATTTGGCGAAATACCTGGATACCGATGAAAAAACGCTCCTTCAGCAAATCGCCGAGCTAAAGAAAACGGGCGTTGTCCGCCGGTTTCGTGCCCTGGTAAATTACCGGGCGCTTGGCATGTTCAGCACCCTTGTTGCCGCCCACGTCCCGGCTGACAGCCTCCCGGCCGTCACCGAGGCCGTTAACGCTCTCGAAACCGTCTCTCATAACTACCTCCGGCAGCACCACTATAATATGTGGTTTACACTCCAGGCCCCCAGCACTCAGAAAATAGACATTGTTCTCGCTGACCTGTCCGGCCGATTCGGCATCGAATTTCACAGCCTCCCCGTTGAGCATTTTTTCAAGCTTGATGTCCGATTTGACGCCCTCGATGAAACCTCCGCCGCAGCCGATTTCCTGCACAATGTAAGTCAGCGCTCTAATTATGAAACGGTCGAGTTGAACGAAAATCAAAAGCGCGTTTTTTCCGGCTTACAGGAGGAACTTCGCCTCACCTCCGAACCGTTTGCCTTCATGTGCGGCGGCGACCTTGGGCGTGAAGATGTCTTGAGGATTATAAACGAACTGATTGATCTCGGCGTCGTCCNNGATCTCGGCGTCGTCCGGCGGATAGCTGCCGTTGTCAACCATCGAAAGCTCGGTTTCACAGCCAACGTTATGTTCGCCGCCGAGGTGCCGAAGGAAAAAATCGTGCAGGCCGGCGAAAAGCTGGCCCGCTTCGGAATAGTCAGCCACTGTTACGAGCGCAGGACCTTTGAAGGCTGGCCGTATAATCTCTTTGCGATGATGCACGGCCGGAGCATGGGCGAAATCCAACACGCAATAAACAGGTTCACCGAATCCGAAAAAATAGAGTCGTTCGAATTGTTGCCGACCGCAAAGGAGTTAAAAAAGCTGCCCGTAAAACACCGCTTCTAATAAACAAACTTAAATAAAAGGGCCGCAAACTTTTCGCTTGCGACCCTATATCATCATAAACACAGCTTCGACAATGACTTAGCTGCCAGCCGGACGCCTCAGACGTTCGTCAGATCCTGAAATTGGATTCCGACCTTCCTGATTGCGTATCCGACTTCCCGGAGATAATCACCGTAGCTAATCATGGTGTGGAATCCCTGCTTGTCTTCGATCAGCTTCTTCCAGTCTCCGTCGATTTCTATATCAATCTGCGACCGGCAGATATCATAAAATGGATGGTCAATAATTTTCGCCCGGTAGCCTATCCATTTCTTCGAATCGAAGCTTGGCGCAACGATAGTAATTATCTGGCCTTTGCGCATATTGACTTTAGGAGCTGCTCCGTAATCGGATTCGTAATGCGTGTGGATTTCAACCGGCTCATAATCTTTGCCGTTCATTCGCCTCGGAGCCGTACAGTGCGCGTGGGTGGTGATGCCTTTGTGCGGGAAGTTCGGATTCTGCAGGAAGGAAGGCTTGCCGGATATATAACGCATAAGGATCCCCGAAGGGATGACCGCAAAGTCGGATTCGCAGAACGCCATCAGGCCTTCGTCATTAATAAAGGTCAGGGGCATGCAGGCGGTGGTCTGTGACATCGGAATAATTGTCCCCATGCAATGATGGACGGTTATTGCCGGGGCGTTCTCTCGTTCCATAAGTTGTTTGAAGACCTTGTTGAGCAGGAAGGCATTTACCATAAATTTCCTGTCGCAGTGCAGTGAGACGCCTTTTTGAGCAAGATATTTAGTTGTTTCTCGCTCAGCTTCTTTGATGGCCTTTTCATCTCCCAGCAGCTTTTTGATCATCGGTTCCAGCTCTTTGTACTCTACCGGCCGAATATCGAGTTTCCATATCTCGCGTGCGTTCTTGGGCCCGTATTGGTGGCCGACTCCCCATCCACCCGCGCCGCCGATAGCCACAATTCTCGTGCCCATCGCGTTCTTCAATCCGTTAAGAGCCCTCAGTCGCCAAAGAAGTTCATCGTAGTAGTCCACGACGACGTCCCAGACGTCTATCCCCTCCTGCTTGTAGTCGTCGGAATTCTTTCGTAAAAAGCGAGGATGGGTAATTTCGTACCACAGATATACAGGACCCGACCTGTGTCTTAGGAACATCAGCGTCGGCTTCTTTGAAGAGACGATTGTTTCGAGCCAGCCCTGGGCACCGCCGGCGGCGTAGAGTAGAATCACATCGCAATCGGCATTTTTGACGGCATTGGCTTCATTGCCGTTGGTTACCTTCGCCAGTGGCAGGATATCCATCTGAAAATCCGCCTGCGTCGAGAGCTTTTTCAGTTCTTTGTTGATTTTGGCCATTTCTTTATCGACATCGCTTTGATTATGCAGACCGCCCCAGGGCCGCCAACTCCAGGCTTCGCGTCTTTGATGGAACGAGTAGACCAGGGCCGGCTGAATCCTGATTGGCGAGCCAATCTGTGTCATTGCCGAGCCGGGCTTTCTTTGTGCCGCTTTTACCTGCTTCGAAGATAATGCCGCCGCACCTACACCGGCCGCTCCAAGCCCCATGAGAAAGTTCCGGCGGGACATGCCGAAGAAGGTTTTTTCATCGATGTTTGGAATGCCGTGTGAACAGTTGTGGCCGGAACAGTGCTTTCCGTGTTCTAAATGATTTTCGTTTCCACCCGTTTGTTTTTTCATGATTAAACCCTTTCCTTTATATGAAACTGCATTTTTACAGAGCAAAATACAAATCGGTTATGATTCTTCCTCCGGCTGTAGCTGTGGTTCCACATTTTGCGGTTCGTCGAAAATGCGGTTGCCAAAGGATTCTCAAACCTGAGAAAAATCTATCATATTATCAAAATCAAGTCGAGAAAATTCATTGATAAATATTTGGTGCAGGATTACCCGGATAAACGACGACAAATGAGAAGTATTCTGCCCAAAAGACGCGAAAAGTATTAAAATNNGGGGAATCCCTGTCCCCATTGATGCGTTTTGGTTTGACAAATGTGCTGTAAAATGATAGTATGTTTTTTAGCAACTATGAGATAGTTTCTTTGCAGTTTTGTGCGAGTGTGGGCCGTATTTTTTGGCGAGGGACAGCTCAATAATGGAATATGGGGGCAAGGAGGACAGTAGAATGAGTGGGTCTAGGATTTCAAGCCTGTTGAGGAAGATTACTGTATTGATTGTTATCTGTTTTTGCGTCTTGCCGGCTCAAGCCAAATACGGCGGTGGTACAGGAGAGCCGAATGACCCATATCTGATTTATACGGCTGAGCAGATGAATGAAATTGGTTTAAATGAGGATGATTGGGACAAGTGCTTCAAGCTAATGACTGATATTGATTTGGGGCAGTTTGATGGGAAAGAGGGTAGGGAGAAGTATAATATTATTGGATACGCCTCTTATCCTCCTTGGGATCCCCATCCCTTTACTGGCGTATTTGATGGTAATGGCCATACAATCTCAAACTTCACCTACACTTCTCCAGGTATAAGATACACAGGACTTTTCGGGTACGTTGATTCGCGTGGAGAGATCAAAGACTTAGGATTAATTGACCCTAATGTTGATGCAGGAACGGGAAGGGTTGTTGGTTCGCTGGTTGGCCGGAATGAGGGAACCATCACCGACTGTTACGCCCAGGGCGGCAGCGTTTCCGGAACAGGGAGTGTCGGCGGCCTGGTGGGGTACAATGAGTATGCAACAATCTCCTTTTGCTATTCAAATAGCAGCGTTTTGGGAAATAGAGGCGTCGGCGGACTGATTGGATCGAATCATGGCACAATCACCGATTGCCATTCGGCCGGCAGCATTTCAGGCAATAAGGATGTTGGCGGATTGGTGGGAGCTGTTCATGGAACTATCATCAACTGTAATTCTAACGGCAGCGTTTCAGGAAACGAACGTGTCGGCGGCCTGGTGGGATCAAATTATCATGGCACAATCACTAGTTCCTGTGCGACCGGCAATGTTACGGGAACAGTACATGTCGGCGGACTGGTGGGATATAACTCTGATTACAAAATCTCCAATTGCTATTCCACCGGCAGCGTTACGGGAGACGATTACGTCGGTGGGCTGGTGGGAGACACTGATGGTACAATAATCAACTGCTATTCAACCGGCAGCATTGAGGGTGATAATTACGTCGGCGGACTGGTGGGATCCTGTGTCTATTATGGTAATGTTTTCGCCTCTTTCTGGGATACCGAGACCAGTGGGCAGACAACCAGTAATGGTGGAATTGGTAAGACAACCGCCGAGATGCAGATGATGAGTACCTTTACCGATGCCGGCTGGGACTTTGAGAATGTCTGGTGGATTCTTGAGGGCACCGGCTATCCCCGGCTCTGCTGGGAGGACAAATACGGCGGGGGTAGCGGCCGTCCAAACGATCCCTATTTGATATACACGGCTGAACAGATGAACACAATCGGGGCCTGTAAGCGTGACTGGGACAAGCATTTCAAGCTAATGGCCGATATCGACCTGAGCGGTTACGCCGGAACAAGTTTCAATATCATCGGATACCGAGTATCTTCTTCTGATAATAAACCCTTTACCGGCGTCTTTAACGGCAATGGCCATACAATCTCAAACTTTACATACACTTCTACGGATATAGACTACATTGGACTTTTCGGGTACGTTGACGATTCAAACGCAGTAATCAAAGATTTGGGATTGATTGCCCCCAATGTTGATGCAGGGATAGGACGTCGTGTTGGTTCGCTGCTTGGCCGGCTTCAGAATGGAGCTATCACCGGCTGCTTCGCTGAGAGCGGCAGCGTTGCTGGAAATTGGAATATCGGCGGATTGGTGGGATTTAATCGTTATGGTACAATCACCGACTCTTACTCATCATGCAGCGTTTCGGGAGTGAATGCCATCGGCGGATTGTCGGGAAGTAACGTTAGCACAATCATCAACTGCTATTCCACGGGCAGCGTTTCGGGAACCGGAAGATATGTCGGCGGACTCGTTGGAGTCAATAATTTCAGAATCACCAACTCCTATTCAACCGGCCCAGTTTTGGGAAATGAATTTGTCGGCGGACTGGCGGGAGACAATGCAGGCACAATCACCAACTGTTACGTCGATGGCAGCAGTGTTGCGGGGGATTACGACGTTGGCGGACTGGTAGGAAGGAATAGTTATCAGGACATAATCTCCAACTGCTATGCTACAAGCAGCGTTACGGGAGTTGAGAATGTCGGTGGTTTGGTGGGATACAATTATAATGGTATGGTAGTAACTTCGTTCTGGGATATTGAGACCAGCGGACAAGCAACCAGTGACGGTGGAACTGGTTTACCAACCGCCCAGATGCAGATGATGAGTACCTTTACAGATGCCGGCTGGGACTTTGAGAATATCTGGTGGATTTTGGAGGGCACCGATTATCCCCATCTGTGGTGGGAGAGGATGGAAGTTCCTATGAAGCTTACCCCCGGAACACTTAACTGCCGAAGTAAAGGAGGTTGGGTCAAAGCGCATTTTGTTCTGCCTGCGGATTTGACGGTTGAGGACGTTGATTCTAATATTTTAGGCCGAATTGATTCGCTGGGTATCGAAGCGGACTATATGGATGTATTTGTTGATGAGGATGGATTTGTCAGGATTGAGATGGCTTTTGACAGAGCTGTTTTTTGTGAAGGGCTAACTGATAGTGGGTCTGTTGAGATAACCGTTAAGGGTTTTCTTACCAACGGCCAATACTTTTATGGTACAGAGACCATAAAAATAAAATAGAGATATATAGACGAAACTCAATGTAGGGAAAAGAGTTATCCTTCGCTATAGATGCGAGGGAGGGGGGACAATAAAAAGAGTAGAACGGGGATTTCAAACCTGTTTGAGACATTACTGTATTAATTGTTGTCCTGGCAGTAAAAAACTCAACCATGTTATCCCAATCAAGTCGATAAGATTTTTCGGTGGTAAATATTGGGAGTAACTTACCCATATTGATCGTCTACAAGTACAGAAAAAGGGCTGTGAGTTTTTCACCCACAGCCCTCTGTTATCTTATGTGTCGCCGTTGATGGCTTACGGCCCGCTTGTCAGCCACTTGTTGGCGAAGTAGGCCAGGTCCTTTTCATTAACTATTCCGTCGGCGTTATAGTTAACAAGAGTCGGTAGCGGTGTTGTCACTGCCCCCGTTGGCGACCAGCCCGTTTCGTTCTTGTTTGGTGACTTGTCACGGGCCTTAACGCGGTATTCGTAATCCGTGTTCGGATCGAGGCCGCTGTCGGTATAGCCGGAGCTGTCCTGCCACCCGCTGTCATCGCCGCCCGGATTGCCGGTAAGTTCATCAAAGTAGTATTCTACGCCGCTTTTGTCCGTAAGTGTCTTGGAGGTCATTGTTATTACGGTTGGAGCGGCACCCGAGGGCGGGATGTCCCAATCTATAGGTCCCAAGCCTGGCGGTTCATCATCATTTGGATCCGGGTCAGGCATAACTGTTGTCAACTCGAATGCCAGGTCCCACGAATGGTCCGGGTCAGGCCAGAAGACGGGATCTCCGGCCTGCCACGTAGAACCTATCTTCAAGGCGGGCGGCCACAGAGTGCCATCAGGATGTAAAGCATGAATTATACGCACGGCATCGTCCTCGAAATGCCACGGCCTGGTCTTCCAGCCCCAGGGATGGAAGTTCGGATCAGCGTAGACGTTGGGATCATAGATAGCAGCGATACTCAGCCAGTAAATGGTATTAGGCTCGCCCGGTTCCTGATAGAACCATTCGTCCTCGGATAAAAGCTGGTTGAACTGGAAACAGCTCTCTGTGTAGAATTCGGGATCTGATTGGTCGGGATGTTCGTCATATCCGTAGAAGTTCCACACCCAATTATCACAGAAGTTTTCCCAGAGCAGCGTGCCTGGGTGGCTGAAGTCCGTGTCCACACCCGCCTTTACGTTCGTCCATATACCGATATGAAATGCTCGCGGCAGTATCGGGGGTGGGTAAGGTTGAGTCCACCCAAGAAAGGAGCCCCACCAGTGGATGTCCGTGACGGGCCGGTCGTCCTTGCACAGCCAGTCATCAGCCATTATAGGTGGATTTTTGTAGTCCGACATCTCGTCCCAGCCGAGGATTCTAATTGGAATGTTTCTGTCGATAACCTCAGGTGGCTGGCTCCACTTTATGTGGTGTTTGCCCATAGAGTGTGGTACCGGCTGCGGTGGCTGGGTTGTAGGGTTGGGATTAGGCACCACCATAAGGTAGTTCCAGTAGTTCCATAAGTGGTACGGTGCCGGCTGCCCCGGTGGTGGAACATTGATACTTCCAGGCACCCAACGGCCATTTTCATCGAATATCATGATCGTGACCTTTTTCACGTCGAAGGCCGGAGATCCTGCGAATGAGTCAGCCTTTGGCGTGGTCGCGCTTACGCCGGCAATGGATGGATTAACAGTTACAGGGGTCCATGTGTTCCATGGTATGGTTTTGCCGGGACCGACGTTCCAGTACCATGCCTGACGCTGATAGTTTTGGTCCTGAATTGCCAGTGATATCTGTGTAATCTGACCGGGCAGGCCAAAGGGACTAAGCTGCGGCGCGTACACCTGTACTTTTATTAATGACCGACTTAAATCCGGGTCCTTACCATACACGAGTGCCCATGCAGCGGCAAAGTTGCCATCTGCCGGCGCCTCTGGTCCCCAGTACATCACCAGACCGGCGTCTTCCGGATAGTTAGAGTCTCCAGACGAACCACCGCCTTCGTAAACGTATAATTCCGGTACCAGATACGTCGTATCAGGATAGGGTTCGCCCTCTATAATATTCCCTGGCTCATGCCACAGACCCATATACTCATCCCACTCATCGGGTAGCAGGGGGCGAACAAAAGACTGTTCTGGTTCGGCGGGCGGGCCCAATGCTTTTTCCCATTCTTCTAAGCTGTCAATATTAAAATGGACAGTGCCAAAAACCGGCCCGGCTGCCACAAGAAAGACCGCCACAACACAAAAAATTGACAATTTCACATTCGGTTTTTTCATAATGGAATCCTCCTAAATAAAATTAAAGATATGTATTATTATATCCGACCTCTCCTTCATTTTTTACTACTCGGGAAAAAACCGGCATCGATTTAGAAAAACTTTCTTGCCTTTTCTCGTCAGATTGTGGTTTTAATCCTATTTATATTAACTAATCTGCGTGATGTAAGTCAAGGAAATTATCGGAACTACGGAGTTTTCTTGTCGGACTAATCAATGGTAAGACTGATAACTTCTTATGTATCAGGTAGATATATTCGTGCTGTTTCAGGATTGTCACTTAGATTTTATAAATTTTTTTAGGGTCAAAGATCTTTTCTGCGATATTTTCAAGGTTTTTGTCACTACCTGGCTTCAAGGCCCTGTAAAAGCAGGATTGGTATCCAACGTGACATTGGCCGGCATCGACGGTCACTTTGAGGATAATGCAGTCCTGGTCGCAATCCACGAGTATTTGTTCTACTTTTTGAACGTGCCCGCTTTCCTCGCCTTTCTTCCACAATTTCTTCCGTGACCTGCTGAAGTATGTAGCGCATCCGGTTTGAATTGTCGTATCCAGTGCCTCCCGGTTCATATAGGCGACCATCAGGACCTGGCCTGTCTTTGCATCCTGAGCGATGGCCGTTATCAGGCCGTTGTCATCGAATTTCGGGGTAAATTCCAAACCTTCTTCAATATTTTGATTTGCAGCCAAATTCCTGCTCCATTGATTATTGTTTTTGTTTTCGATATTCATTTGCCAATTGCCAATTTACACGTTATTATCAGCAAAAACAAGTGTTTTATTGGGGATTAGGATTTGCCTGACGACCGGGAACCAAAGAAATCCAGAAGTATATTTCTATTCATCCGTATTGCGGTAGTATCATGCGGCATTATTGCCGGAATTTATTGGATCAGTAAAGAGGTTGGGTGGGATAATTTAGCCAACACTTTTCGCAGCATAAACTTGGGGATTTTTGCACTTGTTCTCGGTGTCTTTATTATTGCCCAGATAATCATTGGATTGCGTTGGTGGATTCTCCTGAGATCACAATCTATCTTTATCAGGTTTTGGGCGGCCGTCAGATTGTATCTTTTGGGCTGGTTTTACAATAATTTTATGCCCGGTTCAGTTGGTGGTGATCTGCTTCGTGCCTGGTATGTTACAAAGCATACCGATAAAAAATTCGAGGCGGTCCTCAGTGTGTTCGTTGACAGGGTAATCGGGTTGTCGAGCACATTGGTAATTGCCGTTTTCTTCTACCTGCTCTTTTTACGAGGCAAAGGTCTGGAAATAACTTACAGCGGCACCGGCGGCTTTGTCAGCTTTATTACCCAGTATAAATCCGTCTTTTTCTGGGGGATAGTCATTATTATCTTAGTTTTGTGCGTTCTCTTATTGCACAAGAAGGGCCGTTCGATTTTGCTAAAGGCCTGTTTATACATCCACCAGGCCAGCTTGAGATTAATTATTAAGTTCAGGGATGCGATTGTTATTTACTGCAAAAAGCCCCTCTCGATTCTCGTCGCCTTCGGGTTGACGGTTTTCTTACAGATGCTCACAATCACCGCTTTCTGGCTTCTTGGTCGTAATATTGGAATTCAGGCCGGTGTAAAATATTACTACGTTTTCTTTACGCTAACCTGGGTTTTGGGGGCGGTGCCGGTGAGTATCGGAGGAATAGTGGTGGTGGAGGGCATGCTTGCTCTTATGTTTATTAAGTTTGCCGGTACCGCCAAGGATGCCGCCTCCACACTCGTGCTCTGCCAGCGGGCCGTATGGATGCTCGCCTCTTTGCCGGGGGCCGTAATACATTTGATTGGTGCACATCTGCCGGGGGAGCCAAAAAACGGCCTTCAGGGCCGAAAAGACTTTTTTGTTGACTCTAAAAGCCCCGTAGATTAAACTACGGTGTTCTGCTTAAGGTCCGTCTTTTCAGGAGCTTGCAGGTTAATGACAGCAGGGAATTGGTGTTAAAGATATGAGTCTTTCAAGACGTTTTAGAAATTATTTTTTGCGTGGTCTGGCGGTATTATTGCCGACCGTTCTGACCATCTGGATATTCGTTCTGGGCTACCAATTTATCCAGGCCAATCTTGGCAGTCACTTAAAAAATGGTCTGGAATGGTTGATGGGGATAATTGCCCCCGCTTCCTTTGTTGACAGATTGGACGAAAAGTGGTGGGAAGTTGCAAAATCTGCAGGAAGTTTTCTTATTGCTGTGCTTGCGGTGTGCTTGGTGGGTGCCTTGCTGGCCAGTGTCGTGGGTAGAAGCCTCTGGCGAATGATTGAAAGCTTCATAATGAACACGCCGTTGTTAAGGAGGGTTTACCCTTATATAAAGCAAATCACCGATTTTGTGCTTACCCAGGAAGAGCAGAAAAGGATGTTCTCAAGGGTTGTTGCGGTTGAGTATCCCAGAAAGGGTATATGGTCGATTGGCTTTGTTACAGGCACTGGAATCCAGAAAGTCGTGGACAATGTCAAAAAGGAATTTCTGACTATTCTTATACCCACTTCACCAACGCCGTTTACCGGTTTTGTTATAATGGTGCCAAAGAAACAGACAATAGAGATGAATATGACGATTGAAGAAGCTCTTAGATTTACAGTAAGTGCCGGCGTTATAGCACCGGGCAGTGATCGCATGGCCGCTTTACCGAAGGCTGTGGCGGAAAAAATAGAAGAGTGAGATGGATTTTATCCGAAATTTAGTTAAGGAGAACGATTTTGCTTTTTACAATTACCGGCAAACATATCGACATAACGGAAGCTATTAGAAAACACGCAGAGGAAAAGACTTCCAAGCTTCCAAAGTACTACAACAGTATCAACCAGGTTGAGGTAATTATCGACGGCAATCAGGGCGGTAATACCAGTGTAGAGATAATTGCAAGGGGGGAACACAGCAAGATATTTGTTGTTACCGAAACGGGTGATGACGCTTACAAGTGTATTGATTTGGCTGTTCACAAGCTTGAACGACAGCTTAGAAGAAAAAAGGGCAAAGAACGAGACAACAAACACACAGTAGTGTAGAGCAGAACATCAGTACCTTAGCTCATGGGCTCAAAAAACATGCAGGGCCTTTGCACTTATGATTGTTGCTTTGTGTTTTTGAGTTGTTCTTGTAGATCGACTAATGTGATGATTTTGGGCAGGATAAGATGGGATTTGCAGATTTTGTCTGTTTTAAGGCGTTGGTTCCTGAACTAAAAGCCACAGACCGTGATGGTGCGATAGCGGAGCTTGTTTCGGCGCTTGATGAAGCCGGGCGGCTCGGCAAGGGTAACCGTGAAGTGATTACCAAGGCGGTGATTAAAAGGGAAAAAGAGGCAAGTACGGGAATGGGTAAAGGTATTGCTGTTCCTCATGTTAAACACCGCGCGGTTAAAGATATAGTTGGCACGATAGGCGGCAGCAGTTGCGGTATTGATTTTGCCGCTCTTGACAAGCAGCCCGTTTATTCGGTGATACTTTTAATCAGCCCGTTGGACAATCCCGACAAGCATCTTCAGACGATGGAGCATGTTTTCAAACATTTGCAGCAGGAGAAGTTTCGAAAGTTTCTCAGGCAGTCACAGACGGCCGAACAGATTGAGTATCTTTTGAGAGAGGCCGATGAAAATCCGCAGTTATAGTTTTTATAAATTTATTGATTTAAAGGAGTGAGACCGGACCTGAATATGCAGACAGAACAGGATTCACCACAAAGAGTGGTTTTCGAAGAGTCGGTGGAGATTAAAAACGCCGACGGATTGCATATGCGCCCGGCCATGCAGTTTGTAGATATTGCAAATCAATACAACTGCGATATTAATGTCAGCAATGATGAAAATACCGTGGACGGAAAGAGTATTATGCAGATGAGTATGCTTGCTGCGACCTGTGGCACGAAGCTGAAGATTAGAGCCGAAGGTGCCGATGCCAGAGAGGCAATCGATGCTTTGCGGGAGCTTGTCGTAGATAAGCATTTCGATGAGCCGATGCCAAAAAAGAAGAGTCGAAAGACTAAAGCAAGAGACCTGAAACAATAGTCAGATTGCATGGAAGAAGAGATACGAATCTCGATATTCGAGTTTCGGATTTATAATAAATAAGAGAAAGTGTTCAATGGAAATAAAAAAGGGTATAGCAGTCTCACCGGGCATTTCTATTGCCAAGTCGCTGATTATCGATTCCGAAGATTATCGAATTCCCCGCCGTTCAATTACACCTTCACAGCGAGCGGATGAGGTTCAGCGTGTAAGGAATGCCTTCAAGGCGGCAATTGGCCAGTTGACTGAGCTTGAAGCGGCGCAGGATGATACCGGCACAAGTAAGATAAAAGATATTTTTGCTGTGCATTTGCGGTACCTGCACGATAGAAGCCTGCGAAAGCGAATAACGGATTTGGTCGATTCGAAGCTGGTAACGGCCGAGTACGCAGTCTCAGTAATCATGCGAGAGATTGCATCACATTTTACAAAGGTGAAAGATGCTTACATCAGCGAGAGGGCGGCAGATATTTACGATATCGAAAGGCGATTGCTCAGGCAGCTTCTCGGAGGCAAGCGTGAGGACATTGAGCATCTGACAGAAGAGGTTGCAATTGTTGCTCGTGAATTGAGTCCTACACAAACTGCCGGATTTGACAGGAAATTTGTCAAAGGACTTGCTACGGATGCAGGCGGAAGAACAAGTCATACGGCTATTGTCGCACGCTCTTTAGGAATTCCGGCAGTCGTAGCACTGGAGGATCTGACCGAATGCATTAGTGGGGGAGATACCGTCATTATAGACGGCAATCGGGGTATTGTCATTGTAAATCCCGATGAGGTGACAATCAGGCAGTACAAAGAATATTCTCATGAATTTGCACAGCTTGAGCATAGACTTGATGGGATAAGAAGAAAGCCGGCAATAACACGGGACGGTACCAAGATTACATTGTTAGGAAATATCGAGTTTCCCGATGAGGCGGAGTTGGTCTTGGAAAAAGGAGGAGAGGGCGTCGGCTTATATCGGACCGAGTTCCTGTACCTTAACCGTAAAAGTGAGCCTACAGAAAAGGACCATTACGAAGCTTATGCTGAGACCATTGGCTTTTTTAAGAATCGTCCTGTGATAATAAGGACCATGGATCTTGGTGCGGATAAATATACTCAAAGCAAGCGTTTTGCGCCTGAACCGAATCCGTTTTTGGGATTAAGGTCCATCAGATTTTGTCTCCAGAACCTTACTATGTTCAAAAAGCAATTGCATGCGATTTTGCGTGCATCGGTTCTCGGAGATGTCAAGATTATGTTTCCGTTGATCAGCAATCTCAAGGAAATGAAACAGGCCACGATGATTTTGCGCGATGTTATGGAGGACCTTGATGAAGAGTCTCTGAAGTACAATAAGAATATTCAGGTGGGAATTATGGTTGAGACGCCGTCCGCGGCTTTGACCGCTTCGACCCTTGCCCGAGACGCCGACTTTCTAAGTATCGGTACAAACGACCTGATTCAATATACTCTCGCTGTTGACCGGGGCAATGAATTGGTTTCTACGTTATACTCGGCCGCAGATCCTGCCGTGCTTCGCCTTATAAGGACCGTTATTCAGGATGCGCACAAGGCGCAGATAGATGTTAGTGTCTGCGGGGAGATGGCTTCGGAGCCTGAATATGTTATGCTGCTGCTGGGCCTCGGTATTCGAACGATGTCACTGGCCCCTCCCATGATTCCAGAGATAAAACAGATTATTCGCTCTGTTACCATAGAAGATTGCAACAGCATTGCCAGAACAATCCTTGGTATGAACACGGAGAGGCAGATTTCGACATATCTGCGTGACGCGGCAACCAAGATTTTGCCCGAGGCCTTTTGACGGCCCTGCAACAGATTATTTTGTCCAGTTTCCTGCAAATCCGGCAACATCTGCGAGATTCACAAATCCATCACCGTTAAGGTCTACGGGAATCCTGCCGGCCGGGCCTGCCCAAATCTATCGAGACTTAATTCTTGTCAAAGCTTTAAAGTCATGTGGGATACTTACGGTAGCGCTGCGAACAGTAGCATTTCCACTGTCATCGACCGCCTGATATGTGATGGTGTAAACGCGATTACTGCCGGTTCCGCTTCGTTCAGCCCTTAGATAGAT
>JABAHS010146510.1_pt3 | contig 14391 bp, 16 predicted proteins | sample 7062111 | NCBI WGS metagenome assembly JABAHS01 (sample SAMN14534600, study PRJNA622989) | marine sediment metagenome | biome: marine biome [ENVO:00000428]; feature: marine pelagic biome [ENVO:01000023]; material: deep marine sediment [ENVO:00002113]; isolation source: pool of 4 deep marine... | reverse complement strand
TGAAGAAGAGCAATCTCAAGGTTCCCTATCTGGTGGAAGCGCGCTCAAAACTGGTGATTGATGGTGCAGTAATTGCAGCAACTCATAAGAATGTCAAAGAGATTCTTTATGGTGTGGAGTTTGGCAAGAGCAGTAAATGATTTTGTCGCGAGTTCTTCACTCCTGCGTGACCCGATTTACGAATTTATATAATCTTATAAAAAACAGCGTGTTGTTGGTGCTCTAACAACTCAGTTTTAGGCGAGGCGATTTTTTTAATATTTCAAGAATAGGGATATTCGAGACGAATTTCACTAATAAGCAACGAGTTGTATTCAGTTAAAACACCTTCTTAAGAACACGACAACTTGAGGTAAGTTAGATGGGAAAATCGCAAACTTTTCAAGATTTTTTGACCACACAAAGCCTTCAGGTTCCCGTTGGCGGCTTTGTGTTGAACTTAGTTCTGGCGGCTATCCTGGCATACATTTTGAGTCTAGTTTATGGGAAATTTGGTAATTCGCTTTCCAACCGCCAACAGTTTGCTCGTAATTTTGTGCTCATCACCATGACGACGATGCTTATTATCAGCATTGTTAAGTCCTCTTTAGCCCTGTCACTCGGCCTGGTCGGTGCTCTGTCGATCGTGAGATTTCGAGCTGCTATTAAGGAACCGGAGGAGCTGGCCTATTTGTTTTTGGCCATCGCCATCGGACTTGGTTTCGGTGCCGACCAACGAATCATCACAGTGGTCGCGTTTGGCATCATTATCGGCGTCATTTGGATGAAGAACGTTTACCAAAAAAAGGAAGAAAATCAGAATCTCTATTTGACAGTCACCAGCAATAACCCACATAAGACCGAATTAGACGAGATTGTTGATACCCTCAAGCGACATTGTTCCAATGTGAGTTTGAAACGATTTGATGAAACCAAAGAACTCCTTGAAGCTTCCTTTGTTGTCGGATACGACGATTTCCAACAACTCAATGAAAGCAAGGCCAGTTTACGAGGACTGAACGACTCATTAAAAATTACGTTTCTGGATAACAACGGCATTAGTTCATGAAGTCGAAGATTTCGCGGCGACAATTCCTCAAACAGAGTGCATTTGCAGGCGTGGGATTATCTCTTGCCCCGAAGCGCGCGCTCCAAAATTATATCGTTGAGCCAGGAGTTTTTTCTTTTGGCATTGTGGCGGATTTGCACTATGCGGAAAAAGACATGCGGATCAATCGCTACTATCGTCACTCCGATGAAAAGCTACATCGATGCATTGAGACGTTTAACCGCAACAAACTTCCCTTCGCAATTACGGTGGGTGATCTGATTGATAAAGCACCGGACAAGCCCACCGAGATTGAATATGTCGGCACCATCCGCAGAGTATTTTCGGAGCTTAGAGGCGACAAGCATTTCGTTTTGGGAAATCATGACCTTGCACGCTTCTCAAAAGAGGAATTCATAGCGCGCTGCCGAGGCGTGATTGATAAGAGCTATTATTCCTTTGATGCCGGTGGCTATCATTTTGTGATTCTGGATGCAAATTTTCGCCAGGATGGTGAACCCTATCAAGAGGGGAATTTCACATGGAGGGACACGTCCATTCCCAAGCACCAACAAAGTTGGCTCAGGAAAGATCTCAAGAAGGCAGGTAAGAAAGGGGTCTTCGTATTCGTGCATCAGAATTTGCATGATGAAAACAGTCGTTACGGAGTCAAGAATGCTGATGAGGTCAGGAACATTCTCAAAGAGGCTGGTAACGTTCTGGCGGTGATTCAGGGGCATCATCACGAAGGTGGATACACACGAATTAACGGGATTCATTATCTCACTTTAAAAGCACTGGTCGATGGTCCGTGGCTCGAAAATAACGCGTACGGAATCCTGTCTGTCGACAGCAGGAATCGGATCCGCGTTCGCGGGTTTGGCAAGCAGGAAGATTTGATTCTTGGATAAAGGTATATCAATGAGTGAGTCAAAAAATAACTCCAACAATTTTCGTTTTGAACGCAAGTTTGTGGTAGACAGCCTCTCGAAACCTGAAATTGAGGCATTGGTGAAGTTGCATCCGGCCGTTTTTTCAGAGATTTTCTACGAGCGTTTAGTCAACAACATTTACCTCGATTCGTGCTCGCTACAAAACTATTTTGCAAACATCGATGGCTTGCATAGCCGCCGCAAGTGCCGCATCCGCTGGTACGGCGATTTATTCGGACACATAGAGAAGCCGGTTTTGGAACTCAAAATCAAAGAGGGTCTTCTTGGTCGAAAAGAATCCTATCCGCTGCCATCTTTTTCTCTGGATGAAAACTTCCAACTTAATGCAATTCGCGAAGTGTTTAAAAAATCGGAAATACCGGCGCCTTTGGTGGATGATTTACTTTCTTTGCAACCGGCGCTGCTTAACCGCTACAGTCGCAGATATTTTCAGTCTGCCGATCGCAATTATCGCATTACTATAGACTCACAAATGGAATACTATCGAATTGACCCTCATAGCAACAGCTTCCTGCAAAGAATGGTTGATGGTGAGAGCGTCATTGTAGAGTTGAAGTACAATCACGACCAAGACAACTTTGCACAAATGATTTCCACCCACTTTCCTTATAGAATGACGAAAAGCTCTAAATACGTGAACGGCGTTCAAAAACTCTATCTGTGATAAAACAGAATCAATGAAGGCTTTCCAACTCAGATTCAACGGATTTTCTCACAGCGGCGGGCGCTTAAACGTTTTGATTTTTGGCGCCTTGTTTGTTATTATGCCGACCATTGGCACTTTAGTTTTTTATACAGACAAGCTGCTTTTGCTCGGTGGGATAATGGGAGTTGCCCTCATTGCATTTTCCATGGTAAAACCTGAGGCAGCAACTCTGGTTGTTGTGTTTGTGTTGTACACGAATTTGGCGGTGGTGGCAAAAATGTTCCACGGCGTACCGGATATTCTTGCAGGTTCGTTTTCACTGCTCCTGGCCGTTCCATTGACAAACTATTTGTTCATCCGGCGCCAAAAAATCATCATTGATTATGTCTGTCTCTTGATGGTCTTGTTTCTCGCAATTAGTGTGGCATCCTCCTTCTTTGCGAAAGATAAGTCGATAGCGTTTCAATGGGTTGGCAATTATATTTTGGAGGGACTGGCAATCTACTTTCTATTCATTAATGTGGTGCGAAACCTCACGGTCTTGAAAAAAGTCATTTGGGTGCTGCTGATTGCGGGTGCGTTTATGGGCAGTTTAAGTCTGTATCAGGAGCTTTTCAATGCGTATTCAAATACCTTTGGAGGCATTGCGCAGCGCAGTAAGGATGTTGAGTTTGAGGACGAGTTTTACGGGGATATATACGGGAAAGGTACGTTCTTTAAGAAACGTGAAAAGATGCGCGGCGCGAATCGTACCGGCGGCCCCATTGGCAAAGCCAATCGTTTTGGACAAATCATGCTCGTGCTTGCGCCTTTGGCTCTGTTTAGATACTGGGGTGAGCACAAGTGGTGTCTAAAATATTTCGCAGCCGCAGCAGCCGTTCTCATTCTTTGTGGCGTACTCCTGACGTATTCTCGGGGGGCGTTTGTTACTATGGTCGTCATGACGATGTTGCTTTTGTTTTTCAAATATGTTCGATTGCGTCAGGTCCTCATTTCGTTGGTCGTACTGGTGGTTCTCATGAGCTTCGCGGCGCCCGGGTACCTGAACCGAATTGATACGATTCGGGGAGTACAAGGATTAGTCTCGAGTTCGGCAGAAGTACGACCCGACGGTACAACGCGCGGACGATTGACAGAAATGCTCGCAGCGTTTTTAGCTTTTACCGATTATCCCATTTTGGGAGTGGGTCCGGGACAATACACGCCTTACTATTCAAAAGAATACCAATCCGACCCTGACATTGCGTTTCGGTATCTTGGCCGAAAACGCCGAGCACACATTCTCTATTTTGAGATGGCCGCAGAGACCGGGATTTTGGGTATTGGCACTTTCATGGCCATCGCGTTCTTGATTTTGTTCCGACTATGGAAGATCCGACGCATCTCATTTAAACTCCAGCCGGAGTTTGCCAACATCGCCACATCCCTTTGGTTCGCGGTAATCGCTTACCTCGGCACCGCCGTGTTCCTGCATCTGGCGTATCAGCGGTATTATTGGTTCATCGTGTCGATCGCCGGCGCTGCGATTCAAATTTATTATAATGAAGTTGCTGTACAGAAAAAGCAGAAGTCAGAGGATGGGAGAGAAACGAAGGAAGTCGAGTTCGAGGATGTAAAACCTGCCTTAAACGACCATAGCGTTTCGTAACAACGCCCGCCTGTGCTAAGATCCGAAACCGTGCAAACAGCAGACACCCATAAGTCGCGACATGAACATCAGCTGCACGCCATTAGACGCTTAGATTGGCGTTTCCTGCTCTCAAATCCCAAATTAGATCGTGTGATATATTTTGGTCCGAAAGAAAGCTCGTTGCAGACGGTGCTGCAGGATTTTTGCGGAGAGGTGTGCGTGTGTACTACGCATGTTGCGGAAGGCGATTCGGAAAATCAACACTCCTTTGACCTGGCTGTGGTCAAGTCTCACGATTATCGAGTCATCAAGGCTGCTTATTCAAAGCTTAAAGGAGGCGGCCATGTTTATTGGGAAGTTGATCGCACCAATTGGGTGCCACCGATCAAACGCAGCGGGCAAATGAAGAGCAACGGTAAGATGGTGACGCGTGGCGTCGGGGTTCAACTTCACATTCAATCCGTAAGACAATTTGGCTTTAAAGACGTTACGGCGTACTGGCACAGACCGGATTTTGAGAATTGTCTTGACATCATCCCTCTGAATGACCGAAAAGCCCTTGAGTACTTTTTGTCAGGCGATCGCAAGGATTTCAAAGGTCGGCTAAAGACTTCTGCCGGACGGTTCCTCAAGCAAACGAAACTTTTGAAGTTTGTGATTTCAAGCGTTAGCATCGTGGGACGTAAACCGGAGAATCTGCCTGAGTCGAAGAAAGGAATTTAGGGAATGGTTTTAGATTATCTAAAACAGAACTGGCAGCATTTGGAACTGCAACGATTTGGAGAGCCTGCCAGTTTGTCCTTCGTCATGGCCACGCCAAGATTCAGAGCATCAAGCCATCTTATCTTCTTTATCCTTTCCAAATCGCGATCGAAGCCGATTCTGGTAGTGAAGGTTCCCCGAATTCAAGGTGACAACAGCCGTTTGGACCGTGAGGCATCCAATCTTCGATTCGTGCACTCGGCCCGTCCTGGCGGGTTCGCCACCATTCCTAATGTGGTTGCCTATGAAGATTATCTGAGCAACCGCTTGCTCATCGAAACGGCCATGACCTGCGATACCATGCGACGCGCCATTGTGCGACGTCAGCCCGAGGTGTGCATTGATGCGGTTTTGGATTGGCTTTTGGAGTTGCAACAGGCAACGAAGCGCCGCGACCGTGATCATTGGTTCGAAGACCTGGTGAAACAACCCTTGAATGATTTCCAAACCGTGTTCCCCTCAACGGCTGATGAGGATTATCTTTTTGAGCAAACACGAAAAATCGCTGACGGTTTGTTAAATAAAGATTTGCCATTTGTGTGTGAGCATGGCGACTTAAGCTCGCCCAATATTTTGATGGGCGAGAAAAACGAAATCGCAGTGGTGGATTGGGAACTGGCTGAACCTCAAGGACTTCCGGCAGTCGATCTGTTTTTCTTTCTAACATATGTGGCTTTTGCGAGACGAGGGGCACGCAAATCCGATCAGTGCGTTGCTGCCTTTCATGACGCCTTCTTTGGCAAGAACTCCTGGACTGTACCCCACATTCGTCGCTACTCAGAAACACTTGGCGTTCAACCGGGCGCGTTGAAACCGCTGTTTGTGCTTTGTTGGGCTCGTTACGTTGCCGGGCTTGTTCGGCGTCTGACCTCTATGACAAGCGATTATGAAACTCTGTCTGAAAAAGAAGCCGTGTGGTTGAGAGAAAACCGCTACTACGCACTGTGGCTACATACAATTGAGCACTTTGATGAATTAAGTCTCTGCGACATGCCCGGCGATTCTTCGAAACAGGTGATATGAAGGTAAATTTATAGTTGGGACGAACTTAACGAAACTTTAAATCCAAACGCACTATGTTCACTGTGTCACTAATCGGTCCGGATGGGGTCGGTAAAACCACCCTGGTAAGCCGCTTGCAAAAAGCGTTGCCGATGCGAGTTAAGTACATCTATATGGGCGACAATATCGAGTCCTGTAATTATGTGCTACCGACGACGCGTTGGTGGAAGAAGCGAAGTCTGCGGCACCGAAAGAATGTGGAGAATCTGAAGCCGGACTCATTGTCAAATCCGGAGAAAGATCGCGACTTAAACCTCTTGCAGAAAATGGTCAGGGGGGTGAGGAAGACGGTCGGGTTCAGCAATCGAATTTTGGATCTCTGGTATCGTTACTTCATGGTGGTCTACTTCGCCCGACGGGGCTACGTGGTTTTGTTGGACCGGCATTTTGCGTTCGATTATTATCATTTTGATATCAAACCACAGAACGGCCGCAGGCCTCTTAAACGACGTCTGCATGGCTTTCTGCTGAAACACACCATTCCCGATCCCGATTTGGTCATCTGTTTAGATGCGCCCGCTGATGTGATTTACAAACGCAAAGGTGAGTTCACCATCGATTATTTACAGAATCGTCGGGACCAGTATAAAAGCCTGAAGTCGGTGGTCCCAAATTTTGTTGTGGTCGATGCCAACCGGAAGCTCGGTACCGTTATCGAAGACGTCAGCAATCTCATTTGCAGCTTTCATCAAGAGAGATTGAATCATGCCTGAAACGAACGGTGCCATGCCCAAAATTATGGTCACCGACGCGGGCCGAGGCAGCGCAATTGCCATTATCAGGTCGCTGGGCCGAAAAGGCTACAGGATTGTGGCAGCCGACTCCGACTCCCAAAATCTCGGCTTTCGCTCGCGTTTTGCTCATGAAAAGGTCGTCTATCCGGCGCCTGAGCTCCAGCCGCACGAATTTGTCAACTTCATGCTGGAGACCGTCACCGAAAAGGGCGTGGACTTGATTGTTCCTGCCACAGATTTAGTCGTGCATCCGCTGGCCCGGGCTCGAAGAGAATTCGAGGGCAAGACCAGATTAGCGATTGCTCGTGACGAACTTCTCGAAATTGTCACAGATAAAGACAAAACGGTTGAGCTTGCAAAAAGATTAGGCGTCCCGGTCCCGCAAACCTATACCGTAACCACTACGGATGAAGCCTTAAACAGAACAGAGGAACTCGGTTGGCCGGTTGTTCTAAAGCCGCATATTTCACGATTGCTGCACGACGGTCGAGGGATTGAAAAATTTAGTGTAACCTATGCCGAGAATGCCAAAGATCTGCGGCATAAAATGAAAGTCCTGGAAGGCCGGTGCTCGGTGCTTCTTCAGCGGTATCTCGATGGGGTGGGCTACGGTATTGAATTGCTCATGAAAGACGGCGAACCGATAGCTGCGTTTGAGCACAAAAGGCTCCGTGAAATACCGATTACTGGCGGGCCAAGCGCCTACCGGGAAAGTGTTAAACTTCACGAGGATTTGTATGACTATTCTGTCCGTATTTTAAGGGAGTTGAGATGGACCGGCCTCGCTATGGTCGAATTTAAAGTGGCCGGCGCGCAAGCTGAGCTGATGGAGATCAACGGTCGCGTTTGGGGGTCTTTGCCTTTGGCCGTGGCCAGTGGCGTTGACTTCCCGGCGATGTTAGCTGAACTGCATCTGAACGGTGCGGAGTCAATCGTACCGAATTTGAATTCAAATTACAGAATAGGACTGCGCTGCAGAGATTTAGGTCGGGATTTGATGTGGATGTATTCTGTTTTGAGTGGTCGACAAAAATACTCATTCCTTAAAATGCCAGCACGCAAAGAAGCGGTCATGGCATTCATGAGTTTGTTCAATCCCCACAACAAATTCGATCTGTTGTGTCTGGAAGACCCGCTCCCCGGCATTGCCGAGTTACCACGCATCTATACAAAATTTCGGAGGAAGATAAATAATTCGCAGTGAAAAACCGTAACGGCAGACAGCCAAACCCTCTGCGCGTTCTGACTTACCACAGAGTCGCGAACTTCGAAGACAGGCCTTGGTTAAATCCCGGACTCATCAGTGCGACTCCGGATATGTTTTGTGAGCAGATGGAGTTTCTGTATCGGAACTACTGTGTCGTTTCGATTGAGCAGGTGTTAGAGGCCGTCGAGCGAAAAGCGCTGCTGCCAAACCGGGCTGTTTTGATCACCTTTGATGATGCCTATCGAGATTTTGCTGAGAACGCCTGGCCCATCCTCAAGCGCCTGAATTTAGCGACCACCTTGTTTGTGCCAACCGCTTATCCCGGACATCCGGAACGTTTGTTTTGGTGGGACAAACTGCATCAGGTTTTTTCGCGAATGCAGGAATCGGTGTCGGAGATCGCCCCGATTGGTTCCGTGTCACACAACACTCCGGAGGAGCGTCGTCGACAAGGGCTCAAGCAATTTCAGGGATACATCAAAAACCTGCCGGATGATGAGGCCATGAAACGGGTCGATGAATTATACGACAGAATTAAAGGCCCGAAAGTGGAAGCGGCGGTCTTGGATTGGGAGGAGCTTCGACAGTTAACTAAAGACGGTGTGACACTGGGTGCGCATACCCGAACGCATCCGGCCTTGACGAGAGTTGGTTTGGAGACAGCTCGTGAGGAAATCACGGCTTCGCAGACGGATTTGAAACGGGAGATTGGCACAGTTCTACCCATCTTCTCTTATCCCGATGGACGGCATGACGAGAGCATCGTCGACATTTTGAAGGAAGAAGGCTTTCAAATTGCCTTCAATGGTCCCGCGGGGTGTAATGATTTGAGTTCCTGCGATCCGTATCGAATACGCCGAATCAACATCACACCGAGGACCTCGCCCATCGTGTTCCGACTTCGTCTTGCGAGATGGTTCACTCCTATCGATAGATTTCGGCATCGCAAGCGAATCAGGGATATCACATCTTCATATTGCTACTACGAGGATGGTCATGCCAGAACTGCAGGCTAAGGAATCGACACAGCAACGCACACAACTTTTGCATTCTTCAAAGGAGCGACAGAAGCTTAAGGTTGCTTACACCCTGTCGCGTTTTCCCAAACTCACCGAGACCTTCATCCTTTATGAAATCTTGGCGCTTGAAAAGTTGGGCGTTCAGGTAGAGCTGTTCCCACTTCTCTATGAGCGACAGTCCGTGGTTCATCCGGAAGCGGCTAAAATGCTAAAACGTGCTAATTTTTACCCATTCATTTCATTGTCGATTCTCTCGGCGCACCTGCATTACCTTCGCTGCAAGCCACGGACGTATTTCAGCGTTTTGTGGCAGGTCCTTCGCGGCACTTTCGGGAGCCTCAACTTTTTTATCGGGGCCATCGGAATTTTCCCCAAGAGCGTCAAGATGGCTTACGAAATGGAGATGCGCGGCGTAAATCATCTGCACGCGCATTTCTGTACGCATCCGGCGGTGGCCGCTTTGATTGTCAAAGGACTCACGGGGATTCCATTCAGTTTCACCGCACATGGCTCGGACGTGCATGTGGAACGGCGGATGCTGGACAAGAAAATCGAAGCCGCTCGTTTCGCCGTAACGGTTTCTGACTTCAACAAAAACGTCATGATTGAGGAGTGCGGGGAACAGGTAGGAGATAAGATCAAGGTTGTGCATTGCGGTGTGGACCCGGATGAGTTTATCCCGAACTCAAAACAAAAAGAGGATCGCCCTCTGCGGATTATTTGTGTTGCTTCTTTTGAGGAAGTTAAGGGACACAAATATCTTGTTGAAGCGTTTGAGATACTAAACCGGAAGGGCGTTGAATTTCGCTGTGATTTGATCGGCTACGGGCCACTGAAGAAGAAGGTTCGGGCACAGATTCGCAAGGCAGGATTAGAAGACAAAGTTGTGGTGCACAAGCCCCGACCGCGTGCGGAGATTGTGCAGATGCTCCGGGAGGCCCATTTGAAGGTGCTGCCGAGCGTACGCACCAAAAGAGGTAAACGCGAAGGCATCCCGGTCGTGCTCATGGAGGCCATGGCCAGCGCTTTGCCGGTGGTTTCCAGTCGGTTGTCGGGAATCCCTGAATTGGTAGAACACAATAAAACCGGTCTCTTGGTCGAACCGCGGGACGTTCAGGGGCTTGCAAACGCCATCCTCAAATTAGTTCACGATCGGAAGCTGAGAAAAACCATGGGGGCGGCTGGGAGAGAAAAAGTGTTACGAGAGTTTGACCTTCGGAAAAACGCCGAAGAGCTGAGTAAGCTATTTTTGTCGAATATCGACCAAACGCCGAGGTCCGAAAATGGAACTCACATACCAAGATGGATGGATAAAAGCTGAAAAAGCTTCCACCTTTTATCCAAACTCACCTGTTTGATCGTACTGCAATCGTCTCGATTACGTCTCAGAGAAGAAACCTCTAAAATTCAGTCAAAAAATTGGCCTCAAACGGAAATATTTTTTTTGGAACTTTTGTTACTACAGAACGTAGTAATAAGAAATTTTTTATTCCAAATGACTGGCAAGAAATACTCTTTCACATTCAACCCAAGTAAAAAAGGCCTGCGCAAGATTCTCGGCGATCTGGAGTCCGATATCATGAAGATTGTCTGGGCGAAGGGCGAGGTGACCGTTCGAAGTGTTTGCGAGTTGCTCAAGGAAAGTAGAGAGGTTGCCTACACGACGGTGATGACCGTCATGTCTCGACTGGCCGAAAAAGGTTTGCTTGAGAAGGTCAAGGAAGGCAATGCTTTTGTGTATCGTGCGACTGCCACGGAAGAGGAGTTCACCCAATCCACCCTCAAGAAGATCATAAACGGCTTGCTCAGCGATTTCTCCGCACCCGCCATCAGTCAATTTCTCGACTCAATGGAAGATGTGGGACCGGAAAAGCTCGATGAATTAGCACGCATGATCGAACAAAAACGCAAGAATAGAGATGTTTGAGTGGTTCTCCGAACAGTACATCGAGTTGTTGGCCAATGTTAAGATTCTATTGGGCGACCTCACCCATTGCTTCGCGGTGGATCGCCTCCGGATATTCAGCCTGATTCTGGCGGCGATTTTTGGGATAAAGATCATTTTGCATCATCTGATTTATCATCGCCTTAAAATGAACTTTCCGGAGTACTCCGCTTCGGAACACCCGACGCTGCGACAGGTCTTCTCGGATGCGGTGCAAAAGGTGAGCCTAAAACGTGTGCCTCGACTGCATCAATTTCGCAACCAGAATCCGCTTGTGTTTGCTATCGGGACATTTCGGCCCATGATATTTTTGGCGCCCGCCTTGCTAAAACATTTGACTCGCAATGAATTGGAGGCGGTTCTGGTACATGAACTTGCTCACATTAAACACCGAGATACGTTCCTGAAATGGTTGCTGGAATTGGCGTTGGTGGCGATCCCTCTTTTGGTTGTGGTTTTATTCGCGTTTAATTTTGTCTTCAGCGGATTCAGTTCGCAACTCGCATTTTGGGGGAGCATGATTTTGGTTCTGCTGTTCAGAGGGGTGATTTGGAAACAGATCATCTTTCTTCGCGAATTGGCTTGCGACGATCAGTCCGTCAAGGCAGATGCCGATCCTGTAAATTTAGCTTCATCCCTTGTCAAGGTGTGTCAGACCGCCAAAGCGTTGCCTACAAAACGATGGGGAAACGGTTTGGTCTTTGCACAGACCTTAATTCCGACGTTTTCGAAATTGGAATTCAGGATTCAGAGGCTGCTCAGCTACAAAACGCCGCGCTTTCGAATGTTTTTTGCTAAAGTGGTTCGAGTCACGGCATGGTCTCTGTTGTTTGGCTTTCTGGCGCTTGCATGGCGCTTCCATTCAACTCATGGACTCATTGAATTGAAAATTCTGCATATTCAGCAGGCAAACGATTGCGTTCACAAGATTGTTTTGGTAGATAACAAGTAGTAAAATTTTTTTGTCTAAATATACTACGGTTTGTAGTAGTAAATTATCACTTCTAACATAAGGAGGTAGTCATCATGAATAAATCCAAAGTACTTCTTACCGGACTTTTGTGTTTAGCTGTTGTCTCATTTCTCCGGAATGGCAAAGTGGCGGCTCAAAGTTGCGGGCAAAGCTGCCAGGCATACAGTCACAATGGCGGAGGTAATTTAGATTCTGACACGCAAGTCTGCACGAATTATTGCTCCGAATTTAGCGCCTGTTCCATCGATCGCGATCTGAGCGGTGCCTCAGGTGAGGAACTGGAAAGATACAAGCAAGAAAAGGCACAGGATGGGCAAACCTTCTCTGACTGGACGGCGCCGGATTTCACACTTCCATCAACCAAAGGGAAGCGGGTTTCATTGTCTGATTTTCGCGGCCAATCGGTGGTTTTGATTTTTATGTCCGGGCACTGCAATCACTGCTTTGACACCCATAAATTCTTGCCGGACTTGCAGGAAAAATACCGGTCAAACGGTTTGGTGGTGCTGCCGGTCTATATCAACAGTGGCTCCGTGGAGGATGTACGCACCTGGAGCAAGCACATGGATTTGAATTATCCTCTGCTGGTTTCGCAAAGCAGAGATATCTCTCGGCTTTACAACAGTCGGATGGTGCCTTCGTTTTTTTTGATCGACCGGGAGGGCAAAATTAACCGGAAGTTCGTGGGATACAAGAGTAAATCGACCCTGGACGAAGCGTTTCAGGAACTGGTAAATTTGTAAGTTGCAACATATTTGACTAATTGGTCTGTTGAGTGGTATTGATAGTTTTCCGTACCGCCAGGTTGAGAGCTTGGCGGCAATTTTACGTGAGCATCCAACCAGCACATTGTTTATGAAACGTCTGGTAAGACAAGATTCTATTTTGAATACTGAGGAAGGAGTTGAAACATGACGAACAAGAGACTGTCCATCGCGGTATCGGCGCTCATCTTACTTGCTGCTCTGGCAGGCTCCTATTACATTGGACTTTACAGGCCCGCGGTTTCCGAAACCGTTTCTGAACAGGAGGCTTCCCGGCTCAACGATCTGGCAAGTATCGATGAATTGGTGCAAGTCTTCCAAAGTGATAGCGGGAAGGTCCGACTGATTACCCTGCTTTCGCCAACCTGACCGGCTTGCCTTCGGGGGTTCTCCGAAATGCAAAAAGTCCTTAAAAATGTTGCAGACGAGCGACTACGGGCGTATGTTGTCTGGTTGCCCATTCTACAAAACGATAATCGCAAAGCCGCTGTTGAACGCACGGCGGAGTTTAACGATAAGAGAGTCACTCACTTTTGGGACAAAGACCGTGAAACCGGACAGGTTTGGCAGCGTATACTTGACATCGAACGTCTTGCCTGGGACGTCTATTTCTTGTACAGCTCCAATTCCCAATGGCAGAAGCAACCCACGTCACCCTATTTTTGGATGCACCAGCTTGGTGGAATTCGCAAAGGCGAGTTCTTAGATGAAGAGAAATTTGAGTCAAAAGCGAAAGAATTGCTTGAGCGTTTAGACTGACTTAATTGGTTCATGAAGTTAAGAATGCACGCCGAAACCAAAACAGAAGTTACGGCTGACGGCCGCACTTCAAATACCAAAATTCAAAATCAGAGAAGCGTATATTGTAGAACCAAGGAGTCATTTTGAAAACAGCCGAGATAGCTCTAACGATTGCTATTTTAACACTGCCCGCTTTACCCAAATCTTCCGCCGCACTCAACGACCAAAAACCGAAAATCGTCGTACCACACGTGGAAAGTCCTCCCGAGATAGAGAATTTCCTGACGATGCACCCGGCCGGCAAAATCGAAAAACAAATGGCGAAGATCGAGGGGTTCATTCAGCGCACACCCAAAGATGGCGAACCGTCACCTCAGCATACCGAGGTGTACCTCTGTTACGATGATGAAAACCTGTATGTGGTCTTTGTTGCCTTTGACTCCGAGCCCGATAAAGTCCGCGCCCGCATGAATCGCAGAGAAAATGTGTTTCGTGATGACATCGTGGAAATTATGCTCGATACGTTTAACGATCAGCGTCGCGCTTTTGCGTTCTTGACCAATCCATTGGGCGTGCAATGGGACGCGCTGTGGACAGAAGGGTCCGGCTTCGATGAGTCGTTCGATACCCTCTGGTATTCGGATGGCAGGCTGACGGATCAAGGCTATGTGGTTTGGATGAGCATTCCGTTCAAAAGTCTGCGCTTTTCAGCTTCGGATAAACAAACCTGGGGTGTGGTCTTTGTGCGTGAAATCCAACGGGGTCAGGCGGAACAGTCATTTTGGCCGCGGGTCTCCAGTCGAATCGAGGGCAGATTGAATCAGGCCGCGACGCTCATCATCAACGATAAGATTTCGCCGGGACGCAACATGCAATTCATTCCGTATGGCACATATCGTACATTTCGGCTGCTGGATCGCCAGAATCC
>JABAHS010011322.1_pt1 | contig 14391 bp, 12 predicted proteins | sample 7062111 | NCBI WGS metagenome assembly JABAHS01 (sample SAMN14534600, study PRJNA622989) | marine sediment metagenome | biome: marine biome [ENVO:00000428]; feature: marine pelagic biome [ENVO:01000023]; material: deep marine sediment [ENVO:00002113]; isolation source: pool of 4 deep marine... | reverse complement strand
GAGGACTCCTGCTCGATATGGCAATGAGCATCCACCCCGCCGGGCAGGACTAAAAGACCCTCGGCATCGATCACGCGCGTCGCCTTGCCTAGATTGCGGCCCAGGGCGGCGATGACGCCGTCCTTGACGCCCAGGTCGGCGGCGAAGGTGTCGCTGGCCGTTGCCATGGTGCCGCCGCGCACGATCAGGTCGTAGTCGGTCATTTTCCGTCTCCCAGCCGGCGTTCCAGGCGCGCCATCAAGTGGTCGAGCTCGGCCTGGTCGCGCGTGGTCAGGCTGGGTCCGGGCTTGCGGGTGCGGGCGCTGGCGATGATGCCGCGCCGGCGCAGCACCTCCTTGCGCACGGCCAAGCCGAAGCCCGGTTGCTGCTCATGGCGGACCAGGGGAAGGTAGATATCGAACAGGTCCTCGGCGCGTTCAGCCTCGCCCGCGGTATATAGTCGGCAGACCTCGACCAGCATCTCGGGATAGGCGAAGCCGGTCATGGCCCCGTCGGCGCCGCGCGCCAACTCCTGCGGCAGATAGAGCCCACCGTTGCCGACCAGGATCGACACCCGGCGCCGCCCCTCGCGCTCGGCGCTTTGCCGGATCTCGGTGATCTTGCCGAGGCCGGGGCAATCCTCGTGCTTCAGCATGACGATCTGCGGATGATCGTCGACCAGCCGGTTGAAGGTGGGAACCGAGAGCTGGACGCCGGTGGCCTGCGGGAAGTCCTGATAGACCAGCGGCACCTCCGGCCCGATGACCTGGCAGATCGCGGCGTAGTATCCGCGGATCTTCTCGTCCGTGGCGAGCCCCGGCGTCGGCGCCACCATGACGCCGGCGGCGCCCACGTCCATCACCTGCGCGCTAAGCCGCGCCAGGTTGTCGAGGCCGGCGGCGCTCACCCCCACCACCACGGGGACGCGGCCCTCCACGCGCTTCAGGACGAAAGCGGCGAAGTCCGCAGCCTCCTCCGGTGTCAGCTTTGCGGCCTCGCCCATCATGCCGAGGATGGTGATGCCGGCGACGCCGCAGTCGATATAGAAGTCGATCAGGCGCGCGGCGCTGGTCAGATCGAGCGCACCGTCTTCCTCGAAAGGCGTGACCGAGATGATGAAGACCCCTTTCGCCTCCTCGGTTAGTCGCATGGCGCCAACTCCTCATTGATCTGCTCGGCCTCGCGCAGGATCGCATCAAAGCGCGCCAGCTCGGTCGCCACCCGACCATAGATGCTATCGGCCGAATAGTCCCCGGCGGCGTTGGGGCGTCCCGCTCGGACGCCGAGGAAGAGTTCCACCGCCTCGTCGATCGAGCGCACCGACCAGATATGAAAGCGGCCCTTGGCGACCGCTTGCGCGACCTCGTCGCCCAGGACCAGGTTCGGCTCGTTGGCTCGCGGGATGACCACGCCCTGCTCGCCGGTCAGCTCGCCGCGGTCGCGGCAGGTGCGGTAGAAGCCCTCGATCTTGTGGTGCACGCCGCCGACCGCCTGGGACTGGCCGAGCTGATTGACCGAGCCGGTGATGGCGAGGTCCTGGCGAACCGGCAGCCCCGACAGCTCGGAGAGAATGGCGACCAGCTCCGCCAACGAAGCGCTGTCACCCTCGACCCCGCCGTAGCTCTGCTCGAAGGTGATGGAGCAGTTGAAGGACAGCGGGAAACGCCGGGCGAAATGTCCGGCGAGGAAGCCTTGCACCACCATGGCGCCTTTCTGCTGGATCGGTCCGCCCATGGCGACGTCACGCTCGACGTTGATGACGCCGCGCCGGCCGATGGAGGCGCGCGCCGTGACCCGGCTGGGGGTGCCGAAAGCGTGGTCGCCGAGGCTGCGCACGGTCAGCGCGTTGACCTGTCCGCGCACCGTCCCGGTGACATCGATCATCACCGTGCCCTCGGTGATCTGCTCGTGCAGCCTGTCCTCGATGCGCGCGTTGCGTCCGCGGCGGCTAGCCAGCGCAGCGTCGACGGCCTTGGCGGTGATGCGCTTGGCGGTGGTGGTGAGGTGCGCAGCTTCGCGCAGAGCATCTTCGATCCGCTCGAATTGGGCTGTCAGCCGGCGGCGATCGCCGGTCCAGCGCGTGGCCATGCCGAGGAGGCGTGCAACCGCACCATCGTCGATGCGCTGGTCGCAATAGTCGCGCGCCATGCGCCGGATGAGCCCGGCATAGGTTTTTAGGTCGGCGCGCGAGGCTTCCATATCGGCGTCGACGTCGGCCTTGACCCGGAAGAAGGTCTGGAACTCGGGATCGACGGAGAAGAAGGTGTAGTACCACTGCGGCGAGGCCACCAGGGCGATCTTGACTTGCAGTGGGACCGGATGGGGTTGAGGTGATCCGGCAATCGGGATGGCGCCGCTGCGCAAAGGACTGCCGAGTGCGATCTCGCGATCGCGCAGCGCGGCCTTGAGCGCATCCCACAGGCCCGGCGCGGCGGCCAGGGCATCGGCGCGCAGCACCAGGACGCCACCGTTGGCGCGATGCAGCGCGCCCGGCCGGATCATCGAGAAATCGGTCTCCAGGACGCCACCGGCTTGGCGATATTCGATGTAGCCGAAGACCGTCTCCAGCGAGGGGGCCGGCTCAACCACCACCGGCGGGCAGCCGCATCGCGCATTGTCGACCAAGAGGTTGACCGCATAGCGCCGCTCCGGGCTGTCGGGGCCGGGCGCGGCGCCCGCCTCCGCCTGAGGTTTGAAGCGGGCGAGGTTCTCGAGAATATCGGCGCGCATCTCCTTCAGCCAGGCGACCAGCTCCTCATAGCCGGCGAAGGCATCCTCCATCTCGTCCATCAGGCCGCCCACGGCGTTCTCCGCCACTTGCCGGTTCATGTCGCCCACCTGCTCGGCCAATTGCAACTTCTGCTGGGCGGCGTAGCGGCGCAGATCGCGCAGCTTGGCGCTGATCTCGCGGGCGGACTCTTCCAAGACCTTGCGCCGCGACTCGGGGATATCCTCGGCGGTGATTTGCGCACCGTCGGGTCCCACCGGCACGATGGTGAAGCCCTGCGGGCTTTGCTGAATATCGAGCCCCTGGGATTTCGCCTCGGCTTGTAGCTTCTCGATCTCCTCGGCAAGGCGGCGCTGAACCTCCTCGTTCTGCGCTTCGAGCTGCTTTTCGTAGTCGGCGGCGCCGAAGGCGCGCTGCAGGGCATCGCGAAGCTGGGGCAAGAGCTCGGTCATGCGGGTCTGCAGGCGCCGGCCTTCCCCGGCGGGCACGCAGACCGGTGTCGGCCGGTGCGGCTCGGCGAAGTTGTTGAGATAGATCCAGTCGCAAGGCGCGGGCCGCTCGGCCATCATGCGCTCGAGGAAGGCGACCGTGGCGGTCATGCGCCCGGACCGGTCGGGGCCCAGAACGAAGACGTTGAAGCCCGGACCTTCGGCGTCGATGGCGAACTCCAAAGCCTCGCGCGCTCGGGCGTGGCTCGACAGATCGAAGGCATCACCCTCGGGCGCGGTCGGCGGCTTGATCTTGGGGAGCCCGACCTGTGACGACTTAAGTTTCCTGGCCGGCATGGCCGCTCTCTCCCCCCTGGTTGCTCAGCCTGTCGTCGGTCGCGTGAAAGTCCAGCAGGCGCCGACCGGGCAAGACCATAACGCAGCATAGCGGTTTTCTCACGATCACATCCATGATATCGGGGCGGGGTCCGTGACAAAGGGAGAAGTTCTTATGAGCGCCAAGACGCGCCCCAACAAGCAACCGGGCTTTTCCACCCGAGCGATTCACGAAGGCTACGACCCCTTCGACAATCGGCGGGCGCTGACCGCGCCGATCTACATGACCTCGACCTTCGCCTTCGAGGACGCCGAAGAGGGCGGGGCGGTCTACGCCGGCGAAGTCGCGGGCTATACCTACGGCCGGACGATGAACCCGACCCAGGGGCTCCTGCAGGAACGGTTGGCGAGCCTGGAGGAGGGCGAAGAGGCGCTGGTCTTCGGCTCGGGCATGGGGGCGATCTCCAATGCCTTCTGGACGCTTTGCAAGGCCGGTGACCGGGTGGTCTGCGACCAAATACTCTACGGCAGCACCTATGCCTTTTTCACCAAGGGGCTGGCCAAGTTCGGCGTCGAGGTGGAGTTCATCGACCTCAATGATACGGAGGCCCGGGCGGCGGCCCTGGCCCGCCGGCCGCGCGTCGTCTATTTCGAAAGCCCGGCCAATCCGAACCTGCGGATCGTCGATATTGCGGCCGTGGCGGCGGAGGCGCGGGCGGCGGGGGCGATCTCGATGATCGACAATACCTTCGCGACGCCGGCCCTGCAGCGGCCCTTGACCCTGGGCGTGGATGTCGTCGTCCATTCCATGACCAAGTATCTTGGCGGACATGGTGACCTTCTGGCCGGGGCCGTCATCGGATCCTCCGAATATCTGACACCCATGCGCAAGGAGGGCCTGCGTTATTTGACCGGCGCGACGCTCTCGCCGCTCAATGTCTTTCTCGTGCTGCGGGGCCTGAAGACCCTTGAGATCCGCATGGCGCGGCACAGCGAGAGCGCCGCCGCCGTGGCCGCGTTGCTGGCCGGTCATCCCAAGGTGGCCGAGGTCCACTACCCCTTCCTTGCCGGCTCGCCCGACGAGGCGCTGGCCCGCCGGCAGATGTCGGCCGGCAGTGGGCTCGTCGCCTTCGAGCTGGCAGGCGGGGTTGCCGCCGGCAAGGCTTTCATCGATGCGCTGGAGATGGTCCATTGCGCCGTCAGCCTGGGTGACGCGGAGACGCTCGCCCAGCATCCGGCCTCCATGACGCACTCGACCTATAGCCAAGAAGAGCGCGCGCGATACGGCATCACCGACGGGCTGATTCGCCTCTCGGTCGGCTTGGAGAACAGCGAGGATATCCTCGAGGATATCGAGCGGGCGCTGGAGAAGTTTTAGAGGTCTAACCCTGGCGCCTATTGAGGAAAGCCAGGCGCTCGAAGAGATGTAGGTCCTGCTCCGACTTGAGCAGGGCGCCATAAAGCGGCGGGATCAGGCTCGCCGAGTCCTTGGCTCCGCAGGGTTTCGGGCGGCAGGTCCTCGGCCATCAGCAGCTTCAGCCAGTCCAGCAGCTCCGAGGTCGAGGGCTTCTTCTTCAGCCCCGGCACCTCGCGGATCTCGTAGAAGACCGCCAGGGCCTCCGCGGCCAGGCGCTTCTTCAAGCCCGGATAGTGGACGGCGATGATCCGCTCCATGGTCTCGGGCTCGGGAAAGCGGATGTAGTGGAAGAAGCAGCGGCGCAGGAAAGCGTCCGGCAGCTCTTTTTCGTTGTTCGAGGTGATGATGACGATCGGGCGGTGTTGCGCCTTGATCGTCTCCTTGGTCTCGTAGACGAAGAACTCCATGCGGTCGAGCTCCTGCAGCAGGTCGTTCGGGAACTCGATATCGGCCTTGTCGATCTCGTCGATCAGCAGCACCGGTCGGGTCTCGGCGGTGAAGGCCTCCCACAGCTTGCCGGGGACGATGTAGTTGGCGATGTCGCGCACCCGCTCCTCGCCGAGCTGGCCATCGCGCAGGCGCGCCACCGCGTCGTACTCGTAGAGACCATGCTGCGCCTTGGTGGTCGATTTGATCGACCACTCGATGAGCGGCGCGCCGATGGCCTTGGCCACCTCGGCCGCGAGCACGGTCTTGCCGGTGCCGGGCTCGCCCTTGACCAGCAAGGGCCGCTCGAGCGTGATGGCGGCGTTGACGCCGACCTTCAGGTCGTCGGTGGCGACGTAGCTCTCGGTTCCCTGGAAGCGCATCCGCGGTCCTTCTCGTGATGATGGCGGAGGAGCTTAGTGGCGGCTCGCCGGATGGTCTAGCCTTTGCTGCGCGTGATCACCCCGGTCAGGCAGCCGATGTTGCCCGCCGCCTTGGACAGCTCTTGCGTCTCGGCCGTCAGGCAATCGATGCCGAGCCCTTCGTAGAAGGCCTGGGTCGTCGGGTTGCCGGCCACCATGAGGATCTTGCGCGGGCCCAGGGTGACGAAGTTGAGGGCGCGGTTGCGCTCGGCCTCGGCCACGTCGGGCAGGAAGGCGACCTGGAACCCTCGCTCTCGCAAGGCCATGACGGCGCCGTGCGGCGTGCGCCGCGGCCAGGCGATGGCGAGGTCCCGGTCGGCGATGCGCAGCATTCCCATCAGATGCATGGTGCCGAAGGGCATGTCGACGGCGATCGCTTCGCAGCCGATCTCGGCGAGCGTGGCCGTGATTTGCTCGACGGCTTCCTGGTTGGTGCGCAGACCCCGGCCGATGATTGCCGTGGTCTCGTCCAGCCACATCAGATCGGCGCCCTCGAAGGTTGCTCGACCGGTGAGCGTGCGCAGGATCGGCACGCCGAGGTCGGCCAGGCGACGGGCGACCCAACGCTCTTCGCCGGCGCGCACGTCGGAGGCCGGCCGGGCGAGGATGGCGCCCTGCGGCGTCATGACGAAGAGGTCGGCGCAGAACATCTGGTTGGGGCTGGGCGCGCCTTCGGGCTCGACGCTGTGCACGGCCACACCCTGACCGCGATAGGTCTCGGCGAGGCCGGCATGTTCCTCGCTGGCGCGCGCCAGGTCGAGTGGGGCCAGCATCTGGACGCTGTCGGGATCGTCGAGCGAGGCCGCCAGCTCGCCGCCCGGCTGGTGCAGGAGCACCGCCTCCAACGACCGCCATTCGGAGTCGATGCCGCAGGTGGCCCAGAGGGAGCCGATCTCGGCGTCGTGCGATTTGGAGCGCTGAGACCACCCCTCGCCACCGTAAGCCGCGCTGCCGAAGGTATTGCTCGTGGTGGGGCTGGCATCCTTGGGTGACATGGGGCGGCCCTCCTCTCTCGCGGGTGGATGCATTGAACCGGCTGAGATGCTCACAATGCCAGAGGCGCGGGTATGGGACCAGGGGCTGTCGACACAATCGCTCACTAGCCGATTTGGCGCATTGCAATCGGCGCGGCCTGCCCTAATATGGCGCGGTTTTGGAATGCCCGGAAGCCGCGCAGGGGGCGTCGTCCGTGACCCGCTACTCGATCTTCTCGCTAGCGCGCAACGCGCTCAGCCACCACCGCAACTGGCCGCAGGCCTGGCGCTCGCCCGAGCCCAAGCCGGCCTATGACGTGGTCATCGTCGGCGGTGGCGGACACGGCCTGGCGACGGCCTATTACCTGGCGCGCAACCACGGCATCACCAACGTGGCGGTGCTGGAGAAGGGGTGGCTCGGTGGCGGCAACACAGGCCGTAACACGACCATCGTGCGCTCCAACTATATGCTCGAGCCCAACGCCCATTTCTACGAGCACTCCTTGAAGCTCTGGGAGGGGCTCTCCCAGGACCTCAACTACAACGTCATGTTCTCGTCGCGCGGCGTCGTGAACCTCGCCCACAGCGACGGTCAGATGGAGGCCTTCGCCCGGCGTGGCAACGCCATGCGCCTGAACGGCATCGATGCCGTGCTGCTCGACCGCGAGCAGGTGAGCCAGATGGTGCCGCTGCTGGATTGCTCGCCCACCGCGCGCTTTCCGGTCTATGGTGGCCTGCTGCAGCCGCGCGGCGGCACTGCCCGTCACGATGCCGTTGCCTGGGGCTATGCCCGTGGCGCCGATAGCTACGGCATTGACATCATCCAGAACTGCGAGGTGACGGGGATCCGCCGCGAGGGCGGACGGGTCACCGGTGTGGAGACGACGCGCGGTGTCATTCACGCTGGAAAGGTCGGCATCGCCGTTGCCGGCCATACCACCCAGCTCTGCCAGATGGCGGGCCTCGACGTGCCGATCGAGTCCCACGTCCTGCAGGCTTTCGTCTCCGAGCCGATCAAGCCGATCCTCGATACGGTGGTCACCTCCGGCGCCACGCACGGCTACATCAGCCAGTCCGACAAGGGCGAGCTGGTGATGGGCGGCGATCTCGACTTCTACAATTCCTATGCCCAGCGCGGCAGCATCTATGTGGTCGAGCATGTGGTGGCCGGCTTGCTGTCGCTCTTTCCTGCCTTCAGCCGGCTGCGCTTGATGCGCTCCTGGGGTGGGGTGATGGACATGTCCCTCGACGGTTCGCCGATTATCTGCAGGACACCGGTCGAGGGCTTCTACATCAACGGCGGCTGGTGCTACGGCGGTTTCAAGGCGACGCCCGGCTCCGGCTGGGTCTTCGCCCATACCATCGCTCACGACGCGCCTCATCCCTACAACGAGCACTTCACGCTGGAGCGTTTCTCCAACGGAACCACCATCGACGAGAAAGGAGCGGGCCCCTATGCCAAGGCGCATTAGATCTTCCGCCCGGCCCTTCGAGGAGCGCCGCCCGTGCTAGAGATCCCCTGCCCCTGGTGCGGCCGGCGGGCCCACACCGAGTTCACCTATATGGGTGACGCGACCGTTAGCCGCCCCGCCGACGGCCCCGAGGCGAGCGACCAAGATTGGTACGAGTTCGTCTACGTTCGGCAGAACCCCAAAGGGCCGCACGAGGAGCTTTGGCACCACACCAATGGCTGCCGCGCGGTTTTCAAAGTCAGCCGCGATACCGCCACGCACGAGATCACCGGTTCCGCCAAGCTGACCGACGACGGGGAGGCGGCGTCGTGAAGATGTTCATGAAGATGTTCATGAAGCCGGGGGCTGAGACCTTCCGCAACGCTTGGGGTGGGGCGATCGACCGCGGCAAGCCCGTGACCTTCACCTTCAACGGCAAAGGCTATCAGGGTTTCGAGGGCGACACCCTGGCCTCGGCGCTGCTCGCCAACGGCGTGCATCTGGTCGGGCGCAGCTTCAAGTACCACCGCCCGCGCGGCATCATGACCGCCGGTCCGGAAGAGCCCAACGCCCTGGTCCAGGTCGGCACGGGGGCCGAGAGCGAGCCCAACATCCGGGCGACCGAGCTGCCCTTGCGTCAGGGCCTGATCGCTCGCTCCCAGAACTGCTGGCCGACCGTGGAGTACGACGTCGGGCAGTTGAACGACCTGCTCTCGCCGCTGTTCCCGGCCGGCTTCTATTACAAGACCTTCATGTGGCCGGCCTCTCTGTGGATGACCTACGAGGATCGCATCCGCAAGATCGCCGGCATGGGTGTCGGACCTCGGGAGCCTGATCCGGACCACTACGACCACCATCATGGCTTCTGCGATGTGCTGGTGGTGGGCGGCGGTCCCGCCGGTCTGGCGGCGGCGCTGGCGGCCGGACGGTCGGGCGCGCGGGTGGTGTTGGCCGAGCAGGATCACCTCCTGGGCGGCCAACTCCTGAACGAGGCCAACCCCGGCTCGCGGCGCATTGATGGCAAAACGGTGCCGGACTGGCTGGCCGCCGCGACCGCGGAGCTGGAGGCGATGGAGGAAGTGCGGGTCCTGCGCCGCACTTCGGCTTTCGGTTATTATGACCAGAATATGGTGACGCTCTGCCAGCATGAAGACCGGCGCGGGCCAGGCGTGCCGCGCCAGCGCCTCCATCACATCCGTGCGGGGCAGGTGGTGCTCGCCAGCGGCGCCATCGAGCGGCCCCTGGTCTTCGCCAACAACGACCGGCCGGGCCACATGCTGGCCTCGGCCGCGCGCGGCTACGTCAACCGCTTCGCCGCAAAGCCGGGGATGCGGGCGGTGCTCTTCACCAACAACGATAGCGCCTATGAGGCCGCGGCCGAGGTCGCCGCGGGCGGGCTGCAGCTCGCCGCGGTGATCGACCTGCGTGAGGAGATCGCCCCCGAGCTGGCCGAGGAGATGCGGCGCTGGGGTGCGCAGGTCCTGCCCGGCCATGCCATCACCAATACCTTCGGTCAGAACCGCCTCTGGGGGATAGAAGCGCGGGCGCTCGATGGTGCGGGGGGCGTGGTCGATGGACCCCGGCAGCTGATCAACTGCGATCTTGTGCTCAGCTCGGGCGGTTGGAACCCGACGGTGCACCTCTATTCCCATGCTCAGGGCCGGAACCGCTTCGACGAGACCATCGCCGCCTTCGTCCCCGATCATTGTCCGCAGGCCATCACCCCGGCCGGCGCCGTGACCGGCGCCTTCGATCTCAAGTCCTGTCTGGAACAGGGGGCCGAGGCGGGCGCCGCCGCGGCCAAGGCGGTTGGGTTCGAGGCCGAGGCCGTGGCCCCCCAGACTGAGGCCGAGCCCGCGCCGCGTCCGTTGAAGGCCGTGTGGAGCGTGCCGCTCCCGGACGGCTCGCATGCCAAGCGCTTCGTCGATCACCAGGACGATGTGACGGTCAACGACGTGATGCTCGCCCGACGAGAGAACTTCACCTCGGTCGAGCATCTGAAGCGTTACACAACGCTCGGCATGGGCACCGACCAGGGCAAGACCAGCAACGTCAACGGCCTCGGCATCATGGGCGAGCTCTCGGGCCGGACGCCGGGGGAGGTGGGCACCACCACCTTCCGCCCGCCCTACACACCGGTCACCATGGGCGCCGTCGCCGGGCGCGAGGTCGGCGCGCACCTGGCGCCCAAGCGCCGTACACCGATGCATGCCTGGCACGAGGCCCGGGGTGCCGCCTTCGTCGAGGCGGGACAGTGGTACCGGGCGCGTTACTACCCCAAAGGCAATGAGGGGCTGACCGAGGCCGCGCGGCGCGAGGTCCGTCACGTCCGCGAGGTCGCCGGGCTCTGCGACGTCTCGACCCTGGGCAAGATCGACATCCAGGGCGCCGACGCGGCCGAGTTCCTGAACCGGGTCTATGTCAACGGCTTCGCCAAGCTGCCGGTGATGAAGTGCCGCTACGGCGTGATGCTGCGCGACGACGGCATCGTCTACGACGACGGCACCACGATCCGCCTGGCCGAAAACCATTTCCTGATGTCGGCGACCACGGCCAACGCCGCCCGCGTGCTGCAGGAGCTGGAGTTCGCACTGCAGGTTCACTGGCCAGAGCTGGCGGTGAGCGTCAGCTCGACCACTGACCTCTGGGCCTCAATGTCGCTGGCCGGCCCGAAGAGCCGCGAGGTGCTGGAGGCGCTGGAGAGCGACATCGACGTCTCCAACGAGGCCATGCCCTTCATGGGTCATGCCGCCGGGACCGTTGCCGGCATTCCGGCCCACATCTTCCGCATCTCCTTCTCCNNTTCGAGCTGGCCTGCGAGGCCGACCACGGCATCGCTCTCTGGGAGGCGGTGATGGCCGCGGGCGAGCCCCTGGGGCTGGAGCCCTACGGCACCGAGGCGCTGGGTATTCTGCGCATCGAGAAGGGCCACGTCGTCATCGGCCCGGAGATCAACGGCACCGCGACCGCCGACGACCTCGGCTTTGGGCGCATGTGTTCGACCAAGAAGCCCTATATCGGCCACCGCCTGAAGGAGCGGCCGGGTCTCACCCACGACCGACGCCAGCAACTCGTCGGCTTGAAGGCGGTCGATGGCAAGACGCGCATCCGTTCCGGAATGCAGCTGGTCACCAATCCCAACCAGCCCGTGCCGATGAAGATGGAGGGCTATGTGGCGTCGGGCTGCTTCAGCCCAAACCTGAAGGAGTCGGTCGCCACGGCGCTACTCGAGGCCGGGCGCGAGCGCATGGACGAGGAGCTTTGGGCGCTTTCCCCGCTTCACGACGAGGCGGTCAAGGTGCGCGTCGTCTCGGCCCACTTCATCGACCCGGAAGGGGAGCGTATCCGTGCCTGAGACCGCGCCGCGCAAATCGGCCCTGGAGGCCCACTATTCGGAAGGTGCTGTCGCCGTGCCGCAAGGCGCCGAGGCCGGGGTGCGGCTCGCCGAACGGCGCGATCTGGCGGTGGTTCAGCTCGACCTGAGGGAGGGCGATGCCGAGGGCCGCAAGGCCGCCGGGGTGTTGCTCGGCCTCGAGTTGCCGACCACCCCCGGCGGGACGGCGGTGAACGCGAGTGGCGGCGGAGTTGCCCTCTGGACCGGTCCTGGGCGCTGGCTGCTCTGTCTGCCGGCGGGCGAGGGCAAGGCCAATGTCGCGGCCCTGGCCGAGGCGCTGGCCGGGCGTCACCACGCGGTCATCGATCTGACCCAGGCGCGCACTGTCGTCCGCGCCGGCGGGCCGCGGCTGCGCGATCTTCTGTCCAAGGGCGTGCCCATCGACCTGCATTCGCGGGTCTTTCCTGTCGGGGCTTGCGCGGTCACCTCGCTCGCCCACGTGACCGGCACCTTGCATCATGTCGAGGACGGGGTGATCGACCTCTTCGTCATGCGCTCCTTCGGCCTGCACCTCTGGGAGTGGCTGCACGAAGCCGGAGAGGAGTACGGCCTCGAGATCCTGCCGGTCATCACCGGGTAGACGCTCTCTCACCCCGCGGCTTCGCGGACCTCGATTTCGTGGGTGATCTCGGCGGTCTTGGCCAGCATGACGGACACCGAGCAGTACTTCTCCGCCGACATGGTCACCGCGCGCTCGACCTTCTCCGGGTCGAGGCCGCGGCCGGTGACGACGAAGCGCAGGTGAATGCGGGTGAAGACCCGTGGCGCGTCGTCGGCCCGCTCGGCCTCCAAAGTGGCGGTGCAATCCTCGATCGGCTCACGCATCTTTTCCAGGATGTTGACCACGTCGAAGGAGCTACAACCGCCGAGGCCCAGGAGCACCATCTCCATGGGGCTGGGCCCCAGGCTCTCCTCGCCGGCCGAGGCCGACATGAGTACGCCATGGCCGCTTCCCGAATGGCCGAGGAAGCTGCGCTTTTCGATCCACTTGACCCGGGCTTTCATGGCAGTCGCTCCTATCCGGCATCGCGGGCGGCGGGTGCGGCCAGCTCTTGCATGACCTCGCTCACCACGGCGGCGGCGGTCAGCACCTCGTCGCGGCCGACATCGAGATAAGTGACCGCGCGCATCCGGTACTTGCCCATGGCGCTGATGTCGACCCCGCGTTCCAGCAATCGGGCCGAGAGCGCCGCCGCATCCAGGCCCGGCGCGGTCACGTCGAAATAGACCAGGTTGGTCTCCACCGTCGCTGGGTCCAGCGCCAGGCCCGGCACCTCGGCGATGGCCTCGGCGAAGGCCTTGGCGTTGGCGTGGTCCTCGGCCAGGCGCTCGACGTTGTGGTCGAGAGCGTAGAGCCCGGCGGCGGCGACGATGCCGGCCTGGCGCAGGGCGCCGCCCAGGCGCTGCTTCCAGACCCAGGCCTCCTCGATCAGGTCCGCCGAGCCCGCCAGCACGCCACCCACCGGACAGCCCAGGCCCTTGGAGAGATCGATCCAGACGGTATCGAAGGGCCTGGCGAAGTCGGCCGCGGTGATGCCCGAGGCGACCACGGCGTTCATCAATCGCGCGCCATCCATATGCAGCGCGAGGCCGCCCTCATGCGCCGCCGCGGCGACCGCCTCGATTGTCGCGAGCGGCCAGACCGAGCCGCCGCCGGCGTTGGACGTCTGCTCGACCGAGACCAGCCGGCTGCGCGGCGCATAGCGGTTGCGCTCGCGGGTGGCGGCGCGGACCTGCTCGGCGGTGAAGATGCCGCGCTCGCCATCGATCTGATACATCATGACCCCGGCAAGGGCCGCCGGGGCGCCGCCCTCGGCGACGATCAGGTGGCAGTTGCGCTCGCAGATAATCTCGTCCCCGTGTTTGCAGTGGATCAAAATCGCGATCTCGTTGCACATGGTCCCGGAGGGCAGGAAGACCGCCGCCTCCTTGCCGAGAAGCTCGGCCACGCGCGCGCAGAGCGCGTTGACGGTGGGATCGGCGCCGCGCTGCTCGTCGCCCACTTTGGCCTCGGCCATGGCCTGGCGCATGGCCGGCGTCGGTTGCGACTGCGTGTCGCTGTAAAGATTGATCACTCGGTTACTCATCGCGTTCCCCCTCACGGGATCCTAGGGTCTTTCTCGCGACCTTAGCGCTTGATGCCTCGGCGCTCAACGACGGCGGCACTCGCGCCGTGGCTTGTCGCCGCCGCGGTCAGGTGACAGACTGAGCCGAGAAACCAAGGGGAGGGAAGACCATGGACCGCGACGAGATCGAAGCCGAGCTGGCCTTGCTCCTCAACGAGATGGAAGGTGACTTCGGGGACGCCCACGAGGTCTATCTGCGTGTGCGTCAGCTCCTCGATACCATGCGCGCCTACGGCATGGATTTGCCCGAGGATCTGGTCCATTTGGAAGAGGAGTTGGAGGCCCAGTTCAGGTCCGAGGCGCCACCCGAAGCGTGATCCGGTCCGCCCCCGCGTGCGCTTTTGACCGGCCGGGCGGGGACGGCCTATACTCGCCGAAAAGCGATCAAGAAGCCTCGACAAGGGAGCGCTGGGCTTGGAGAGCAACATCTTCGACGAGATGGATGCCGCCGACGGGAGCATCCGGCGACCCTATGAGGTCTTCGCGAGCTACTTGCGATCCGTTCCGCCCGAGCAGTTGCAAAAGAAGCGCGACGAGGCCGATCAGCTCTTCCGGCGCATGGGCATCACCTTTCTTGTCTATTTCGAGGGCGGCTCGGCCGAGCGCTTGATCCCCTTCGACATCCTGCCACGCATTCTCTCCGGTCCGGAATGGCGTCGCCTGGAACAGGGCTGCGTGCAGCGTGTCAAGGCGCTCAACATGTTCCTGCA
>JABAHS010126131.1_pt2 | contig 14396 bp, 12 predicted proteins | sample 7062111 | NCBI WGS metagenome assembly JABAHS01 (sample SAMN14534600, study PRJNA622989) | marine sediment metagenome | biome: marine biome [ENVO:00000428]; feature: marine pelagic biome [ENVO:01000023]; material: deep marine sediment [ENVO:00002113]; isolation source: pool of 4 deep marine... | reverse complement strand
GGAAGGAGGCAAAAAGGATGATTGAGATGAGGATTTCAAACCTGTTGGTGATTGTTCTAATAGTTATTGTAGGAGGTAGTTGGTGGGGAACAGAAAGCGCATTGGCTGATGGACCACCAGTGCAGTGGCAAAAGACCTTTGGGGGAAGCTCTAAGGAAAATGGTTATTCGGTTCAGCAAACGGAAGACGGTGGATACATAATAGCAGGAGAATACCTCGGTCTACAGATGAGAGATGTATATCTCATAAAGACCGAGCCAAATGGGGCTATGCAGTGGGAAAAGACCTTCGATTGGCAGTATGATGATTGGGGTTCTTCCGTTCAACAGACAACTGACGGAGGATACATAATAGCAGGAGGGAAATACATCTCCAAATTTGAATGTGATGTATATCTTTTAAAAACCGAACCAAATGGAAATAGCCAGTGGGAGAAGACCTTCGGGGCAATTGGGGGTGAATATGGCAGTTCAGTTCAGCAGACATCAGACGGCGGATACATAATCGCAGGTTCTACAGAGTCCTACGAACCAGATTATGGAGATGTGTATCTTATAAAGACCGAACCAAATGGGGCTATGCAGTGGGAAAAGACCTTTGGGGGAAGCTCTAAGGAAATTGGTTATTCGGTTCAGCAAACCACTGATGGAGGGTATATAATCGTAGGTTATACCGCGTCTTTTGGCACAGAACATGGATATCTTATAAAAACTGAACCAAACGGGACCATGCAGTGGGAAAAGACCTTTGAGCCGTGGCGGGGGAGTTCTGTTCAGCAGACATCAGATGGAGGATACATAATTACAGGCTACTCCGACGGAGGTGGCGATGTTTATCTTATAAAGACAGAACCGAATGGAAGTAGCCAGTGGGAAAAGACCTTCGGTGGAAGTGGAACAGAATGTGGTTATTCGGTTCAGCAGACATCAGACGGAGGATACATAATCGTAGGTTCGACAGGTTCCTTTGGTGCAGGAAATTACGATGTTTACCTGATAAAGACAGCTCCAAATGGAAGTAGCCAGTGGGAAAAGACATTCGGTGGAAGTGGTTATGAATGGGGTTCTTCGGTTCAACAAACATCAGATGGTGGATATATAATCGCAGGCAACACCTATTCCTTTGGTGCAGGTTCCACTGATGTATATCTAATAAAACTATGCCCTGAAGGAACATTATCAGGTGACCTTAACTGTGATGGCATTGTCAATGCTAAGGACCTGGATATATTAGTCAGCCAGTGGCTGCAACCACGAAGTATTTCATATCCATACGCTGATATCTATGGATTAGGTGACGGAATCGTAAATTTCAATGATTTCGCAGTGATTGCCTCTCAGTTGCTAACCATAGACCACCGTGTCCCAGATGATATGGTTTATATACCTGGTGGTGAATTTGAGATGGGAGACCATTTCTCAGAAGGAATGTTTGATGAATTACCTATCCACACAGTATTTCTTGATTCTTTCTTTATTGGAAAATACGAAACAACCAATATGCAATATTGCGATTATCTCAACTCTGCCCTGTTGGTTGGTGATATTAAAGTAGTTGGTGAATTTGTTTATGACTCTAATGATAGCGGTAATAATTACCCCTATTGTAGAACTCATGGTATTGATACTGATAGCCAGATTGACTATAACGATGTGAGTAAAGTTTTCACAGTAAGAACAAAGGGTGACCGTGATATGTCGGATGACCCCATGATCGAGGTAAGCTGGTATGGAGCAGTTGCCTATTGCAACTGGCGAAGTCAACAGGAAGGCAAGGAGGCTTGCTACAACCTTTCTGCGTGGGAATGTGATTTTTCAAAACACGGCTATCGCCTACCAACCGAGGCTGAATGGGAATACGCGGCACGTGGAGGAAACTATAATCCATATAACCGTTTTCCGTGGGGTGATACTATCAGCCACAGTCAGGCGAACTATTACAGCAGTGGTTCCCAGAGCTATGATATAAGTCCAACACAAGGCTATCATCCTGCGTGGAACGATGGTATAATTCCTTATACAGCACCTGTAGGCAGTTTCCAAGCCAATGGATATGGCGTATATGATGTATCGGGTAATGTTTATGAGTGGTGTAACGACCAGTATAGCAGCACATACTATAGTATGACACCATATCCTCACGTGAATCCGACTGGTCCTGTCAGTTATGGCACTTATGTTGTCCGCGGAGGAACTTATCCCCTTGTTGCAACCTATTGCCGCGTGTCAGAACGTTGGTCCAAATACCCCGAATTCAGCGACCGTCACTTCGGATTTCGTATCGTCTTGGATTTACATTGATCCTTTACTATTTTCATTTTGTATCCAAGCAAAAGAGAAGACCGTATTTTGAACATTTGAAACTACTACGAGCAATGAACTCAAGGTTAGAGGTTGAAATAACAGGAGTGTTTGCCTAAATAATATTCACTTTTGCCTTCCGAAAAACCTTCATATTCATAGAACCACCCAATTTCCCCTTCATTTCCCCCCAAAAATCTACCCAATTTTAACTATTCCCCCTGTCAATTTCCTATCCCTCCATCCCAATCCCGTGGCAATTTTCAACAGCTTTTTTCCCAATCCCCATTGTAACTACCAAAAAAGAGGATCTGTCAAAAATACGTGTTTTCATCGAGAGAGATTTTTTGAACAAAAAAATTTAAAAAGGAAAAATGGCAAAAAATAACAACTATAAAGATGAGATTATTCATTAACAAAGATAACCATATGAGCATAGAGTTTCAGATAAATACAATCACTATCAGGAATGAGGATATAGAGGAGAACTATCCATTCATATTCTCTGCTTTGAAATCATACATACCTACTAATAAACCTAAAAGAAGAAGAACAAGAAGAAAAAAGGAAACAGTTTCATCTCTGATAGATCCTATCCTTGATAGTCTCAATTCAGATTAGATATGCTTTTGATTTTCATTTCAAAAAATATTTATTCTGGGGAAATACGACAGTGGATATATAACCAGAAAAGAAATTCTCTATCAGCTCAAGCCACCCCTACACATTTGGTTTTTTGCTTTTAGGATGTCCATAAAACTTAACGTCTCTAAATCGGCTTTTTTGAAAGGGGGAAAATTTGGAGCGGGAACTTTGAATTTCTGGGCTATTGTCTTATGGAAAGAGTAAATTTTCCTTGCTTTTACTACAGAAGAAGATTAAAAAATAGCAGATAAATTGCAAAAGGTTATTGTGATTTGAGGAGAACATGTATGATAACAAAGTGTCCACATTGCAATACAAAGTTTAAGGCTCGTGATGACTTAGAAAACAAGAAAACCAAATGCCCGAAATGCGAGCAACCTTTTACTATTTCTAAATTTATTCCTCATTCAACACCACAAGTAAATAACGTTAGCACTGGTGAGAAAAGTGTGGACACCTGTGCAAGTTGCGGTAAACCAAAGAGAGAAGGAATCGTTTACAAGGGCAACGTCTGTTTCGAGTGCTATAAGAAGTCAAGTAACCGAGTTGAGGTGTATAGGAAGCCTTTAATGATACAGTATCGGTGTGAGAAATGCTCCACAAAGGTGGAGAGTTCCATCGAATTGGCTGGTAAGAAAGACACTTGTCCGACTTGTAGGCATGAAAACAAAGTGCCTGAAGGAATAACGCTAGGTAAGGCTTTTTTGGGATTTTGTGGGGGGATAGGGCTTTGCCTGATCATTGTTGTTGTCCCCCCAAACAGTCCCATAACATGCGTAACTGGAATTGCTACTTTTTGCATAGGGGCGTGCGTATCTTTGATGAGTATATTAGCCTTCATTTCAAGTAAACCGTCAGAAAAAATGAGACAAAATTGATTCTGAATTAGAAATCGATCTCAGCTACCGTTTCAATTATTTTACTGCTATAGTACACCATAACTATTGCTAAAGATTTTCCCCGTTTAATTCTCTCGGTAGTTCAGTGACAACCAATATAATTATACCTAGTCTATATAGATTATTCTGGATTGTATCTTGAACTAACGATAGCCTCTTTCTCATGCTTCTCAATTCTCCAACTATCCATCCTAATATCAAGTGGCTGATAACAAAATCTAACTCCTGAATATTCTATATCCCCAAATTCAGTATTATAAATTTCTATAGAACCCCAACTTCCTTTTGCCTTCTCCAAATCATCAACATTTTCTCCAAGCATATATGTATTAAAGAAATTCTTGTAATGAAAAAATGACCTATCAGTAGGATAAATAATAGCAGAGAAAATAGAACTTTCATCTAATCCATACATTGGATGTAGTTTTAATTTTATAAGTAATTTGGGAAAAAAATAATCAGCAGGCTCTGCTTCTATATCAACCACTTTTGCAAAGTAATAGTTTGGAGGAACTAATGGATTTTCTAATAACATTTTACAATCAATCATGTTATTATCTCCTAATTGTATGTATTTGTATTAGGAGATTTAGGTGGGAAATCCTCTTTTATTTGGTAGGGAGTAGGAGAATTTGCGACATCAATCCTCATTGATTAAAGAATTGAAATTTCTCTTGTTCTTGATATAATCCTCAGTTCCTCTGACAATTAGGCAAGTTTCTTTGAAATGTCTAATAAAGTTAGACGTTTCTGCTTTTTGCTGGAAATGTCTATGATTGTAAGTGTTTATAATATAAATAATTACAGAGGAAGCCAAAAAGCCAATGGTGGGTTCGACTCCCACCTCGGCTATAATTTGTATTTCGACGGTCGTTAAGTTTATTTAGCAGATCTCATGCAACATGTGCGACATTGAGAAAACGTCCCGGAGACGATAATGAAGAATAAAAAGCCTAAACTTGTGGATGTGGATAAACCCAATCTTTATCGCCGGGTATTTCCATATTCAGAATTTCCAAGGGTAATATTCGACAACAAAAATGTCGACTATGATATTCCGGACAATATCTGGATTACCGATACGACCTTCCGTGACGGTCAGCAGGCCCGGCCGCCTTATACGCCCGAGCAAATCCTCAGGATTTACGATTTACTCCACACTATAGACGGCGGAACCGGCCTGATTCGCCAATGCGAGTTCTTTTTATATTCAGACCGCGACAGAAAAGCGGTCCAGCTGTGCCAGGCACGCGGCTATAAGTTTCCCGAGATTACAGGCTGGATAAGGGCTGTACCGGCCGATTTCAAGCTCGTTTCGCAAATGGGCCTCACCGAAACAGGCATCCTGACCTCGGCGAGCGACTATCACATCTTCCTGAAGCTGCGAAAGACAAGGGCACAAGCGATGACTGCGTACCTCGATGTTGTAAAAGCGGCTCTGGATAATGGAGTCATTCCGCGATGTCACATGGAGGACGCAACGCGGGCCGATTACGATGGTTTTGTGCTTCCTTTTGCCGCTGAGTTGATGATGCTCGCTGAAAGCTATAACAAGCCGGTCAAGATTCGCCTTTGCGATACCCTCGGATTCGGCCTGCCATGGCCGACAGTTTCTCTGCCGCGGAGCGTCCCGAAACTTATCCACGGACTTCGGCAAATCGGTGTCCCCTCCGAATGGCTTGAATGGCACGGCCATAATGATTTGCATAAGGTACAGGTAAACGCTGCAACCGCATGGCTCTACGGCTGCAGCGCCGCCAACACCTCGATATTCGGCATGGGTGAGCGAACAGGCAATCCGCCTCTGGAGGCACTGGTTGTAGAACATGCGCAAATAAAGGGCCACACACCCGATGTCAATTACCCAGCGATAACAGAACTGTGCGAATACGCCAAACGCGATCTGGGTTTTGAAATCCCGCACAACTATCCGCTGACGGGAAGGGATTTCAACGTCACACGGGCCGGCATTCACGCAGACGGCCTGCTAAAGAACGAGGAAATATATAATTGCTTCGATACACGAAAGCTGCTCAATCGCCCCGTCAGTGTGGCAATCACCGATAAGACCGGTGCCGCAGGCATCAAACACTGGGTAGAGGCAAGGTACAAAATCGAAATACCCAAGCACGACGTTCGCATTACCAAAATAAAAGACAAAATCGACGCCGAGTACTCGGCCAACAGGGTGTCGGCGATATCGGATGAGGAAATGTTCGACTGGGTCCGAGAGGCCTTTGGTGGTAAGTTGCCACCTTTGAGGTAAGACCATTGCCAAATAAGAAAATAAAAGCGGTACTGTTCGACCTTGGTGAGACTTTATTGAACTTCGGAAGAGTCGACAAGTCTCATATCTACCGGCAGGGAGCAAGGTCAACGTACGATTTTCTAAAAAGTCAGGGACAGCCCGTCGGCAACTTCAGATACTATTACTGGCGAAATCTTTTGATGCTGCGCATACGGCACTGGATGTCATTTATAATCGGAAGAGACTTTGACGCAATGGCGCTATTAAAAAAGAGCGGCACAAAAAGGGGAATAAAGCTAACCGACCGGCAATGGCAGCACCTGGTCTGGCTCTGGTATGAACCGTTGAGCAAAGTCGGAAGCGCCGAACCGAAAACAAAAGAGACCCTGACAATACTCAGGGAACTGGGCCTTAAACTCGGCATAGTCTCCAACACCTTTGTAAACGCCCACTCTCTGGATAAACATCTTCAACAGTTGGGAATACTTGACTTCTTCCCGGTCAGGCTCTATTCGTATGAGTTTGATTTCCGCAAGCCCGATGTCCGTATCTTCAGGGCCGCCGCAGACAGAATCGGTGAGATGTTTGAAAACATCCTGTTCGTCGGCGACCAGATTAACAACGACATCAAGGCCGCGGCTAAAAACGGTATGCATACCGTCCTAAAAGCTGCATATACAAACGCAGGAAAAAAGACACCAAAAGGAGCATGGAAAATAACACGCCTCTCAGAACTGCCCGAACTAATTAAAAAAATCAACGAAGACACTTAGCACTTACTGATTGCGATACTGTAGGAAATCTTATGTAGGGCGGCAGCCACAAAGCCAAAGGCTTTGGGGATGGTGAATACCGCATTTCTACCTGCGGTTCGCATTTCCTTTTTTTTCAATAAAAATCCGCCCGAAGGGCCTCCACAATTTTGCATTTTACATTTTGATTTTTACATTCCCTTCCTCACTCCGGCCCGAACGGGCCTCCGTGTGCCTGTACGATGCGAATCGCGGCCTACGGTAGAAATGCTATATTACCCTCCACGCTGTACGCCCTACGCTGCCCGCTTCACGAGATACGAAAACAATCCGCGATTAATATATACAGTAATTTTGCTGGCTTACAAAAAGGCCAGTTTATGGCCTTGTGGTCGAAGGTAAAATTCTATGACAAAGCTTGCTTTGAGAGTTGAATTTACCGAGAACACTAAGCCGGCAAACCATTGTCTTTAAAGAAGTTCCGTGTAATCCGCGTAATCTGTGGTTAGTAAAGAATTTTTTATCAAAAAAGTTATAATTTTATTGAACATCCCGCCCAGGTTTGGTATAATATAAACGACAATTGAGAATTGATAATGTAGAATGTAAAACTGGGGGATTTGAAGTAACGATTCAGCACCTAATTACCATTAACCAATTACCAATAACAATTAACAAATTTGCCGGAAAAGGCAAATTTCTTGAACATTTTGGAGCATAAATGACAAATAAAGCGCCTTTTTGTGCATCTTTACGACTAATAAAAACCGTTCTTAGCCGGCTGCAAATAAAAATCCGCCCGAAGGGCCTACACAACTTTGCATTTTCCATTTTAATCTTTGATTTCAGTTTCCAATCCCTAATCCCTCGCCCCTCGTCCCTCACCCCCCATCCCTTGCTCCTGATCCCTAACGTCATTGTGAACAAATACTTACGCCTCTACATCTGTAGAGATACCTTTACAAATGTCAAGAGCGCACTACAAATTCACCTTTTTATGCAAAACAAACCCAAATTCAAAAAAGTCAAGTTGAACATAAATAAAGTAATAGCAAAGGATTACGTTCAAATGGACACTTGGTCAATTAGGAAAAAACAAAGCCAAACAAACCCAAACAAAGCCAAAACGAACCCAATTTTAGCCGATAAAACGCCTATACGAACCCAATTCAAACCCAAACAAACCCAATACGAACCCAATTCAAACCCAATTCAAACCCAATTTATCCTGTCGTAGCCTCTGGCGAAGCAGGAACAAACCCAAGTTCGGAGCCAAAAAATGATGCTGCGTTTAACGATTAACACCCGGCGTAAGTCTCTCGCTCACTACGCTGACCAAATACAAGTTTCCAATGCTTACAACCGCCAGGCTAAGAAATGTCACAGCGAGTTTACCGTTTTAAATTTCACGCACAACTTTGGCAAAAACCAACGGAAAACTGCTCGAACAAATTACTTGCTTTTTTTAAAGTTGAACCATGCATCGCATGAAATTTTACAGGTTACCTCCTCTTTTCTATCCAATCATGGATATCTTTGATGACATAATAGGCTATATGTCCAGGTATGTTGTATTCATCAGGAGTTGATATACCGTCTCCTTCAATAAACAGATGGTTTAGCTTGGGATAAAGTATGAATCTCATATTTTGTTTTAACGACAATAATTGTTTCCAACAGTCCAGATTCTCCGTTGTAACTTGGTAATCTCGAGCACCTTGGAGAATCAGCATAGGTTGCATAATCTCTTTAGCCGTTCTAATTGGATCATATTTCTGTAAGTCTAACCAGTACTTCTTGGGTGCGCCAAGCAGATGTTGTGAAGAAGGACTATTATCGAATGACTTAAGGTTTTTGACTTTATTCACTTCTTCCTTCAGGATTTTTAGCTGAGCTTTCTCATCTTCGGATATCGTCCCATCAATCATCATGAGATAATGTGTTTGATCTAGAATTAAGTCTTCTAAGGACTTGGTATTTCCTGCCATTATTACCATACCTGCAACATTTGGTTCACTTTTGCAAATTCTAGGCGCCAACATTCCTCCAAAACTGTGTCCTATAATAAAAATTCTTTGCTTATTTACTTCCTGCAATTTACCCAAAATCGATATGGCAGCAACAGCATCATCTATCACTTCCTCTTTAACAGTTATATCATTCGCAATAGATAGAAGTTTATCAGCATGTTCTTTTGTACGTTTCTCATATCGCAAGACGGCAATTCCCTGACTTGCTAAACCCCAAGCCAAATCACGAAAAGGCTTATTCTGTCCGATACTTTCATCTCTGTCGTGTGGGCCTGTTCCATGTACCAACACAACAGCAGGGAACGGACCTTTTCCTCTCGGCAAGGTCAAAGTACCCGGCAAAATAAATTGGTCTTTTCCAATAGTAACTTCCCTTTCGTTGAATAGGTTTGGCTTCGCATAGTCTGGAGGGGTATATTCTATAGGGTTTGTGCCCGGAACAAAAAATAATCCGGAGATTCGGGTGTCATTGTCTAATACTACTTTAACATCAAGCACTGCTTTACTGAATTTACACGTTACAAAAACAACATCATATTGCCCAGATTTGCCTGACTTAACATTCACTTGCTCAACAAAAGTACCTGCATGATTAATAATAGAATTCCATACTTCTTGTAGTTTTTCTACTGGTATGAAAACTTTCATTCGGTTATCAAATTTGCTTGCCGCCCCCTCAAAGTTCCCTTTAGCCAAGTGGTTCACAAAGTTTACTGCTTCAAGTTCCATTTTGCTAGAACCTATATACTGATTGTCAACAGAATCTTTAGATGCTGTAGTTAAAAGCCTACGTGAACTGAAATCGTCGCATGTTACATACATAGCGCTCACTTTATAATCATTAAAGAAAAAACGAACACCTTGTTTTGGGCAATCGTAATAACAATAGCCTTTTTCCCCATCAATATCTTTATATAAAACATATTGTTTGGCTATATTCGGAAAGGCTTCACCTATTATAGTTTGCTTGGGTTTTCCTACAACCTCAAACACCTCTTCAAGAGAAGATTCCATGGGAAGTTTGCCTAAGAAAACATAATTAGAGCCTTCGTGGCGGAGTTCTCCAATCCGGCCTTTAATGATGTAGACACTGAATCCCTCAGGATATAACATAAGGTATCTATCAGGCAAATTATCCTTGGCAAAAGTCTGATTCCCCAATAAATATTTTAGAGGCTCACCAAAAACACGAATAACATGATTAGGAGTTGCTCCCTTGATTTTCAGCTTGGCCACTTTGGTGTTGATATCTAAATCCTCAGTCTGTTTTGATATTTCCCGGGCATAAAGCAAAGAAATATATCCAAAACAAACAACAAACAGACTAACAACAATTTTAGTTTTCATGCTCTTTCCCCCAAAAAGCTCCAGGATGACCATAACCAGCAGACACTTGCGAAGTTAAGTTTGCCAATTCCATGAATCCGATTTTGCCTCTTTTTAGTTTAGCTTAAACCTCTACACTCGGTTAAGTGTAAAACAGCAAGAGTAACAATATGTGGTAGTCGTTTCAAGATTAAGTTTAGATAAAGCGCTTGTCAGGTCTGAAAAACTTCATGTTTCTAAACTATCAAATAAACGAATTATTCGACGTGATAAAAAGCTATTCCTCATGTTGTGCCAAAAAGCGCATACATCACCCTTCTGCGAGATTTCTCTATATGGTCCTCCATGCTTATCAAGGTTTCTGATTGTTTATTATTTCTTACGTTTGTCGCGTAAATACTTTCGTCGATCAATCACCCCTTACTTTGCAATAATAGGCAGGTTCGAAGACAAAGTCTCAGAATTCCAAAAACCAGATCTTATGCTTACAGGCACAAACATAAAAACCGGAGTTATGTGATGTGATGGCAAATACACTACAAACCCAATTAAGCAAGTACTCCGAGAAATATATCTTTAATTTGCACCATTATCTTTCTGAGCATCGATGCTAATGACATTTTTGTCTTCTCTTTCAATATCTTTCTTCGTGTACTTAGCCTCTTTGAGGCCTTTCTTGAATTGGGTAAAACTTGCCCCCAGACCATGTGCCATCTCTGGTAATCTTTTACTAAATATTAGTAACGCTATAAAACCAATAAGAATGAGTTCAACCGCTCCTGGAGTCCACATGACTAATATTTCAGTAATAGCTTGATACATTTGGATTTCTCCATAATCTTATTTGAGTGATTACGAAATCCACCAACTTTAACTTAAAATCCTTTAATTTTCTTCTGATCCATTTCGTCTATTGCACTTGGAATAAATTGGTTATAATGAAGTACCTTGCGAAGTGTTAATAACTTCTTCTGCCATACGAGCCATCAATAATTCTATTTGTCGAACTGTGGGGAAATCTTTTTGAAATATCACTTCACGATATTTTTCGATAGCTTTTCGTCGTAGAGAAGAAAGGGAATCATTCCCTAAAAGATTTGTAGTAGGTAGAATCCCTGTCTGGGCACAAGCTGTCATAGCTTTACACCAACCTTGCAAATGATGTATTATGTCCAGCATCATGGCCGAAGATAATTTTCCGGGATCTCCGGTCCATTTAACCAAACGTCGCCACGCTTGGTTAGGAGGCAGTTCTTTTTCAAGAGTTACGAGTTGATATGGATCATAGACAAGAGGAGGATCAACGATGCTAAAACCAGCAGGCCACCGTTTGAGTTTTATGGCTTCTTGGCTAAGCCAAGCTTGGACCTCTAGCTCGTGATTTGATAATAGACACATATTCTTACATGGTACACAAAACTCATAGGTTTTAGACTTATTTAAATGTACACATCGCATGCAATGCGATGCTTCACATCTGCCACAAGGTACTGAATAATTTCTTGAGAATAAATGTCTGTTAGGAACACTCCATTTTTCGAGGATATGGCCAAAAGGTACTTGTTTGTTCCGCTCAGCAGCCGGGCAATAATACAGACCACCAGAAGGACCTATTGCAACCTTATTAATACCTGCACCACATTCCTGTGGTGCAGAGGTGAAGAATCCACCAGTTAGACAATTCAGGTCGTAACGGCTACACCAATCCTCAACAGACAGAATAAATTTACTTATCTCAAGAAGTTGTTTTTTATAAGTAGCGAAGTCTTGCTCTTCATAGTATAAAAGCTCGGGATGAACGAATGACACACGTGAGAAACGCCTTAGAATTTCTTTTGCCGTTTCTGCAAGATAAGAGATATAATTACGCTTGATTCTAAGGATAGCATGTCGTGCATGCAGCGAGCATTTTTCAAGATTAACACTATCTAATTCGAACACAACAGTTGCAGGCTCATAATCAACACATATTCTGGATTCAGCGGGCAGAATTATATTTGCTTTCATATCTTGACAGATGGCTAAATCATTTGGATTGATTTCTTTTTTATCTACAAGAACATCACAGGACCAATTATGTCTTTTCACAAGACTGGCAATTTTCTCCAAAAGTTCCGGATCCATTATCGTATTTTTAGAAGGCTCCGCAGATTCATTGCAAAACTGTACCGAGTTTGATGAAAGAATTATCCAAATTCCCTTTAATTGATTCATTATGATAAACGCCCCCTTACTTTGACACTATATTGGGCACGAATGTTTTGAAGTGCCATAAAAATTTTGTATGTTTACACCATGTACCGCCTTGAGTTTATTCCAATAATATTGATTTGCTCGCCAGCGGGCTTTGTGCATTTCACAGATAAAAACCGCTCTTTGGAAAATTGTATCGCTGTCAGCAGCATCATAGTTAAGCGCGGTACACCAAGCACACTGATCGCTCATCTTACAGTTGACACACATTTTGGGACTCTGAAGGGACTTGCGTAGGCAGTAGAAGGAACGTAAAACATCGTGGTCAAATCCTTCATAGATATTACCTATTGGGCGCGCCTGCCTGTTACTCAAACAAAAGCCTTGAAAACGCAGGCAAGGAAATAGATTACCCCGAGAATCAACAGACAACATGCTTCCGGTACCACACCAATTCTTATCGTCATCCTCAGATTCCTTATTGTAATGAGGCACCCAAAATAAAGTACAATCATGAGTTTTCCAAAAACCTTGTTCAATAGATATATCTGCCAGTTTCTTTAATTCGTTTTCAAACAACTCAGAATCTCCCGACTTCCAAACATCTTCAAAAACAACGTTTGCACCAATGTATCTCACACCCAATTTCCAGACATGGACAATACTTTCACATACATACGGCAAATCATCGCTGCTAAAAGTGATTTTAGTTGTGGCACCTGGAAATTGCTTGATCCATAATTTTACATTTTTGGCAACGACATCATAAGAACCACGACCATCAGGAAAAACCCGCGACATGTCGTGCTTTCTCTTGGTTCCATCTATTGTTATTGCCGGATAAGAATGGTCTTTGTTTTCCCAAAGTAGTCTTTGAAACTTGTTTGTATGATACAAAGTTCCATTGCTTGAAAACATCAAGGTATAAGCAGAACTCCAGGGGTGATTAGGACGATGAAAAAGTTGTTCTTTAAAATACTCGATGACATTTCTCATCAAGTCAACCTGAAGAGTACACTCACCGCCGGTAAATTCAAGGACAACACCTTCTCCTGGCTCGATGTTGTTTAAGAAAAAGTCTATGGCTCGTAAAGCAGTTTGTCGAGTCATGGTATGATACACATTTTTTCCGATTTCGTAACAATATTTACAGCGCAGGTTACATTGTTCTGTAAGAACTAAAGTACAGTATCTTGCTCTTCCCTCTAAGTACTGCCGCAATCCCTTTCCAAGCGTAAATTCTCCCATTATTCAGTATCTCTTTTCTTGATTGTGTGGTTTAATCAAACGTGTTCCAAATAGACTTTGTTTTCAGAAAAGCTTGCACGATATTGCCACTGGCTGTTGATCTTGGGCCAATTATGAATGATGGACATTTCACTAAACCACTCATTAATATCTTGACAAGCTTCACCTAATTGAGATACCCATATATTGAGCTTTTTATTTTCTTTATTCTCTTCATTGGCAAGCCCATTTAATTTGGAACGAACAAGATCCGCCATCGCTCCTCGTTTAGCAAATAACCGTTGTATGATATCGGTATCAATCTCACTGATCTCCATAATAGGGCCTTCGGCCAATCCGATAACGCTACTCTTTTGTTTTTGTAGAGAGGAATTATGACGGGGAAAGACTATACATTTTTTAAAGTCAACTTCCCAAACGTATCCATCTATGGAAGGCCAATTTCTTTTTGTTTGTGTAATTTCAAACCATTTTGCGATCTGATGGCAAGTATATTTCAATTGTCGCCGGATAGTTTCTTCCTCTTCAACACAGGGGAAACGAACTTTACGATCCTTAATCGTACTGTTCAATAGATACAGCCATCCTAAGCGCCTACGATGTAATTCAGATATTCTATCAAGCTCAGTTTTAGTTATTTTTTGAGGTTGAAGGGGAAAACTTGATAAAATAGTGCTTGTGTTGTTTTCAGGACTGTATGTTACAATAGAATCCCTATTTCTTGCGATAAAATTTTTTAAATCAAGAAGTTCTTC
>JABAHS010007902.1_pt1 | contig 14405 bp, 18 predicted proteins | sample 7062111 | NCBI WGS metagenome assembly JABAHS01 (sample SAMN14534600, study PRJNA622989) | marine sediment metagenome | biome: marine biome [ENVO:00000428]; feature: marine pelagic biome [ENVO:01000023]; material: deep marine sediment [ENVO:00002113]; isolation source: pool of 4 deep marine... | reverse complement strand
TTTGAACCTCCGGCCCCTGCCTCCCGAAGACAGTGCTCTACCAGGCTGAGCTACACCCCGATATTTCGACTGATGTTTTCACCGGCGGCTGTCTGCGGCGGGGCGGATCGCCAGCCGCAGACACCGCGCTGGCCGCGCCGGCGCCGCTCAGTACCAGCGCTCGACGACGAAATCGGCCAGGTCCAGCAGCGCCTCTCGGTAAGGCGATTCGGGAATGCCGGACAGGGCGTTGCGTGCCAATTCCGCCTGCTCCGCGGCCCGGCGCGAAGTGTACGCAAGAGCCCCCGTGGATTCAATTGCCGCTGCCACCTCGTCGACGCGATCGCTGCCGCCGTCGGTGACGACCTTGCATAGGAACTCCCGTTGCTGGGGATCGGCGGCCGCTATCGCCTGAATCAGCGGCAGAGTGGGCTTGCCCTCTGCGAGATCGTCGCCGATGTTCTTGCCGATGTCTTCGGCGTTCGAGCTGTAGTCGAGGACGTCATCCACGAGCTGAAACGCGGTGCCGAGGTGCAGGCCGTAGCGTGCCATCGCCTTCTCGGTTGCCGGATCCTGAGCGGTGATGACAGCGCCGAGCTGGCTCGCCGCCTCGAACAGCGTGGCGGTCTTGCGCCGAATGGTCTCGAGGTACTGCTTCTCGTCGACGTCCGGCGAGTGACAGTTCAGCAGTTGCATCACTTCGCCCTCGGCGATGCGGTTCGTGGCCCGGGCCATGACCTCCATCACCCGCGGGTTGCGGACGTCCACCATCATCTCGAACGAACGCGGGAATAGAGAAAATCCCCCACCAGCACGCTCGCCTGGTTTCCCCACAGCTCGTTGGCTGTGGCCTGGCCGCGGCGCAGCTCGGATCCGTCGACGACGTCGTCGTGCAGCAACGTGGCGGTGTGGATGAACTCGACAACGGCAGCGAGCAAGATGTGGGCATCGCCCGCGTAGCCGAAAGTCCCGGCGCTCAGCAACACGGCGAGTGGGCGCATCCGCTTGCCGCCGCTGTGGATGATGTGTCCGGATACCTGGCGAATGAGCGCGATGTCCGAGGTCAGCCGCGCTTCAATGCATTGATTGACTGCCCGCATCTCGTCGTCGACCAGCGACGTGATCCGATTGAGCTCGACTCGGGTCTGATCGGCGGCCGAGAAGGTCGGCGCCTCCATGGAGGAGGCCGGGCGGCTTGGCGGCACCATGCGGCGGGTCGGTCCTTTATATAGGGTCGGAGCCGGGGCTCAAAGGGCGGCTCTCAGCCGGTGTATAGTAGAGGTTCCTGGCGCTCGTTGCCACCGGAAAAGCGTCGCTATCGGCTGACGAGGTTTGACGCTCCGGAACCCCATCGCTATACTCGCCCGGTTGGGCGATGGCTTTATTCGCCGCCGGGCAGTCAGCACGGCAGCGACCGTATCCAGCTCGGAGAAAACCAAGGCACATGTACGCGGTAATCGAAAGTGGCGGCAAGCAGTACCGGGTAGCGCTCGGCGACCGCCTGCGGGTGGAGACATTGGTCGCCGAGGCGGGTTCGACGGTCGAGCTCGACAAGGTGCTCGCGGTGGCCGGGGATGACGGTCTCCGGGTCGGTACACCGCACCTGGAGGCCACGACGGTGACCGCCACGGTAGTGGGGCACGGGCGCGGCAAGAAAATTCGCGTCTTCAAGATGAAGCGTCGCAAGAATTACCGCCGGACCCAGGGTCACCGGCAGAACTTCACCGAACTCGAAATAACCGCTATCGCGGGTGTCACGAAGCCGGCAGCGCCGGCCGCGGGGCCCGACGCGAGCGCCGCTGCCGGGAGCGTCGTCGGCGAAACCGATGCAACGGGTGCAGAAGGCGCCAAGCAGGGCGAATAGGGCTCGGGCGCATCAGAGGAATCGGCAATGGCTCACAAGAAGGCGGGCGGCAGCTCACGAAACGGCCGCGACTCCGTATCCAAGCGGCTCGGCGTAAAACGCTATGCCGGGCAGGAGGTTTTGGCGGGAAATATCCTTGTGCGCCAACGCGGCAGCACCTTTCACGCCGGACGCAACGTCGGCATGGGCAAGGACTTCACGTTGTTCGCGAAGGCGGCGGGGCGCGTGTTGTTCGAAACCAAGGGGCCGCTCAAACGTAGGACCGTGAGTGTGGTCACCGACTAGCCGCGGCATCCTCGCGTGCTCGAGGAACCCTGCTTTGGCGACAAAGCGGGGTTTTTTGTATGCACGTTCCGCGGAAAGGGTCGAGGTTGTCGGCAACTCGCTCCCGGCACCCGGAAAGTGAACAACACAGATGAAATTCGTCGACGAAGCGCAAATCACGGTTGCAGCCGGCCATGGCGGTCCCGGCTGCCTCAGCTTTCGTCGCGAGAAGTTCATCCCTCGAGGCGGTCCCGACGGAGGTGACGGCGGGCGCGGCGGCAGCGTCTACCTGATCGCTACGGCCGCGCTGACGACGCTGGCTGATTTCCGTTACACGCGCCACTTCGCGGCCAAGAGTGGCCGCGGCGGTGAGGGCGGCAACCGTACCGGGCGCAGCGGGAGCGATCGGCGTATCGAGGTGCCGGTCGGCACGATCGTCTCGGATGCGGACACCGGTGAGCGCATCGCAGACCTGACCACCGACGGTGTCGAGATGCTCGTCGCGCAAGGCGGAACCGGGGGGGCGGGCAACGCCCGCTTCAAGTCCAGTGTGAACCGCGCGCCGCGACGCACGACGCCCGGAACGGCTGGAGAGCAGCGACGTCTGCGTCTGGAGTTGCGGCTGCTCGCTGACGTCGGGCTGCTCGGGCAGCCGAACGCAGGCAAGTCGACGCTGCTCGGGAGGATCTCCCAGGCCCGGCCGAAAGTCGCGGACTATCCGTTCACGACGCTGCATCCGCAGCTCGGTGTCGTCGCCGTCGAGGCGGCTCGCAGCTTCGTGATGGCGGACATCCCCGGTCTTATCGAGGGTGCGGCGGAAGGCGCCGGCCTTGGCACGCGCTTCCTGCGCCATCTGCGACGCACGCACCTGTTGCTTCATATGGTCGACATCGCGCCCGCTGACCCCGACGTCGATGTTGCTCGCAGCGTTGCTGACATCGAGCGCGAGCTGCGCCGTTTCAGTCCGGCCCTTGCCGACGAAGAGCGTTGGCTGGTGCTCAACAAGGCGGATCTCCTCGGGTCGCAGGAACTGGCGCGACGGCGTCGGGAGCTCGTTCGTCGTCTTGCTTGGAAAGGTCGGGTGTACACTGTCTCCGCGCTGACGGGGGCCGGCTGCAAGGAGCTCACCGGCGACATCATGACGTGGCTGGAGTCGGCGTCGGTGCAGACCGAGGGCGTCACATGAGCAGAGAGCAGCTTCGAGCCGCGAAGCGCTGGGTAGTCAAGGTGGGCAGCGCACTGCTCACCGACGTCGACTCGGGCCTCAATGCCGTCAACATCCGCCGCTGTGTAGATCAGATCGTCGCCCTGCAGAGCGAAGGGGTCGGTGTCGTGCTGGTGTCGTCCGGCTCCATCGTAGAAGGCATGCAGAGGCTCGGCTGGCGCCGGCGGCCGCGCGCTGTGCACCAGCTCCAGGCCGCGGCGGCGGTCGGCCAGATGGGCTTGATCCAGATGTACGAGTCGGTGTTCCAGCAGCACGGCCGGCACACGGCGCAGGTTCTGCTCACCCATGCCGATATGGCCAGCCGCGTGCGCTATCTAAACGCTCGCAGCACGCTGCGCACCCTTCTGGCGCTCGGGGTGGTGCCGGTCGTCAACGAGAACGACACGGTGGTCACGGACGAAATCCGCTTCGGTGACAACGACACGCTGGCCGCCCTGGTGGCCAATCTCGTCGAGGCGGAGGTGCTCGTCATCCTCACCGATCAGGCCGGTCTTTACGACGCAGATCCACGGCACCGCCCGGAAGCGCAGCTCATCGCCAAGGCCGAGGCCGGCGACCCGAGACTCGAGACCATGGCCAGCGCAGGCTCCGTTCTCGGGCGCGGCGGTATGGTTACCAAGATCAAGGCGGCGGAGAAGGCCGCGCGCTCGGGAGCGACAACGATCATCGCCTCGGGCATCGAGCCCGACATTCTGACGCGACTGCGGGCGGGCGCTGATATCGGCACGATGCTCAGCCCGAAAGCGGGGCGCCTCGCCGCGCGCAAGCAGTGGCTTGCCGGACAGCTCAACGTGCGCGGGCGCGTGAGTCTCGACGCGGGTGCCGTGCGCGTGCTGCGTGAGTCGGGACGCAGTCTGCTGCCCGTCGGCGTCACCGCCGTGCACGGCGAGTTCTCCCGCGGTGAGCTCGTCTCGTGCACCGATGCTGACGGCGCGGAGATTGCGCGCGGTCTCGTGAACTATAGCTCGGGGGAAGCGGTGCGCATCATCGGTGAGCCCAGCGAGCGCATCGAGGCGATTCTCGGCTACGTCGACGAGCCCGAGTTGATCCACCGCGACAACATGGTCGTCCTTTGAGGGGTTGCGAGGCTCTCGCAACGCGCCGCACGAAGGGCGGCGCCGCGGGCCGGGCCGCCCGGACGGGCGCGGGTCTAGGCGGCGAGCTGCTTCAGGCGCGCGTTCAGCCGGCTCTTCAGCCGTGCGCCCTTGCGGTGATGCTGCAATCCACGTCGGCCGGCGCGGTCGATGCGCGACACCGCCGCCCGGTACGCGCTTTCCGCTTCCTCACGATTGCCCTGTCGCAGGGCCTTCAGGAAGCTCTTGATGTGTGTGCGCATGCCGGATCGCTGGCTGGCGTTGTGCAGCCGAGTCTTCGTGTTCTGCCGGGCACGTTTTCGCGCCTGCGGGGAATTCGCCAAGCTGGTCTCCTTTCTCGAGTCTGGTCGAAAACCGCCGCACTATCCGGAATTTGAAGGGTGTTGTCAAGTCGCGCCGCCGCGCTCGCCCGCAGGCATCCGCAGTAGGGCACAATGCCGGCTGCACACGCTCGTGCGTCGCAGGCCCGACGGAGCCCGGAATCGTGTCCGCCAAGCTGCTCAAGTCGACATTCGTGGTGAGCGCCATGACGCTCCTGTCGCGCATAACCGGTCTGGTGCGCGACATGCTGTTCGCTCACGTCATGGGCAGCGGCCTCGTCGCCGACGCTTTCTTCGTCGCCTTCCGCATCCCGAACTTCCTGCGCCGGATCTTCGGCGAGGGCGCGTTCTCCGTTGCCTTCGTGCCCGTGTTCTCCGAATACCGCGCGACGCGCTCGAATCACGAGACACGCGCGTTTCTGGACATGATGGCGGGCAGGCTCGGACTCGTGCTGGCAGCGCTGACCCTGGTGGGTGTCGTGGCGGCCCCGGCCATCGTCACTGCCATCGCGCCCGGGTTCCTGCGTGAGGCTGAGAAGTTCGATATCACGGTCGATGCGCTGCGCATCACCTTCCCCTACCTGTTCTTCATTTCCCTGGTGGCGATGGCCGGGGGGATTCTCAACGGCTGCGGACGCTTTGCCGTTCCGGCGGCAACGCCGGTTCTGCTGAATCTGTGTCTGATAGCCGCCGCGGTGGGACTCGTGCCGGTAATGCCGAACGCCGCCGTCGCCCTGGCGGCGGGAGTTCTCGTCGCCGGGCTGGCGCAGCTTGCATTCCAGCTGCCGTTTCTCAAACGCGAAGGCCTGCTGCCGCGACCCCAGCTGCGCAAGACAGCGCCTGCACACGAGGCAGGCGGGGAGGGCAGTGCGCGGGTGTTCCGGCTCATGCTGCCGGCGGTGTTCGGCACATCGGTCGCGCAGATCAATCTGCTGGTGAACACGCTCCTGGCGTCGTTTCTGGTCACCGGCAGCGTTTCGTGGCTGTACTACTCCGACCGCCTCATGGAGTTTCCACTGGGCGTGTTCGGTGTCGCCCTGGCGACGGTCATTCTGCCGAATCTGTCCGAGAAGCACGCCGTCGCTTCGATGGAGGAGTTCTCGAACCTGCTCGACTGGGCCATGCGCTGGGTGTTCGTCGTCGTGATTCCGGCCACCGTGGCGTTGATGGTCCTCGCCGGTCCGCTGCTGGCTACGCTGTTTCAGTATGGCGCGTTTACCGGCCACGACGTCGTCATGGCGTCGCGCAGCCTGGTCGCTTTCGCCCTGGGTCTGATCGGGTTCGTCCTCGTCAAGGTGCTGGCGAACGGGTTCTATGCACGACAAGACACGAAGACGCCGGTGCGCATCGCGGTCGTGGCCATGGTGGTGAACATCCTGCTCAGTCTGGCGCTGGTGTATTTCCTCGATCACGTGGCGCTGGCGCTGGCGCCCTCGATAGCCGCTTTCGTCAATGCCGCTTTGCTGTATAGGCGCTTGCGCAGCGAGCGAGTCTACCGGCCTATCGCGGGATGGGGGGGCTTTCTGGCGCGCGTGCTCGCGTCCAGTCTGCTCATGGGCGTTGTGCTGTGGTGGGGGACCGGAGCCGTCGAGACCTGGATCGACGCGGGGGCCGTCGATCGGGTGCTTCGGCTTTGCCTGTGGATGGGTGCCGGAATGGCGGTTTACTTTTCTTGTATACTGGCGCTCGGATTGCGACCGGGCCAGCTGAGTCTCAGGTCCCGATAAGCCGAAGCAGGATGACGGCAACCGCCAAGAACATCACTCAAATCGGTTCGTGCACCGAACCGCGCGTGTTTACGCTCGACGAGGCGCGCCGGCTCTTTCCGCTGGTGCGTCGCATCACCGCTGCAGCCCATGAGGAACTGGTCCCGATCAAGCAAAGGCTGGAGAACATGCTCTCCACCGATCCGCGACTGCCGGGCGTCGAGCGGGACTACGAGCGTGTCGTGAAGGCCTGGGTCAGCAAGATGGAACGACTGGGTCTGGTCGTCAAGGGTTTGTGGCTGATCGATTTCGACACGGGCGACGGATACCTGTGCTGGAAGTACCCCGAGCTTCGCATCGGGCACTATCACGACTATACGACGGGTTTCGCGGGCAGGCGGCCGCTCGATCAGGTGCTCGAGGAACTGGTGCCCGACTGGGCCTGACTCGACTCCGGCATTCCCTGGCACGGCATCGGTCGGGGCGCGCATGCGCGTGCTCCGCACGGCGCACATAGCGGTGACGGTGATTGCACAGTTCGATGGAGTTCATACGCGATCTCTACAATCTGAAACCGAGGCACAAGGGCTGTGTCGCCTCGATCGGCAATTACGACGGCGTGCACCTTGGGCATCAAGCCGTCATCCGCCAGGTGGCACGCGATGGTCATCGTCTCGGCCTGCCGGTGACCATCGTTACCTTCGAGCCGCACCCGCAGGAGTACTTCGCCCGCGATCGGGCGCCGCCGCGATTGATGGGATTCCGCGACAAGCTCGCCACTTTTCGCGAGCTTGGTGTCGATCGCTTGTTCTGCCTGCGGTTCGGCGCCAGGCTCGCGGACACGCCGGCGGAGGACTTCGTCAAGGTGTACCTGGTCGATGGGCTCGGCGTTAAGTCCGTGGTCGTCGGTGACGATTTTCGTTTCGGCAAGGCGCGCGGCGGCGATTTCTGGCTGCTGCAGACGATGGGCCGGGAGCTCGGATTCAGCGTCGACTACATGCACACTCACGAGGTCGACGGGGAGCGGGTGAGCAGTTCCCGCATCCGTGCCTGCCTTGCGCGCGGAGACCTGAGCGCCGCGGCGGCGTTGCTGGGGCAGCCCTATCATATCGGCGGTCATGTGGCGCACGGCGACAAGCGCGGGCGCGAGTGGGGCTTCCCCACCGCAAACATCTTTCTGCGCCACGAGAAGGTGCCGATCACCGGCATCTTCGCGGTCGACGTCTGGGGCCTGGGCCCGGGAACCCGTCAGGGCGTGGCGAACCTGGGCGTGCGTCCGGCCGTGGGCGGAGGTCGTCTGCTGCTCGAGGTCCATCTGCTCGATTTTGACGAGAACATCTACGGGCGGCGCGTGCGGGTGGATTTCCTGCACAAGTTGCGCGACGAGGCGTACTTCAGCTCCATCGAGTCGCTGCGTGAGAACATCCGTCGCGACGTGGAGGAGGCGAGGGCTTATTTCTCGGCGCGCACGCAGCTGCGTCCCGGCGCGGCGCAGGCGTAGGGCACGGCGTGCTGCGGCTGCTCTGGGTGGCGCTGGCGATCGTCGTCGCCGATCGCCTCACCAAGATGGCGGCGCTGGAGCACCTTGCGCAGCGCCCGCCCGTCGAGGTGCTGCCCTTTTTCGATTTGGTGCTGGTGTTCAATACCGGCGCCGCCTTTGGTCTGCTCAGAGACGCCGGCGGCTGGCAAAACACCGTCTTCATCGCCTTCGCGTTGCTGGTGTCGGTGTTCATCGTCTACGCGCTCGCGCGGGCCCGCAGAAACGACCTGCAGGTGGCGGTGGCCCTGGCGCTGATTCTCGGGGGCGCGTTGGGCAATGTCGTCGACCGACTGCTGTACGGTTACGTGGTCGACTTCATCGACCTGCATTACCGCGTCTGGCATTGGCCGGCGTTCAACATCGCCGATGCGGCGATCACCGTCGGCGCAGTCCTGCTCGTTCTCGACACCCTGGGTTGGAAGCCCATCCGCCCGCGGCGCTCATGAAGTACGGGCCGACCGTCTTAATCGGCGCCCGGCGTGACGGGGCGCGGCGAGCGCCACGATTCCGGCGCACGGTGCCGGCGCACACACGGGGGTTACGGCCGTCGTGAAGATCTGTCGCGGCGACCGTGTCTGGCTGCACTACACGATCACGCTGGCCGCCGACGGTCGCGTTGTTGATAGCAGCCGCGACGCCGAGCCGCTGTCGATTGTAATCGGTGACGGCGAGATCCTGCCGCGCGTCGACGAGGCCCTGCTGGGCCAGCGTGGCGGCGACAAGGTCCGCGTGGAGGTCTCGGCGAGCGAGCAAGCCTTCGGCGCCTACGATGCGGACCGCGTGCAAGAGCTCGAGCGTGCCGAGTTTGCACCAGACCTCGATGTGACCGTCGGCAACGTCGTCGGCTTCGATCTGCCGGACGGCACCGAGGTCGCGGGGCGTATCGTGCGGGTGGACGCCTCCTCCGTGACGGTGGATTTCAATCACCCGCTGCTGGGCCACGATGTCACCTACGACATCGAGGTGATGGGTGTCGAGCGCGGGAGTTGATCCCGCTGCGGTATGCCGCTCGATGTCGGGCGTTTGAGGCGGCTACTGAAAGTACCGTTCGTACCAGAATGTCTTTGAGCCCGTTCCCCCCGGCACGTGCTGGACGCGCAGATCGCCGTGCAGGATGTCGCCCCCGCCCAAGGGGACGAGCTGTGCGGGGATGCCGCTCGAGGTTACTAAATAGTACATAAGTAACAGGACATTGTGGTATAATTGCGTCCATGATGAAGAAGCTTGATGGGCGCAAACTGGATCACGCGACGCTCGAGGCGATTCGCCTGCGGGCGGTGCAACAAGTCGAAGCGGGAGAGAGTCCGGAAGCGGTCATTGCGGCGCTGGGATTTCACCGTTCGCGGATTTACGACTGGCTGGCGGCGTACCGCGAGGGCGGTGAGGAAGCGCTCAAGGCGAAGGCGCTGTTCGGGCGCCCGCCGAAGCTCAGCGGGTCGCAGCTCAAGCGGATTTATCAGGTAGTGACGTCTAAGAATCCGCTGCAGTTGAAGTTTCCCTTTGCGCTGTGGACGCGGGGCATGGTGCGTGAGCTGATTCGCGATGAGTTTGGGGTCCGGCTGTCGGACGTGTCGGTGGGCCGGTTGTTGCGACGACTCGGGTTGTCGCCGCAGAAGCCGCTGTATCGAGCCTATCAGCAGGACCCGCAAGCCGTGGAGCGGTGGAAGCGCGAGCAATATCCGCAGATCCGTAAGCTTGCCAAGCGTCTGGGAGCGAGCATCTACTTTGCCGACGAGTCGCACATCCGATCTGACACCCATCAAGGCAGGACCTGGGCCCCGGTGGGCCAGACCCCGGTGGTGAGTTCCACGGGGGCCCGATTTAGCGTGCATATGGTCAGTGCGGTCTCGCCCCGAGGTGAGCTTCGGTTCATGACGACGAAAGGTCGGTTCACGGCGGACAAGTTCATCGATTTCCTGAAACGGTTGCTGCACAACGCCGAGGCGCCGATCTTTCTTATCGTCGACGGTCATCCGGTACACCGAGCGGCGAAGGTACGCCGATTCGTCGACAAGACCGAGGGGTGGCTGCGGTTGTTCTACCTTCCGCCCTATGCTCCCCAACTCAACCCCGACGAGCTGGTCTGGAATCATCTGAAGAACCATCAGATCGGGCGCACCCGCATTGCCGGCCCTGATGATCTCAAGGCGAAAGTCGTCGGCGCGCTACGATCACTGCAGCGCATGCCTGCGAAAATTCGTTCGTTCTTCCACGAATCCAATGTTCGTTATACCGTCGAATATGTCGCTTAACTTACGGTCGCCTTAGTAATTCCTCGATATGAGCGAGCGTGATCTTCCCGACATGAGTGAGTTGGGTAATGGCATTGGTGTCGCTGCACGGGCTATCGTTGTCGTCGGCGAGAAGGTTGTCCTTGAGATCTGCAACCTCGTCGTGCTCGAGGACGTCCGCGCGGGCAATGCTCCCAGTTGCATCGCGGAGTTGAGCAGCGTGGACATAGCCTGGGGAAATGCCACGGCCACTCTTTGAAGTGCCGACGGCTGTCTCTCAGGCAGATATTCGAGAGTCCGCTGCGGGCGGCTTGTCATTCGGGCGCTTTGGGTCCGCGGCCTCGATGACGCCGTACTCGAGAGCCACGTGCACCAGCTGCGCGACGTTGGCAAGACCGAGCTTCTGCATGACACGCGTGTGATGCGTGCCCGCGGTTTTGGGGCTCACGGACAAAAGCCGCGCGATCTCGGCCACGGAGTGGCCCGTGGCGAGGAGTCTGAAGACCTCGAACTCACGGTTGCTGAGCACCTCGACGGGGTTGGCCTGCGTGCCGCTCTGCTCCCGGTCCAGGCGCTTGGCCACGTGCGGGTCGAGGTATCGACGACCTCGGGCGACGCTTTGCACCGCCTCGACCAGATGGCCGCCGGCACTGGACTTGCTGATGTATCCGAGAATTCCCATTTTCATGGCGCGCCTCACCGAGGGCGGATCGTCGTGGGCGCTCAGCACGACGATGCGGCTGTCGCGATCGCGTGCCCGAATGCGGGCAGCGGCGCCGAGCCCGCCCATTCCGGGCATGGAAAGATCGAGCACGACGACGTCGGGGCGATGGGCCGCGTAGGCCCGGTAAGCTTCTTCGCCGGTTGCGGCCTCGGCGACGACGGCTATGCCCGAATCCTGGTCGAGCAGCCGCCGCATGCCTTCGCGCACGATCTCGTGGTCATCGGCGAGAACGACATTGATCGGTTTCATTCGTGCCTCATGGTCACCCGGATATCCCGCGGTTGCCGCGACAGCGGACGCTACTCTGCGGTCACCTCGACGCGCGCCAGGTAGGCGTTCAGCTCGTCGAGACAGGCGTGGATGCCTGCGCGGTCCCGCGACAGTGCGGCGCGCTCGATGTCGGCACCGATCCGCGTGATGACCTCGAAGCCGTAGCCGCCGCCGCAGCCCTTGATGGCGTGCCCCAGAGAGCGCACCGACTCGAATTCGCCTTCCTCGAGGGCGCGGCGCGTCGTGCGCACGTCGTCGCGCAGTGTCGAGAACAGTTTTGGCACCAGCTCGAGCAGGGTCGCGTCGATCGCGACGACGGTGTCAGAGCGCGCTGTTCTGGGAGCTGTACTCATCGAGCACCTGCAGCAGGACGTTTTTGCGAATCGGCTTGCCCATGTGTCCGTCACAGCCGGCGTCGAGGCTCTGCTGAATCTCCTCTTTAAGCACCCCGGCCGTGAGCGCCAGTATCGGTGTCGGCGCGCGTTGCCGGCTGGCTTCCCAGGCGCGAATGCGGCGCGTCGCATCGCAGCCGTCCATGACCGGCATCTGGTTGTCCATCAGCACGAGGTCGAAGTTGCCCGACACGAACTTCTCGAAGCCCAGCGCCCCGTTTTCGGCGAGCTCGAGCTGGTAGGGCGTCTCGCGCAGGAAAGCCCCCACGAGGTCGCGGATTTCGCTGCGGTCGTCCACGAGCAGCACCCTCATGGACGAGCGCGCCGTTTCCGCCGCCGGGGCGGCAGTCGCCTTCGGCGCGGCGGCGGGCGCAGCGCGGCTCAGTTCCGGCACCACGCTGAACGGCACCGTGAAGTAGAAGGTGCTGCCCTTGCCGACCTCGCTGGCGACCCAGATGCGCCCGCCCATGGCCTCGACCAGCTGGCGGCATATCGCCAGCCCCAGCCCGGTGCCGCCGTACTCGTGCTTGATGGTCGGGTCTGCCTGGCGGTAGAGGGAGAAGATCTCGCTGCGCTGCGCTTCGCTGATGCCGATACCGGTGTCGGTGACGGCGAACAACAGCTTCCCCGGCTGTGCCCGGCGGCGATCCTTGCGCACGCGCACCTCGATACCACCCTGTTGGGTGAATTTCGCCGCATTGGTAACGAGATTGACCAGGATCTGGCGCAGTCGGTGAGCGTCGCCGAGTAGCCGGTCCTCGACGTCGGAGGCGATAGTGCACCGCAGGGAGAGCCCCTTGTCGGCAGCCCCCGGCTTCAGCACTTCCATGACGTCGTGGGTGAGATCGCGCAGGCCGAACGAGAGCCTCTCGAGCTCCATCTCGGCCGACTCGATCTTGGACAGGTCGATGACATCGTTGACCAGCGCCAGCAGCTGGTCGCCCGCCGAGTTGAACGAGTGCAGCCAGCGCCGCTGATCGCCGTCGAGTGGCGTTTCGGAGAGCAGATCCGTCATTCCGATCATTGTCGTCATGAGGGTGCGGATTTCGTGACTCATGCTGGCGAGAAAATCACTCTTGGCGCGACTGGCGGATTCGGCGAGCTTCTTCGCACGCTCCAGCTCTTCCTGCACGCGTTTGTAGCGGCCGATGTCGATAACGCTGATCTGTATTGCCGGGACACCTTCCCAGCTGATCAGGCGCTCCGTGTTCTCCAGGGTGATCTCGGCGCCGTTACGGCGCAGGGCGCGGCACTCGTAGCGTGCCGGCGCGGCGTCTCCGCTGAAGCGCGTCTCATGATAGCGCCGCAGCCTGACCCTCTCGTGAATGGGAAACAGGGAGTCCAGCGTGAACTGGAGTCGGAAGAGCTCGTCATCGCAGTCGTAGCCGAGCATGCGCGCGAATGCGGTGTTGGCGTACAGCAAACGCCAGTCCCTGACGATCATGATGCCCTGGGAGGAGCCTTCGATGAGGTCACGATACTGGGCTTCGCTCTGGCGTCGCCGCTGCGCCACACGGCGCTGCTCGGTGACGTCGAGAAATGTCACGACGCAGCCGGTGACCTGTGCGTCGCGGATGCTCGGGTAGGCCCAGTACTCGGCGGCGAAGCTGCTGCCGTCGGCGCGCCAAAGAACTTCGTCCTCGACATGGATGTCGCGTCCCCGGCGAAACGCACGGTAGATGCGACAGCGCTCCGCGGGGTAGGGCGCTCCGTCCGGCTGAGTGTGGTGAATGAGCGCATGCATGTTCCTGCCCATCAGCTCGTGCGCATGCGCGTATCCCAGGGTGCGAACGCAGGCCGGGTTGGCGAACGTGCAGCGGCCGTGACGGTCGATTGCGTAGATGGCCACGGCCGTCGCGCGCAGCAGCTCCCCGGCGTCCACCGCCGATGTGTCGTTGCCGTGGATCGCCGCCGCGGGGGGGTCGGCGGTCGCCGGGTCGGGGAAGGCCGGGGGGCTGAGGGGACCGTTCATGGATGATCCCAGCGCTGCCGGCGGCGCGAAGTCCGACGAGGGGTCGTTACCGGGGGATGAGCGTAGAGCCGGTGCGAGTCTGGGCCGCGGCCCCGACGCTGCTGCGCAATCCGAGGGCATCCGCTGGCAGGGTGAAGCGAACCGAAAGACAGCGAGGTGTGCATGCTCCAACGCGAACCGGCACGCGCCGACGAAGCGGAGCCGGCGAGCGCCCCACACCTCTCAGTCTAGCCGAGGGCCCGTGGAGTGCCAGGGGAGGGGCACTCCACCGCGGCTCGCTCATCGTGATCCCCGCACGGCGTGTCGCCGCTGCGGGTGAGCGAGGACGGCCGGTCGACGCCCGCCGCCGCACGGGCATATAATTCGCCGATGACAGCGGGCAGCCCGGCGCACGATGCGCACAATCCCGAGGCGATCGTCAAGTTGCTGCGCGAGCATGGCATCAAGCCGACTCCGCAGCGCACGGACATCGCCTGCGCTCTTTTCTCCCAGGACCGGCACTTGTCGGCGGAAGAGGTCTACGAGCTGGTGAACGCGGACCGGGCGCGGGTGTCAAAAGCGACGGTCTACAACACGCTCGGCTTGCTGGTCGCAAACAAACTGATACGGCAGGTCATCGTAGACCCCGCCAGGGTGTTCTACGATCCCAATACGGTGTCCCACCATCACTTCTACGATGCAGATGCCGGGGATCTCATTGATATCGGTGCCGAGGGCGTCCGCGTCGAGGGCCTGCCCAGGCTTCCCGCAGACAAGGAACTCGACGGCATCGAGATCATCGTGCGGCTGCGCACGAGACGCTAGCGGTTTACCGAACTTTCCAG
>JABAHS010133150.1_pt1 | contig 14408 bp, 15 predicted proteins | sample 7062111 | NCBI WGS metagenome assembly JABAHS01 (sample SAMN14534600, study PRJNA622989) | marine sediment metagenome | biome: marine biome [ENVO:00000428]; feature: marine pelagic biome [ENVO:01000023]; material: deep marine sediment [ENVO:00002113]; isolation source: pool of 4 deep marine... | reverse complement strand
AAAGAGGGAGCCACGGACACTGGGTTGGGGGTGTGGGCAGGAAACCTGAGCGCGTCGGCTACTGTGATCGGCGCACAGAACACCACGCCTACGCAGCCATGGGATGGCTACCTTGCGCACTGCGCCGTATGGGACGTGCCACTGTCCGGGGCTGATATCGCAGACCTGTATGTAGTGCCGTAGACCCCCTTGAGGAGGAGGTATGAATGCCAGCAAACCCGTTCCTACTCGTTATCGTGGTCATAGACTCTGCAAAGCATTTCTTGCTTTCGGCCTGCTTGGGGGGTTCGGTGTTCTATACGACCTGGATCATGTTCTGGTTTTGTGGGCTCGTGGACTCCCCATTACCTTGGACAATCTTTGCCACCGAGCGGGCAGACCGCTTCACGTACCTGTCATGCTGGCTCTCGGGGCTGCTTGCCTCGTCTGTGGCGCATTGTTTCTTAGACGGGCTGCTGAGCCCCACAAAATGAAGAGGAGCTACTGATGAAGCACAAAGTTACTGCAAGTAGAGAAGGCGACAATACGATACTATCCTGCAAATGCGGGTGGCGCGTATGGTTCGAGCATGGCACCGGGCGCCGCATCCGGCTCGCCTTGGGGGACGCACTCAAGTCAGGCGTCTTCCACGCATGGACCCGCCCCTTCGTGGGGTAAGGAGAGTAGCATGCCTGTACCTACCCCTCGCAAGGGCGAGTCTGAGAAGGACTTCATCCATAGATGTATGGGGGCTATTGGCGGTGAGAAGGATGCCATTGGTATCTGCTATGGCCAATGGAACTCCAAGATGACCGGGAGGATCGCAGACGTTCGCCGGGTCCTTCAGCTGCCAATGCGGCAGGTGGAAGGCAAGCCAGGGCGCGTCAAGTCGTATGCGGCCATCTGGGGCGACGAAGATCACCCGGACTGGTATGGTACCTGGTTTACCAGAGAGACCGACTTCGCTCTGGACTGGTACAACCAGCGCCCATGGCTCTATGACCACTCTATGAATAGTTTTGTAAGAACAGCCAAGATCGGGGACTGGAAGGACGCAGACCTCGATGAGCATGGACTGTTCTTTATGGGAGAGCTCGACAAGCATTTCCACTATCTGGACGAAGTCGAGTATCTCATGGAACTGGGATGGTTGTTCCCCTCCTCGGGGACACTGTCTCACGTTATGCAGGTAGCGGACGATGGCTGGATCCGTCGATGGCCTATCGCTGAGCTGTCGTCAACGACGTCGCCAGCAGAGTTCCGTATTCCTGCACAGCAGATGAAAGCCTCCCACCGCAGGCGGGCGGTAGAGGCCATCAGGAGACTTGGAGGTCTTACTATGTCTGAAGAAAATGGGAGCGTTGCTACGGCACTGTTCCCCGGAGTTACACTCCAGCAGACGGACCCCCCGACAGAGCCGGTTGCTCCAGCCCGCGCCACTGAAGACGAAGACACAATCGAACCGGAAGTGGATGCGGCAGTGGAGGATACCGCCCCTGGGGAGGGGTCAGAAATTGATGAAGAGGTGGAGACCACAGAGGAGCCGGTTCTACCTGAACTGGCCTTTGGGCAGATCGAGACTGCCATCCTCAGTATCGACGAGGTGGTGCGCTCACTGGCCGAGCAGGTCGAGCGTCTGGCAGGGCGCTTGGACGCCCTGGAGCAGCCTCCTGCACGGCAGGTGTCCGACCTCGTCGCAGATCAGCATTGGACCGACCGCTTGTTCTGTGCGACGCGTTCTGGCCGTGCGATCACCAATGAGGACGTGGGTAATGAGGATAACCCGCAAGGTCCTCTGTCAGAGTCCGACGCCCTGCTCGCTCAGCTTGGCAGTATTCAGGGCCCACCGGAACCTGGTCAAGATATCCTCGGGCGAATCGTAGCCAGCCAGCAGTAGCTCTGGCCCATGGGTGAGAGATAAGAGACTTGTGATGTCGAATATCCGTGTTCGCGGGGACGGCGTCCTGGTCCTGGATCAAGGCGGCGGCAATCCCGTCGCTCCCTACCGGGCCACGGGCGTCCCCACTGGTACCTCCCCACTCTACGGGGCAGGTGGACTCTTCGGCGTGTGCGGCATGGACCCCGTCCTGGTCAATGCCTGCGTTTCGCCTATCGGTATCGAGTCATGGTTGACCTGGGTGTCTAGCAACATCGAAAGCCCCATCTACGACGCCTTGACCTCGATTCAAAGCTCCGGGTACTCCCAGTCAGGCATGTGCACCGACTGCGGTACCCCAAGTTTCGCTGAGTGCGCGCAGACGGCGTGCTTTGGAAGGGTGTGCCAGATGACAAATGAGCACGCTCTGGACCAGCTGGGTATGCGTATGAACCCCGGCGTGCCGAGGATGGCGCTTTTTGGCAACATCACCGACGCCGCCGGCAATGTTCTGATTGCGCAGGGCCAGCCTATCCAGGACGCGTTCACCCTTGAGATCATGGCAGCAGCCTATAACCTCCGTCATCTCGTCGCGCAGTACATGTGGAGTGGGAACCCGGCCAACAATGCAGGTGGCCATTGGGAGTTCCCCGGGTTCCAGATCCTTGTCAACACCGGCAAGACCGACGCCCTCACGGGCCTCGCCTGCGATGGCCTCGACTCCTACGTCTGGTCGTACGGCGCGGTCATCGGTGCGGCCGGGGCGGGCAGCATCGTCGACTACTTCACCGCAGCCTACCGCAGCCTCCGGTTCCGTATGGAAGCTGCAGGTCTGGACTCCCGCACCGCCGACATGAGAATCTGGATGCACCCCAGGCACTGGGACTGCGTCGCCGACGCCTACGCCTGCAGCTATGGCCTCACCTGCACCAATATGGGGGCGGCCACGCGCAATGATGCAATGGCGATCGCAGCGTTCCGTGACCAGATGCGTGCGGAGATGTTCGTGCCCATCGACGGCGATCGAGTTCCTGTGGGTCTGGATTCCCAGATTCCGCTGACAGCCGTCTCCGTTGGGTCGGATACTGGTTTCCGTGGCGACATCTACTTCTTGACCAAGGAGATCGATGGTCGTACGATCATCTGGGGCGAGTACCAGAACCTACAGCAGACTGCGTCCGCGACCCTGGCGTGGTTCCGTCGTATGTTCGGCAGCTCCCCGATCGCCGTCACTGACGGTGGCCGGTACTTCGTGGCCCCGACGACTGAGGGTGGCCTCTGCGTCGATGCTCGTGTGTTCGTGAAGCCTCGCCTGCTCATCCGTATGCCTCAGTTCCAGGGCCGCATCACGAATGTGACCTGCGTACCACTGGGTACGTACCCTGACGTGACCGGCTCCGGCGGCATCTACGAGCGTGGCGGTGGCCCGTCCACCAAGCCGTACCTGTACCTCTACGGCGACTGCAGCTAATCGCGGCCTTCGGGCCCAATCGGACGTAGCTAGTCTGGGTGAGTCATGACTAGCTTACGTGGTAAGCAGCAGAATGACTAGTGGAGTTGGCGGCTGTCCTCACCCCAGTCGCCACTCCACGAAACGGGTGAGGTGAAAGATGCCTAATGTAGCCAAACTACCAAAGGGAGTGTCGATCCCTGAGATCGGCGTATTCTTGCACGTACCTCGGACAGGCGGCACGACCGTACGCCTGGTAGCCGAGGCTAACCTACCACTGGGACAGATACTGGCCATCTACGGTCCGGACATCGAGCATCCTGAGCAGTGCCTCCAAAGGCTCCATGAGCCTACCAGGAGGGCACTCAAACTAATCCGTGGCCATATCTCCTTTGGCATTCACAAGCATATGCCCTGGGCAAGATGCTACTACTTTACACTGGTCCGCAATCCGATACAACGAGTGTGGAGCCTGTGGAACTACGCATATCGCCACAAGGCCCACCACCTATATGAGGCCCTGCACGAGCTTGGGAGCATAGGGGCAGCGGTCCGTGCGGGGGTCAGCGTAGAGTTTAACAACGGAATGTGCCGCCAGCTGAGCGGCCTAGACGGTCCATTTCCCCAGGAGCCGTACGGTTCGACATTGATACCCTATGGGCCCGATGAGACTGAAGCGGCCTTCGAAGAGGTCATGGAGAGAGTCGACCTGAGACAGATCAGCGTGGGTACGACAGAATACTTTGACGCTTTTCTCTACGTTCTCGCAGAGACGATGGACTGGAAGAACCGTGACCATGGCAAGGCCAATACAGGACCTCCATTCCACAACTCGTTCTTATCCGACGACGATCACGCGGCCATCCTAGAGTACAACAAGCACGATACGCGACTCTGGGAATTCGCCACGAGTATGTGCGACTAGCAAGGAGAGGGTGAGATGAACAACAAGTGTGCCCTAGTGACTGGCTCTGCTGGTCTGGTCGGGTCGGCTGTGGCAGATCTCCTATGCCATCATGGATGGGAGGTCGTAGGCATAGACAACTTTATGAGGGCAGAGTTCTTTGGGCAAGAAGCGCACACCGGAGAGGTGATGCTCGACCTGATGCAGAGACACCCGAATTATCGACACCGTCGCAGGGACATCAGAAGCTATGACGCCTATGACGATATCATACAGCACTACGACTTGGTAGTTCACTGTGCAGGTCAGCCGTCCCACGACTTGGCTGCTAAGCGTCCTATGGACGACTGGGACGTCAACGCCACGGCGACTGTACGCCTGCTAGAGTTCTATAGGCATACCTGTCCAGAGGCGGTATTCATATATCTGTCCACGAACAAGGTCTACGGGGATAGCATCAACCAATTCGAGTACGGCGAAAGTCCCCTCAGGTACGAACCGCGCTCTACCAAACTATATTACTTTGGTGTAGGCGAGACGACCTTGCCCGTAGACCAGTCCCTGCACAGCCTGTTTGGGGTTTCCAAGATCGCCGGCGACTTTATGACCCAAGAGTACGGTCGCTACTTTGGACTCAAGACTATCTGCTTCCGCTGTGGATGCATGACCGGAGGGTCGCATCGTGGAGTCAAGCAGCACGGGTTCCTAGCCTACTTGGCCAAGTGCGTCCGAGAGAATTTGCCTTACACGATTATCGGGTATGACGGCAAGCAGGTCCGGGACAACTTGCACGCAGACGACGTAGCTATGGCTTGCCTAGCCGCGTACGACTCCATGCAGGAGAGGCCCCTCCACGGAGAGGTGTTCAACCTTGGCGGCGGCCGAGAGAGGTCCGTCTCAGTACTGGAGGCGCTAACATACCTCCAGGACGAGACAGGGAACCACATCAATGTCAGCTACGAGCCGCTCCCCAGGAAGGGTGACCATATCTGGTGGATCACCAACACGGCCAAGTTTCGAGACTGGGCATCCTGGGGTCCCGCTTGGACGCTAGACGCTATTATGAAGGAGTTAGCCAATGGGTGAGGTCATCTGGCTCAATATAGGTTGCGGGGACAAGCAGATTCCTAACCCCCGCTGGGTGAATATCGACAAACGAGAAGGGCCGGGCATCCATATCGTGTGCGATATGCGGGATGTTCCGGACTTCGTTGACGAGGACAGTGTAGACTTGATCTACTGCTGCCATGCTCTAGAGCACTTGGAGCTGGAGGATGCCCGTGAAGCCCTGAAGGCTTGGGCCTTTGTACTCAGGCCCCAGGTGGGCATCCTGAGGGTGTGTGTCCCTGATATGGGGATGGTCCATCATCGACTTCACCACGGGTGCCATCTAGATCGTGTGCGTGGACTTATCTGGGGTGGTCAGAACCATCCGGACAACTACCACTATACTGGGTGGGACTATCAGGAGCTCGCACGGGACCTTCGCGACTGCGGCTTCTTCAACATAGAACCCTACGACCCTTGGGACGTGATGAGACCCTGGGTCCCACCCAAGTTCAGGGACTTCTCGTTCATGGAGCTGGACGGGTACTCTATGAGCCTCAACTTGGAGGCTATAGCAAAATGATCAGTCTAGTCACTGGCACAGTAAATCGACTAGAGCTGCTGAAGCGCTTGGTCCGTAGCGTGCGGGACGCCGTAGGGGAATTGCCGTACGAGATCGTCATCGTAGACAATAACTCTACGGATGGTACCAGAGAATGGCTCTCCTCGCAGCCCGATGTCGTGTACTTGAATATAGGAGAGCCTCGGGGATCGGTGGCGGCTTTCCAGATGGGGTACGAAGCCTGCGATCCAAAGTCGAAGTATGTAGTGACCTTGAACGACGACATCGCCGTAGATGAGGACGCCGTCGTCAAAGCCTACCGCTACATGGAAGCCCACCCAGAGGTCGGACAGGTCGCCTTTGGGCATCGCTACCAGAATAGAGAAAACGTCGACCCTGGGAAGCCGCTCATACAGACCGCTTTTGGGTATACCTATGCGCAATGTGGAATGACCAGGAGGTGGCTTGGGGACCTGGTCCACTGGTGTGGACCCGATGAGGGGTATACTCACTACGCATGGGATACTAGGCTGAGCCTGGCGATTTGGAACCTGGGCTACCAAGTAGTGCGGGTGGAGGGGTGCTCCGTAATAGACTGGGAGTATGAAGACCAGATACGTGAGACCTTCAGTGAGCAGATGCGCAACGCTCAAGGACACCATCCGGACTCCCTCAAGTTCTACGGCCTTTGGAGGGGCGTACTCCCAGACCCGCAGCACTGGGTGCCTGCCTTGACCAAGACGCAGAGGCTACTGGCCAAGATAGTCGCAGGAGATTGTAGGGTACTCCGCTTCAAGGCCATGATGAGTCCAGGCGACAAGATGCGGGTAGCTTGTGTCAATGCCTTGGCCGCTTGGGGTCCTACCAAGCAGGTCAATCAAGACGCCATCATCCGTGCCGTGGGACTGAAGAAGTTCCAGCAGAAGGCAGTGGATACCGTCCGCGAGTACCGACCCGACTTTGTGATGATGCAGGCTCAGAGGCCGAACAACATACTACCGGGGACTATCGAGTACATGCGCAAGGAGTTCCCCGACACGTTCTTCTTCAACTGGGATGGGGACACGCACTACCCTTTGGAGACGTTCCACTTTCAAGTAGCATATGCTAGCGACTTGCAAGGACTGATCTCTCCAACGATGTTCCCAGAGTATATTGATAACGGGTGCTCTAATGTATGCTATTGGCCTATCGGGGTGGAGGACGAGTTCATACAAGTTCATAGGGACCCACAGAGCCTGACAGGTCCAGATGTATTGTTCCTAGGAACACTGTATGGGATAGGCAAGTTTCCTGAGGCTGAGACCAGGAGAGACTCGGTGGTGGCCTTGCATAGGCACCCAAGTATCGACTTCCAGGTATTCGGGTACGGATGGAACAAGGTGGGCATACGCGCCCGCCAGACACTCGAGCGTTTCGATACGAACCCGCAGATGTATGCCAGGGCTAAGATGGCCTTGTCAGTATCCCAATGTCGGGACCACTGGGGCTACAGCAGCGACCGCTTGTACAATATCTCGGCGACTGGCTGCCCCCCTCTGTGCCAGAACTTTGCGGGTATGGAAGAGCATGGCTACGTAGATGGTGAGACCTGCATTGGCTGGGATAGTATCCCAGAGATGCTAGACAAGGTGCAGTACTACTTGCACCATCCGGCGGAGCGAGAGGCTATTGGGGCCGCGTGCCGTGAGATGGCGCTAGGCAGGCACACCTGGCCGCATCGAGTGCAGGGACTGTTGTCCATGTTGGAAGGAATGGAGTACTTACCATGAAGCATCGTAGAGCAGGCCCAGCCAGGCTCAAAAAGCCGAAGGCCGAAGGCCAAGGCCAAGCCAAAGGCCGTGCCCTTTCCCAAAGGCCGCCCTAGCAAGGATACCAAGGTGCCCAGGCCCATCGGGCCATGGGCGGCCATAAGGGAGCTACTGGGCAAGGCCGATGTTCGAAAGCCGGTCATCTTTGACGTGGGCGCCCACTTCGGTAACGTCGCCAGCTACTTACTCAAGATGTGGCCCCTTGCTACAGTGTACTGCTTTGAGCCAGAGCCTCTGGGCCTGGAAAGGCTGCATGCGCGGTTTGACGACGACGATCGGGTAGTGATTGTCCCTTCCGCCCTGGGGAGCCGCCAAGGAAGTACCAAGTTCCACCTGTGCGGCCAGAATACGGAGATGTCCAGCATCCTCCCCAGGGACGACTATCTAGGCCGTAGGTACTACCGTCATGAGGTACGCGAGCATATTTATGTACCTGTCACCACTATCGACGCCTTCATGAAGGAGCACGAGATCGAGACCGTGCATCTCGTGAAGGTGGACGTGCAAGGTGGAGAGAAGTTCGTCTTTCGTGGGGCCAACAATGCCTTCAAGGACGATAGGCTCTGGGCGGTCTATAGCGAGGTACTGTTTGTGACCTTGTACAAGGGTGCCTCCCTGTTCTGGGAACTATGCAGGCAGCTGGACAAGTACGATATGTCACTGTTCGATATCTATGGGCTACAGCGTAGCTGGATCAACCGTCAGCTCAAGTATGGCGATGCGCTGTGGCTTGGGCCAGTTCTCCGCGCCCTGGCCAATGACTACCCAGAAGACTGGCTGCGGAAATCGCTGGAGCACAGAATGTGTCCCAACAGATGAGGGTGAGGTGGTGAGATGAGCAATCCAAGAGTTTCCGTAATTATGCCCATTAGGGCGACCCGCGATGAGAATGTCGTCTGGGCGCAGGAGGCCATTGCCAGTCTGAAGGCTCAGACGTATCCGGACTGGGAACTATTCCTCGTCAGTGACCGCTCGACTGTGTCTCTGCTGCCACTCAAGCCGGTGATCAAGGAAGACAACCGGATACACGCGATGAAGGCCAAGGGTGTTGGGGTCGCTGCAGCCAGAAATACAGGAGTGGAGGCGTGTAACGGCATGCTGCTGCTCCCTATGGATCATGACGACATCCTCCCCGAGGAGTCCATGGAGGTCCTGGTCGGTGCCTGGGACGAGGAGGGCAAGGAGTTTGGAGTGGTCTATGGAGACATCATCTCCTTTGGGCCGGACTTTGAGCGGCACATGCAGATGCCGAACTTTCTATTCCAAACACTCCTCAAGACGCTGATCATGCCCATCGGCAGTCTCCATTCCAAGGCATCCAGCCTGGAGATCGGTGGGTGGAAGGACGAGTTCCAGGGAGGACTGGAGGACTGGGCCTACTGGATCGAGATGGCCGTTAACGGCTATTGGGGCTACCATGTGCCTCAAGTAGTCTACCGCTACCGCAGGCATCCTCACGGCCGGTTGGCTGCCCTACGGACCCAGGACAAGTTCCCTGTACAGCAAGCACTTATTCGTGAGTACTTCGAAGAGTACTACAATGGGAAGGAACCGAAGATGTGTAGAGGTTGTGGTAAAGCCCGTACGGTAGCCCCAAGGGGCAACGTGGCAGGAGCAGTAAGACCTCCAACCCCGGCATTGTTCGCTGCCCAGGCCGCATCCAATATGGTGCTGGTCAAGTACATGGGTAAGCGGGCGGCTGGGTTCGGTATCACCGGCAAGGCTACAGGAATAAAGTATGTCGTGCCGGGAGGTAGGGGATGCCTGGTGGAGAACCAGCAGACAGGCAAGGTTGGGGTCCACCCCAATGATGTCCAGTTCTTCCGCGGGTACGATGGTGGTGGCACCTTCGTCGTGGAGGCAGTCTAGCCATGAACCCGTTGACCTACACGCCTACAGGAGCAGATGTACTAATCGCGGTACTAGCTACCTGGCGCCTTGCTGCCTTGCTATGCTACGAAGAGAGGTTCGAGTGGCTAAGGCAGAAGGCCAAGGTGGACTTTGTCGACCCAGAGACTGGGATACCTATCACTAGGATGGGTCGTATCCTGTCCTGCTTTTGGTGCTGCTCCTTGTATGTAGCTCCACTCGTCGTAGTGACTATGATCTTCAATATGCGATGGCTACTGATCGTACTCGCGGCCAGTGGAGGCAGTATCATTCTTCAGCACTGGTCAAGGCTCCATCGTTACGTGGACCCAGAGCACTAGGGTGAGGTAAGGCGAGACTGATGTCACTTACATACGTCAAGACGCTGCTTCCTCTAGCAGAGTACTGCAGGATCATGGCCATTCCGGGCTGGATATTCTGCCAGATGGAGCATCCTGTGCGGCTCAAGCGTGGGTGCGATAGTGTACTGCTTCAAAGTGGCTACATGGGCGACCCTAACGACATCGTCGGGAGGGACGAGGTCGCGATGGCCATTAACACGGCAGAGAACCGCATCACCAACTACCTGGGGTTCTTTCCAGCCCCAGACTGGACAGCCCGCGAGCAGCACCAGGTACCTAACGTCCAGACCGCTTATCAACTAGCCCAAATGCATACCAGGAGGGGGTACCTCATTGCCGCCGGGACGGAGGCGTGGGAGTCGATCAGTTCGGGAGTCACTGTTACGTACTCCGACCCGGACGGTGATGGGGTGGATGAGTGGGCGACCCTCACGTTCGCGACCACCGTCACAGATGTCATGGAATTGGCCGTCGTCCCCCCTGGAAGAGTTCCCACCACCAGGGAATGGCGGATTCGGCCGCTACAGGCTGAAATCTCAGGGGGGACGGCTNNGGGGGACGGCTACTATGCAGGGATGGTCCTGGCTCTTTGCTGATCCCGACTTGTTCCTTACAGTGGACGCAGGCACTCTAGGCGCAGTTGCCAACCAGCTTGCTACTGTAGACGTGTACCGGCACTACAACAAGACATACCCAACTCAAAGTGAATACGAGTGGTTGCCAAGTGGTGAGTCCTGTTCCAGTACGGCGAACCAGACTTGCACCCCCGTATGCCAGAGTGCCTGCGTTGTAGTGGCTCATGAGCGTCCGGGCATCTTCTACGCTAGACCCGCAACTTGGTCTGGAGGTGCATGGAATAACGCACAATGGGTGAGTCCGGGGCAGCCGAATAATATCCGAGTCTGGTATTATTCAGGACTCCGCGACCCACAAGCCCAGCCTAACGAGTGGATGGGTGAGGCTCTCAAGACGGCCATCGTCAGACTCGCAAACTGTTACCTGCCGCAGGCTCCTTGCGGCTGTAACTACACAGACCAGAGGTGGGTGGAGGACCGCGACACGCGTCAGATCGAGTCCTACGATATCGCGCAGACCCAAGCTGCCTTTGGTACGACTATGGCGGGAGCAGTATACGCAATGTCAGTATGCAAGACTATCCCGCCGCTAGGCCAAGGAGGATAGTATGGCCACCTTTATCACCAATGCCGAAGGCAACTACTTCTGGCAACGCACTCGTGATACCGTCTTCGACTGGCTGACATGTACAGGGGTAGGGGACATCGAATTCCCCGAGGGGGAACTGACACCCCAATACTGCCCCGACCCATCGTCATCTGGTAAGTTCGTGATCGAAGGGTTCATTGTTGGTGACGCAGGCGCCGGGACCTATACCCTCACCAAGCCGCTGGCCAAGGTCTACAATGGCCTGCTCCAGCAGAAGTGTGAGTGGACAGGTCGGATCAACTGGGTGTGCCGCGGTACCCGTGCTGACCCCCGCAACTTCGAGCTTGCCTGCATCATGATCGGCTCGCGCCCGAATCGCCGTGGTATCCTGAATCCTGTACGTGGGGCAGAGGACGCGGAGGCTCGGGTCAATACCAACGCGGACCTGAACTTCTACCACTGGGCGCTGATTTACCCGCTGGTCCTGGAGCGTATGAGCGTCTCCAACACGGCAAACGGCAACTTCGTGTTCTTCTTGCCAGAGCTGTGTGAGGACCGTTGCTCTGCTGCCCGGGGACTCTGCGAGAACGGTATGATGGGACTCGACCGGTCCGCTGGGTACCTCTACGACAGCGAAGTCAAGGTTACCACCGACGGCGATACTTGGACCGCTACCGCTGTTGACCCCTTCACCTGGGGAGGTAACATTGAAACCGGATTGATGATGGAGACGGTCAACGGCATCCGCCACATCGTCTTCCGGGGCGAGGCTGTGGCTGCGGCGCCGCCCGAAGCCGCCTACTCAGACGACTCTGGGGCCAGCTGGACTAACGTCACCATCGGCACCGCCGTCAATATCGGAATCAACGCAGCCAAGGTGAATGGCGCGTATATCTTTGTGTGTATGGACGGAGGCTACATCTGGCGCTCCGCGAACCAGGCAGTAAGCTGGGAGAACGTCGAGAATGCCGTCGAGACCACAGAGAACCTGAATGACATCGCCTTCTATGAGGACTACGGCTACTGCGTCGGCCAGAACGGCGTGTTCCTGCGCTCTCTGGACGGCGGTGTGACCTGGAACACTGTGACTCCGACTGGCGCTCCTGGGGCAGGCACGAACTATCTGGCCCTCAACGTCAGCGACCTGGGTCACCTCTTCATCGGTACCAATGATGGACGGCTCTTCCGGTCAGACGACAACGGGGACACCTGGGAGGAGTGGGTGAACCACGGCGGTGGAAGCATTGACTGGATTGGCCGAGATGACGCCCTGACCGATGGGTACGTCATGGCCTATATCTATAACAACGCTACACCCGTGGGTTCGCTCTACCGCTCGGACGATGGAGGTGCTTCCTGGTGGCCCGTCAGTGGAATGCCGACAAACGCAGGATTGAATGGTGGATTTATGTGCGATCCCAATACGATTGTCGTCGTGGGAGACGTGCAAGGCGGTACCACCTTCATCGCCAAGGCAACCGCCACCTAAAGGCAGCGCGAAAGCGAGGGTGAGATGCCCAACGAATTTGACCTGTCCAAGTATACTGAAGTAGTGACGGATGCGGGGACGACATTGTACTGCCGTGTCGTCCCTCCATTCGCTCAAACCGCCGTACATAGGCGCATGCCCGACCCCCCGCTCCCCAGGGTCGAGGTGACATCGGCGTCTGGGGATAGCAAGGAGACACATATAGCCTTGCCCGGTACCCCGGAGCACGATGCCTATATGCAGGCCAAGGAAGCGCACAGACGAGAGTTCGGACTCGCCTTGCAGCGATTCACTATCACCTACGGCGTGGTCGCGTGGCGCTTCGCCCCTGGGGAGCCGGCGCAAGTAGACCCTCCTGATGGATGGGAGATTCCTGATACCTTGAGGGACTACGGGGTCAAGCAGTTGACGGGTCCAGACTATAGGGCCCAGTACATCCTGTACGAGCTTATCTTGACCGACAAGGACCTGGTCAAGGTTGAGATGGCCACGATTCCTAGCGCACCTGTGACCCAGGAGGATGTGGCCGCTGCCATAGCCCCTTTCGCCTCCAGCATGGGGGAAAGCCCATCGAGTATGGACAACCCTCCGAGCCGGGAGAAGGAACAGGAATAGTCTACTCTCCGTATGCTGAGGAGATGTTTACGGCATACGACTGGAAGATACCTGTCGCTGAGTGGTTTAAGCTGCCACACGACCAAAGGTCGGTTATGGTAGCCACTGTTGTAGCCCGCAACCTTATTGACGCCACGATAATGCGAGCGGCGAACGAAGGTAAGTGAGATGCCAGATAACCCACAACTTGGCGTAGAAGCCGTATGGGACTCCCGAGGCTTTGACGAGGGGTTCAAGAAGTATCTGCGCAGTCTACGAGCAGCCGAGCAGGCCACGGATAACCTGGCCGATAAGGCTGCAAGGGCCGACAAGAAGCGGGCCGACGCCGCTGACAAGGCAGAGGAGACTATCTCTAGGGCCTTGCTGAAGACCCGTCGTGAGCTGATGACTGTGCTGTTCTTTGTTCGCCTCCTAGAGCGTGGGTGGGTGGCGGCGTGGGGAGCCATAGAAAATGCTGCAGTCCAAGGCTCCGAGCGTATGGGCATTCGTGCTCTGGCTCGACGACTGGAGACTGATCTAGGTGGAACTGCCGCAGCCATCAAGTCCTTGGCCAACGACGCCATGTCGACTCAAGACTCCTTGCAGGTCGTACTGCGGGGCATGCTTGTCGACCAAGGCCAGTTCAGTGACGAGTACGCCAAGTTGTGGGAGGCTGCTCGAGTCGCGGCCGTCACGGGTATGGCCGAGGCAGACGAAGCCTTCGAGGCATTCATCACTGACCTGGTCGAGGGTACAGGGGAGGCCACTGACTCCATCTCCGGTATCTACGGAGTCCAAGCAGCACTGGAAGCCTATGCAGCTGCCAACGGCAGGACAGTAGAGACGCTAGACCAGGTAGAAGCAGCGCACATCGTCCTGCAGCAGATCTACAGGGAGACTGAGTATTTGATCTCTGAGGGAGCCGGCGCTGCCTTAGACTATGCTGAAGCCTGGAATCGTGTGCAGGGACGATTGTCCGAACTGAGGGAAGTGTTTGGTATCTTCGTCTCAGACTCTGGCATCCTGCAGACTATAGACCGGCTGACCACAGCGACCACGCAGTCCCTGGCCATCATGGGCGCAACGATAGCCACGGTTAGGGAGTCTATACGAGAAGGTGGAACTGAGTTCGCGGGGGGCACCACCTTCTGGGGGGAACTGCTAGGAGCCATGCGTGGTGACCCCTCTGAAGCCTTTGCTCGTAACATGCAGCGATACGCTGACGCCCTGGGAGCTTTCAGGGATGAGGTGGACAAGCGGGGCATGGACTATGGTGCTCTAAGACCTGAGGAGGGCGAGGC
>JABAHS010000289.1_pt6 | contig 14421 bp, 15 predicted proteins | sample 7062111 | NCBI WGS metagenome assembly JABAHS01 (sample SAMN14534600, study PRJNA622989) | marine sediment metagenome | biome: marine biome [ENVO:00000428]; feature: marine pelagic biome [ENVO:01000023]; material: deep marine sediment [ENVO:00002113]; isolation source: pool of 4 deep marine... | reverse complement strand
ATCATGGCGGCCACCACCAGCGCGGCGACGGAATCCAGATAGGTCATCCCGACGAGCGCGCCGCCTACGCCTATGATGACGACCACGGAGCTGATGGCGTCGCTGCGCGAGTGCCAGGCGTTGGCGCGCAGCATCTCCGAGTTCAGTTTGCGCGCGTAGCGCATGCTGTAGTGGTAGATGATCTCCTTGCTGACGACTGAGAGCGCCGCCAGGCCCATGGCCCAGGCCTTCGGCACGACCAGGGTCTCCGGCTGCATCAGCCTGCTCACCGCGTCGTAGACAATCCCGAGGCTGATCAGCATGAGCGCGACGCCGAGCCCGACGGTCGCGGCGGTCTCGATGCGGCCATGGCCGTAGGGGTGCTCCTCGTCGGCCTCCGCATGGGCGTGCTTGGCCGCATAGATGACGAGCACGTCCGTCGCCAGATCGGAGAAAGAGTGCACGCCGTCCGCGATGAGCGCCTGGGAATGACTCAGAAAGCCGCCGATGATTTTTATGACACCGAGTGAAAAATCGACCGCGGAGCCCACCAGGGTAACGTGGCGAACCAGAAGATAGCGATCCTCGAGTGACGTGGCTGCGCTGTCTTCGTTCATTGGTGATCTCCGCCGGCTTCCTGTTTGCCGACTTCCAGCACCAGGCTGATCTCGCCATCGGCCTCGGTGACATCGACGACCCGGTGGCCGTTTATGCGGCACCACGCAGGGATGTCGTTGCGCGCGCCCGGGTCGGTGCACCACACCTCGAGCAGGTCACCGGGCGCAAGTCCCTCGATCATCCCCTGCACGCGGATGACGGGCATGGGGCANNGACGCGGCGAAGTCAGACGTGCCACTCCCCGGGGATATCGTCGGCCGGATAGGGAGATACCTCGATCACCCGCGGCGCCCCGTCGCGAGGGATCACCTCCACTTCCACGCGTTCGGCATGACGCCCCTGGCTGTAGCGCGCCGTCAGCCGAGCGGCCAGCGCGAGATCGCTCTCGTCAACGTCACCGTCGACGAGCGTGAGCGGTCCACCGTGGCTCACTGTGCGCAAATGCGTGAACTGTCGCCTGTAGCCCGCGAGAAAATGATTCTCTCCGTCTTCACGGGCGATGATGAGCTTGAAATGCGGGCGCGGCCTCAGGTGGCGGCCCACCTTGAGCAACATGATGTCATCGAGCTCGTAGTCCCTCGAACCGCGGCTGCGCCACAGGTCCTTCAGCTTCTGCGTGTAGTGGCGATTGGTGAGAAAACAGCAGCCGCCCGCAGGCTGAGCGTAGTCGCTGAACCCGAAGCGTTTGGCGAGCGCTATCTGCGGCTTGCGCGAGCGCCCGTGAAAGCCGAACAGGGCGCCGCGATCGACCCACCCCTCGCGCTCGGGCAGCGTCTCCGGGAGATGCTTGGCGCAAAGCGGCCGCAGCAGGCGCTCACCCGCTCCCGACTCCTGGGCCACCACCGGCATGGTGTCGTTGCGCTGTGACTTCGGCCGTTGGCCGACCACTTCGCCGGTGATGACGAAATCGAAACCGCGCGCGTGCATCCACGCGAAGGCCTTGCCGACCATGAAGGTCTTGCAGTCGAGACACGGATTGAGGTTTGCGCCATATCCGTGGCGCGGATTGATCACGATGCGCTTGTACTCCTCGACGACGTCGACGAAATGCAGCCGTATGCTGAGCTGCTCGGCAACCCAGAGCGCGTTGTTGCGTTTCGGTCGCTCACGGTCCTTGCTGCGAATGGCGTGGGTGTGGCCCTCGACACAGAAGCCGGTGAAAAAATTGAGGCCCTCCACGTGAATGCCCTGCTCCATCACCACCCGCGCAGCGAGCATCGAGTCGAGTCCGCCGGAGATGAGCGCCACTGCCTTGCGGCGGGTCCGGGCGNNGTTTCAACATGGCGATTGAAATTTCGAGAGGCGCCCGAGTCCGGCGCCTATTCTACATCCTATGCCGGCAGAACTTCAGTCCGGCAGGCGCGACTCGCCGGCGAATAGCTCGCTGACGTTCTCCCGGGCCCGCACCAGGCGCATCGCGTCACCGTCGACCATGACCTCGGCCGCGCGCGGGCGCGTATTGTAGTTCGAGCTCATGACGAATCCGTATGCCCCTACTGTCGCGACTGCGATCAGATCGCCTTCGCGCAACGCCAGACGCCGATCCTTGCCGAGAAAATCGGCCGATTCGCACACGGGTCCGACGACGTCGAAGAGCTGCATCTCGCGATCGCTCGCGTCGGCGCGATCGACGGCGAGGATTTCCTGCCAGGCGTCGTAGAGCGCCGGGCGCAGCAGATCGTTCATGGCGGCATCGACGACGGCGAAATTGCGCTCACCACCGAGCTTCAGATACTCCACCCTCGCGAGCAGGATGCCGGCGTCGGCGGCGATGGCGCGTCCCGGCTCCACCAGGAGCACGAGCCGGCGCCCTGCGAGGCGCTCGGCGATGGCGCCTGCGTAGTCGCGCGCCGATGGCGGTGTCTCTTGCCCGTAGCGCACGCCGAGGCCGCCTCCCACGTTGAGGTGCGTGATGGCGATGCCCGATTCGGCGAGCGAATCGATGAGCGCGAGCACGCGCTCGAGGGCATCGACGAAGGGCGCGAGGGAGGTGATCTGCGAGCCGATGTGAAAATCCACGCCTTTCACCGCGATGTTGCCGAGACTCGCCGCAAGTCCGAACAGCGCAGGCGCCTCGCCGATCGGCACACCGAACTTGTTCTTCTTCAGCCCGGTGGCGATATAGGGGTGCGTAGCGGCATCAACATCGGGATTGACGCGCAACGAGACCGGCGCCTTCACCGCGAGCGCTCCGGCGACGGCGTCGAGGCGCTCGAGCTCGCCCTGCGATTCGACGTTGAAGCAGTAGACCCCCGCCTGAAGAGCGCGTCGCATCTCCGCCTCACTCTTGCCGACCCCGGAGAACACCACGTGCGCGGCGTCGCCACCCGCGGCCAGCACGCGCTCGAGCTCGCCTCCCGACACGATATCGAATCCCGACCCGAGTCGCGCCAGACAGTCGAGCACGCCGAGGTTCGAGTTGGCCTTGACCGAGTAGCAGATGCGGTGCTCGAGCCCTGAGAGTGCGTCGTCGAATGCGCGCCAACCTGCCTCCAGGGCGGCACGCGAGTAGACGTAGCACGGCGTGCCGTAGCGCTCGGCGATTGAGGCGAGCGGCACGCGCTCGGCAAACAGCCTGTCGTTCTCGTAGTGGAAAAAATTCACCGTTCTGCTCGATCGATGGGCAGGCAGAGAGGGCGACTGCGGTCCGGGCGTCGGCGCGCCGTCAGCCGCGCGTCGTGCGCTGCGGGGCGGGTGACCACAGCGAGGTCTTCTCCTCGTCGTCGGATTTTTCCTCTTCCGTCTCCTGCTCCTCCGGAAGATAGAGCGGCCCCTTGACGCCGCATGCGGTGACGAGCCCGCCGAGCGCGGCCGTCAGGGCGATCGTTGCGAGCATTCGACGGGTCGGCGCGCGTTTCAATGGTCATCTCTCCTGACGGACCGGGAGTATAGCAGCCCGGGTCCTTGATCTGTCGCGGGCGTCGCGTACACTGCCGCGGCTTCAGACGATTCGAGAGCGACGCTGCCGGTGAACGACGACACACCGCTGATCATTGAACCGCCCGAGACTGCAACCTCCAGCGTCATCTGGCTGCACGGCCTGGGCGCCGACGGCCACGACTTCGAGCCAATCGTCGCCGAGCTCGGCGTCGAAGCAACACGCACGGTGCGTTACGTGTTTCCCCACGCGCCGCGCATCCCGGTCACCATCAACGCCGGCATGGTGATGCGCGCCTGGTACGACATTGCCGATACGGACCTCTCCAACCGCGCGGACGAATCCGGCGTACGCGCCTCGGCGCGCATCCTCGAGGACCTCATCGAGGCCGAGCTCGCCAAGGGCCTCGAGTCGACGCGCATCCTGCTCGCCGGATTCTCCCAGGGCGGCGCCATCGCGCTGCACACCGGCTTGCGCTATCCGAAGCCGCTGGCGGGTATCCTGGCGTTGTCCACCTATCTGCCGCTCGAGCAGGCGGCCCGCGAGGAGCGCCACGACGCGAACCGCGAGATACCGATTTTTCTCGCCCACGGCAGCCGCGATCCGGTCATTCCGCTGGCGCTCTCCGATCACTCGCGCCGGTTTCTCGTGTCGCTGGGCTATCGGGTGGAATGCCACACCTACCCGATGCCCCATTCGGTGTGCCCGGAGGAGATTCGCGACATCGCCGCTTGGCTGGAGCGTGTTCTCTAGACCGGGCCCCGCCTCGCTCGGCCCGAACCGCCTCTCGGCAACGACGCAGGTTCGATCAGTGCGAGTGCGCGCGGCGCGGTGCACCCCGCGGACGGCTGCGTCTTGACCGTGGCGGCGGCGGTCCACGCCGGCGCTCGCGCCGCGCGGGCGGCTTGGGGGTCGCCAGCAGGCCCTCGGTGATGGGTGCCGTGGGGATCTTTTTACCGATGAACTCTTCGATGTCCATCAGCGAGTAAACGTAGCTCTCGCAGGCAAAGCTGACCGCGTCGCCGCTCGCACCGGCGCGCGCCGTGCGCCCGACGCGGTGCACGTAGTCCTCCGCATCCTGCGGCAGATCGAAATTCACAACGTGACTGACATCGGGAATGTGAAGCCCGCGCGAGGCAACGTCGGTGGCGACCAGCACCGGAAGCGCGCCGCTGGTGAACTTCTCGAGCAGCGCGAGGCGCTTGCGTTGGGGCACATCGCCGGTCAAAAGCCCCGCATGGATGCCGTTCCCTTCGAGATAGGCTTCGACTTTTTCCGCGGCGCGCTTGGTATTCACGAATACCATCGTCCGCACCGGCTCGATGCGCTCGAGTATGCCGATGAGCAGTGGAATCTTCTCCTCGTTGGAGACGTGGTAGAGCACCTGGCTCACGTTGGACACGGTCACCTGCTCCGGATTGGCGTTGATGACCGTCGGCGAGTTCATGTGCTCGTAGGCGAGCTCTGAGACTCTCAGCGAGAGGGTTGCCGAGAACAGCATGTTGAGGCGTTGCTCGGGGGGCGGCATGCGCCGCAGCACGTAGCGGATGTCCTTGATGAATCCCAGGTCGAACATGCGGTCCGCCTCGTCCATGACGGCGACCTGAATGCCTTTGAGGCTGTAGATGCGCTGCTTGAGATAATCGATGGCGCGCCCCGGCGTGCCGATCAGGATGTCGATGCCCGCCTGCAGCATCTCACGCTGCTGCTCGTAGCCGGTGCCGCCGAAGACGACGCCGATTCGAAGCCCGGTGTGCCTGCCGAGCACCACCGCGTCTTTGTGAATCTGCACCGCGAGCTCGCGTGTCGGCGCGAAGATGAGTGCCCGCGGATCGCCGTCCCTGTGGCCCTCGCGCGGCGGGTGACGAAGGAGGTGATTCATCGTCGCGAGCAGAAAGGCCGCGGATTTGCCGGTGCCGGTTTGCGCCTGCCCCTCCACGTCGTGCCCTTTCAAGGCGTGGGGCAGGGCCGCCGCCTGGATGGGGGTGCAGAATTCGAAGCCCGCGTCCCGAATGCCGCGGAGAAGCTCGGGGGCCAGGTCGAGGCTGTCAAAGGTGACTGTTGTCAGTAACTGTTTGCTCATACTTTCTCGTTTAGATACTTACTTTCACTGCGCGAGCGACCGCGTGGCGGGACTGCCCGGCAGGAGTTGAAATGGTGGCGCCGCGCCCAAATATCAATCGCCTGGCGGCGGACAGCGCGCAAAACCGCGCGCAATCTCCGCCCCGAGAGAGCGAAAAAAGGTGCGGATCAACCTGTTTGCAACGAAGCCTGAATAAGTGACTGACTTTCCGACTTTTATGCACGAGACGGTCCGGAGACGGTTTTCCGGGCGCCGACGAAGGCTGCGAACAGGAGGAAAATATCGACTCTTTTGTGGCTTGCATTACCTTTGCGATTCGGCTCAAATGGCTCGCAATGCCACCGGGAGAGGCTCCATATGAGCGACAAGATCGTCCACATCACGGATGAAAGTTTTGAAGAAGACGTGCTCAAATCCGAGCAACCAGTGCTTGTGGACTATTGGGCTGAATGGTGCGGTCCGTGTAAGGTCATTGCGCCGATTCTAGGCGAGATCGCCGAAGAATACGCGGGGAAACTGCAGGTTGCAAAGCTAAACATAGACGAAAATCCGGCCACGCCCCCAAAATACGGCATCCGCGGCATTCCAACGTTGATGCTTTTCAAGGGGGGCAATGTGGAAGCCACCAAGGTGGGAGCCCTCTCGAAGTCACAGCTGTCGGCGTTCCTCGACAGCAACCTGTAACAAGCGAGGTGCGGCGCCCCCTGAGGGGGTGCCGACACGGATAGCCGGTGCCCGGCGGAGGCTGGACGCGGCAAGGTATGCGTGCTAATTTAACTTAACTGAGGCGGGTTCCCTGCCCTTTCATTCGTTTCAAGACCCCTAGCTGATCCGGATTCCAACCTTTGATGGTTTTTGTGTGCGGTTATGTCGCGCGCTGATCCCCTTCCCATGTTTTATCACATTAATTTGACCCTAGTATGAACCTCACTGAACTCAAACAACTGACCCCACCGGAGCTGCTGACGCTGTCCCAGGAGATGGGAATCGAAGGCGTCGCGCGCTCGCGTAAGCAAGACATCATCTTCGGCATCCTCAAGGCCCATGCCAAGAAGGGCGAGGACATCTACGGCGATGGTGTGCTGGAAATCAGACAGGACGGCTTCGGATTCCTGCGTTCCGCCGACAGCTCGTACCTGGCCGGGCCCGACGACATTTACGTCTCGCCGAGTCAGATCCGGCGATTCAGCCTGCGGACCGGCGACACGGTTGCCGGCAAGATCAGGCCGCCCAAGGAGGGCGAGCGCTACTTCGCGCTGCTCAAGGTCGACCAGATCAACTTCGATAGCCCGGACAATTCAAAGAACAAGGTCGCTTTCGAAAATCTGACCCCGCTTTTTCCCAACGAGCGCTTCACGCTCGAGCGCGGAAACGGGTCGACGGAGGATCTGACGCCGCGCATCATCGACCTGATTGCCCCGATCGGCAAAGGTCAGCGCGCGCTCATCGTCTCGCCGCCAAAGGCCGGTAAGACCATGATGCTGCAGAGCATCGCGCACTCAATCGCAGCCAACCAGCCCGAGTGCGATCTCATCGTGCTGCTCATCGACGAGCGGCCCGAGGAGGTGACGGAGATGGCGCGCTCGGTGCGCGGTGAGGTCGTTGCCAGCACCTTCGACGAGCCGGCCAGCCGTCACGTGCAGGTGGCCGACATGGTCATCGAAAAAGCCAAGCGTCTCGCCGAGCACAAGCGCGACGTCGTGATTCTGCTCGATTCCATCACCCGCCTGGCACGTGCCTACAACACCGTCGTGCCCTCCTCGGGAAAGGTCCTGACCGGCGGTGTCGACGCAAACGCGCTGCAACGCCCGAAGCGCTTCTTCGGAGCGGCGCGCAATATCGAAGAGGGCGGAAGCCTGACGATCATCGCTACGGCCCTGGTCGATACCGGCTCGCGTATGGACGATGTCATCTACGAGGAATTCAAGGGCACCGGTAACTCCGAGATCCACATGGAGCGCAAGATCGCCGAGAAGCGCATCTTTCCCGCCATCAACATCGATCGCTCGGGGACACGCCGGGAGGAATTGCTGACCAATCCCGACGACCTGCAGAAAATATGGATCCTGCGAAAGCTGCTGCACCCCATGGACGAGGTCGCCGCGATGGAATTTCTCATCGACCGGCTGAAGGTGACCAAGACCAACGCTGAATTCTTCGACGCGATGAAGCGTCAGTAAGCGCCTCACCGCCCCTGACGCAGGATGCGCGAGGCCGGGCTCACGCCCGCCCGACGCGCTGTCCGCGCCCTGTTCGCAGAGCCTGCGCACCGATGCGCACCCCCGGCGACGATTTCATCAAAGCGGCTCGACGTCGGCCGCGGCCGGCATAACCGTTTCTGTTTCAATGACTTATCCGCGGTCACCCGGGCCACCGGGGCCATAAGAAGAACTGCCCGCTGCATTCAAAGACTGAATGCGGCGCAGGGCGCCGCGGCGCTATATTGCACGTCTGCCGGCTTTGCGTGATTCGCGGAGAAATGGCCATCGCTCCGGGCGCGCGAGTATCGGCGCTGCGAGCATCAACTTCGAGGAGTTTCTTTACCGATGCCGACCTTCGTGCGAACGGATAAATGCGATGGCTGTCGGGGAAAGGAAAGGGCCGCGTGCATGTACACCTGCCCCCACGATCTCATGAAGCTCGACATCGATGGCTCGGCCACCAGCCACGCAATGAAAGCCTACAACCAGGAACCCGAGCAGTGCTGGGAGTGCTACGCGTGCGTGAAGATCTGCCCGCGTAACGCCATCGAGGTCCGCCACTACGCCGATGTGGTGCCGCTCGGCGCATCCGTGCAGCCCGTGCGCAGCAGCAACTCCATCACGTGGACGATCAAGTTCCGCAACGGCACCGTGAAGCGTTTCGAGTTCCCGGTCCGCACGACGCCTGAAGGCTCGGCGGCGCCCTACGCCGGACACGGAGACGCCGCGCTCGATGAGCTCAGCGATCACGGCACGCTCTTCACCAAGGGCACTCACAGCTGCGACTCGAGCCAGTTCATCGAAAGCTGAGTTGAATACGAAAGGATAACCACCGCTATTGGCGCCCATGCACGGCCGGATTCGAAGCGCGCCTACGGGAGGGACAGATGACTGATGCGCCCGGATTCGGCAATCCGGAAATCATCGAGGAAGAGGTCGATATTCTGATCATCGGCGGCGGCATGGCCGCCTGTGGTGCCTCTTTCGAGATCATGAAATGGGCGGAAGCGGCCGGGAAGGACGGCGTCGAGCTGAAGATAAAGCTCGTCGACAAGGCGGCAATACAGCGCTCGGGCGCGGTTGCCCAGGGGCTTTCCGCGATCAATACCTACATGGGCGACAACGACCCGTCCGATTACGTGCGCTATGTTCGCCAGGATCTCATGGGCATTACCCGCGAGGACCTGGTTTACGACGTGGGCCGCCACGTGGACGATTCGGTGCACAACTTCGAGAAGTGGGGCCTGCCCATCTGGAAGCAATCCGGCGACGAGGGCAAGCTGCTGGCCGACGGCGGCAAGCCGGTTCGCTCGGGACGCTGGCAGGTCATGATCAACGGCGAGTCCTATAAATGGATTGTCGCCGAGGCCGCCAGGACGGCACTCGGGCTCGACAGGATTCAGGAGCACGTCTTCATCGTTCGGCTCGTCGCCGACAAGAACGACCCGGGCCGCGTCGCCGGAGCGGCCGGATTCAGCGTTCGCGATCACAAGCTCTACCTCTACAGGTTCAAGGTCTGCCTTCTGGCCGCCGGCGGCGCAGTCAACGTGTTCCGGCCGCGCTCGGTCGGCGAGGGCACCGGACGCGCCTGGTACCCGGTCTGGAATGCGGGTTCAACCTACGCGATGGCGGCCGAGTGCGGTGCCGAGCTCACGATGATGGAAAATCGCTTCGTGCCGGCGCGTTTCAAGGATGGCTACGGACCGGTCGGCGCCTGGTTCCTGCTCTTCAAGGCCAAGGCCCAGAACGCCATGGGTGAGGACTATCAGGAGAAAAACAGGGCCCTGCTCGACGAGCACAACTATGGCACCTACGTCAAAGGCCATGCCATGGGCACCTGTCTGCGTAACCACCTCATGATGAACGAGCTGAAGCAGGGGCGTGGCCCGATATTCATCGACACGCCCACAGCGATGGCGAATCTCGCCGCGAACATGACGCCCGAGGAGATCAAGCACCTGGAGGCGGAGGCCTGGGAGGATTTTCTCGATATGACCATCGCTCAGTGCGGCGTCTGGGCGGGAGAGAACATCGAGCCGGACAAGGCGATGTCGGAGCTCATGCCCACCGAGCCCTACCTGCTCGGCTCGCATGCGGGATGCGCCGGAATCTGGTGCTCCGGCCCGCAGGACATACCCGGGACGCCGGATCACTACCACTGGGGCTACAACCGCATGACCACGGTGAAGGGGCTCTTCACCGCCGGCGACGGCGTGGGCGCCTCCGGGCACAAGTTCTCGAGTGGCTCTTTCACCGAGGGCCGCATTGCCGCCAAGGCCATGGTCAAGTTCGCCATCGACAACAAGGACTGGAGACCGGAGACGGAGCGAAGCACCGACGAGCTCGTCGACGAGATCTACAGGCCGGTGCGCTGCTTCCTCGAGCACAAGAACTACACCACCACAATCGACGTCAACCCGCACTACATTACGCCGAAGATGTTTCAGTTCAGGCTGCAGAAAGTCATGGACGAGTACGTGGCGGGCGTCTCGACCATGTATCAGACCAATGCGAAAAGTCTCGAAATCGCTGAAAGGAAGCTCAACATGCTGCGCGAGGACTCGCTCAAATTGCGTGCCAAGGATCTGCACGAGCTTCTGCGTGCCTGGGAGAACTATCATCGTTTGCTCGCGGCATTTGCCCATATGAAACACATTCAGTTCCGCGAAGAGACCCGTTATCCGGGGTACTACTACCGCACCGACCACCTGGATCTCGACGACGAGAACTGGAAGTGCTTCGTCAACTCGACCTACGACCGTGAGACTGGTCAATGGAGTCTGAAAACGGTACCTTGGAAACAGCTGATTAAAGACTGAAATCCGAAAACAACTGTGCGCGCGAGCAGAACTATTCTCTCCCGCGGCGATTACGAGATGGATCCGAAAGAGATCCGGGACAACTCTCCCCACCCGAGTCCGGTCGAACCCCGGGAGCTCAAGCTCGAGAGTCGCTTCCGATTCCGCTGCCACGAGGGCATCGCCTGCTTCAACGCGTGCTGCAGGAACATCGACATCTCGCTGACGCCCTATGACATTCTGCGGCTCAAGCGTCGCCTCGCAATGAGCTCAAAAGAGTTCGTGGCACGCTACACCGTTCCCTTCGAGATGGATGCCGACGGCATGCCGGGCGTGAAGATGCTGACCAAGCCCGGCACCAGCGAGTGCGCCTTTCTCGGCGAGGAGGGCTGCACGGTGTACGAGGATCGGCCGGTCGCCTGCCGCTACTACGCCCTCGGCAGCATGGCGGTGCGCAAAAAGGACAGTGCCGAGGTGCAGGACATCTACTTCGTCGTGAGAGAGTCTCACTGTCTCGGGCACGATGAGGCTCGAGCCCAGAGCGTCGCCGAGTACCGCAAATCCCAGGGAATCGAGCCTTACGACGACATGAACCGCGAGTGGCGCGACATCGTGCTGAAAAAACGCTCGAGCGGTCCGACTGTCGGCAAGCCGAGCGTGCGCAGCCTGCAGCTTTTCGATATGTGCAGCTACGACATGGACAGCTTCCGGGAGTTCATTGCGAGCGAAGGATTTCGAAACATGTTCGATCTCTCGGCCGAGGAACGACAGCGACTCGCAAAGGACGAGGATGCGCTGTTGCGCTTCAGCATGCGATTTCTCAAGCAGGTCCTGTTCGGGGAAATCACCATTCCCTTAAAGGATGGCGCGAGAGAAGAGCGGATTGACCGCAGAAAGGCGCTCTGGGAGCAACGCCGAACCGAAGCGATCAGCCGCCATCGGTGAGAAACAGATCCCCGTTCAGCTGGAAAAGCGCGCCTCTGTACTTGCTCATGGTGCTCTCCTCGGTTGCGAATCAGACGGCCGTGGGCCCGTCGGCAGGCGAGCGAGCAGCGTCTCTCGCGCCCGTGGTGAGCACGCAACGACCGGTCGGCGGATGCTGTTGGGAGAAGCGCTTTTCAACGCAGCTATCGTGTGCCTGAGCCCTCGATTGGGCACGATACGCTGCGACTGTCTCCGACTTATCCCGTGTGCCGGGGGAATTGTTCCGATTGTATCGGCGTCGTTCAGCCCTGCTCCGGGGCCCCGGCGCCGTCGATCAGGCGGTGCAGATCCCGCTCCAGGTGGCGGCTGCGCAGCGGCCGGCCGTTGACGAAGATGCTCGGCGTTGCCCGCAATCCCAGACGGCGGGCCTCGCGCTCGGCGCGCGCCACCTGCGCCTTGGTGCCGCGACTCGCCAGGCACTCGGCGAACGCCGCGACATCGAGCTCGAGCGCCCTGGCAAGCTCCATGGGCGACTCGTGATCGAGCGCCGACTGACGCGCGTAAGCGAGGTCGTGGTAGGCCCAGAAGCGATCCTGGCGGTGGGCGCAGACGGCGCCCTCCGCGACCAGCCTGGAGATGCCGGAACGGTTGATGGGGAAGTCCATGTAGATCAGCTGGACGTCCTCGGGATAGCGTTCCACGATGCGGTGCAGCACGCGGGACGCCTTGCCGCAGTGGGGGCACTGATAGTCGCCGAACTCGACGATGGTGAAGCGTGGTGCGCTGGCGCCTTTGCGCGGAAAACCCCGGGTGTCGATGTCGAGCGGCGGGGGCTCGGGCGGGGACAGCAGCGACAGGAACTCGCTCTCGGATTTCACCCGCGCGAGCAGGCTGGCCTTCTCGGCGCGCAGACGCTGGTCCCGCAGATGCTGCTCGATAGGCTCGCGCATCTCGCCATAGGGCTGCCCGATGCGCGATCGGTTTTCCTGAAAGAAGCTGCGTATGTCGCGCTCGGTGGGCGCCTCGATGCGCAGCAGCTCCTCGGCGAGCGCGCCGGTGGTCGTGCCGCGCCGTGCGGCCTCGCTTTTCAGATAGATTTCGTAGAGAAGCTCATCGGCGAGCACGCGACGTTGCCGGAAGTAGTCGAGATCCAGATCGTAGAGCAGCGTTCTCAAACGCGGGGAGGCATGCTCGAGGCCGTAGTCCCGACCTTCGTATCGGATCAGGCCGTCATCGGCGGCAAGGCAGCCGGTAGCGAATCCGGCCAAAAGCACTGAACGAACGAGAAGCCTATTCACACCCATGACGGTGCCTCCTGTTCCTTGCCTGTGGATCGACGGGGCTGTCGCACAAAGCTAGCGACCCGCAGCAGGGGACACTGTGTCCGGAGTCTCATTGTCGCAAAGGACGAATGAATGGCCCGCCCTGCCGCCTCCGCTGGGAGACGCGCGCGGGGCCGTTACAGGCCGGCTTCAGCCGCTTTGCGCGAAGCGCCCGGCCGAAATTCCGGCGATGCGGCCGAAGACCGCACCGGCCATCAGGCCGGTGCCACCCGGATAGTTGAAGTAGAACAGTCCGCCGACCATCTCGCCGGCGCTGAACAGACCCGGGATCGGCTTGCCGTCGCGATCCTGGACGGCCGCTTCGGTGTCGATGCGCACACCACCGAAGGTAAAGGTGATGCCACAGGTGATGGCATAGGCCTCGAAGGGGGGCTGGTCGAGGCGGTTGGCCCAGTTCGACTTGGGCACGCTCAAACCCACCGTGCCGCGGCCGTCCTTGACGTTGGGATTGAAGGGCACGTCCTCCATGACGGCGTCGTTGAACTTACGGATGTGAGCGAGCGCCCGCTCGGGGTCGACGCCGTCGAGCTTTTCAACCAGCTCTTCGAGCGTGCTCGCCGACACCTTGGTGACCTCGCGGATACGGTATTCGTCGCGCAGCAGGTGCAGCACCTTCGCATCGAAGATCTGCCAGGCGAACTGGCCCGGCTGGGCCAGGATCACGCGCCCGTACTTGGCGTAGGTGTAGTTGCGGAAATCCGCCCCCTCGTCGACGAAACGCTCGCCGTTGGCGTTCACCATGATGCCGAAGGGATAGCTGTGCTTCTGGAACGCGTCGCCGACGGCGAGATCGCCGAACTCCGGCGCGTTGCGCTCCCAGCCGACGGCGTGGCAGCCGGACCAGTTGCCGCTCGGCGAAGCGCCGGCCTCGAGCGCCATGCGGATGCCTTCACCGGTGTTGAAGCGCGTGCCGCGCACCTTGGCCAGATCCCATCCGGGACCGAGGTAACGCGCGCGCCACTCGGCATTGGCCTGGAAACCGCCACAGGCNNACCGCTCCCGTGACGCCGCTGTCGTCGCGCAGCAGACCCTGGGCGCGGGCTTCGTAGATAACGCGAATGCCGGCACGCCCGGCGGCCGCGGTCCAGCCTTCCACCAGTCCGGGACCACCGCCCCAGACCTCGACCGCGAGCCCGCCCCAGAACTTGAAGCGCCCGTCCACCTCGAAGGCCTGCCGGCCCCATAGCGGCGCGAAGCGAATGCCGTGGGAACGCATCCACATCATCGTGTCGCGGCTGCGGCGCACCAGCTGCTCGACCAGATCCGGGTCGCAGCGGTACTCGGTCACGCGCCCCATGTCGTCGAAGAAGCTCTCCTCGGAGTAGCTGCCGAAGTCGGTGCGCGCAATCTCGTCCTCGGTCAGATCCGGCATCAGCGCCACCAGATCCTCCACCCCCGTGTAGGCGAAGCGCATGGCGCCGGCGGTAAAGCGCGTGTTGCCGCCTGCCTCGTCCGGTGGCGCGCACTCGAGCATGAGCACTTGCGCGCCCTCCTCCCGCGCCGCGTGGGCCGCCGCAAACGCGGCGTTACCCGCGCCGATGACGAGAACGTCTGTTTCGAGGTTCTGAGTCATGATCTGATGCCCGAATCAATCTCC
>JABAHS010001771.1_pt3 | contig 14423 bp, 15 predicted proteins | sample 7062111 | NCBI WGS metagenome assembly JABAHS01 (sample SAMN14534600, study PRJNA622989) | marine sediment metagenome | biome: marine biome [ENVO:00000428]; feature: marine pelagic biome [ENVO:01000023]; material: deep marine sediment [ENVO:00002113]; isolation source: pool of 4 deep marine... | reverse complement strand
GAGTTGGCCTGGCTTAGCGTTCTGAGAGGGCATTATGCAGACTTTCGGAGACTTGTATCAATTCCACCTTGAGCCACATTAGATATCCTAATGCTATCTGCCAGTCAATATCAAGGTGGTCGGCAGAAGAGGTTTCAGGTTTCAATGTTTTTATTCAACATCGAAAACCTGGTCCTAAGGGCCAGGTCAGAGTTCAATGGCTTTGCCGGTGCAGGTGCAAACCATTTTGGAGTACTGGAGTTTTGGAGTATTGGAGTGTTGGCAAAAACGAAAGCCCGAATTTAGCTTGCATTGTTCCTTTCATTACTCCATTACTCCACCACTCCATCACTCCAGCAGACTGCCGCAAGGGGGAAAGAGTATGGAAGCCCCCTCAGGGGGCAGTGCAAAGCCGGGTCCTTTGGGTCCGGATTCTTTACTTTTCTTTCCTGACAGCTGATCCGCCTGCGGCGGAGCACCTGACACCTTGAGATCCCTGATTCTTTACTTCTTCTGGATCAAGCTCTGATAGACGATTCCCACAAAAACATCGGGATTCAGAAACCCGCCTCCCCATTCACTGTCATAAGCTTGGGTTGGACGTGAGAGCTTGATCTCTTCCAGGGTTTTTCCCGCGTTTATTTGTGATAGGATACGATCCCGGATTTTGGTGAGCATATCGCGGTAGACGATGAGCCCACGTTTATCCGTAAGCATCCCATGTCCTGGTATGACGCGAGTTTTGTCATCGATCATTGCAAGGATGCGATTGGTGGCATCTATCATCCCACTGATGGATCCGCCGTGTTCGACGTCAATAAAAGGGTACATGCCTTCAAATAAAATATCACCCGTGTGAATGACATTGGCGTCGGTAAAATAGGCCACGGCATCTCCATCGGTATGAGCGCGCTTTATATGAAACACATCGATACGTTGACCATTGAGATGAAAAGTGACGTCTCGAGTGAAAGTAATCACCGGGAGTCCTTCTTTGGAAAGCGCCGGGATTGTTCGATTAAAAATAGTCAAGACTTGATCGGTACTCAAGCGCTTCCTAACATTTTCGTGAGCGATTATCACAGCTCCGGCCTCGCCCATATTCTCGTTACCCCCGGTATGATCATAGTGCCAATGCGTGTTGATCACAAAGCGAATTGAACCAGAGGTGAAACTTGCTATGGCTGTCTTGATTTTTTCAGTCAGCGGCGCAAATTGATCATCGATCATGAATACACCGTCTGTACCGGAGGAAACTAAGATATTACCCCCTTCACCCATTATCATATGAATTCCTGGTTTGACCTCTACCACTTTAATCTGAACCTTGCTAAAGTCCTGTGTGCGACCCACAGAGGTAATCAGAACCAGGAAGAGCATTCCTATCATTGTTCCCAGTAATCGGTTATTTTTCATAAAATCCTCCTGTAAAAGCCGATGACCCTAGAAGTTAAGGCAGAGGAGAATTATGTCAATAGAAGCTGCTACCTTCGGGGTACATTGCTGTAAAAATTGGTGGGGTAAAATTGCGAGCGCCTTTGGAGTACTAGAAGAATATAAAATCCAAATCACAAATCACAAATATCAAACAAATCCCAATGACCAAAATTCAAAATTCCAAACCTGTTTTTTGTTTTGGTCATTGAAACTGGGGACCCGCCCGCAGGGTGGGGAGTCCGGAGGACCAGTATTGGAATTTGAGATTTGTTTGTAATTTGGTGCTTGAGTTTTGGGATTTTATAGACTGCATCACTCTAGCAGACTGCCGCAAGGGGGAAAGAGTATGGGAGCCCGCTCAGGGGGCAGTCCCGAGACGACCCCTTCAGGTCCGGTTTCTTTACTTTGGCAAGTAATCCTCTCTAACAGGCGAAAACACTTCAATGGCGACTGAATCTTCTATAACTTCCGCCCCATGTTCAACACCACCCGGGATACACCAACTGTCACCTGGCTGCGCTTCGAACTCTTCGGCACCGATCGAAAGACGAATTTTGCCCTTCACAAGGTATCCTGTCTGCTCGTGAGGATGAGTATGTCGGGGTAAGTTGTTTCCTTTTTTCAGCAAGAATTCCGTCATCAAGGTTTTCTCGCCGTACACCAGAGTCTTCTGTTCTATTCCCATGAGTGCGAGATGGTATCCACTTTCGCTGTGCCGTTCGAACATACCCGGCTCCTCTAACGCAAACCTTAACGCAAGATGTGCGACCTGCTCCGAGATAGCTTAAGTTTAGATTAAAGTATGTAATCCACACTATACTTCATATACCAAACTTATTAAGCCTTATTAATTAACTGGTCTCCGATGAAAAGTGGTTCGGCTACATCCATTTTTTCTTTCTAAAGATAATGAGTTGAATAATTACTAATGCTCCTAGCATCATGCAAAAGATGGCAAATGCTGCTTTATACTCCGCACCTGGAATGCCTCCTACGTTTATTCCCAGGAGACCCGTAAGAAAACCAAGAGGTAGGAAAATAGCAGCTACTATGGACAGAACATACATACGATTATCCATTTGTTCTGACAATCGGCTAACCAACTCTTCATGAGTGACAGCAGCACGCTCCCGCGCCGAATCCAGATCTTCGAGATAGCGGGTCAAATGGTCATAGACTTCTCGAAGACGAACCCGATCTTCATCAGTAAGCCAGGATATCTTCTCACTTTGCAATCGTGCTATGGCCTCCCGCTGAGGTGCCATATATCTTCTGAGGTTAATCGCATCTCGTCGAATCGAGGCGAGCTTGGGGCGCAGTTCATGACTTTGGGCTGTGAGCACTGCCTCTTCGAGATCGGCCACCTTGTCCTCAAGTTGATCAATTACCCCACCCATGCGACTCATGAGCCGATCAGCAACATCCTCCAAGAACTCGCCGGCAGTTCTCGGCCCCGTACCCATTTCGATCGCAGTGCTAAGATCTGCCACAGATAAAAGCTTTCGTCTACGAGTGGTGATTACACGGCTTTTATCTGCCCAAATACGCAACGATACCATATCCTNNGTGACCCGGGGGCGACTTTCTTCTGCTAATAAGGCATCTCCCACTACATCCTCGAGTTGCTTTTCCTCCTTGATCCACTGCTGCGCTTCAGGGGCTGTATAGTCAAGGTGGACCCAGAGTAATCCGTCTGTTGGCTTCCATTCCTGAATCTCCTTCCACCCGACTTTTTGCCCGCCTCCTTTTCCATCAAGTACATAGGCTCCTATGAGCCCGTCATTGTTCACCATGGTAACCTCCTTGATAGATCCCTAGGACATGGTTCCCTCATATTCCGCTGAGCCCTCGCGGGATATGGCAGTCTGCTCTTGAACTCTTCTATCCTCATCGTGTGGTGAATACTTAATGAGGAAAAGAGCATATCTTGTCAAGACTTAAACTTGGCCAAAAACTACAGTATGAGGAGGATATGTGAAACGGAGTTGGTTTCAATTTAGTAAAGGCGAAACTCCGCCTATTTTCAAGAGGTTTAATTTTCCGCCAATCTTGCCTCTCTCCTCATTCGAGCCTCTCGGTTACGCCTTTTTTCATCTTCAGATTCCAATATGAGAGGCGGCACTTTTTGAGGCCGTCCCTTTTCATCCAATGACACATAGGTCAGATATGCTGAAACCGTGTGACGAACCTCACCGGTGAAAAGATCTTCCGTCTCAGCTCGAACACCGATCTCCATTGAAGTGTTTCCAACCATATGGATGCTGGCCTTGAGGGTAAGGAGGTTGCCGACAAACACAGGGTGATGAAATGAAAGTCTTTCAATAGCAGCAGTCACCACATTGCTCCGTGTGTGCCGAAAGGCAACCACACCGGCTGCCTCATCAATGTGTTTGGTGACAACGCCTCCGTGAATACTTCCTGCGGGATTGGCATCTTGAGGCAACATGACATGTGAAAGGGTGACACTGCTTTCTTGGACTGTTTTTCCCTCCATCTTTCTCTCCTCGCAAATGTTATTATTAGAAGCGATCAGCTTTAGCTGTCAGCATACAGCGCACATTGAGGTTTCAGTGTTCAGCGGCTATTTTGCTTTTTCCTGACACCTGAAACCCGAAACCTAATATTTTTGTGTCTCAGTGGTTAATAAATAAAGGCGAATATCGAAATCTAGTATCCACAGTATGCGTGGCTACAGACAGACGATGCTGAACACCCTTGGAGGAGGTTAGTGACTATGCAGGAAAACACGTGCTATGTTTGCGGCGCCTTGATCAGAGAGGATCANNATGGAAAAATACCGATGTGGCCATGGCCTTCATGAACAATGAAGGTGAGATCGTTCCCCTTTGCATGAACTGTGCTCTGGACGCGACCATGCGTTGCTGGCAGCGGATACAAAAAACATAAAGGTGCAGGGCACAGAGCACAGGGTACAGGGCAAAAACAATAAAAAAACTTACGCTCTCCTTGTGCCTTGCGCCTTGTACTTTGTGCCTTAGAATTGAAACGGTTGACCGACCATCATCTGCACTCTCACCTGTTCGTCTGAGACCGCCGTATCCATTCGAAACGCCAACCCTTTTATAACAACATCCCTAATATTTTAGTATTTAAGGTTACATCAGTCCTGATTCTGTGAGCTTTGACTCTGCGTTTCCTCCCAGGCGTACCGAACCGCCTGCACTGCAGCGGCAACCACCACCCCCGTGAAGAGTATTCCGACGAGACCCAGCAAAACAGAGATGATTCGGCCAATAGCCGTGCCAGGCACGATATCGCCATACCCGACGGTTAGCCCTGTAATGAAGGAAAAATAAACGGCCTTTCCGAACGACACCTTCTCTGTAGCTGTGATAACCACAGCACCGGTCATGATCAAGGCAAGGAGCCACAAATATACTGCACGTAGATTCCAGGTGATTCTAAAAAAATGGTAGTTGAAACGGGCAAGCATTGTCATCTCCCAAAGTTGGTCAGGAAAGAATTCGGGCCCATCGAAGATCCCGCTATTCGGGGAAGGACCCGGCCTTCCATTTTGCAGGAACAAGAAAGCGAATATCGAATAACGAATGTTGAATATCGAATTTCGAAGGAAGGAGTTCTCTCTATCTTTATTGGTTCAAAATGGTGAGCGCAGCGATTCCATCCTTCAGTATTCTGCGGTTCTAGGGTTCGTTGTTCGCCCACGCTGATCCTCATACGATGGTACAGGTTTCAGATTTTCTGTCTGTTTTTCCTGACACCTGACACCTCCATCCACCCTGACACCTGAAACCTTTATTGATCCTGCTGATCATTCTCCGCAACAGGCTTCTCCTTTTGAGTAAACAATCGGACTCCATCTCCAACCTTGTCGTGAATATGATCGCGGCCGATGATTTGATCGACCCCATCCTTCTCTAACATTTCCATGGCTACATGTTTCACCCGGGCCAGATGGATCTCTACCCCGACGGATCGCATATCCTTGGTGATCTCGGCCAACATATCTGAGCCCTCAAGATCAATATAGTTTACACCCTCCATGTCGATGAGCACCTCGGTCACCGGTGGATCGACATCAGTTGTCACCTCCCTGACCTTATCGCGCAGCCCATTGGCGGTGGCGAAGTACAGGGCGCCGTCGAAGCGAATGATGACCAGCCCCGGATAGGTTTCGCTATCAGGGTATCTGTCCAGGCTATGAAAGACCTCAGTACCGGGCCATCTGCCAAGCACCGGGATATGGGGCTTGGAGGATCTAGCGATGAGCACCAGCAGGGACAGAAGGAGGCCCATGAGCACACCTTGCAGGGTGCCGAAGCTGAGCACGCCCAGCAAGGCCATGGTCCCCACCCAGAACTCGGTTCGATTCAGGCGATATATCCTTTTCATGGCCTTAACATCCATGAGCCCAAAGACCACCGCCTCGATGACGATGGCCCCCAATACGGCCTCGGGCAGGTCAGCAAAGAACGGGGCCAGGATGAGCAGAGTCAGGATGACAAAAGCGCCCTGGGCCAGCGAGGCCATCTCCGATTTGGCACCAGAGCCATCGTTGACAGAACTCTTGGAAAGGCTGCCGCAAACGTTGATGCCCTGAAAGAAACCCGAGGTTACGTTGGCCATGCCCTGGGCCAACATCTCCTGGTTGATGTCGATGTCGTAATGGTGTTTGGAAGCGTACTGGCGAGCTGCGGCCAGGGACTCCGAAAATCCGACCAACAGCACCCCAATCGCACCGGAGAGAATCAGGCCGAAGTTCTTGGTGATGAGGCTGATGTCAGGTAGGGCCGGGGTCGGTAGCCCCCGGGGCACCTTACCCACCACGGCCACACCCTGGGCGGAGAGATCAAAGATTGCCGAGGCCCCGATGCCCAACACCAGAGCCACGAGTGCGCACGGCACCTTGGGCGCGTAGATCTTGAGTGCGAACAGGAGCACCAGGGCGGCAACACCAACCACCAGGGTGGTCGTATGGGTATGGGGCAGGCTCGCAACCCAACTGGCCAGCTTTTGCCAGACGCTTTCCCCGGTGACATGTGTCCCGGTAACATGCTTGAGCTGACCGATAGCCACGTCAATGCCGATGCCAAAGATGAAGCCAACCAGCACGCTCTCGGCCAGGAAGTTTGAGACCCAACCCATTTTCAGAACAGATAGGATGATATACAGAATGCCGGCCAGTATGGTAATGACCGCCACCAGGGCGACAGCCTCGGTGGAGCCGGCCTTAGCCACTGACAGGACGGCCGCGCCGGTGACGGCGGCGATGGTGGAAGTGGGCCCGGTGACCACGTGGCGAGAGCTGCCAAAGATGGCGTAAACAATCAGGGCGATGGCGGCCGCATAGAGACCATACTGCACCGGCACACCGCTTATGGCGGCGTAACCCAGGGACTGGGGTACCATCAAGGCCCACACCGACAGACCGGCGACGATGTCGCCCGTCAGCCACGCTTTATTGTAGTGGGGCAGCCAATGAAGAATCGGCACGAAACGGGCGAGCAAGCCGGGTTTCTCTTTTTTTTGTTGCGACACCGCCATGTCCTTTGCTCTGTTCTAGACGACTTGTTACCGTAGAGGATAACTCCCTTAACACTGACTCCTGCTTGCCGCGCCTTAGCTCAACAGAGGGTAGGCGGGAAACCTGACACCTGAAACCTATTATTTCCCTAGAAATCCGGCTTGTAGAAGACTTTCACCGCCTGACCGGTGGGTGGCTGCTCCTCTCTATCTTCGGGCAAGTCCTCAGGCGGCAATAGTTTGCCCCAATCGGTCCGCTGCCGCATCTCCTCCTTGGTCTGTTCAGGGATGAAATCCTTGCCCAGACGCAGCTCCCAGCCGCCACCCAGGGCCTTGTACAAGGCAATCAGGTTGATGCCCACAGACCCGGTAGCCGAGGCGAAGGCGTCCTCCTGCTGAGCCAGATTTCTCTGGGAATCGATCACACGCTGGTAGGTTGTCAGACCTTCGCTGTATTGGATCAAAGAAAGTTCCGCCGAACGCCTATATTGTTCGACACTGTCAGAAAGGAACCCAGTCTGTTCTTGTGTTCTCAAAAAGCCCACCGTGGCGTCTTCCACGTCTTGAAAGGCCTGGAGGACCGTGTTCTGGTAATTGACCACAAGCTGTTGGAAGCGGGCATCCTGGACGCGGACGTTATTCTTGAGACGCCCGTAGTTGAAAATTGGCCACTGGAATGTGGGGCCAATGAAATAGGTAATGCCGCCGGAGGTAAACAGATCACTAAAGTTTGCTCTGTTAGAGCGAACACCACCTTTGTCGCTGGACTGTAAGCCGATGGAGCCAACCAAGGAGAAACTGGGGTAGAGATCCGCTTTGGCAATACCGATTTGAGCGCTCTGAGCCGCCGCTTGAAATTCAGCCAATCGAATGTCAGGTCGGCGGCGGAGCAGTTCTGCCGGAATACCCACTGCGACCTCAATGGGTACTGTAGGGATGGGCTTGGGTGGGCCAAGGATATCCTGGACCTCGGTCGGCAGGATGCCGAGCAAAATGGCAAGTGCGTTCTTAGCCTGCCTCAGGCTGGCTTCAAGAGGGGGAATTGTCGCCTGGGTTTGCCTAAGAAGAGCTTTGGCTTGGCTGACATCGAGTTCGCTTTCTGCTCCAAATTCAAAACGCGCTGCCGCAACATCCAGTGACTCTTTCTGGAGGCGCACGTTTTCCCTGGCAAACACCAACCTTTGTTCAAAGGTACGGATATCAAAATAGGTACGGGCCACCTCAGCAATCAAGGAGACAAGGATATCGTCATAGTTGGCCAGAGTGGTAAAAAGGCTGGCATTGGCAGACTCGATTCCACGGCGAAACCGGCCCCAAAAATCCAACTCCCAGGCGGCGTCAAAGCCAAACTGGTAATTATAGAAGAACTTATCCGCCCCTGCCCCGTTCGGAGCGTTTTCGCTCAACTGGTTCGCGGTGGCTTCGCCGCCGATCTGTTGTGTCTGGGGGTACTGGAAGCCGACAGCAATCCCTAGTTGCGCCCGGGCCTCGAGGATGCGGAGCCCCGCGTTCTGCAGGTCCAGATTTTGCCGAGAAGCGATCTCGATAAGGTTATCAAGCACAGGATCGTTAAACACAGACCACCATTCGCTCACATCTGCCGGTTCGCTTTTAATTTTCTGATTGTGCTGCTGGAGCCATCCTTCCTCCACCTGAGCGTCTGGCCTGACAAAATCCGGTCCCACCATGCAGCCACTCAGCAAAAGAGCCAAAGGAAAAAGTACAACCAGTAAACTCCATTTAAAGGTATTTGCCAGCATGATCGTTACTCCTTGCAGCAAATGATGAGGTTTCAGGTGTCAAGCTTTAAGGTTTCGGGTTTCAGGTGTCAGGGGAAATACAAATAATGGCTAAAACCTGAACACTGAAACCTGAAACCTTCATTTGGACTGACTCTTTACTGGAGTGCACGCGGGACGGCCACGGCGCGCTTTTCTTCCTCGCTGCCGCTAGTCCCGGTCTTGACCAGCACCGAGCAGGTGGTTCCAACGCGCAGTTCGACCTCGTCCGGCACATTGGTGAGATGGATGCGCACGGGAACACGCTGGGCCAGCCGAATCCACTCGAAGGTCGGACTGATATTGGGCAGCAGCTCAAAACCCGTGCTGCCGTCCTGCTGGGCGATACCCCAGCCGAGGCTGTCCACATAACCTTTCAGCGGTGCGTCCGGATAGGTCATCAGGGTTACGACCGCTTTGTTTCCCTGGCGGATATTCCCGATGGAGGTTTCCTTAAAGAAGCCGTCGACCCAGAAGCTGTTGACATCCACCAACGCTAACGCCGGCTGGTTCTCCACGGCCTGGCTGCCCAGCCTGAGGTTCAGGTTGGTGACGTAACCGTCCACCGGTGCCCTGANNAGCCGCCCGGATCAGGGCGTTGGCTTCCCCCGCCGCGCCGAGATTCGCCTTCGCTTCAGCCAGTTGGGCTTCTGACTCGAGCAGAGACGCCCGCGCTTGTGCCAAAGCGGCCACGGCCGTTTTGCGTTGCTCAATAGAAATCTCATAGTTGGCCTTGGCCCGGTCCACAGCCTTCTGGGATGTTGCTTTTCGCGGAAGCAGCTCCTTCTGGCGATCGTACTCAGCCTCGTTTTTTTCGATCGTCGACTCCATTTCCTTGATGGAACTCTTGGCTTGGCTTATGGCAGCGCGCGACACAGCGACCATCGCTTTTGCGGCCTCGACCTGCTGGACCAGAGCCTGGTAGTTGTCCCCGGTCTCGTCGAGTTGGGCCCTCGCCTGGTCCAGATCTGCCTCGAAGGTGCGTGGGTCGATCTCGAATAGCAGGTCGCCCGCTTTCACAAGCTGGTTGTCTTTTATTGGCAGCTTGACGATGGGGCCGGACACGCGCGGCGTTATCTGGATCACCTGGGCCCGGACCTGGCCGTCACGGGTCCAGGGGTTGGTGACGTAGTCCCAATACTTGAGCAAGACCACGATCACAGCAACTGCGACGATCGCGCCGGTGAGAAGATATTTCTGTTTTTCCTGCATGAATACTCCCCTATTCCAATATGCAGATGCAAACCTTTATTTTCAAACTCCAAATCCCAAGCACCAAATCACAAATAAATCCCAAATCTCAATATCCAATGACCCAAACTGGATTCGGACTATGAAGTTATCGACACTCAAATTCATGTAACCGTTTGGAATTTAGAATTTTGGTCATTGTGATTTGTTTGTTATTTGTTATTTCTAGCACTCCACCACTCCACTACTGCACTACCCCAAAATCTTTGCTTTACACGGGAATGATTAGGGTCCCGATGAAGACTGTGTAAATGATGGCCAGTGCGACAAAAACCAGCGGCGGGTAGAAAAAGTACCGTGACAGCCGATAGCGATTGAGCAGACGAGCCGTCACCACCGCCGCGATCGTGCCGAATATGGCCGCAATGAGCAGCGGCGGCATGTAAACGCCACCAATGGCAAATTCATGAGGTATGAAGCTCATTGTGAACTCCTTATTACATGATCTAATTTCGAGGTGTCAGGTATCGGGTGTCAGGTGTCAGGGAGAAAAAAAGAAAACGCTGAAACCTGAAACCTGACACCTTCTTTTAAAACCTAGCTTCTTCCCACTGCATCCAATTGATTCCTTCGGCGAGTTGCACATACCCCACCAGGGCCTCGGACAGACCGCGGTAGGTGCCGAGCAACCGATAGAAATTCACGTAGTCCTCATCTTTGAGCTTGTCAGGTTCGATTCGATTGAACGTTTCGTTAATGCGTGTCTCCATAGTACTCAGCTTCTCCTCCAGTCGCTTCTCAAGCTTACCAGCCGATTCAGCTGACAGCTTATCAGCCCAGACCCGGAAAAGGACTTCAATCGCTTGACGCCAGCCGCGCACGTCTTCCAGCAACTCCCGCACCAGCGGCTCTGCCTGGGGTCGTCCTCCAGCACCGACCAGGTCCTTGAGTCGCAAGGCGAGTGCCCGCAGGCTATTAACCAACGTGTGAACCTGCTCAGACGTGGTTCCGGGAAATAATCGGTGGTCAATCTGACCGCCAAACACTGCGAGCTTCTGGGGCAACTCCAAGAGATCGTTTTGGAAAAGCATCATTTTCCAGCGTTCTACCCAACCCCCTTGCTTCTTCGAATCCAGGGCCATACGCGACATCAAGAGTTCGGCATGCCTGAAAAAGCGGCGGAGCAATCGCAGGAACTTTTTCTCGGGGCGCGGTGATGTGGGGATGTATGCTGTGGCGACAACAAGGGCGATGCCCAGCATGAACATGGCAGCCGAGTTGGCATATTTAGCGAAGCTGTAGGTCTGCTGGTTTTGAACAGAGATGAGAACGATGAAGGTAACGATTCCGCCCATCTTCGCTAAAATTTGGCGAGGCTCCGAGAACAGATAGTAGATGGCGAAGGTCACAGCAAAGATCAGCACTCCCAGCTCAGCGTAACCCGATAGGTGTGGCATGATAAAGATGTAGATCACACCCGCAAAAATGGAGCCGAGACCGAACGGTAGTAACATTGTTGATACGGGCACCTGGGGCATCATCGCCGCCACCATCGCAAAGGTGGTAGTCAGCTGCACGAACATGTCGTGCCCGGGCGGATCGATGTACACCCAGATGAGAAAAGAGATCCACAGGGTTGCCATAACCATGATGGCTGCTCCAAGTCGATCAAGATCTATAGCCAGTCCGCTTGACGGACGTTTCTCATGGTGAACCATCGACACCTGCGGGCCATACCCTCTAATGTNNCTAGTGACCGCCACCGCCGCCTTTTGGAAATGGGAAAGGGAAATGGTTTCGGCCTTGTCTATCTTCAAGGTAACTACCTGCGGCATGTGGTCAGGCTTCTCCCCGGCTAGCATGCGCTCGATCTGGCGGAAACGCAGGTCGATCTCCGAGCCCAGAGACTCCAAGTTGGGCATGAGTCTCGTCAGATTGAGCTCCTGGATCTCGGCGAAGCTCTGTCGCCAGCGCTCAAGAACCTCCATAAGGACCGTTGACTGGCCATGGAATCGGTGCCACTGCTGGCGCACTTCCCAGACCTCGTAAGTGTCCGCCTCTGCTGCGATCAGCAACTGTCCCACCTGACTCAGAAGCTGACCCTGCTGGAGCCTCAGTGGCTGGGATTCTTCGGCCGTTCCTTTACCGGCCATGAGACCGTGGTAGACCCGGTACAGCTGCGCCTGGGTTGCGAACAGCTTGCGTGTCGCGTTGTTAAACGCGCCCACGCTTCTTTGTGGCCAAAGGAAAATGGAGATCAGCGAGTAGACCAGAATGCCCATCCCAGTTTCCTGAGTCCGTTCCACGGCAATTTGGAAAGCTTGCTCTGAGCTGGTACCAGCATTGACGCCGATGACAAGACAGACGAAACCGCTGACAAACCAAGCGTACTGGTACTTCTTGCCCGTCAGCATGTAGGTGCAGAAACCGACGTACAGGGAAAGGCTCAATATCATCCACCAGCGCGCCTGGAAAAAAAGGGCGAGGAAAATCAGCGCCGCTGTAGCCGCGACTAGCGTACCCAGCATCCGCATGGCCCCTTTGTTTAGGGACTGCCCGACTGTGGACAGGCTGATCATGGCCACGGCGATACCGGCCCAGTGTGGTTTTTCCCAGTCCATATACAAAGCAATTCCGTAGGCGATCGCCATGGCGAGGCCGGTCTTGATGGCTTCTTTGCTGCGGGTGGACAAGGGAATCAAGGTAAGTTCTCAGCTTTAGCAAGTCTGTGGCGTCAATCTTCTGTTTCTTAGGTTTCAGGTTTCAGTGTTCAGGTGTCAGCCAGCAGGTCTAATCCATAAGCCCTGCATCTAGTAGTTTTTTGGCAATCTTATAGATGTCTTTCTTGTCGCCTTCTTTTCTGATTCCGGCCGCAAGAACATAAATGATCACGGTCCGTTTTTCAATTTTGTAGATGATTCTATATCTTTCGGCAGCATGTGCCGAGCGGAATCCGGCTAGATCTTTAACCAGCTTCTTACCTTGTTTTTCCGGTTCGTCAGACAGCTTTTGAATACGATCTAAAATCGAGCGTTGGATCTTTTTGTCGGGGATTTTTTCTATCAATCTAAGACAGGTGTCGGTGATGAGAATGCGGTATTTCAAAAGTCAAGCCTTTCATATGCTTCAGATAGAGAATGGACCCTGCCGGCTTTGACGTCTTCTATACCCTTTTTTAAATGACCCATAAGTTTGGGATCAGACAGAACCTCTAAGGTTTCTAGCAGGCCCTCGTACAATTCCCAGCTCATGACGGCCATGACTTCCTTGTTTCTTCTTGTGACGGCAAGGATCTTATGTTTGGCGGCCTCTTCAGGGAGTTTCATAAACTTGTTCCTTGCCTCTGTTATTTGTATTTTTTCCATTTCCATACCCTCCGGTTTTAAATGTACATATTAATGTACATTTAAACGAACGGAATGTCAACTAGTGTGTCTGAGGCTTAATCTAAACGGATGAGACAACCGGCTTACGTCGAAAGAACAGGTCGATTACCTCACGGCGGCCGAGGGCGCGGACGAGTTCACGGAACCCACAGTAGACGAAAAACAGCACCAAAAGCCACATATGGATTGCCCAGAAGTGAGGCCACTCCACATGCTGCCAGAGATGTCGCGTCGCCTCTCCGACGCTCGCATGTTTCCACAGCAAAGGAAGCCAATGCTCCAGGAATCGCACCAGGAGAGCGGCGAGAATATAGATAAACGTCTTCCATACGGTGTTGTAAATGAGCGGTTTTTCAGGGAATCGGTTGATGAAGGGGAGCATNNCGACAGTTGTTGCCTTTATACCGTATTGCTCGAGCATCAGGGCTCTGGTAATAGCAATGATGTGGAAGGTTATAATAAAGAAGATCGCCGGTGGGATTACTTCGATGATCTCTTCCTTTAACCACGCAGTGACCTTATGTAGTCCCATAAAACGTACTCCTCATTGACAACTTCTGAAGGATTTATGACTTTAGATTGTAGATGTGGGATGTGCGATTGCAGACTTGGTAAATCAAAGAGCATAATGCATAGAGTGAAGAATTTTGCATTTACCCTATGCTCTATGCCCCATGCTAATTTGTCCTGACACCTGAAACCTTAGTCACTCAGATTTGCTTGGTTCTGGTTCCGGCTCTGTATCCTCGTCGAGCCATCTTAAGAAAAGCTTGTAGCCGGCCGTGAAAACGATGGCGCCAACGAAGAGGCCGATGATGCCCGATGTGATGAAGCCGCCTATTGCTCCGATGAAGACGATAAGCATAGGTACGTCGACACCACGACCCAGCAAGAGGGGTTTGAGAAAAGCGTCGCTTATTCCGACGAGGATACTCCAGATCATGAACAAGACTGCGGTAATCGTACTGCTGGTGGAAAACACATAGACAATTATTGGGCCCAAGACCAAGATAGTGGGAAGCTGAACCACAGCAAGAAGCAGGATTAGCAGGGCCCACAGCCCCGCCCCAGGCACGCCGACCACGAGACAACCAAGCCCTCCCAAGATCGCCTGGATCATGGCGACGCCCAAAATACCCTGAGCAAC
>JABAHS010012644.1_pt3 | contig 14440 bp, 13 predicted proteins | sample 7062111 | NCBI WGS metagenome assembly JABAHS01 (sample SAMN14534600, study PRJNA622989) | marine sediment metagenome | biome: marine biome [ENVO:00000428]; feature: marine pelagic biome [ENVO:01000023]; material: deep marine sediment [ENVO:00002113]; isolation source: pool of 4 deep marine... | reverse complement strand
TTCTTAGGGGTGATTTTAGGCTTGCATCCGGGAAAAAGAGCAATTATTACGTTGACGCAAGGCTAACAACGCTTGATGCTGAAGGGGTAAACCTAATAGGTAAGATAATTCTTGAGGAGATTAATAAGGACTCTTCAATTGTCGCAGTAGGTGGACCTACTATGGGTGCTGATCCAATTGTGGGCTCAGTTTTAGCTATTAGCCAAGAGCATAATTCTCCACTTCAAGGTTTTCTCGTACGTAAAGAAGAAAAAGGCCACGGTACAGGAAAGATGATCGAGGGAAACCTTAATTCAGGGGATAAAGCTGCTATGGTTGAGGATGTTGTTACAACAGGCGGCTCGGTAATCAAAGCTATAAATGCAGTAAGAGAGGCAGGGGCTGAGGTTAACAAACTATTCGTGATCGTAGATAGAGAAGAGGGTGCCCAGTCTAAATTTGAGGAAATGGGTGTGGAACTTTTCTCAATATTTAAGATAAGTGAACTACTCTAACACTCTTTCGATTAGTAATTTTATACTTATTAAGGAAAAGATATATTATATTCTTCAAGTTTTCGCCTAAGCGTGAGTCTATTTATTCCAAGCTTTCGGGCGGCTTTGGATCTGTTCCATCCACTTGCACTTAGAGCTTCTTCCAAGAGTATCTTCTCTGCTTCTTTGACAATCTTGCTGTATACATTTTCATTCTCATCGGAGCTGAGCATCCCTCTTACAGAGCCCCTCAATGTGTCTGTTAAAGATTGAGTACCTTGAAGCTCAAGTGGAACAGACCTGTTGATCAGCTCAAGATCATAAGATGTTAGATATTCAGTTTTAGTAAATGCAATCGCTTTTCTAATTACATTCTCAAGCTCTCTTACATTCCCAGGCCAGTCATATTGTATAAGTTGGTCTCTGAACTCTCGTGTGACACCTTTGATGTCCTTGCCTGCCTGGCTTCCATGTCTTCGAGTTAAGCATTCCATTAATAGAGGTATATCTTCCTTCCGGTCTTTTAGGGGAGGAAGGTGGATTTTAACAACATTAATTCTAAAGTATAAATCTTCTCTAAATCTTCCAATACGTACTAGTTCCTCAAGGTTTTTATTTGTAGCTGTAATTAACCTCACGTTTACAGATATTTCTTTGCTACTCCCGAGTCTATGAAATGTGCCGCTTTGTATAACTCTCAATACTTTTGCTTGAAGCGACAAGGACATATCACCAATCTCATCAAGAAACATTATTCCCCCGTCTGCATCTTCAAACTTCCCGGTCCTTGCGGAGTCAGCTCCTGTGAAAGCCCCCTTTTCATATCCAAAGAGTTCGGCTTCTAAAAGATTCTCTGGAATAGCGGCACAGTTAAGAACCACAAAAGGTTTTTCCCAACGAGTACTTACCTTCCATATAGATTCAGCAACTAGCTCCTTTCCGGTTCCACTCTCACCTGTAATGAGAACAGGCACATCAACTCTTCCCACTTGGCCAATTAATTTACAGACTTCCTGAAGCATGGGGGAGTCACCTACGATAGCACAGCTAACACTGCTTCCTATTACGTCTCCTGCAAATTCTAGAAGCTCCCCTCTTAATTCTTCATCAATTCCCAAAGCTCGTTTAACGGATTCTGCTAATTTAGGGTTATTCAGAGGGTCTGTAATACAATCAAAAGCACCAAATGTCATAGATTCTATTAGGTACCTAGTGCCTTTTTCTTCTGTGATAACTATCACAAAGGAATTTTCTTTAAGTTTGTTTAGAGCACCAACACCGAGTGAATCAACATCTAATAAAGATACCTCTGCTCTTTTAGGCTCAGAAATGCCTGACTCTACAGAAAGATCTCCTAAACCACCAAGTATTTGGATGACTCCCTCAGACAAGGTTGAATTTTGTGTATATAGGGTAATATTTGTACTCAATTTATGCTCCTTATGTGTAACAAAAGTATACAAGGTGATAATAAAGTAATCAAGATGCATGTAATGGATTTTGTAACTAGCTGCTATAACTGAATTTTTTAGAGCTGGCATTTAATTTGCAACATTGTTTGAGATTAACTAATCAAAATATTTATGATAGATAGGTTAAGGAAGAAATAATTGGATCTAATACTTATATCAGCAATAGTACTTGCAGCATTTCTTGCACTAAATATTGGTGCTAACAACTCTGCTGCGTCCATGGCTACTGCTTATGGGGCAGGTGTTAGGACCAAAAAGCAGGCTGTGATTATTATAGCTGTGTTTGCACTATTAGGTGCTATAATAGCGGGTGCTCCTGTAGTTAAAANNTAGTTAAAACACTAGGCAACGGTCTAGTACCAAGTGAGGTGCTGTCATCAAATATTGGATTAGTTCTAATTATTTTCATAATCGCCTCTATTTTTGTCACATGGGCAAATGTAGCCAAGGTGCCGATAGCCACAACGCATGCAATCGTGTGTGCGATAGCTGGTGTAGGGCTATATTCAAGCGCACTTCATACAGATAAGTTTTTTGAGATCTTGGCCTGGTGGGTAGCAGCCCCGCTTGTTGCTTGGGTTATTAACTTCCTTATGGCGAAGTATCTTTACTTTAGAACTCTTAAATTTTTAACTGAGCGTTATTCTGAAAAATCCATAAATGGGATTTTGACTATTCTAATAACCATCTCCGGAACTTTTCTTGCTTTCTCTGCTGGTGCAAATAACTCGGCAAATGCGGTAGGGCCACTGGTTGGTTTAGGCCTCATTGGTACTTACCAAGGGGCAATTATTGCTGGTGTGGCAATGGGAGTGGGAGCTATATTGTTTGGTGGCAGAGTCCTTGAAACAGTGGGCAAGGAGATTACCGAGATATGTATTCTAAGGGCAGTATCAGTAGAGTTTACAGGAGCTGCTCTCATACTAGGTGCTTCAGTTTTTGGAATTCCAGTGTCTATCGCAGAGATTATAACCTCAGGTATAATAGGATTCTCCTGTGCACAACAAGGTTTCGGGGTAACAGCAAAAAATCGACATGTTTTAAAAATCGCATTTTTCTGGATAGTAATTCCTTTTGTTGCAGTAGCTATGGGTTATGGTATGACATCAATCTACTTTAACTATGGAGTAGGGGATTTTTTAGCATCGAATTTTGGTTTCTAGGGGAGGTATTTAGCAATTAGTAGTCAAGATACACAGAATTCAGCAGATGCCCTCAAGAAGAGATTTAATGCTGCACAAGTAGAGCAGCTTAATGAGAGGTTTGAGGATTCAAGTGCTCAAGAGATTCTTGAGTGGGCAACTTCGCTGCATCCAAGGATAGCACTTGCATCTAGTTTTCAGTCGCAGGGTGTAGTGTTAATAGATATGTTTCTCAAGATCCATCAGAAGGCCAGAATCTTTACTCTTGATACTGGAAGGTTGAACGAAGAAACCTACGAAGTAATGGATGCAATCAGTAGTAAATATGGAGCCAATATCGAGATACTATTCCCAGATAAAAAAGAAGTGGAAGACATGGTCAGAGAACATGGACCTAATTTGTTTTATAAGGGGAAAGACAATAGGTTTCTTTGCTGTGATATAAGAAAGGTAAGACCCCTTAATAACTTCTTGCCAAGTTTAGATGCTTGGATTACTTCTATTAGACGCGACCAGACTCAAAATAGATCTGAGGCTAAAAAATTTGAACTTGATGAGCTGCACGGTGGAATTCTAAAGATTAATCCATTAGTGGATTGGTCTTCAAAAGAAGTTTGGGAATATATAGGCGAGCATAATGTGCCTTATAACAAACTGCACGACTTAGGTTATCCAAGTATTGGATGTGCTCCTTGCACACGCCCTGTTAGAGACGGTGAAGATCCTCGATCTGGCAGATGGTGGTGGGAAAACGACTCAGATAAAGAATGTGGTCTTCACATGAGTCACAATGTAAATTCCTAGACTAATATACTACTATTGCAAATCATTAGTTGTGTTATCTTCTTCTGAGGATACCGGCATAGGTGATGCCTGGTGAATGACCATTTGCCATCCATCTTCATTTTTCTCAAATATATTTGTTGATACTGAAACATTCATCACCACAGGATCTCTTTTGATATATGTAAGCTCTTGTATGCATGTAACCCATGCAGCATCGTCTTCAATTTCAACGCTTAAATTATGAAGTTTAATTTCTAACTGGTCTTCGGGGTCAAATACATTCTCCCAGCTCTGTCTTATGGCCTCCCAGCCTTTTAGCATAATCCAACCTGGGTGCATACAGCCTGCCCGATCATCATGCACAAACACTGTACCCATGAGCTCAAGGTCTCTAGTTCCTAGTGCTTGGTAAAACCTTGTGTTTACTTCAAGTACATCCTCTTTATCTGTTTGTATCGTCATTCCTTAAATACATCCACTACTTCATTAAATTTATTTAGAATATCACCTTTGACTCTGGATATATCGTTGTATATGGCAAAGACCATTATGAAAAGTAATAGCGCTAGTCCAACACGCTGACTAATCTCTAAGAACCTCTGGCTAAGTGGTTTTCTCTTAATAGCCTCAAGAGTTAGATATACCACGTGACCACCATCCAGCATTGGTATAGGGAACAGATTGATCACCGCAAGGTTAATACTTATAAAACATGTGAACTGCAGAAGCTGAGCAAAACCAGTCTCGGCAGCTGCGCCTGAAACTTTGGCAATTAGTATAGGGCCTGCAAGACTTTTTCCCGCAGTTCCTAGAGCTATTTTTCCAGTTATGAGCTTATATAAGAACCCTACTAGAAGGACTGTAACTTCTATAATCATTTTAACGGCTTCTTTTACACCGTTATATATTGCTTCAAAGAATCCGTATTTCTTTATTATTTCATCATTATATACCTGTATTCCTATAGCTCCTGCACCGTCTTCACCAAGTGGCTCTGGGGTGATCTGAATATCAAAAATGCTCTCCCCTCGCTCAATTAACATCGTTAACTGTTTGTTAGCACTCGCCCTAATCAGGGAGCTCATTTCATTCCAATCTGCAATAGGCTGGCCGTCTATCTCGACGATTCTATCTCCCCTTTCAAGCTCAGCTTTATCAGCCGGGGTGCCGTCTACAACTCCTCCGACTTTTGCTAGTACCGGTTCTCCAAAACCTAATGCTACTAGACCCTCGGAGGAAGCTTTTGCTTGAATAGGTATTGAGACGATCTCACCGTCTCTGTCAACTTTGATATCAAGAAGTACATCGGGATTAGTTTGAAGCTGGATATTTACATCTCTCCAATTCGAGACTTCATTCCCATCTATTTCAAGTATTTTATCCCCCACTAGGAAACCTGCCTCTTGGGCTGGGGACCCTTTTGCTACCTGACCTATCTCAGGGCTTTTCTCAAGGTAAGCAGGAACCGATATCCCGATCATAAAAACTATCGGGAGTAATATGAAAGGTAGCAAGAAATTCATGAACGGTCCTGCTACTACAATTAAAAGCCTGTTTATAATCGGCTGGTTAGAAAATCCTCTTGGGTACTCTTTTTCAGAATAGTTCTCTGAGCCTTCAAGGTCCTGAGGTTTGCCTATGATTTCAATGTGTTTGCCATCTCTCTCAACAACAAATTCAAATTCCCTAAGCGGTTCAGATTGCAGATTAGTCTCTAACTGCTTCCATCTCTCAAAAGATTTAAGCTCAAGTCCATCAATACTTATTATTCTATCCCCTGATTTAAATCCTGCTCTCTCAGCATTTGAACCTGGATCAACTTTATCAACGATGAAATTCCCCTCAACACCCTCACCATACATCTTTACATATCCTCCAAGTGGAAGAAGGCACACAAGATACTCTGTTTCTCCTCTGGTAAATCCAATTAGTTTTTTGCCGAATCCCAAGGAGAATTTTTCAACTCTCACGCCGCTCCACTTAGCGACTAAGAAATGTCCTAGCTCATGAATAAATACCAAAACTCCGATAACGAAAATAAAAGCTATTATTGCTGTCATATTTTATTCTTCTCCTAATTGCTAATTAAAGACTGAGCAGTATTTCTTGCCCAGGTATCACTCTCCAATACTGTCTCTAAAGAGTTTGCTGGTTGAGTTTTATGGAGCTCCATTACTTTAGCTACCGTCTTAACTATACCCGTGAATTTGATGTCTTCTGATAAAAATGCAGATACTGCAACTTCATTTGCGCCATTCATAACTGAAGGCATTGTACCACCTTCTCTCAAAGCGTCAAAAGCTAATGAAAGACATGGGAATTGCTCAAAGTCAACTTCTTCAAAGCTAAGCTCTCCAAAACTCTCAGGAGAGACATCATTATAATTCATAGACAATCTATCTGGGTAAGAAATTGCAAAAGCTATAGGTATTCTCATATCAGGTTTTCCCATTTGTGATATGACTGAACCATCTATGTATTCCACCATAGAATGTACTATGCTTTGCGGGTGTATCCATACTGATATTTCCTGAGGATCAAACCCGAAAAGCCACTTTGCTTCAATTACCTCAAATCCCTTATTCATAAGAGTAGCTGAATCAATTGTGATTTTCTTCCCCATTTTCCATGTTGGATGATTTAGGGCTACTTCGACGCTGACATCTTCTAGCTCATCCTTTGGAGTCTTGAGGAATGGACCTCCGGATGCTGTTAGAATTAACCGCTTAACATCTTTTCTCTCTCCGCACCCAAGCGCCTGGAATATTGCACTGTGCTCACTGTCTATGGGGAGTAAAGTGCCTCCATTCTTTTTAACTTCTGACGTTAATACCTCTCCAGCAATCACTAAAGATTCTTTGTTGGCAAGAGCAATGTCTTTGCCTGATCTTGCAGCAGCTATTGTTGGTTTAAGTCCTGATGCTCCAACCATTGCCGATACAAGGAGATCAACTTCATCCATTCGTGCTACATTCTGTGCACCCTCATCTCCATACAAGATCTGAATATCTGTTGCTCCTAATAGAGATCCTAGTTCTTTAGCAGAGTCTTCATCAGCTACAGAAACTACTGTTGGTCCGTACGTTGTGATTTGCTCTAGAAGAAGCTCTATATTGTTACCTGCTGAAAGCCCAACAACACTGAATTTCTCGGGGTGTTGTGAAATAACATCTAATGTCTGTCTTCCTATAGATCCTGTAGAGCCGAGTATGGAAATTTTCTTCAAATTACTTCCCTTTTCTTTATCTGATCCCCAGTTAGGCCAAACCTTCTTTCTCGTCCCTGATAGTTTAGGATCGCTTTTATTAGGTGACGTTTTCTAAAATTTGGCCAAAGTGTTTTGGTGACGTATATCTCTGTATAGGCAAGCTGCCAAAGCATAAAATTTGATAATCTAAGCTCTCCACTCGTTCTAATCAAAAGGTCCGGTTCAGGTAGGTCCTGGGTATATAAGAACTTTGAAAAATTTGTTTGATTTATCTCTTTATGCATATTGTTATGCTGACTTATCATTTTCTTTGTGGCATCTACTATCTCTTCCCTGCCACCGTAGCTGAGTGCTAGCGTGAGAGTCAAACCCTTACAGTGCTTTGTCTTTCTAATAGTGTTTTCTAGAACTTCGTTTACATGTTTTGGAAGTTCCCAAAGTCTTCCTATAGCATTTAATCTTATATCGTTCTCGATAAGTTTATCAGTCTCTTTTTTCAAGAAATGTTTAAGAAGCTCCATAAGGGCATCAACTTCAGCTTTGGGCCTTTTCCAATTCTGAGCCGAAAAAGCAAACAAGGTAAGATTATTTACACCCAGTTCCCCAGCACCTTTTACAACAGCTCTTACTGATTTCATTCCTTCCCTATGACCGCTTATTCTGTCTAGTCCCTTTTGTTTTGCCCACCTACCATTACCGTCCATAATTACAACTATATGCGCAGGTAGATTATTTTTATCTACTAAAGATTCTAACTTTCCTTTCATTGGAGTTGTAATTATAACATTTCGTTATTATTACAAAAGTAATATATATACTGAGAAATCTTTACCTATATACTGCTCTTGAAATGTAAGAAAGAGGGGAGGCTATAAAGATTACAATCAATAATACAGACAACACTACTAGAAAAGTCAGGCAGTATATAAATATAGATAGTGGGATGAATAGGATTTTATACAAAATAAACCAATCCTTTGATACATCCATTGCAACTGTGCCGTAGCTTCCAATAAATTTAGCTATCACTGTAAAAAACATGCTGANNTACTATATACTTTTATTAGTGCAAAAGATCTCTATTCATCAGATTAATTTTTGTGAAGCTAGAGTTGAATAGAGAAACCCTGATAGGTGAATCTATTGATCTAGCACTAGTTTTCAAGTTGCGAGATATGGGATGTTTAGTTAACCTGTAAATGAGGCGAAGTAAATGAGACTAATTCTTCTAATTTTACTAATATTTACATTAGGTTCTTCTGGTGTTATAGCGGATAATCCAAATAATGATGATGTATATAAAGGACTTTCAAACTTTACTCGAGTCCTAGATCTGATTCAGAGAAATTATGTTGAAAACGTGGATGGTCAGGAGCTCACTACCAAAGCAATAGAGGGGATGCTGCGGAGTCTTGACCCATATTCTGCATACTTGAGCCCAGAGCGCTACAGAGAGCTTGAAATAGGCACATCTGGTGAGTTTGGCGGTGTAGGTATGCAAGTTACTACAGAAAAAGGGTATCTAATGGTTATTGCACCAATCGAAGGTGGTCCTGCGGATAAGGCTGGAATAAAGCCCAGAGATCTAATTGTAGAAATTGATGGACAATCCACAAAAGGAATGGTTGTGCAAGAAGCGGTTAATTTGCTTCGGGGCCCAAAAGGGAGCTCGGTAAATGTCACTTTTGAAAGAGAAGGACTGAAGGAACCATTCAAGGTAGATCTTATTAGAGATAAAATCATAGTTAAAAGTGTTAAATATGAACTTCTCGACAATGGCATCGGCTATATAAAGCTCTCGCAGTTTCAGGAGAAATCTTCTAAAGAATTGAGAGATGCGCTGTTTCAGCTAGAGTCTCAAAATGGTAGGAAGTTAGTTGGAGTGGTTCTTGATTTGAGAAATAATCCAGGAGGTTTGTTGGGAGAAGCTATTAACGTTGTAGATGAGTTTATAGATCAAGGATTAATTGTAAGCGTAAAGGGTAGGACGCAGGGTAAGGCTAGAGACCACTACGCAACAAAAAACGGCGAATTTCAAGATTACCCTATGGTTGTTATAGTTAATGATGGTAGTGCTAGTGCTTCGGAAGTTGTTGCCGAGGCTCTTCAAGATAATAAAAGAGCTACAATATTAGGCACTAATACATTTGGTAAGGGATCGGTGCAAACTATTATAAGGTTAGAAGATGGTTCAGGGCTCAAGTTGACTACTGCAAAGTTTTATGCCCCTAGCGGTAGGTCAATCAGCGAAGTTGGTGTTACTCCTGATGTTATTGTAGAAGATAAAGGCTCTGAATCTAAAGATGAGCAGCTGGACAGTGCAGTTGAAATTCTAAGAAGCCCAGGAAAAGCCAGTGCTCCAAAGGGCTAAGGTGATTTTTTCTTTTGCCAAGAAAAACCAAAACTACTAAAAGACCAAGACGCCCGGCTAGAAGAAAAAAGAAAAGCTCCAGAGGTACAAGAATTGTTCTTGTTACGCTTGGATTTATTATTTTGCTATTCTTTGGCCTGTATGGACTAAATTATCTTAAACAGAATGCTTCTTCTAGTTATGTTGGTAAGAATCTATCAGCAACTGAAGTTGATAACTTAATAGGCGAGGTTGACCAAAGTCTGACTGAAGCTTTCTTTGAGGCTGGAATTTCCTCGAAAAACATTGATTCAAAGAAAGTTTTTAGTAAAGAAGACGGAAATCTCAGTTGGGAATACAAAGATATTAAAATATCTCCAGAAAGAGGAGTTACATCCAAGAAAGTTAAGAAGATACTGCAGAGTTCTGTAATTGAGGAATATCCAGTTGAGTACAAATTTGAGACAGACAAGAATTCCTTAATTACTTTTATACGTATTAATGACATTACAACCCATAAAATAAAATTTGAGTTTGATAAACAAACACAAGTTCAAACAAAAAAACAAAAGCCTGAAAAACCCGCTCAACAAAATAATAAACTTGAAGAATTACTGAAAAGTAAAAATAAAGAAAAGAAAGAAGTTGTTTATTCTAAAAAGAAGGGAGTAGTTGAAACTTCATATCCTAAATCCAAAATCGTGATAATTATTGATGATCTTGGAATGAACAAGCAACCAATTGACCGGCTGCTTCAAATAAAAGCCCCTATTACCTTTGCAGTACTTCCTAATCTTCCTTACTCTAGCTATGCGGCTGAAAAAGCTGATAACAAAGGGTGGGATGTGATACTACATATGCCTATGGAGCCAAAGGAATCTTCTGGCTATACAGGAACAGATGCTGGGGATGATGCGCTGTTAGTAGGGCTTCCTAAAGATGTTATTCTTGCGAGACTCAATGAAAATCTTTCCTCTATTCCCCATGTTAAGGGTGTAAATAACCATATGGGATCCAAATTTATGGAAAGTAGCGAATTAACTGAGCTTATACTTAAGGATCTTAAACAAAAGAATATGCTTTTTGTAGATAGTCTAACAACTCCACAGAGTAAAGGATATGAAACAGCACTTAGATTAGGAATGAAAACGGCCCAGAGAGATATATTTTTAGATCATTCTGCTAAGGATTCCACACATGTAAAGGAGCAGCTTAGAAAACTGATCAACATTTCTAAAAAAAGGGGATATGCGGTTGGGATAGGTCATCCATACCCCGGAACACTTAAAGCTCTTACAGAGATGATTCCTGTGATTAGTGGGGAGGTTGAAGTTGTTTCTATTTCAAATATTATAAATAGTGGAAGCAAAGTTGGAAAAAATTAGTTTTATTGAATTTTTACTATTATAAGGAGACTTATTGATGGGTTTAATTGATGATACTCGAAAGAGAAGAGATTCTTGGATTAAGAGGTTTGAAGAACAGCGCCAGGAAGAGGAATGGGATCCTAGTCAAAAGGTTGATTCTGAGGCTGAGGAAAAGAGGATTGCTGAGAATAGAAAGAATGTCGGGGTCTTTCCGCCAAAACCAAAGTTGAAGTGAACGAATTGAATTTATTGGATACTTGACAATTTATGCCAAATCCATTAGCTTTTTCATGCTATATCAGCGAAATTTGGAGGAATTTGATTTATGCCAGGAATTGTAGTTGGAAATAATGAGAGTATAGACAGCGCACTTAAAAGATTTAAAAAGCAGGTTGAAAAAGGTGGTGTTCTATCTGAAGTAAGAAGAAGAGAGCACTACGAAAAACCTAGTGAAAAGAAAAAGAAAAAACTTTTTGCTGCAAAAAAAAGAGTAGTCAAGCGTACTAGAAGAGGCTAATTTTTTAGAACTAATACTTAGTTAGAGCTAATATATATATAGTAAATCCGGTTGGGGGACACAACATTTGAATTTGCTATTCCATAGTTTCAAGTCGACTGATCATTCCATTGAGTGTCCTGCAGTAACTTTTTTTAATCAGTTTAATCATAGATGTCAAAATTTAACAATGAGGCTCTTGTCAACGAAATAAAAGGGAGGTTGAGCATTATTAACCTCGTAGAGAGTTACACATCTGTTAAAAAAACAGGAAAAGGATATGTTGCATTATGTCCTTTTCATGACGACACTAATCCTTCAATGCACATTGATGATGATAAAGGGTTGTTCCACTGCTTTAGTTGCGGAGCAGGTGGAGATATCTTTGGTTTTTATATGCGATATAACAACTTAAGCTTTCCTGAGGCTCTCTCTGAGCTTGCTAAAAAGGCTGGAGTTGCAATTGAAAGGGAATCTTTGTCTACTCCTAAGAAATCACCAAACAGTTCTCTATATAAGATCAATGCTGTAGCCGCTAAGTTCTATAGAAAAACATTACTAGATAACCCGAAGGGTAAAACTGGGCGAGATTATATAGGGAATAGGGATTTATCAGAAGACATCTCTAAAGAATTTATTTTTGGTTTTGCCCCAGATGGCTGGGATAATCTTGTAAAATTCTTAACAAAAAACAAAATACCACTTAGTATCGCAGAAAAAGTGGGTTTAATAGTAAAAAGAAATAATAAAGACGGCTACTATGATAGATTCAGAAACAGATTAATGTTTCCAATCTGCAATGTAGAAGGCAAAGTGATTGGGTTTGGGGGAAGGCGAGTAAACGAAGAGGATGAACCTAAATACATAAACTCTCCTGAATCGGATATATATCAAAAAAGAAAATACTTCTATGGAATTAATAAGTCAAAAGATTTTATAAGAAGAGAAGATAGAGCAATTATAGTTGAGGGCTATACAGATTTTCTCTCCCTATATTCATCAGGTATTAGAAATGTAGTAGCCACATTGGGTACTTCTTTAACACGTGAGCATGCNNTTTGATATGCTCCTTGAAGAAGGAATATCTCTTCACATAGCACCCCTACCTGCTGGAGCTGATCCCGATTCTCATATGAGGGAGATGGGTCCAGAGAAATTCAAGCAAGAAATTGATGATTCTATCCCTTGGGTTGACTTCTGGTTTGATATGACAGTATCGAATCAGAGAAAGGGCAAGATTACCAGAAAACAAATGCTGGAGGAAATAGTAAGTTTTTTAGAACATTTGAGGGATCCGGTTGAAAGAAGTTACAGAATTAAGCAAGTGGCTGAAAAGTTAAGTGTTCCAGAGTCAGAAATATATTCTCAGGTAAAACGTGAAAGGACAATTAATAAGAATCAAGGCTCAGCTACCAAATCTAAATATCCTACAACTGAAAAACAATTGTTGACGGTCCTAGTAAAGTTCCCTGATCTTCATGTACAATTATATGAGGAGGACTTGAGTGAGCTTATATCAGATAAAGACATCAAATCAATTATACAAGTAATCATGGATGAAGGGGGAAAAGATCCCACGTCATTACTTCTTCATTTTGAAGGTAATTCTGCTCATGAAATAATTTCAGAGGCGTTGCTGTCCTCACCATCATTTTCCAATATGGAAACTGCAGAGAAAATTGTTCAAGGTTGCATAGGTAAATTGAGACAATCTAAGATCGATGAAAAGCTAAAATCACTAAGGATTGAAATAGATGATGCTATCAAACAAAAAGATCCTGAACTGGAAAAGAAACTTTTAAAAGAATATAAGCGATTTAAAGAATTATCGATGCAGAACAAATAGAGGAAAGACTAGACTTATGAGCAATGAGAAAGACGATGCAATAGAAGTTAACATNNGAAGTAGGTCCGGAATCCGAGTTAGAGAATTCTAACTTTCAGGATGATACTGATGCCGTTGAGTATTCAAATAAAGAAGACAACGGATCCTCTTTACCAAAGTATGAATTTCCTTTTAGAAATAGCAAAGAGAATGCAAATGAATATGATTTGATAAGATTCTACCTACATGAAATAGCTGACCATTCCCTTCTTTCTAGAGAAGAAGAAATACGAATTGCAAAGAAAATCGAAACCGGGAAGAGAATAATTGCAAAATCCATTTTGAGCTCACCACTTATGTTAAATGAGGTTTGTGGAATAGGGGAGGAACTACAAAAGGGTGATTTGGATATAAGAGATGTGACTAATTTTTTAGATGAGACTGATAATACAACAGATGAGGCCCATATCGGTATAGGCAATTTAATACAAGAAATAACACAGCTTTATAGAGAAAATGAGGAGTTAAATAAAGACTTAGAAAAAGCTTCTAAGAAGAAAAAAGCGGATCTTTTGGAGAAGGTTAAGAATAATAATGAAAAAATGATCTCATATTTGGAGGAAATCAACTTAAGTGGAGTCCAAATGGAGAGAATCCTCTCAGTTGCGAGAGGTTATATAAAGAGGTTAGAAAAAATTAAGAGCGAATTAGGCGGTTCTCAGAAAAAAGCATCCAAGCTTAGTGCAAAATCTAAAAAACAGTATTCAAAAGAGATAGAAGAGTTGTTGTATGAGGCTGAGGAGAACACTAGAAGCCTAAAGAAATGCGTTGGAAGAATAGAGTTTGGTGAAAGAATCACTTCATTTGCTAGAAGAACCCTTATTGAATCTAATTTGAGGTTGGTAGTCAGTATTGCCAGACGTTACATAAACAGGGGCCTTCCATTTCTTGATCTGATTCAAGAAGGTAACGTTGGTCTCATGAGAGCAGTAGAAAAATTTGAATACGACCGTGGTTATAAATTCTCAACATATGCAACATGGTGGATTAGACAAGCCATTACAAGATCTCTAGCAGACCAATCCAGAATTATTAGAATCCCAGTTCATATGACAGAGACAATTAATAGAATAATCAGAACCTCAAGACACTTAGTGCAGGAGCTCGGCCGTGAACCTATGCCAGATGAGATAGCAGCCAGAGTTGGAATGTCTACTGAAAAAGTAGCCAGGGTGCTTAAGATATCTAAGGATCCTATATCACTTGAGACTCCAATAGGGGATGAGGAAGATAGTAAGTTAGTGGATTTAATTGAGGATTC
>JABAHS010151967.1_pt1 | contig 14446 bp, 16 predicted proteins | sample 7062111 | NCBI WGS metagenome assembly JABAHS01 (sample SAMN14534600, study PRJNA622989) | marine sediment metagenome | biome: marine biome [ENVO:00000428]; feature: marine pelagic biome [ENVO:01000023]; material: deep marine sediment [ENVO:00002113]; isolation source: pool of 4 deep marine... | reverse complement strand
TGACGATGCGAACGATTAACGCAAGCGGGATGGGGGAAAGCGCGGCCTGCGGGCCCTGCGGGCCCGGCCAGGCGCTGTACCGAGAAACGGCTCAACCCGTCTACCTCGCACGCCCCGCGGCCGGGAGAATAGAGTCTCCGGGGCGACCTGCACTGAAACTCAATGTACTACTACTTGTTGCCGAGAGGGAAGGGGCGGCGCGGCGGTTCGTGCGCGGTCTCGGGCGGGCCGGCAGCCGACCGCCACGACTGCTGACGCCGCCCGGCGGCACCCTTGGCATCGACCGACCCCACGCTCAGACTGTTGCGGCGTCGCCCGCGTCGGGCATCGTGCGCGGGCGCGCTCCCTTTCGGCCCACGCCGGACCGCGAATGCGACACATTCTCCCCACCATCGCCGCGCTGTTGCTGTCCGTCGCGGTCCTGATGCTCGCCAACGGGCTGCTCGGAATCTTCCTGGCCGTGCGCATGACCCTGGAGGCGTTCCCCGTGCAGATCACGGGCACGGCCATGTCCGCCTATTTCCTCGGACTGGTGGTCGGCACCCAGGTCACCGGCATAATCATCCGCCGCGTGGGACACATACGCGCCTTCGCCGCTTTCGCCGCCCTGACCAACGCGGCCGTGGTATGTCACGGGTTGTGGATCTCGGCGCCGGTTTGGATCGTGCTGCGCATGCTCACCGGCCTGAGCGTCTCCGGGCTGTACATGGTCATCGAGAGCTGGCTGAACGACCGCGCCACCAGTGCCACGCGGGGCCGCGTCTTCTCCCTGTACATGATCACGAGCTTCCTCGGCCTCGGGGTCGGTCAATTCTTGCTCAACCTCCGCGACCCGAAAGGTCTCGACTTGTTTCTCGTCGCCGCCGCGCTCTTCGCCCTCGCCGTCGTGCCGATGGCCTTGACGCGGGCGATCCACCCCCAACCGATCGAGCACGAGCCCTTCGGGCTCCGGGGGCTCCTCCGCCGCTCGCCTTTGGGAATCATCGGATCTTTCGGCGCGGGCCTCGTCAACGGGGCGTTCTACGCCCTTGGGCCCGTGTACGCTCTGGACGTCGGTCTCGGCACGGCGGGTGCCTCGGGGTTCATGAGCCTGACCATCCTCGGGGGCCTGCTGCTGCAATGGCCGGTGGGGCATCTCTCCGACCGCCTCGACCGACGCCGCATGTTCCAGGCGCTGACGCTCGCCCTGCTCGTCGCCACGTTGGCGATCCTCGGGCTCCGAGGGCGCTCCTTGCCCCTGCTGCTCGTGCTGGCGGCGGTCTACGGAGGGCTGTCCTACACGCTCTACCCGATCGCCGTGGCGCATGCGAACGACCTACTCGATCCGCCGCAGTTCGTCCCCGCGGCGGCCACGCTGCTGTTCACGTGGGGGATCGGGGCCGCGCTGGGCCCGATCGGCGCCGGCGCGCTCATGGCGCGCGTCGGGCCCGCCGGGCTGTTCGTGTTCGTCGCGCTGGCCTGCATCGCCCTGGCGATCGTGACCCAGGCGCGGCGGCGCGAGACCGTGCCGACCGAGGAGCAGACGCCGTTCGTGGCCATGGCGCGCACGACGCCGGTGATCACCGAGCTCGATCCGAGGGCGCTCGAGGAGGAAGGGACGCCGTCGGAGCCGGAGGCGGCCACGACGGCCGAGGTCAAGCCCTAGCCGCCGGGCGACCCCGCGGCGCGTAGAGGCGTCTCGGCGTGCCCCGGTCTCCACCGGCACCGGCCTTCCGGCGCACCTCCGCTCGCCGGGGCCGGCGACGCCAGGCTTCGGCCGCTACAATGCGGGGCGCGCCCCGCGAGCGGCGCTCGCCCCTTAAATCGGAGAACCGAGCCTGTTGCCTCGAATACACCGAGTGACGCCATCCGCGACCGCGCGGCGGGCCCTCGCGCTCGCGACCCTGATGAGCCTGGGGGCGTGCGCCGGCCTGCCCGGCCCGCCGCCGGGGAGCTTTGCCGCCGTACCGATCGGCACCGCGGTGCGGCTGACCGGGCCGCTCGAGGTGGCGGGCCACCGGAGCCGCATCTACCTGCAAGGCGGCGCCGTGACCCGGGCGGGGCTGCTGAGCGGCTATGGGGGCAGCGTGGACGAGTATTACCCGCACTGCTATCTGCGGGTGAGCGAGACGGGCGGAGCGCAGCGGCTCGAGCCGGCCGCTTACCGGGTGACCGGCAAGTGGCACCTCACCGAGCTGCGCGGCCTGACTCTCGAGATGCCGGAGATCCGGCTCACCCTCGAAGGGCCCGGCCCGATCCGCGCGCTGGTCTGCCGCGAGACCTCGGACTTCAGCGACCACGACACCCTGACCCTCCGGGAGGTGCGCGCCGCGCTCGGCGAATGGATCATCCTCGAGCCGCCGGGCGGCGACCCGTCCTCCCGCCAGGACGCCGAGAACGCCAAGAAATCGTCTTTGCATTGGAAGAGAACAGGCTAGGCGTGCTCGGCGACTTGGCGGCTCGACAGGCATCGACCGGAGTTTCCCTAATCCTCGAATAGGTCCGTGACCGCGCCGCGCGCCGCCGACGAGACCAGCCGCGCGTACTTGGCGAGCACCCCGCGCGTATAGCGCGGAGTCGGCGGGCGCCACTGGCGGCGACGACGCTCGAGCACCTCGTCGGAGACGTTCAGCGCCAGCCGTCGGCTCGGGGCGTCGATGGTAATCTCGTCGCCCTCCTGGACCAGGGCGATGGTGCCTCCCGCCGCGGCCTCCGGGGCGACGTGCCCCACGACCATCCCGTAGGTGCCGCCGGAGAAGCGACCGTCGGTGATGAGCCCCACCTGGTCGCCGAGCCCGGCCCCGATGATGGCGGACGTGGGCGAGAGCATCTCCCGCATCCCCGGCCCGCCCCTGGGGCCCTCGTAGCGGATGACGAGGACGTCACCGGCGCGGACGGCCCCGGCCAGGATCGCCTCCATGGCGGCCTCCTCGGAGTCGAACACGCGGGCGGGGCCGGTGATGCGCGGACGTTTCACGCCGGAGATCTTGGCCACCGCGCCTTCCTCGGCCAGGTTGCCCCGCAGGATCGCCAGGTGGCCCTGGGGATAGACCGGATCGTCCCAGGGCCGGATGACCTCCTGGTCCGGCGAGGGCTGCCGCGGGACGTCCGCGAGCTGCTCGGCCACCGTGCGTCCGGTAATCGTCAGGCACTGGCCGTGGACCAGCCCGCGATCGAGCAGCATGCGCATCACCTGGGGCACCCCGCCGGCCGCGTGGAGCTGCGTCGTGACGTAGGCGCCCGAGGGCTTGAGATCGCAAAGCACCGGAACCCGCGCGCGGACGCGCTCGAAGTCGTCGAGGGTGAGCGCCACCCCGGCCGCGTGGGCGATGGCGAGCAGGTGGAGCACCGCGTTGGTCGAGCCGCCGAGCGCCATGACCACCGCGATCGCGTTCTCGAAGGCCTCCTTTGTGAGAATCCGCCTGGGCAGGATCCGCTCGTGGACCGCGCCCACCAGCGCCTCGGCGGCGCGCGCCGCGCTGTCGCCCTTCTCCGGATCCTCGGCGGCCATGGTCGAGGAGTACGGCAGGCTCATGCCCATGGCCTCGAAGGCGCTGGACATCGTATTGGCGGTGAACATGCCCCCGCACGCCCCCGCTCCCGGGCAGGCGTTGCGCTCGACACCCGCGAGCTCCTCGTCGCTGATCCGGTGCGCGGCGTGCTGACCCACCGCCTCGAAGGCGCTGACGATGGTGAGGTCCCGGTCCCGGTAATGCCCCGGCTTGATGGTCCCGCCGTAGACGAAGACCGCCGGGATGTTGAGCCGGGCCATGGCAATCATGGCACCCGGCATGTTCTTGTCGCATCCCCCGATCGCGAGCACGCCGTCCATGCTCTGGGCCTGGCACACGGTCTCGATGGAGTCGGCGATGACCTCCCGCGAGACCAGCGAGTACTTCATGCCCTCCGTGCCCATGGAGATCCCGTCGGAGACGGTGATCGTGCCGAAGAGCTGGGGCATCGCGCCGGCCGCGCGGGCCGCGGACTGGGCGTGGTCGGCCAGCACGTCGATGCCCATGTTGCAGGGGGTGAGGTTGCTGTAACCGCTGGCGATGCCGAGGATGGGCTTGGCGAAGTCGCCGTTGCTGAACCCGGTGGCGCGCAGCATGGCGCGGTTGGGCGTGCGCTGCGCGCCCTGGGTGACGACTCGACTCCGGTAATTGTCCGCCATGCCGTGTCCCGTGGGATCGGAAGCGTGAAAGGGCATTCATTTTAGGCAATGGGCGCCGGCATGTCGCGCCCAGCGCCGCGTTGTGGGCCCCGCCCCCATCTGCTAGGTTCGTCGAGGAGCCGCCCTCGGAGCGGTAGACCACAAGGGGGAGCCCTATGACCCGACGTCCCGTTGGCCTGCTGGCGGCCTGCGCGCTGTGGCTGACGGCCGCGGCCGCGGTGGCGGCGGAGGCCGACGCCCGTCTCGAGCACGGGGTGGAGGCCTACCGCGACGGCGACCACGCGCGCGCCGCGGAGCTGTTCCGGCCGCTGGCCGAGGCCGGTCACCCCGAGGCACAGCTGTTCCTGGCCTATCTCTACCGCACCGGCAAGGGGGTGCCCTACGATTCCGACCGCGCGGCGGAGTGGTACCTCAAGGCCGCGCGCCAGGGGGTCCCGGAGGCCCAGTACCAGATCGGCCTGATGTACGAGGTCGGCACCGGCGTGAAGGCCGACTACTGGGAGGCCGAGAAGTGGTACCAGAAGCCGATCAACAACGGCTACTGCATCATGGAGCTCCAGGCCGGCGGGCGGCTCGGCGACCGCTGAAGACCCCGCCGGGCGCGTCGTTGTGGGCCCGCCGGACCGAGCGGTAGACTTTAATTCTCAAGCAAGCGCTAATATTTAACAGATATCCGATCCGTAACCGGGGTGGCCGGGCGAGCGTGCCGCGGCGCCCCCGGGGCGATGCACTATGACGACGCCTGATCAAGACATCCCCGAGGCCTGGAAGAAGTACGCCCGCTATATCCCCCCCGGGCTCTCGCTGGAGGACCGCGAGCGGGACATGACCGAGACCGAGCGCCAGGCGCTCAAAGCCCGGATCAAGTCGCTGCTCGCCGAGCGCGACGCGGTCCTGATCGCCCACTACTACACGGCCGAGGACCTGCAGGAGCTCGCCGAGGAGACCGGCGGCCACGTCTCGGACTCGCTGGACATGGCGCGCTTCGGCCACGAGCACCCGGCCAAGACCCTGGTCGTGGCCGGCGTGCGCTTCATGGGCGAGACCGCCAAGATCCTCAGCCCCGAGAAGCGCGTGCTCATGCCGGACCTGGAGGCCACCTGCTCGCTGGACATCGGCTGCCCGATCGAGGAGTTCGCCCCATTCTGCGACCGCCACCCCGACCACGCCGTGGTCGTCTACGCGAACACCAGCGCGGCGGTGAAGGCGCGCTCGGACTGGGTGGTGACCTCGAGCATCGCCGTGGACGTGGTGCGCCATCTCCACGAGCGCGGCGAGAAGGTGCTCTGGGCGCCGGACCGCCACCTCGGGGAGTACATCCGCAAGGTCACCGGCGCGGACATGGCGATCTGGCCGGGCGCCTGCATCGTGCACGAGGAGTTCCGCACCGAAGCGTTGCGCGACCTCAAGGCGCGGCACCCGGAGGCGGCCGTGCTGGTGCATCCCGAGTCGCCGGCCGGGGTCATCGACGAGGCCGACATGGTCGGCTCCACGACCCAGCTCATCAAGGCGGTGCGCGAGATCGACGCGCCGACTTACATCGTCGCGACCGACCGGGGCATTTTCCACAAGATGCAGCAGGTCGCCCCCGGCAAGACGTTCATCGAGGCCCCGACCGGCGGGGTGGGCGCCACCTGCCGCAGCTGTGCCCATTGCCCCTGGATGGCGATGAACGGGCTCCACAACCTCGCCGAGGTCCTCGAGAGCGGCGCCAACGAGATCCACGTCGCGCCCGAGATCGCCGAGCGGGCCTGGGTGCCCCTCAAACGGATGCTGGACTTCGCCCGCGAGCGCCGGCGGAAGGTGCTCGGCAAGAGCAACGCCTGAGGGGCGTCCCACGCGGCGGCTCGAGCGGGTACAATGCCCCGCCATGGAGCTCACCAGCGTCGCGCGGCGCCTCGCGCGCGAAGTCGATGACCTGCGCTTCGCCGCCCCCCTCACTCACGTCTACAATCCCTTGCTCTACGCGTGGCGCCCGCAGCGCGAGTACCTGCGCCGGTTCGGCACCGCGCGCCGGGATCTCCTGCTCGTGGGCATGAACCCCGGGCCGTGGGGCATGGCGCAGACCGGCGTGCCGTTCGGCGACGTGGCGATGGTGCGCGACTGGATGGGCATCGAGGCGCCCGTCGATCCGCCGTTTCGCCCCCACCCCCGGCGTCCGNNCGAGGCCGACGGCCGCAACCGCACACCCGACAAGCTCCGGGCGGGCGAGCGCGAGGCGCTGTTCGACGCCTGCGACCGCGCGCTGGCGCGCGTGGCCGAGCGGCTCGCCCCGCGCTACGTGCTCGGGGTGGGCCGGTTCGCCGAGCAGCGCGTGCGCGCCGTGCTCGGGGACGGCTCCGCTGTGCTCGGCAGCGTCCCGCACCCGAGCCCCGCGAGCCCGGCGGCCAATCGCGGCTGGGCGGCGCTCATGGACCAGGCCCTGGCCCGCCACGACGTCGCGATCGACTAGGCGCACGCGGGATCAGCGCGCCAAGAGCCGCCACCACCGCCGGAAGTTCAGCACGCTGGCGAGCGCCGCGGAGACGTAGGTGAGCGCGGCGGCGGTCAGGATGCGCCGGGCGGCCGGCAGATCGCGATCGGGCAGATAACGCCCGGCGCGCAGCAGCGGCAGGGCTCGATTGAAGCTCGCGTCAAGCTCGACCGGCAACGTGACGAAGTGCACCGCCACCGCGCTGCCGAAGCTGGCGAGCCCGCCGAGCGCGAGCAGCAGCCCGGCCACCGGTGAGCGGGTCACGCCCATGAGGATCGGCGCCCCGACCAGCAGACCCATGCCGAGCCTCTGCGCCGATCCCGCCAGGGCCACCAGCCGGTGCCGCAGCCGCAGGGGCCGATACCCGACCTGATCCTGGAGCGCGTGCCCGACCTCGTGCGCGGCGACCACGACCGCGGTGAGCGACCGCCCGCCGAGCTTGTCCGGCGTCAGGCGCACCGCCCGGGCCGCCGGATCGTAGTGATCGCCCTCCTGCGCCGCCTCCACGCGCACGCCCGCCAGCCCCGCCCGGTCGAGCAAATGGCGGGCGAATTCGCCGCCGGTGCCGGGGAAGTCCTCGCGCGGCCGGGCGTAGCGCGCCAGCACCGCGCGCGTCCAGAGCTGCGGGCCGAACAGCACGAGCAGAAGCAGCGCCATGGGGATCAGGACGTGCATGCTACGAGGACCCTGCTCGAGACGGACGGTCGATCATGATTGAAAGCGCTTCGAGGAGCCGTCAGGCGGCGGCTTTCGGTGCAGCTCACCGAGCACCGGCATCGCCTGGAAGGCGCCCGCCGGCAGCGCCGCCCAGTCGATCCCATCCGGGGGCGCCGGGGGATCGGCCACCTCCGTGACCTCCTCCGGCGTCACGATCCACGCCACCGGCAGGTCGTGGGGATCGGCCGGAAAGCCCGTGACCCTCTGCAGTCGATGGACCGTCGTCGCCACGGGCACCGGCGGGTGGCCGAGCTCGCGCAGGATCGCGTACTCGATGTCGCCGTAGCCGTGGCCCTTGCCGCAGCGGCGGCCATCGGAGGTGACCGCGACCGAGCCGGTGACCACGACGTCCATCACCGGCAGAGCGTCGAGCGGCGTCGCCTCGGCCCAGCGACGCCCGCGCGCGAGGCCGGCCGCCGTGCGCCGCGCCTCGGCCGGTATGCGCCGCGGATCCAGGCGATAGAAGCCGCCACGCAGCCGCGGCGCGGGCACGTAGACGGTGATGCCTCGCGCCAAGGCCCGCTCCCGCACCGGGTGCTGCGGGGCATCGGGACTGACCTTGATCGCCCGCGCGCCCTCGAAGAGCGGCAGCGCCAGCAAACGCTCGGCGGCGGCGTCGGCCCCGGCGAAGTTGGGGATACGCCCGTGCGGCGGGAACGGGAACCGCGCCACCCGCTCATGCTGCAACGCGTCCCATACCGCCTGGCGTGCCGCCGCCTTGCTGGGATAGCTCTTCCGGCTCACCGCGCGCCACCTCAGCGGACCGCAACCGCCCGCTTGTCGGCCAGCCCGAAGCGCCGGGCCTCGAGGTGCCAAGCGTCACGGCCGGCATGCAGGATGAGGCAGGACGGACCCCCGAAGGTGCGCTCGTGACCGGCCGCGCCGGGGTTGAGCACCCACGGCGCGGCATCCCGATCGATGACCAAGCGATGGGTGTGGCCGTAAAGCACCGCCTGGGCGTCGGGAAACCGCCGCCGCAGCCGCTCGTGGCGGCGGCGTGCCGGCTCGAACCGGTCTCCGTGCACGACGACGAGATCACCGCCCGGCAGCGCCAGGCGGACCACCTGGGCGAGCCCCTCGAGCACGCGGTGGTCCTCGGCGGGCCACCTGCGCGGCGAATCGTTGTTGCCGCGCACCGCCGCGACGTGGCCGCGACGCGGCGCGAGCGCCTGCAGCACCCCCGCATGACCGATGTCCCCGCCGTGGACGGCGATCTCGCAATCGGCGACCGCATCGGCCACGCGGGCGTCGACGCGCCCGTGCGTGTCGGAGACCAGGGCGACGGTGACCCGGGCATCGTCGCGGAAGTCCATTCCCGCCACCTCTCAGGACGAGGGCCGCGGCGGGCTCAACTGCAGGGACAGGTAATCCAGCAGAGCCCGGAGCCGGATCTCGCCCACCAGCCGGTCGTCCTCCACCACCAGGAGCCTCGGGCGGCGGTGGCGCTGCATCAAGCTGAACGCGCGCAGCGCCGGCGTGTCGGGCGAGACCACCTGGTCGCTCCCGCAAGGCTCGACCAGCTCCTCTACCCGCCGCCGTGCGCGATCCGCGCTCGAGAGGCTGCGCACCGCCTGCGGCCCGATGCAGCCGAGCAGCCGGGCCCCCTCGCCCATCACCGGCAGCGGGCCCTCCTCGCTGCCCAGCCCGTAGCGCTCGGTGAGCGTCTCCACCGTGATGTCCGGCGGCACGGTCCGCGGCTGGGGGCTCACGAAACGCCCCACGCGCTGGCCCTCGAGCTGGCGGCGGATCTTGACTTGCTCGTAGCCGCCACGGGCGGCGCCGTTGAGGAACAGCCCGATGAGCACCCACCACATCCCGCCGATGAGGTTGCCGAGCAGCACCTGATAGGCACCCAACGCCATCAGCAGGAACCCGAACCCCGATCCCAGGCGCGAGACGATGCGCGTCGCCCAGTCGATGTCGCCGCGCCAGCCCCACAGCGCCGCGCGCGCCACGCGCCCGCCGTCCAGCGGGAAGGCCGGCACCATGTTGAACACCGCGAGCACGATGTTGATGAACGCCAGATAGCCCGTTACCCCGGCCACCGTCACCGGCCAGGCGAGGCTCGTGCCCGTCGCGTAGAGCCCGTAGCACAGCAGGCCGATGACCACGCTGGCCAGCGGGCCCGCGGCGGCCATGTAGAGCTCGCTGCGCGCATTCGGCGGCTCCTCCTGCATCTCGGCCACACCGCCGAAGATGAACAGCGTGATGCCCGTGATGGGCAGCCCGAAGCGCCGCGCGACCACGGAGTGCGAGAGCTCATGCGCGATGATCGACACGAACAGCCCCAGCGCGCCCGCCACGCCCATCACCCAGTGCGTGGGCGCGGACAGGTCCGGATAGTAATAGGGAAACAGCCCCTGTCCCAGCGACCAGGTCAGCAGCACGGCGATGAGGATCCAGCTCGCGTCCAGCCGGACGGCGAAGCCGAGGATGTGGAACAGCGTGATGCGCTTGCCGAACATGGGCCGTGGGCGGATGGGGCTTCCGCGTATAGTGCCGGCTGCGGCGCCCGCGGAAAAGATGCCGTGGGGCTACTTCCTTCGCAGGGCGACCACGGGTCGCTCCGAGTCCTGCGTCCAGGCGTGCATCGAGCCGTCGTACATCTTCGCCTCGGGCATGCCGAGGACCTCGCTCAGCACGGGCCATACCCCGCCGGAGAGATTCCCGCTGTTGCAGTAGGTCGTGGCGGGCCGCTCGAGATCGACGCCCATGGCGCGCGCCACCGCACGCAGCTCCGCGCGCGAGCGCAGGGTCGCGGGGAACGTCTCGACGATCAGCGCGTGGCCATAAGGCTTGGCGCCCGGGATGTGGCCCGCACGGGCGACGTAGGGCTTCCTGCGCAGCCCGAGATAGAAGAGGAGGTCGCGGCTGTCGACCAGCCGGTGCTCGCCGCCCCCCAACCGCGCGCTGCATCTCGGCCGCGGTGGCGAGCAGGGCGGATCGCCCCCGGCCGGCCTCGAAGTCCCCGGCGGCGGGCTCGGTCGCGGTGTAGCTCACCGGCCGCTTCTCCGCCTTCCACTTCGCCACGCCGCCGTCGAGCAAGGCCACCGCGTCGTGACCGTAGTGCTTGAGCGTCCAGTACAGCCGCGCCGCGTGCGTGACGTCCCTCGAGCGCATCCCCGGATGGCCGATGACCACCGCCACGCCGGCGTCGAGGCCCCTGCGGCGCATGCGCGCCTCGAGGGCCGCCGGGTCGGGCAGCATCTTGAGCAGCTCGGTGCCGCCTCCCGGCGCGACGCCCGCAGCTCGCCCCACGGCACGAGGACCGCGCCGGCCACGTGGCCGGTATCGGGACGCGCACGGTCGCCACCCGTGAAGGCCCCGGTGTCGTTGCGCACATCGAGCACGTGCGTCGAGTCGGAGCGCGGCCAGCCAATCGGTGTCGACCACGGNNCATGCGGCCGTGAGCAGGCCGAGCCAGGAGCGTCGCGCGATCATGCCTTCCTCCTGCGGCCTCTCGATGCGTGACGGCACGAGGCCGGGCAATACCCTGGCGGTGGCGCTTTCACGGCGGACGCCCCGGAGGCCGTGCGCGGCTACTATCGGGAGCAGGGAAGCGCCGAGGGCGTTACCGTCCACGCGCTCGACCCCGAGGACCACGCCCGCGGCGAGCATGGCGACCGGACCTCGATCGGTCCGTGCCTCGAGGCCCTCTACCGGCTCGCCGACACTTGCAGCGAGAACCTCGCCTACCAGCTCGTGATAAACGACTACCGCCACCTGGCCACCGGGTGCTACCAGCTCAGAGACCGGCGGACGCAGGATGGACGGCGGCTGAGCCGGGCGGAGGTCGTCCACCGGCGCTGCGCGCGTGAGCCCGAGGGCCGAAACGGGCTGTGGGAGCGGTGGCGGCAGTGCCTGGCCGAGCTCGACCGCCACGATTACCGCACTCTCATCGTCGTCGACGAGCGCTGAGCCCAGGATACCCGCGACCCGCGGGGCGAGGCGGGCGTGGGGCGCCCGCAAGAACGGGACGGCGGCTCAGACCCGCTGGCGGCTCGAGCCTGCGAGGCCGCTCGCGATGAGATGCGCCGTGCGCAGGGGCTCGGGGACGGCGCCGTGCACGGCCAGCCGCTCGATCAGCGCGCGTGTGCGGACCTCGTCGATCCCGATCCGCTGCACGTAAAGCCCGGCGAGCGGCTGCATGGGCCCCGCGCGCTCGATCAGCGCCCACTTGCGCCGGCCGCCGGGCACCCGCCGGGTGAGCAGGGCACGCCGGATGGCCGTCATATCCGGGGGCCGGCGCGCGACGACGATCACCGGCACACCGAGCCGCCGGTGCAGCGCGTCAATGTCCACCACGTTGAAGCCGGCTACGGCGATGCCCTGCAGCAGGACGACCTGCAGGTGAGCGGCGAACCGTGAGGCGCTGACCATCCGCACGATCGTGCGGGTGGCATTGACCCCGTCGCGACGCACCCGACCGCTCAGCACGCCCTCCAGCCGCAGGCCCGCGAAGACCGCGCCGACCAGCAGCACGTCGCCCCGATGGTCGCGGGCGAACGGCGCGTCGTCGAAGCCGATCACGTTGGAAGGAGGCGCAGTCGAGGAGCCCATCGTGCCGCCGCCGGCTCCGTGGTTCGCGAGGCGCGCGCCGAGGTTCCCAACGCCGGCGCCTTCGGCGAGAATTGACTCATTGTCGTCGAGCGACAGTCCACCGCTGGAGGCGTGATGCAGCACCGGCGCGAGGTGCTGCGTTTTGAGTGTACCGGCTGCGGCGCGTGCTGTCGCGGCGAGGAGGGCTACGTGTTCCTCACCGCCGACGACGTCGCCCGCATGAGCGCCCGGCTCGGCATCTCCGCGGGGTGGTTTCGCCGCCGTTATACCGACCGCCTCGCCGACGGCGTGCGGGTTTTGCGCTCGGCGCCCGGCGGGGCGTGCGTGTTCCTGAGCGACGCCGGCCGCTGCCGGGTCTATCGAGCGCGCCCGCTGCAGTGCCGCACCTACCCGTTCTGGCCGGAGGTCGTCGCGAGCCGCGCGAGCTGGCGCGCGGAGGCGCGCCGATGCGAGGGCATCGGCCGCGGCGCGCCGGTGCCGATCCGCCGCGTCGAGCGTGCGCTCGCCGCGCTGCGCGCCGCCGGACTCTCACCGACCACCACCACCGACTGATACCGAGGGTCACGACCTATGAGCTCGAGCACCGTTCACATCCCGGCCGGCGAGGTCACCTTGGAGGGCGATCTCGCGGTTCCCGAGCGCAGCGGCGGCCTGGTCGCCTTCGCCCACGGCAGCGGCAGCAGCCGCTTCAGCCCGCGCAACAACTACGTCGCCCGCCGCCTGCAGGAGCGCGGCCTGGCGACTTTGCTGTTCGACTTGCTCACCCGCGAGGAGGACGCCCGGTACGAGAACCGCTTCGACATCGACCTGCTCACCGAACGGCTGCTGGCGGCCACGCGCTGGGCGCAATCCGAGCCTTCCGTGCAGGGCCTGCCGATCGGGCTCTTCGGCGCGAGCACGGGCGCGGCCGCGGCGTTGCGGGCCGCGGCGCGGATGGGCCCGGCGATCGCGGCGGTGGTCTCCCGGGGCGGCCGCCCCGACCTCGCGCAGGACGTCCTGGGGCAGGTGCACAGCCCCACCCTGCTCATCGTCGGCGGCGCCGACTACGGGGTGATCGAGCTGAACGAGGCGGCCCACGGGGCGCTCGCTGGCGAGCGCCGGCTCGAGCTCGTCCCGGGCGCCACCCACCTGTTCGAGGAGCCCGGCGCGCTGGAGCAGGTGGCCGATCTCGCGGCGGACTGGCTGAGCGAGCACCTCGCCGGGGGTTGAGCCGCGAGGGCGGCCGCCGCGACCCGGCCGGCCATCTCCGCTAGAATGTGCGCTCGAGCCACCACGGCGGGTCCCGCGCCGCACACGCCGAACCCGCACCCGCGCCGATGGGGTCGAACCAGAGCTTCTTCAATCTCTACAACCACGGGTTCGTCCGGGTGGCCTTCGCCATCCCGGAGGTCCGGGTTGCCGATCCGGCCTACAACGCCGAGCAGGCGGGCGCGCTGCTCGAGCAGGCCTCGGACCAGGCCTGCGCCCTCGTGGTTTTTCCCGAGCTCGGGCTCTCGGCGTACTCCTGCGAGGACCTCTTCCATCAGCAGCCCTTGCTCGAAGGCTGCGGGGAGGCCCTCAAGACACTGGTGAAGGCTTCGCAAGGGACGCCCACCATGGCGGTCGTCGGGCTGCCGCTGCGCCACGGGGACCTGCTCTACAACTGCGCGGCGGTGTTCCAGGAAGGGCGGCTGCTGGGGGTCGTGCCCAAGACCTACCTCCCGAACTATCGCGAATACTACGAGGCGCGTCACTTCGCGTCCGGCGAGACGGCCGTCGGCGACACCATCGAGCTCTGCGGCCAGCACGACGTCCCGTTCGGCAGCCGCCTGCTGTTCCAGGCAAGCGACGCACCGCTGCTGCGAGTGCATGTAGAGATCTGCGAGGATCTCTGGACGCCGGTGCCGCCCTCCTCGTACGCGGCCATGGCGGGCGCCACGGTGCTGACGAACCTCTCCGCGTCCAATATCACGACCGGCAAGGACGACTACCGCCGCCAGCTCGTGGCCAATCAGTCCGGGCGGTGCATGGCCGCCTACGTCTACTGCGCGGCGGGTTTCGGTGAGTCGACCACGGACCTGGCGTGGGACGGCCACGGCATGATCTACGAGAACGGGACGGCGGTGGCAGAGTCGCAGCGCTTTGCCTACCACGCGCAGCTCGTGACCGCCGAGGTCGATCTGGAGCGCCTCACCCAGGATCGGATGCGCAATAACACGTTCGGGCAAAGCGTGGCGCATCATCGCGATGCGCTGGCCGGCTGGCGGACCGTCGCGTTCGAGGCGCGTCTGCCGCGCGACAAGCCGTTGCTGCTCGAGCGCGCCTACGAGCGCTTCCCCTACGTGCCGAGCGACCCGGCGCAGCGCGACGTGCGTTGTCGCGAAGTCTACGAGATCCAGGTGCAGGGTCTGGTCAAGCGCCTGCAGGCCGCCGGCCTGCAGCGGGCGGTGATCGGTGTCTCCGGGGGCCTGGACTCCACGCAGGCGCTGCTGGTGTGCGCTCGCGCGATGGACGTGCTGGGCCTGCCGCGCGAGAACGTTCTCGCCTACTACATGCCCGGCTTCGGC
>JABAHS010058414.1_pt6 | contig 14453 bp, 15 predicted proteins | sample 7062111 | NCBI WGS metagenome assembly JABAHS01 (sample SAMN14534600, study PRJNA622989) | marine sediment metagenome | biome: marine biome [ENVO:00000428]; feature: marine pelagic biome [ENVO:01000023]; material: deep marine sediment [ENVO:00002113]; isolation source: pool of 4 deep marine... | reverse complement strand
TCCGTCCATGATCGGCATGTTGATGTCGGTGAAAATCAGGTCGAATTTGTCGCTGGAAATCTTTTTCAGGCCGTCAACCCCGTCATTCGCTTCAACAATGTCGACTCCCCGGATGCGCTTCAAGGCAAAGACAATCAACTGGCGCATGGTCGGAGAATCTTCGACGATCAATACCTTATATGAAGACATGAATTCCTCCGCGAATATTCAAGGTCAAAATTACTTCGTCATTAAATCGATAAAGCCCTGCATCGTACTCAGCTTGCGTTCGGACTCGGAGTAGAGCTTGGATGAGAAGATCGCCGTGGCCGCGTGCCCGGCCAGCAGGGTGAACAACTCGTAGTCGACATCTTCGAAACGACTTTTTTGCTCGAGCAATTGGTATATGGCGATCACCCCGATGACCCGCTCCTTGATCTTGAGGGGGATACAGACCATGGGGTTGTGGATATCCTTTTCGTACCGGTCCAACTCCTCGAAGAAATGGTTCTCGCCGGTCTTGGCGATCTCCCCGATGAGTCCCTCGCCGAGCCTCACGACGGGCAGTTCGTCCAGCTCCAGCCCCTCCGAGGCGACCGCCTGAAGACGGTTCTGCTTCTCGTCGAGCAGCAGGATCCCGAACTCCTCGGCGCCGATCAGGTTGATGATGATCTCGGTGATGATCTGCAGAACCTCGCGAAAATCGAGGGTGGAATGCAGCTGGTAGGAGGCGATATAGAGGTTCGCCAGCATGTTGTTTTCATTTTCGATATCAACATAACGGTTGGCGAAATCCATGTTTTCCGCCTCAACCTTCTTGATGCGGTTGAGGATTTCCTGCTTTTCCTCCTCCAGGTCCTGAATGCGCTTTTGCAAGCCGCTTTCGTCGCCGCCAGGAACCTCCTTGAGGTTGCGGTTCTCCTCTTCGAGTTTGAGAACCTGAAAACGGAGGCGCTCATTCTCCTTGAGCAGATCCTGGGTGAAGTCAGCCCCTTTTTTGAAGATATGGAGGAATTCCTCGACCTTCTGGGCCTTGGGCGATTTATCCTTTTCGCTCTCAGGCATCGCGATCTCCTATCGGACAGAAATACTCTTTTGGGAGCATATCCTATCAGCACCCGGTGAAAAGTTCCAGCTTTTCTAGTTATTGTCCCTACTTCGACAACGATGAACGACCTCGGCGCCGATCTCGGGAAGCGGCAGTTCGTTGTCGACGCATCCTGTGGCAACGGCCTCCTTGGGCATGCCATAAACGACGCTGGTCTCTTCGGATTCGGCGAGAACCTGGCCTCCGCGCTCCCGGATTCGCCTGACGCCCGAGGACCCGTCGTTGCCCATGCCGGTCAGGACCACTCCGAGCAGCTCCTTTCCGAAAATGGCGGCGGCGCTTTCGAACAGCGCATCGACAGAGGGAACATAACGGTAGCGGCTGCTCGTCTCCTTGATCTGGACCACGACGTCCTCGCCGCGGCGAACGAGAAAGAGATTTTTCCCGCCCGGAGCGATCAGGACCCGGTTGGGCTCCACCCTGTCGCCGGTCTGGGCCTCGCGGATCTCCATCTTGCAGAAACGGTTCAGGCGATCGGCAAAGGCTCGCGTAAAACCGGGAGGCATGTGCTGGGCAACCACCACGCCGACCGACCCCAGCATGTCGATGTCCGTCAGGACCTTCTGCAGAGCCGGGGGGCCGCCGGTGGAAGCGCCGATGACGATCACCGAGGCCGTCCCTTCGACGGGCCTTCTCGCCGGTTGCGGCACCGGCCTGGCTTCTGGCGGTTCCGACGCCGCGCGGTGACTGCCCCGGGAGACCGAGGGGTTGATGGTCGAGCGGCGCAGCACCTTGTCCATATCGGTCCGCGCTGCGGTGAGGACCTTCTGGACAAGTCCTTCGCGGATATTCATCAGTTCGGGCGATATCCGCGCCGACGGTTTGGCGACGAACTCGACGGCCCCGAACTCGAGGGCCTTGAACACGTTTTCGTCTTCGGAACGCGCCGAGACAACGATCACGGGAGTCGGCCGGTTGTTCATCAGGATGCGCAGGAAGGTGAAACCGTCCATGCGCGGCATCTCCAGGTCGAGGGTCACCAGGTCCGGCTTCAGATCGAATACCTTGCGCAAGGCCTCCTCTCCATCGGAGGCATAGCCGACCACTTCGATACCCCGCTCGGCGTCGAGCATCTTGGTGATCGTGCGGCGGTTGAAGGCCGAATCGTCGACGACGAGAACACGAATGCTGCTCACCGGTCATCCCCCCTCTCCTCGAGCGAGGACTGCTGGGGGCGCTGGTAGACCATGTCGTTGGCAAAGTGGCGCAGAACGAAAGATGTACTGATGTTCATGAGCGATTCGGAGTGCCCCAGCAACAGAAAGCCTTCAGGGCGAAGGCGTTCGTAAAGGCCCTCCACCACGCGCTTTTTGGCGGCGATATCGAAATAGATGATCACATTGCGGCAGAAGATGACATCGACGTGCCCGAGCAGACCGACGCGGGAGCGGTCGAACAGGTTGAGATAGCTGATGGTGACCAGCTCCTTGACCCTGTCGCAGATGCGGTATTTGCCGTCGTCGGTCCCCTGGAAATATTTCTGCAGGTAGGCGCTCTCGGTGGAACGAAAGGACGGTTGGCCGTAAATGCCGCTGCGGGCGATCCCCAGAACCCGCTGGCTGATATCGGTCCCGATGATGTCGATATCCCAGCCGGCCAGTTCGGGCTTTTCGAGCAGCAGCATGGCGATCGTATAGGCCTCCTCGCCAGACGAACAGCCGGCGCTCCAGACGCGCAGCTTGCGGCTGCCTTCGCGTTGGCGCCGGGCGACGACTTCGGGAATGATTTCGTTGACGAAGGTCTTGAGCTGGTAATCCTCGCGGAAGAAATAGGTCTCGTTCGTCGTCAGCGCGTTGATGACTTCCGCCAGTTCCTGCTCCTTTTTCTGGTTGTAGCGCAGGAAATAGTAGTAGTCCTTGAAGCTCTTGAGGCGATGCGCCTGGAGCCTCTTGCCGAGACGCTTTTCGAGGAGGTACTTGTTGTCCTCCGAGAAATGCAGTCCGCAATGCTGGTAGACGAAGTCCCTCAACAGGAGGAATTCCTCGTCGGACATGGGAATTTCAGGTGTCAGAAAGAGCATCGGCCCCTAAACCTCGGAACTGTCCATAAGAGCCAAACACTCCTGAATGGCCTGCCTTACCGGTTCTTCACTCTCCTTCTTGAGTCTTTGCACAAGCTCGGCCCGACATCCGTCGCCCTGGGTTTCACACAGGTTGCGGATGAAAGTCAAGCGCACGTCCCAGTGCGGATGGGAGAGCAGCTGCTCGCGCTCCTCGCGGGACCAGTCCATGTAGCCGGAGGCAAAAAGCAGCTGCATGGCGGCCTTGACCACTTCCTCGTCCCGGTTGTAGAGAGCGTCGAGCAGATAGGGCCGCGCCTTGGCCCCGTCAATGGTCGTCAGCGTCTCCAGGGCGGCGATCGTCACNNGAGACGACGGTGAAGGCGGAATCGTTTTCGAAATGTCCCAGCGAACGCACAGCCGTGGACCTGACCCAGATATCTTCGTCGCTGCAGGCCAGGCCGAGAGCTTCGACGGCACCGGGGTCGTCGATGCGCCCCAGCACCTGCGCCGCCTCGGAACGAACCTCTGGGTCCTCATCGGTCAAGGCCATCTTCAAGGCACGGATCTGACCCTCGAAGGGGTGTCCGTCCAGCACGGTAACCGCGGCGCGACGCACCTCCGACGCGGGGTCCTTGAGCGCCCGGATCACATGTTCCTCGAATTCGGCGCCCAGCAACTGGCCGAGAATGACGATGGCACTGGTGCGCGACTGGGGATTCCGCGCTTCGAGAAGCGGGTGCAAGGCCTCGGTCAACTCCTTGCGGCAGCGACTGCCGATGCGCACCAACGCCGTCTGAACGGCCTCGCGGATCTCTTCGGTTTCATCCTCGAGATGCCCCAGCAGCGCTTCGATGGCGGCGGCATCGCCGATTTTTCCCAAAGCCTGAATCGCCACCAGGCGCAGTTCGGCCTCATCTGAGCCGACGGCCTCCAGAAGAAAACCCTGACCACCGCCGTAGCCGGTCTCGCCAACAAGGTAGGCGGCATAAGCGCGCCGGCGAGGATCGTCGCCGTGGACGACCTCGACAAGCCGCTCCGCCCCGGGCGCTCCCATCGATATGAGCGCCTGCATGGCGGATTCGGCCATCGACTCGTCCTCGAGCAGGTCGAGCAGGCGCGGTGCGCAACGCGGCTCGGAAAGAAAACCGAGTAGCTTGAGCGCCGCCTTCAGGATCTCCTGCTGCCTATGGTCGAGCATTTCAGCCACGTGATCGGCAGCGGCCCCGCGAACGCCGGAGAGGGCAGCACGCACCTCCCCCGGATAGGACTCGGCCATGCGCGCCATGGCGACGACCGCAGACTCGCGCACGTTGCGCATGTCGTCAACCAGTCCCTCGGCAATGGCGGGGATGATCCGGACCGACCCGACTCGGCCGAGGCAGTCGATAAGGGCCTTGCGCAGCAGGGGTTCATCCTTGAAACGCAGCAGGCGTTCCTCGTCTATTCGGCCGCCGATTTGCCCCAAGGCCTCGAGAATGGTGAAGCGGAACCAGAGGTCGTCCGTCTCCATGGCGTCGAGCAGCGCCGGCACCGCCTCGGAGGCTCTCAGCTTTCCCAGGTTCTCGGCGGCGGCCGAACGAACGTTTTCGTCCGGGTCGTTCAGGGCCTCGACCAATGTCGGGACGCAGGACGGATCGCCGATCTCCCCGAGGATGTCGAGGATGAACTTGCGCACGTCGTGATCCGGCGTGCCGATCTCCGCGAGCAGGTGGGGCACGGCCTGACGACCGAGCCGGATGAGGATCTCCATCGCCGCGTTGCGCAGGCCGGCGTTCTCCTCCGAATGGAGCAGCTTGACGACCTCGCCGGCACACCGGGCATTTTCGGGGTGCCGCAGGAAGAGATCGGCCGCTTCCTTGCGGACCCGCCACGATTCGTCCCCGAGGGCATTATATATCCATTCGCGGGGAAACTCCGCCGTGCTTTCGGCAAGCCGGCGCAGCCCCTGCAAACGGCGCTCCTCGTCCGAGGAGCGCAACAAGTCCGTGATTTCCTCTAACTTTGTCACCGTCGTCACCGTCGTCTAGGTCTGCAATTCGTTCTGCCGACGCTCGATAAAAGCGTCGAAGGCCTCCTGGAGCAGATCCTGCTTTCTGCGGATGTCCTCGGAAACCCTTTCGGCGAACAATCGCCGCCCCTCCTGGATTTCGCTTTCCAGAAGGTGGTAGAAATTCCCGGAGCGGATCCCTTCGGCAACCCGCTCTTCATTGTAGAGAGCGATGTCGGATACGATGATCCGCGCCAGGCGGCGAGCCTTCTCCAGGGAAACGTCGTCTCCCGAATCAGGCGTCACCTCGTGCTCTTCGGCCTCTCGGACCCTGGTGTTGATTTCTTCCAAGCGCTCGCGGCTCTCTGCAGCCGAGTCCGAACTCGCCTCGCCCGCCGGCTCGGAAGGCGGCGGGCCATCGGAGCCGCCGGTCAGTCGCCTGATCTTGGCAATCAGCTGGTCGGAGATGTGGTGCTTTTCGAGGTAATCGTCCGCCCCGTGCAAGGACGTGGGGGAGCGCTTATAGGCTGCCTTGTTGTAGACCGACGACAGCAGAATGATGCCGACGTTTTCCAGCCCGGGGCGCCTGCGCACCTTGTCGACCACCTCGAAGGCGTAGAGCCCAGGCAGGGCCACGTCCACAAGGGCAACGGCGGGAGGGTGCTCTTCCATGGTCTGCAAGGCCGCGTGCCCCTCATGACAGACATCATAGGAAATGTTTTCGCGTTTCAGAAGCCCACCGATGGTAGCGCAGAGTTCCTCGTCGGAGTGGGCGACAAGAACCCGTACCGCTCCGCTTGCCGCGGGCTCCTNNCTGGAGCAGCGGATCGTGATCCTCTTGCCGCCATGCCGGGAAGCATCAACTTTCATGCGGGCGTGACACGTGGGACAATTGACAATCATCGATAAACCTTCATTCCATTACTGCTGAACTGTCCCGAAAAGGGGCCGATCATTCTGCATCGCCCTCGGCGCTGTCCGTCTTCTCCGGCAGCGGCTGGACCTTTTCGAGGTCGATCTTTTCCTCGCTGGTGAGGATCTTCTCCAGGTCGATGAGCATGACCAGATCTTCGCCGCTTCGACAGACACCGAGAAAATACTCGGCCCCCTTGCCCTTGAGAAACTGCGGTGCCGGCTGCACGTCCTGGCGTGTATACCGGCGCACTTCCGTCACTTCGTCGGCGATCAGGCCCACCACTTTCCCCGCCAGGGTACAGATCAGGATGCGCGCGCCCCTGTTGTCGGGGTTGATCGGCTGATCGAAGCGCTTGCGCAGGTCGACCACGGGGATGACGGCGCCGCGCAGGTTGATGACGCCCTCGATAAAGGCCGGCGCCTTGGGGACGGGCGTCAACTTCTGCGGGCGGATGATCTCCTTGATCCGCATGATGTCCAAAGCGTACATTTCCGGGCCGACGCGAAAGCATGCCAGCTGGATCTCCCTGCGGGCACCCTCCTGTTCCTGCGGCTCGGTATTTTGCTGTCTTTCCATCATTTACTCAAAAATCGCTGAATTGTTTCGATCACGTTTGCCGACTTGAAGGGCTTGGTGATGTACCAGTCCGCGCCGACCTCCTGGCCGCGAGCCATGTCTTCGCGGCTCTTCTTGGCCGTCAGCATGACAACCGGCAGGTGCTTCGTCTGCGGATTCTCCTTGATGCGCCGGCAGACTTCAAACCCGTCCATCTCCGGAAGCATGATGTCCAGGAGGACCAGATCGGGCATATTCTCGGCAATGGCATCGAGTGCCTCCTGCCCGGTCGTCACACCCTGGACTTCGTATCCTTTGGACGTCAGCAGTATGCTTTCCAGTTTCAGCAGGCTTTCCTCGTCTTCGACGACCAGTATTTTCTGTTTGGACACGAACCCCTCCCTCAGCTTTGCTCGACCGCCAGGACGCTGGGCAGATCGAGGAGAATAAGCATGCGGCCCTGGTAACGCCCGACCCCTTCGACGAGGTCCTTGTTGACGCCACTCAAGATACCGGAAACCTGCTCAACGGCCTTTTCCGGCAAACGAACGACCTGATTGATCCTGTCGACGACCAGACCGACGGCCTTCCTTCCGTCGCGACAGACAACGATGCGCGTCGAAGGCGTCGGCTCCACCGTTCCCAGTTGCAGGCGGCGCTTGAGGTCGAAAACGGGAATGATGTTGCCGCGCAAGGAGATAATCCCCAGAACGAAGCCGGGAACGCGGGGGATGTCCGTCATCTCCCGCAGCTTGATGATCTCCTGAACATCCTGGATGTTGACCGCGTATTCCTCTTCCCCCAGCGCAAAGGAAAGCAGCTGGCAGAGATCCTCCTCCGTCTCCCGCTCCTGACCGACGAGCCCCTCAAAATAGGTCTCTTCCGTCGCCAGCTCGAGTTCAGGATTAGCGCTGAACAGCGACTCGAGCGGGTCCTGCGCCTCGCCACCGCCGGCGGATTCGTCAGCAGATGGGATCTCGACCTGTTGTACCTGCGGCTCCGGAGCCGGGGACGTGTCGAGAGCGGACCCTGTTTTTTCGGGCTCTCCCGTGGTGGCGAGAGGAACAGCCGCTTCCTCAGCGTCCGTCGGCTCTTCGGCGGGCAGCGAGGGCACCTTCGAATCAGGACTCGAAACCTCTTCCGGCTTCTTCGTTTCGGGCCTTTTCGGGGATTTTCTCTTCTTCCCCTTCTTGTTGGCCTTTTTACGTATATCGGAAAGATTCAACATTGCAATAACCCCTTTACCGTCAGGACACCAGGACCAGCTCTTCCATGACGGCATCAAGAATCTCGGCATCGATCGTCGAGGCCTCGCGGCCGAACCCCTCGAGAAGGGCCAGAGAAGCTGCGTGGTTGATCTTGCGGGGGATGCCTCCGGAATAGTCGTAAATGCGTGCGACGGCCTCCGGAACGAACAAGCCGCCCTCGCCGCCGGCTGTCATCATGCGAAAATCGAGGTACTCGGCGGTTTCGTCGAGACTCAGGGGCTGCAGGTCGAACTGCATGCCGATGCGCTGCCGCAGCGGCTCGTAGACCCGGTGGGACAGGCGCTTTCGCAACTCCGGCTGTCCCATCAGCACCACGCTGAGCAGGTTGCGATCGTCGAGCTGGAAATTCGTCAACAGACGGATCTCGTCAAACGTCTCGCGGTGCGGCACCAGTTGAGCCTCGTCGATCACCAGCACCGGGCAGACATCCTGTTCGTAAAAGGAATAAAGAGCCGTGCCGATCTGTTCGAGAAGGTCGGTCTTGCCGTCGGCCGGTGCCTCCACGTCGAGCCGCAGAGCCAAGGCCCTCAGAAACTCCATAGGCGTCAAACGCGGGTTGACGAAAAGGATGATGCGGTAGCCCGCCTCATCGAGTTCGTCCATGAGACGACGCGACAGGGTGGTCTTCCCGCAGCCGATCTCGCCGGTAAAGAGNNAGGAACCGCGGATCGGGCGTCTTGCTGAAGGGGCGCTCGTTGAGACCGTAAAAACTCTCGTACATCGTCAGGCCGCCTCTCCCTTCAAGGCATCGCCGATCAGTCCGCCCACATCGAGGACCAGTACGGTTTTCTGGTTGCCCAGGTCGGCGGCTCCGGCAAACCCCCTGACGAAAGACAGCGCTTCGCCGAAGGACTTGATGACCACGTCCTGCTGCCCAAGCAGCTCGTCGACGATGATGCCGATCTTCTTGTCGGCCAGACCGACAACCACGATGTAGAAGCGCTCGGGGCGCTCGCCCGAACGCGGCAGATCGAAGATCTCTTCGAGCCGGATCAGCGGAAGCGTCGAATCGCGCAGTTCGTAGACCTCGCGCCGCTCGATGGTCCGGATGTCCTCGGCGTTGACCATCAACGTTTCCATCACCGAGTTGATCGGAACGGCGTACGTCTTGTTGCAGATCTCGACGATCAGCGCCTTGATAATGGCCAGGGTGATCGGCAGCGTAATGGTCATCGAGGTGCCTTCGCCCAGCCTCGAGTCGACCTCGATCATGCCGGAGAGCGCGGCGATATTATTCTTGACCACGTCCATGCCGACGCCGCGGCCGGACAGTTCGCTGACCTCGTCGCGGGTGGAAAACCCCGGCTGAAAGATCAACTCCATGAGTTTGTCGCGCGTCACGTCGGTGTCGGCCGATATCAGCCCTCTCTCCACCGCCCGTCGGCGTACCTTGTCGATATCGATGCCGCGGCCGTCGTCGTGGATTTCCAGGACGACGTGGTTGCCTTTCTGCGAGGCCCACAGGCTGATGGTACCCTTCTCCGGTTTGCCCGCCTCGCGCCGATCGGAGGCAGACTCGATGCCGTGATCGATGGCGTTGCGGATGATATGCATCAGCGGATCGGACAACTCCTCGACGATCAGCTTGTCGAGCTCGGTGTCGGCGCCGCGGATGTCGAGCGCCACCTTCTTCTCGTATTCGCCGGCGACACGGCGCACGATACGGGCCATCTTGTCGAAGAGCTGACTGACCGGGACCATGCGCACCTCCATGACCCCCTTCTGCAGTTCTTCGAGCCGGCGCTCGAGATTGCGCGTCGCCTTCTGCAGGTCGGAAACCATCTCGACGTTGCCGGCCTCCTTGAGGGATTCGCAGTTCTCGGAGATCGCCGCTTTGCACAAGACCAGTTCCCCGACGATATTCATCAGCACATCGAGTTTCTCGATGTCGACGCGCACCGTCCGGCTGATCGAACGCAAAGTCGCCTGTTCATCGACGTCGTCACCGACGGGCTCTTCTGCCGGCGAGGGCAACCCTCCAGGAGCGGCCGGGGCCGAGGTCGTGGCATCGACCAGTGTTTCGATCTCAACCGGGCGACCGGCGGTCTCGGCGATTTTTTCCTTCGCGGCTGCCGTACCGACAAGCAATTGGAAGGCGATGCCGCCGGTCATGTCGTCATCGACGCTCGGCAGGGTGCTGATCACCTCCCCCTCCCTCTTCAGGGCGGCGGTCAGGTCGGCAAGGTCCTGATCGAATCTGGCCAGGTCGAAGGAGGCCTTGACCCGGTAGAGATAGTGCCCCTTCTTGAGGTTTTCCAGCAGGCGATGCTCCTCGAATTCGGTCAGGACGCTGACCAGCTCGGCATCGACCTGCTTGAGCAGTTCGGTCTTGTCACTGCCGCCTCCGCCGCCGAGCAGGGAGTCGATACGGGCAACCAGAGAGCCGAAATCGAGGGTGTAGTCCTCCCGCTCGCCCTTGCCGTGGATGATGCGCGTCAGCGTCTCGAGCGCATCGAAGAGCGTTTCGACCAGCACCTCGTTCAGGGGAACCTTGCCGAGGCGCAGGCTGTCGAGGAGGCTCTCCATGTGGTGCGCCAGGTCGGAGATGTCGTCGAAGCCGAACATCCCGGCCAGCCCCTTTATGGAGTGGGCGCCGCGGAAAATGCTGTTCAACAGGTCCGGATCGGATTCGCCGCTGTCGGCGCGCTCCCCGAGTTCGACCAGATCCAGGTTGAGCTTTTCGAGAATCTCCTCGGCCTCGCCGAGGAATTCCTTGATGGCGGTGGGGGATGCCTTGTCGCCCACGGGGGCCTCCTATCCCAGAAAACGCTTGATCAGATCCTGGAGTTCCTGCGGGGAGAACGGTTTGACGAGATAGGCATCGGCTCCAAGCTTCATGCCCTTGTCCCGGTCCCTCTCGCTGCCTTCGGTGCTGATGATGAACAGTGGCGTATCCTTGTACTGATCGTTGGTCTTGATGAAACTGACCAGCTCCAGTCCGTTGATATCCGGCATGTTGATGTCGGTGATCACCAGGTCGGCCTGGCTGCGCGGCAATTCACGCAGCGCCTCGAAACCGTTGGCCGCCTCGATGATCTCGTAGTCGCCCATCGCCTGGATGGTGGAAACGATCAGCGAACGCATCGTCGGTGAATCTTCGGTGATGAGAATCTTTTTTGCCACGCTGGATACTCCGTTCGTCGTCTTGCTATTCATCGCGGTTGATCCGCAGGCGCCGCTCGAGAATGGCCTTTTCCATGGCCAGCCCCGCCTGTGAGAGGAAAATCTCCAGAGACTCGGTATCGCCGATCTCCTCCTGCGCCGGCAGATTGTCGCCGTAGAGGATGGCGACGACCTTGCCCTCGCTCAGGATCGGCCCGAGAAAAACCTCTTTCGGGCGCCCGCCACCAAGCTCTTCGGCGATATAGGTATCGACCGGCCCAGTGCCCAAAGGGATGTTCATCGGCGTCATCGCCTCGATGAGAGACTTGAAGACCGACTCGTCCTTCGTGGAGAGGCGCATGCGACGGATGCGGGCATCGGCGTTCTCTCCCTCGGCCTTGATGCCGAACTGTCCGAGACCGATGATCTCGGTATCCTTGACGGCGAAAATGACCGCCCGGTTCATCAGTTCGCTGGCAAAGCGCAGGGCCAGCAGGATGATGCCGCCGCCGAGGGACGGGTTCTGCAGTTCGACCAGCATGTCGCGCAACAGGTGCAGACCGGGCGAGGCAACGCCCCTGGCGGAATCATTGTCCTGCTCGCCGAACTCTCGCCTCAGCTCCGCCCCCAGGTTGAAGGTCGCTCCCCCCTTCTCATCGACATCCGCTGTATTTTCCGCAGGCGGCTCGCCCTGGGGAACGAGATCGAGCGCCCGGCCGGCCGAAGCGACCAGTTCCGCGACAGCGTCACCGCCGTCCTCGGTCAGACGACCCTTCTTCGGCTTCTCGATCAGCGGCACCTCGCCGAGGTCCCGCAATTTCTCTTCCGCCTCGGGACTGACCTGCTCCGACATGACCGCTGTCGGCAGATCGGGAAAGCGGCTATAGACCTGCTCGAGAAGCTCGAGGCCGCCCAGTATGCCCTGGCCGTCCTTGCGCGGCATGATGAGATCGACCAGGAGGCGCGGCTTTTCCCCGGCGTCGACAGCGGCCGCGACGCCATAGAGGAACTCTTCGGCATCGTCGAACGCCACAACCTGCAGCCCGGTCGACTCGAGGCCGGCCGAAACGGCGGACAGCATCTCGGCATCGTCGTCGATCAGGTAGATATCGCCGACGGAATCCGGAAGCGGCGTGGTCTCATCGTTCGGCTCGCAGGGTGCGGCGGAGAGATCGACCTCGCCGGACAGCAGGGCGTCGATATCGAAGGCCGGACCCTCTTCCTGCTCCTCTTCGAGCGATTCGCCGCGGTGGATCTTCTCGTCGAGAAGGCGGCTGCCCTCCATGGCCAGCCACTGAGGGTTCAGCCCCTGATCGAGCATGAATTGAAGGGGACTGAAGGAGGTCTCTCCCAGTTCCTCGGCATCGCCCAGAGTGAAAGAGAAGGTGCCTTCCGACCAGGTAAAGAAGCTGTAGACGATCTTCTCCACCTGCTCCTTGACGGCGGCCTCGATGGCATCGCGCGAGATGTCGAACCGGTCGGCCAGAATGTCGCCGAGGCGCCGATCCTCGCCCTCGCTTTGCTGAACCTGGACAGCCTCCTTCAGGGTGTCGAAGTCGACCAGCTCCTTGCGCAGCAAAAGTTCGCCAAGGTTTTCGCGGCGGCTCGAGGTATTGGCGCGGATCACCTGACCGTCGTGAAAATAGACCTTTCCCTCGCGCCCGTCGGTCTGCAGCGACAGGATTCCGGACTTGCGGCTCAGGCTGACGATCTGAAGGATTTCCCCCAGGCCGAGATCTTCAAGGTTTCCAACAAGACTCATATCAACCAGTCAATTCTAGTGAAACGGCTGGGCTTGGTGCAACAGCGCGTAAAAGCTTGGAATTAAACGGGGTTTAATCATATATCAGGAAACCTCTTTAGTAAAGGCTTTTGTCGCAACACTAATCACGCTCGCGCCGCCGCATTTTCAGCCTGACCGGCACGTTCTTCAATCCGAAGGCGTCGCGGATCTTGTTGGTCAGAAAACGCTGATAGGAGAAGTGCACTCCTTCAGGCCTGCTGACGAACAAGATGAAGGTCGGCGGGCGGACGGCGGACTGCGTGGCGTAAAAGAATTTCAGCCGGCGCCCCCGGTACACCGGGGGGGGATGGGCGGCAACGGCATCCTGCAGGGCCCGGTTGAGCGCCGGCGTCGAGACTTTCCGCGAGAACTCCTCGGCCACGGCTTCGACCTCGGCCATGATGCGCGAGACCCGCTGCCCGGTCAAGGCGGAAACGAAGGCGATCGGCGTATGGGGCAGAAACTTGAAAGAGCGGCGAAGGCTCTCCACGTAACGCCCCATGGTCGAATTGTCCTTGGCGACGAGATCCCACTTGTTGACCACCAGGATGACGGCGCGCCCCTTCTCGTGGGCATAGCCGGCCACCGTCGCGTCCTGCTCGGTCACCCCCTCCTCGGCGTCGATGATCACCAGCACAACATGGGCGCGGTCCATCGCCCTGAGCGCCTGGACAACGCTGTATTTCTCCAGCTTCTGACTGACCTTGCCCTTGCGCCGGATCCCCGCCGTGTCGATCAGGACATAATTCTTTCTGTTGTAAACGAACCTGGTATCGATGCTGTCACGCGTGGTACCCGAAAGCGGATTGGCAACCACCCGCTCGGCGCCGATCAGGCGATTGACGACGGACGACTTGCCGACGTTCGGCCGCCCGATCACCGCCAGACGGGTTTCGCCCTCTGCCGCTGCGCGCTTCGATGCCGACGGCAAAAGATCGAGAATCTGCGCGATCAGGTCGCTGACGCCGCGGCCGTGCTCGGCGGAGATGGAGACATAGCCGTCGATACCCAGACCGTAGAATTCGGCGGCATGCCCCTCCAGACTGTCGCCGTCAACCTTGTTGACCGCATACAGGACCGGCTTGTTGCTCTGGCGCAGGCGGTTCGCGACCTCGCGGTCCGCGCCAGTGAGCCCCTCGCGCACGTCGAGAACGAAGACGATGACATCCGCCTCCTCGATAGCGAGTTGCGACTGTTCACGCATCTGCGTCAGCAGGCGGTCTTCGCTGACCGGCTCGAACCCGCCGGTGTCGATCAGGGTGAAATCCTTCTCGAAGCGGGTGACCTCGGCATAATTGCGGTCACGGGTCACTCCGGGAAAATCCTCGACGATGGCCTTGCGCTGACCGAGGATCCGATTGAACAGGGTCGATTTGCCCACGTTGGGGCGACCGACTATGGCGACGACGGACATCTTGTTTTCAACCTTTTATTGTGTCCGTTGCCCTGCAGGCGGCCGCAGCGGCAACGGGAGAACAGCGTTCCTCGGACCCCCGAGGACTCGGCAGCTTTTCAGTAAAATACACCGGCCGCAGGCGTTCTATTCATAGCCCATCTCGCTCAGGCCGCGAGGCGAAGAGGTCCAGTTCGGCTCAACGCGCACGAACAACTCCAAGAATACCCGCGTTCCGAGCATCCTTTCGATTTCCCGGCGGGCCGCCTGGCCGATCGTCCTGATCATGGCGCCGCGCTTGCCGAGGATGATCGACTTGTGGGCATCGCGCTCGACCTGGATCACGGCGTTGATAACGAC
>JABAHS010127365.1_pt1 | contig 14469 bp, 7 predicted proteins | sample 7062111 | NCBI WGS metagenome assembly JABAHS01 (sample SAMN14534600, study PRJNA622989) | marine sediment metagenome | biome: marine biome [ENVO:00000428]; feature: marine pelagic biome [ENVO:01000023]; material: deep marine sediment [ENVO:00002113]; isolation source: pool of 4 deep marine... | reverse complement strand
CACAGTTCTTGGGACGATTACAGGAAGTCGGCGTAAGAAAACTTGATGCGATGGAAACGAGGCAAAAGATAAGAGGCGATAAGGGCTTGAAGCATTTCTTACATATCCTATTCTCTCATCACCGTTTTCCGTTTTTAGCGGCCTTATTGGCAATATTATTCACTTTACCGTCACTGAAAGCCGGGTGGCTTGTGGACGATTATCATCACAAGCTGCTGATGTCCGATTACGAAGGAGTAATTAAATTTCTTCAATCCCCTCTGGATATGTTCAACTTCATGGATGGTAATCCTGAACATGCGGCCCCGCGGATAGACTATGGCATCCTTCCCTGGTGGACCTACGACAAGATAAAAGGGGCGTTCCTGAGACCTCTGGCCTCCATTACACATTGGCTTGATTACATTCTTTGGCCTGATAGCCCTCTTTTGATGCACGCTCATAGCGTTCTTTTGTATGGTGTTCTTGCGATGGCTGTCGCTTTTCTCTTCCGGCAGTTCGCGACCATCGCTTGGGCGGCAGGGTTGGCCGCTATTTTATACTTGGTTGATGATGCACGGGGCACGACGGTTGGATGGTTGGCGAATCGAAATGCTATATTGGCTGCGCTATTTGGAGTTCTTACGCTTATTGTTCATGATAGATGGAGGCGGGAAGGCAAACACGAGGGAATGTTTCTGGGGCCGGTGCTTCTTGTTTTGAGTTTATTATCAGCCGAGGCCGGGATTGCGACCTGCGCATATCTGGGGGCTTACGCTCTATGTATCGACAGGGACCGGTTCGTTCGTCGATTTACAGTTTTGATACCTTATGCTGCGGTGGTGATTATCTGGCGTATTCTCTGGACATATCTCGGCTATGGCGTTGCACATGTTGGGTGTTATGTCGATCCGCTTGGTGAGCCTTTGCGGTACATGTCTATGGTCATAAATCATGCGCCGTTACTATTGCAAAGTGCAGTTGCTGTACCGCCGGCGGATATAAGCCTTATACTTTCTTCCCAGGCGCTGAAAGTAGTTTGGTGGAGCGCTTTTGTTTTTCTTGTTTTAGCAACTCTGTTGCTGATTCCTTTGCTTAAGCAAAACCGGACCGCCCGTTTCTGGGCTCTGGGAATGCTTTTATCCGTGCTACCGATTTGTGCGACGTCCCCTTCGGACCGCCTTTTGTCGTTTGTGAGTATTGGATCGATGGGACTGATTGCCGAATTCATTGCGTTTGTTTTCACAAAAATTAAGGGCCGGCAAAGACCGCTTTACTGGCGTGTCCCCGCTACTGTGCTAACGGTGTTATTTGTATTCATTCATCTTGTCATCGCGCCGCTGATGCTCGTCTTGCGGGTATCTAATCCGATGGGTCCGAAGGTTCTTGTTGATAGTCTTCAATATGTTTCTTTTGATGAATCGATTCAGAACCAGGACCTGGTGGTAGTCAATCCGCCATCTGTATTTTTGGCTTTGACGTGTCTGCCTGCATGGGCATCTGAGGGAAAGCCTCTTCCCCGCCATATGAGGATCCTGGCATCGAGCCAGTTTCATCCCGTGCAGGTACATCGCATCGATGAAAAGACCATCACCGTTCGTCCGCAAGGCGGCTATCTTGTTACAGTGTTTGACAGATTGTTTCGTGACGACAAGCATGGATTCTCTGCCGGACAGAAGATTGAGTTGACTGGAATGACCGTTGAAATCACGGAATTGACAGATAACGGCCGACCGGCCGAGGCGGCATTTACTTTCAGTGTTGGTCTGGAAGATACCTCTCTGCACTGGCTTCAATATAAAAAAGGTGAGTATATACCTTTTAGTCCTCCTGCAATCGGCCAGGGTGTAGAGTTGCCTGGTTTTAATCCATTCCGGAATGAAAAATAAATAAGAACCGGTCAGCAATACCGGAGCCCCGCCTCTGGCCATAATTTAAAAATAAACTTGAAAAAAGTGGAGGATTTCTGTTATTATTCGGTATTTCCCAGTGAGAACAAAGAACTGTCGTGTTTATAAGGCTTTATCTAAAAACGATTTAGGAGAAAACCCAATGGCAGATAAGAAAGCTGACCTGGCGGGGCCGGGTATTGGTGACTATGCCGAATTAGAGAAAATCCTGCCGCAGGATTACAACTCGCTGCTGTCACCCAAGGAAACGCAGCTCGCCACTTACGCCGTAAAGGACTACATCGAAGAGAATATGTGCAAGGAGCTTAACCTGATTCGCGTTACCGTTCCGCTGATTGTGGATGTTGAGAGCGGGGTCAACGATATGCTCGACCGAGATGGGTCACGAACACCCATCCAGTTCCACATCTCAAACGACCACGACAAGAACCCAATCGACGCCCAGGTCGTGCAGGCCGCGACGAAGTGGAAGCGAATGGCGCTGAAGCAGTTCGGGATGGGTATCGGCGAGGGGCTGCTTACGGATATGCGGGCGGTGCGCAAGGATTACTTGCTCGACCACGACCACAGCGCTTACGTGGACCAGTGGGATTGGGAACTGGCGATTACCAAAGAACAGCGGAACCTCAAGTTCCTCAAAGAAGTAGTGCAGAAACTTTGGAAAGTGCTCAAGGGGGCCGAGGCCCATGTGCAGGAGCAGTTTCCTCAATTAAAAACGGAAAAGTACCCGGACCTGCCTGACGAACTGACTTTTATTCATGCCGAGGATATACTCGATAAATACCCCGACCTGCCTCGCAAACAGCGAGAAACGGAGATTGCGAAGGAACTTGGCGCGATGTTTATATACGGCATCGGCTGGGTGTTAAAGGACGGCTATCCACACGAAATGAGAGCGGCCGATTACGATGACTGGGTAACAGAGACGACTTCAGAGGATGGACGTCCAATGCACGGACTCAACGGCGATATCCTTGTCTGGAATCCGGTGACAAAACGCCGGCACGAGCTGACATCAATGGGTATTCGCGTGACGGCCGAGACGCTCAAGATGCAATTGGAGCTATCCAACCAGCTTGATATGTTGAAGATGCCGTATCATCAGGCTATCGTTAACGATGAAATTCCTCTCAGTATCGGTGGCGGCATTGGCCAGTCGCGTACGTTTATGCTTTTGTTGAAAAAGGCCCATATCGGCGAGGTCAGTGCCACCGTCTGGCCGAAAATCCTGAAAGACATGTGCAAAAAGAAGAACATCTTCGTAATCGAATAAATATGAATTCCGTGTCAGGCACGGAATTCATATTTAGCCCCGGCGGAGCCGGGGCTTCTTTATTCGTGATTGCAACCTCAAATACGTTGTCTAAAGTAAAAATAATAATATAACGAACATCACCTTTTCTTTAAGGCCACTCCTACTCTTGTATTCCGTGCTTAGCCAGTATCGCGCGGAGGGCCTGGATTTCTCTTTCCTGTTCCTGCTCAGCCTTCTCCAGTGCCTTTTCGGCCTCTATGCGGGCGGTTATGTCGCGAATGCTCTCACGATGACCGAGTGAATTTCCTTTGTCGTCGTATATGGGCTGCCAGGACATCGCGGCCCAGATTATCCTGCCGTTCTTTCGCTCGATTCTAAACTGAACATCGTTGCCTGTAGTGCCTTTCACAGCCGCTCGAAAAGCCCTTCCCATCCGGTCACGGTCTTCTGCATAAACTACCGCGGCGGGGTAATCCTGCATAGCCATAATCTCTTTTATTGTATAACCGGAGACGCGCTCCGCCGCCGGATTTGTCCACAGGACTCTGCCTGCCGGCCCAACCCAGACCTCCCAGTCATAAGTGTAGTCGGCGATGGCGCGGAAGCATTCGCTGGTCATGCGGGTCACTAATTCCGTGCGTTTTTGCACGGATACATCATCGTATATCGCCACAATATGTCCCGAAGGCAATCGATACACGCAGTTTTCGCGCCAGCCCGCGATTCTTTCATCCTTGTAAACGGAAACGGGATGGTGTTCGGGTGTGCCTGTTTTGTAAACTCTTTGGAAAACATCGAAAAGACCGAATTCCTTTACTCCGGGAAATACGTCGACGACACTTTTACCTATTAACTTTTCCTTTTTGATTTGTTCTATCTTCTCGGCCGCCGGATTAAAATCCACAAAGACAAACTCCTCCCCGTCGTTTCTCGCTTCGTATATTGCCACTCCGCTGCTGACATTCTCGAACAGGGCCTGGTACTTTGCCTGATATTCTTTGAGCTGGTCGGCGAGATTTCCGGAACCGCCGGAAGAATCCGGATTATTACCGCTATTGGCTTCCATATTTCAACTCCTATTACGATTTCGCAATCCTGGCACGTAATCCACCATATACCTGGATTTCGCCCTGCTTGATTGAATGAAGCTGTATCTTATGGTGACTTCCATTTTACAACTGTATCCGGCCGATTGGCAAATCAAAATCCCATCAACTACCCGACTACCAGCTCATTTTACAGCAAAAATCCCACAAAAATAAGGCATGGTCCCGTCAAATCTAAAAAACTTGCTGTTAAAAAGGTTTGCTTTAGGTTCCGCTTTATATTAGAATGTGGTTGTTATCCGGGGCGTGGCGCAGTTTGGTAGCGCGCTTGACTGGGGGTCAAGAGGTCGCTGGTTCAAATCCAGTCGCCCCGAGTTGAGGGAACAAGGGCGATTTTCTGCAAGGATCAAGAACGGTAACCAATAGCGGCGTTTCTCTGGCCGATTCTTAATCTCTTCAAAAGAGCCCAAGCAAATTGACTCGTTTTGACGATTCAGAATTGCAACGTCAGGTAAATTATTCTTTGTAAGGAGAAATCCACCTGATGCTGCGGTTTGCAGTGTAGTGTAAAAATAACCGGTTTTTTTCAACAACCACACTGATGCTTTTTTGACACCGTTTTCAAATTTAACCACATACCAAACGTGATTACTAAGTAAAAATATATCGCAGGATTGTATCACTTTAAATTTACAAATCAAGAAAACCCAACTTCTTATGTTGGTCACTCTCTTACGTTCAAATTGTTACTAAACTTTTACTGGTTTTTCTACGCCATCCAAGCGATGCTGATATCCTAAAAAGTTGTTTATAGGATCACAAATACACGAATAGTGGTTGGGAACAAGGACAACTAATGGGGGACAAAATATGCAACATTATCAATTCACCTAACCGAGTTATGACTTAACTCGCAGAGCATTTAGATTCTTGTAGTATCCAAGGTGCCTTCAAAATCAACGTTTGCTCTCTTTAGCCAGATCAGAGGGTGATACAGAGAAGGTGCGTCCATGATAGGTCTATTTTGGACAACAAAACCAAGGCCATTTATAGTAACAGGTATATTTTGGCAGCTTATACATTAGAGACTCAAGCCCGCATTTTATTAAGGCGGGCCATATATAACAAGGATAGAGAAGCCCTCGGCCGGTTACATTCTATATACTACTCACGCATAAAGCATTATATCGCTTCGCGCATTAATTCCATCCCGGACGCAGAAGATCTTACCCAAAATGTGTTTCTTGAACTTTGCACTGGAAAAAGCCGTTACGACGGCCAAAAAGATGCTGAAGCCTACCTCTTTGGTATAGCAAGAAATCTCATCAGCCATTACCACCGAAACAAAAAAAAATACCCTCAAACCGTCCAATTAGAGCTCGAAAGGCATTTTGCTATCAGCCACGATGCTCAACAATATCGGCCTGCCTCCTTAACAAAACTAAGAGAACAGCTTCATGAAGAAATAAAGCAACTCCCGCCAAAAGCTAAGAATGCTATCAGGGCCAGATTAATTGAAGGACTATCTCCAAAAGAAGCCGCCCAAAAAGCCGGCTGTTCTATACAGGCATTTTACAACCGCTTCGAGGCAGCATTGAAAATCCTGGAAGCAATGAGAGAAACAGGGAGACTCAAAGTTGGTGAGATAACTGATCTCGAAAAAAAAAACAAAAAAATAACTTTTCTAATGCTTTGTCAGACAAAGACTTACGTAAATACCACGAAAAAATCCGGATTTTTGACCTCTAATCTTCGCGATTTTTGGCAATTGCTTATAGAGACACATGTTTTGGGGGTCTCCTACATTAAACAATAGTAACCGTTATTCACCAGACAATCTCATGGATTGCAAAGAATCACAAATATTGTTTGCCCTCCACATCATGGATGATTTAGAAGATAGTCCAGGGCTTTACAGCCAACTGGAAGCCCATTTGCTTTCATGCCAGGCTTGCAGGGAAAGGTACGAGATTCGCAAGCAAACGATAACGTTTATTGAACAACACAAAGCTATCTTTGCCGAAGCACTAAGAAATCCGGAAGAAAAGAAAGCTGTTGAAAAAGAAGAAATTCAACTCAGTTGGAAACGTATAGAAGCCAGATTAGACCAAATCGAAGTTCAGGAAAGAAAAGAAAAACAGACCAAATTTCACAGACTGATCGTCAAAGTATCGGCTGTTGCGGCTTGTTTCGTTGTTGGTATTTCTACATTACTCACATATTCGATTTATTCAAAGCCGAAAATTGCCCTAACTCCTTCCGTCAGGATTGAACTGGTATCCGACAATGGCAACATCCTAATTCCCCCCGACCGGCAAATAGTCTCCTGCGATGAATTAAAGACGCTTATTATCAATGGCAAATATCATTTAGTGATGAATATTAATACGATTCTTGCTGTTGAGTCATTGAGAGAAAATAGCAATACCGGTTGTCTTGTTAAACTCCTTTCAGGCCGGATTTATACCCATGTTGAGCATGAAGATAATCCTTTCATTGTTGATACCGTTCATGGCAAAGCTGTAGTTACAGGGACTACTTTCGATGTAAAGGTAACAGATAACAGCACAACATTGGTAGTTACCGAAGGAACAGTTCAATTTGAGTCTGAAAAGGGCGTTGTAAAAGTATCAGCAGGTCAAACATCCCGGATAGCAGGTCAGTCGGCCCCATCAATTCCTATATCATGCAATACAGAAGAACTGACAGCATGGGCGACAGGTTATAAGGCCAAACATACATTAACTCAGGCTGAATCAAATAATTACCCTGGGGAGTTTACATTACCCCTTAGGAAAGAACCTATCATCCTTGAAGAAATTGACTATACCACTTGGATCGAGCAGAAACGCGGCTGGTTTAAACAGAATTTCCCGTGGATATTCCAGCTTAAAGATGCATTAGACAAAGAAGGTATAAAAGTTGATTATCAAACGCTTTTGATCGAGACCGGCGATGTCTGGCAGTTTGTATATTTAGACGTATCACCTGCAAAATTTTCTCTTATCGATGTAAATTCTTTAATCAACACAGCTTCCGATTATGGTTTTGGTGAACAAGATCTTTTTGAAGCTATACCATCAGCCAAAAGTGCCAAAGGTGATATGAATGTCAAGTCCGGATTATTCGGATTAGATGCACTTTCGAAATGGATAACTTGTTTTGAGGACGTCCAAAAGTCGTCTGAGGAATTGGATTGGGATACGTTGCTCTATTCACTTCATGCCAGTACGTATTTAATCAACACCAAAACACTGGCGTGGTTAAGCATAAGAAACAAAACATCCACATATGAGCCAAGGGATTGTAGAGCATTGTTACTTTTGCTTCAGCAAGAGGTTCAAGCGGCATATAACTGCGTGGAAACACTTAAGTTGGCAGCAACCTCTCAATATAGAAGTTGTTCGCCGCAATATTGTGAAGCACTCGAACACATCCTCAAAAATACAAAGGTTATATTTGGATCGGAAAAGGCAATTCATGAGTTACGTTTGAACAGGTTTGAGTAAGCTGATAAGCAATTTATTAGTTACATAAAAATTAACTAATCGGAAAGGAGAACTATTATGCAAAAACTTGAGAGAGAATAAATTAATTTGTGAAAGGAGATTTCAGAAAAAATACGAAAGGAGAATCATCATGCAAGCAAGAGACAGAAAAATTTGGAGTATTTTAACTAAAACTCTGGTTTTACTTGCCATTTTACTGTGTATAGGCAAGTTTACCAAGGCCGGTACAATAGAAATTAGTGCCGGGGCAACCGTGAGCAATATGCTCGGGCGCGAAGCAGCCTTAGCTAAAATGGCTGTACTTCCTGCGTCATTCATATCCAACCATGGACAGGTATCCAACGAAGGCGTTCGGTATTTGCTTCAGGGTAAAAACAGCACTATATATCTGACGGATGATGCCTTAGTCTTCCGCATGTCATCAGTCAAAGATGCCACGAAAAAAATATCGATATTTAAAATGACTTATGCCGGTGCGGAGAAGACAACTGCACAGGGCGCAGCGGAACTACCCGGTGTTGCAAATTACTTAATTGGACCTGACAAGAATAAGTGGTATACTTCCATTCCCACCTGCGCTCAAGTCAGATACAAAGGCATTTACCGTGGCATAGATATGGTGGTTTGGGGTTCTCGCAACAGACTCAAATACGAGTTTCAACTGGCTCCGGGCACAAATGCCAATACAATCCAAATCGACTATTCCGGTATCGAAGGGCTCGGCCTGGACGACAAGGGCAATCTGCATATCTCAACAGCAGCAGGTGAAGTAATTGATTACGCACCTTTTGCTTATCAGCAGATTAATGGGCAGCGTGTGAAAGTCCAGGTTGTATACAGGCTGATTGACAAAGATTCATATGGCTTTTCGATCACAGGTGATTACGATGAATCGTTGCCGTTAATAATAGACCCTGATCTTACCTGGAGTACCTTCTTAGGGGGCAACGAGGAAGACTCCGGCGAGGGCATCGTCAAAGACTCCTCAGGCAATGTCTATGTAACCGGAAAAACAAATGATGGAACAACTGATTTTCCCACGACATCCGGTGCCTATGATGAGAGTCATAATGGTACTTATGATGTTTTTGTAAGCAAACTGAACAGCACCGGCAGCAGCCTGACCTATTCCACCTTTATTGGCGGCAGCGGTACAGATGTTGGCTACGCAATTGCTGTGGACGGTTCCGGCAATGCATACATCACCGGCGAATGTGACAGTGGTTTTCCAACTACAAACAACGCTTATGATGAAAGCCATAATGGCGGATTGGCCGATGTATTTATCGCCAAACTCAACAGCACAGGCAGTACCCTTAGCTACTCCACCTTTATTGGTGGAGCCGATGATGATCGTGGATACGGAATTGAAGTAGATGGTTCCGGTGATATCTACGTTACAGGAAAAACAGACGACGATGAAACCACAGATTTTCCAACTACCAGCGGAGCTTACGACACGACTCATAACGGTGACGCAGATGTTTTTGTAGTCAAATTAAGCCCTGACGGAAGTGGGAGCAGTGATCTGCTCTATTCGACATTTATAGGCGGTAGTGGAGGTGATTACGGCCGAGCTATTGATGTATATAATGGTGATGCCTATGTCACAGGCAATACGTATGACGCCGCCACAGATCTCCCGACGACCAGCGGAGCCTATGACACTTCTAACAATGGTGATTACGACGCATTTCTTGTTCAGATTAGTCCTGATGGCAGCGGCTCAAGCGATTTAGAATACTCAACGTTTCTGGGTGGGAATGAAACAGATCGCGGATATGGCATTGCTTTGGACAGTTCAGGTGATGCGTATGTAACGGGTCAAACTGAGGATGGAACAACAGATTTTCCAACAACCTCCGGAGCGTATGATCAGACCCATAATGGCAGCGACGATGTTTTCGCAGCTAAAGTCAGTCCGGACGGCAGCGGAAGCAGCGATCTTGTTTATTCGACATTTATCGGCGGAAGTGGCTCTGACATCGGTTACGCCGTAGCTTTAAATGGCACTAATGCCTTTGTGACCGGTAAGACATATGATGATACAACAGATTTTCCAACGACCAGTGGTTCATACGATGAGACTCACAATGGAGGTAATGATACTTTCGCTTGTGCGCTTACAAGCAGCGGTGATAACCTGTATTATTCCACGTTTTTAGGTGGTAGCAGCCATGATTACGGGTATGGAGTGGCGGTTGATTCAAGCGGGAATGCATATCTTACCGGAAAGACTTTCGACACTACCACGGATTTCCCGACCACATCAGGTGCATACGATGAGAGCCACAATGGCGGTTATGATGTTTTTGTCTGTAAGTTGGCTATGGGACTCGAGCCCTGTGAGCCCGACCTGACAGTAACCGCAGTCCGGGTTTTCACAGATAGCAGCTTCTCTCAACCCGACAGCGACGGAATATCGGATTGCCAAGTACATTTCGGTCAAAAAGACGGAACGGGAAGCTATGCCTATCCCAATCTTTACATTGAAATTGATGCATCCGGTGGTAACAGTGGAGTAATAGATACTGCTACCCTGGATGTTACAAGTGAATCTGATACTACAGGCATAGAGGTCTCTTTTACAGAAACCGGGGTAAATACGAACAAATATCAAGCTGATGATCCCATTCATTTGGCGACATCAAGCAACCAGACCAACCTTGAACTTAAAGTACTTGACGAAGAAACGCTTTCTGTAGATGGAATAGACGGACCAGAAGTTGATAGAGGTGAGGTAGCAACAATTACAGGCGACGTCGGGGGACCTTGGATTCAATCTCAGGCTGATGGTGGTGCCGACGCAGTTGATGAGTTTTTTGATAAAGACGAAGGTGCTGACCCGTACTTCTGGTGGGATGGCGGAGATCAAAGAAGTGAAAACGCAACTTTTGATACTTTCATTAAAAATGTCGGGGATTCAGGTCTTTCATTTCCTGCCGATTTCTTATTCGAGTGTTCCCATGGCGACGGTGGCGGCATTGGTTATGGAATTTCAGATCCTAACTTATCTTTTGATCCCAACGAATGCGGTACGTGGGAAGGAGGCGATTTTGGTATTATTCACAAACCAGGTGGTGGTGAAACGCCTACTGTTGAATCCACCGACTGGGAAAAAGATATCGAATGGGCGATTTTCTACTCATGTAACGTATTAGGTCAGGAAGACTGGAGGGGCTGGGACCACGATGCGTGGACAAGATACTGGGACGATGCATTACTGAGAAATGCAAATGAAAATAACGCTCATGGTATACTTTCTTCCTCCAGGCTGCTGTGGGTAGCTCCAACAATCGAACATATGCAGGATTTTTGCCAGGAAATTAAAGGTAATGGCGCAAAGATAATAGATGCATACATGGACACAGCTGCACTAACAAGCCCTGTCGTCCAGTGGCCCGCGGCAGCTCTGTTTCACCAGGACAACCTTAATGACTACCTTAATAACGTGACACAGGACACTGATGATGCGAGTATGTATTATACATGGTTTGATATCACTACCCATGTCCAGGGAAGTGATACATGGAGTTCCTCAAACAATGATGAGCCTCAAGTTACAGGTCCGGATTCAGATTTTATTGGCCTCGTAAAGACAGCTAATAAATCTCTTGAATCCCTTAATATCTCCTCGAAACCAGGTTCAATTTCTGATTTAGCGGATGAGCGATTCAATATCATATGCAAGATTCCAACCAAGAGGCCGAACCTTTCCGAGTTAGAAGTATATAAAGAATCCCATCACGGAAAACCGCTTGATCACAAAAACTTCGACAAGGTTCAATTTGATAACAAAGGACGCATCAAATTCACAAAGAAGTTAAAAGAACGGGGTGTATTAGGTCTAAGTGAGGAAGAGGCACAGGCTGAGACTGTCAATTTTATTGAGCAACGAGGCGGAGGTATGCCAAAGGACGCAAAGCTAAGAAATGTGATAAGCCAAAAGGTGGCCGTCTTCGATTTGAAGAATCCTTCCGAATCCGGGGATGAGTATACAAGAAGAATCTTCTTTGAATACACCCATAGCTACAAAGGAATTGAAATCGTAGGAGGCGCTCGCGGTGACTGCATCTTAGTGGGAGTAGAAGATGATCAGGTTGCCAGGTTTGACCGTCACTGGCGAAACGTGATCGGAGAAGTTGGCACTCCTCGACAAGTTATACCTGCAAGAGAAGCGCTTGCCGTGGCACTTAAAAATATACACAGAGTCATTATGACGCCAACAGCTTCCCGGTATAAAATTCCCATCACTAAAATGAATCTTTTTTACTACGGTTTACCTTCCGAAGAAGACGAGCAAAACCTAATACCAGCATGGGGTATCAGGGTCGAAAAAAATAAGTGGGTTTATGTAAACGCGTTTACCGGTGAATTTTTGATATAGTCGAAAGGGGGTACAATAATGTAAAAATTTGATTTTGTTTTAGAAGGTTTTGAACAATGAAGTAAGTACAAAAATAAATAAGGGACACTACAAAAGGAGAACAAAAATGAATGTTATTAAAAAAACAAAGTTCACACCAATGAGCCTGATGATACTGTGCTGGGGCCTGGTATTAATCTTGACCGCCGCGGCGTCGGCTGATGCCCCTAAACTTGCAGCGATTGCCTCTGCCGCAGAGAGTTCTGAGAGTGCCATACAGGATTTGAAGATTGAATATACCTGCCTTCGAATACCGTACGGCTCAAAAGGCAGGAATTTGACACGTGCTGAAAAGGCCAAAATGGATAAGTACCCCGGCTGGTATAAAGAGGAAGCCGGTGTATGGATACAGAAAGGGGATAAGATAAAACTGGAACGTAATTACTATTTCAGCACTTCTGCAACCGACGAGATTACGCAAACTATGTGTTACGATGGTTCGGTAACGAAAGTCAGAGAGCATTCTGAAACCCGGCCTGACCTTGGACTTGTTTCCAAAGGACGCTCACATTTATTTCGCAGATGGTTTAATCCCTTGCTGACATTTTCAGCAACCGGAGACAAAAAGCTCAGCGTAGAGCTTGGTGATATTGATACGGAATTGGTATCAGGTTCGCATGAGGTAAAAGGTAAATCATGTCAGCTCATAAAAGTCTACAAAAACAAGACACCGACTTCCAGCCTGCGAAGCTACAAGGTTTATCTTGACCCCAAAAGCAATTACGCACCGGTAAAGATTGAGAAATACTGGAACAACTTCAGGTGTCTGGAACAAACCGTCGAAGTTACGGAGTTAATAAAAGTCGGGGATATCTACCTGGCCACCAAAGCCCTATATGTAAATTACAACAAGCCATCCCGTAGCGATAAGAGTTATCCGGTGAGTGAGCAGGAATTGACCGTAACCAATGTAGAACTCAACGAAGGTGTGGCCGATTCAGAATTTGAACTTACATTCTCTCCCGGAACCAGGGTCTGGAACAGCATCCTGGCAGTGGGCTATAAGATACCGGAGGAAATCCCAAAGCCGTAGATGCCTTTGTGTGAAAAAATGTAAAGAATCAAGGTAATAAAAAAATACAGGAGAATTAACCATGAAGACTAAAAAAGGAAAAATTGCTCTAAGAGCATTAATTGCATCACTGGCAATTGCGGTTCTGGTTGTGATTGTCTGGGCGGCCGTTCCGGATTACCCAACCGTAGACGGTATGTTAGAATCTGAGGAAGAATATGACTATCCCGGTGGCGACGGCCTGAGACAGATGGGAGATTATAGCTACTGCTATGGCCGATATATTAGTGACCAGGGTTCCGAGAACAACGGATTCTATATCTGCAACGACTGGTATGCACCTGAAGAAAATTACGATCCGGATGAAGACTGTAACGCGGTCAACATGTTTTGGTGGACTGAATTAGAGTCGCCCTATAACCAATATTGGCGTGTCGTACTTCACCCTGATGAAACATGTACGTTATGGGAAAAATATAATGATGGTCAGGATAACTGGGAAATAGTAGATACGAACGGCTGGGATGTTTACACCGGATACAACGAATCCTGTAATTCTCAAGTGGCACATCCCATCTGGGAATTAAGAATCCCTCCGGAACATTGTACAGCAGATGTTGTAGTAGGTGCCATAGACCCGAAAGCAGCCGATAACTCAGATTGCCCGCCGTCTGACCCTAATACAGTTTTAGGGCAGAATAACGGTGATCCCATAAACAACAAGTATGGACGACCACCGGATTGGGACAGCGCAGACTTCCCCAATTGGGGGGAAAATTGTGAGTAACTGCTGCTTGCTATAAACAACAATTGGAAATGCGCGATGAATCATATTCTGCAGGGAACAGCCTAAAAAGCTGTTCCCTGCGGTTTTTTTTACTGTTACCCTACGATAAAAACCATAAGGAACAAGTAACTGCAATTATACCAATCCACAAACCGGGGTATTTCCCTGTCTGACGTCAGCAACAATGGCACAGGTTATGCGTTTCTACTTAGTCGTAATATGCGAATCTGACCTGAGAATCACGAAACCATCAATTAACAAAAACGCGAATCGTTTGACAGATATTGCACCTGGCCTGAAGATAAAGGCTAAGAATCCCCCAACGTTGGTACGATTGGCAATCCGGGCAGTCAATTAACAATGTCAAAGAGAATGAGCAATAATCTATCAGGCTTGACGATAGCGGATTTCTGCGCTATAATTGCTACGAAGCATAGAATGGCTCAATAGTTATAGTTTCATGGTAGTTGAAGAGTAACGGGGTACACAGATACGGCTGTTCGAAAATCATCAACCTGCCCTGAGTGTTGCAAATCAACGAATTG
>JABAHS010031454.1_pt1 | contig 14478 bp, 22 predicted proteins | sample 7062111 | NCBI WGS metagenome assembly JABAHS01 (sample SAMN14534600, study PRJNA622989) | marine sediment metagenome | biome: marine biome [ENVO:00000428]; feature: marine pelagic biome [ENVO:01000023]; material: deep marine sediment [ENVO:00002113]; isolation source: pool of 4 deep marine... | reverse complement strand
CCAACAAGCCAGAGCAAACTGACGAGCTGCAGCAATTCTATAATAAAATAAACAATTCCACTATAGTGTTCACGAACCAGCCGAAACCAAGAGGCACTGGAGACGCAGTTCGCAGAGTAAAAAACTTCACTGGTAAAGATTCCTTTCTGCTCCACATGGGAGACGACTTAATCCTGTCTAAAGACGAAAACAGCCACCTGAAAAGACTGATACAAGTTTTTAAGGAACGAAACGCAGATGCAGCCTTCCTCGCCGCAAGGGTGAAAGACCCAACCATATACGGAGTCATAGCGAGCAAACAAGTATCAGAAGGACTGCATGAAGTGAAAACAATCGTCTATCAGCCCAAGATTCCGCCCTCAAACATATCCGACGTCACAGCTTACCTGCTTAAGCCTAATATTTACTCTGAAATCGAGAAAGTAAAACCACTTAAGAAGAGCCGCGAAGTGTCACTGATTCCTGCTATACAATCTTTAATAGATAGAGGAGGAAAAGTCTACGCTGTGGAACTGCATAGAGGAGAGAAGAGAATAGACATAGGCAACACGGATATGTACTGGAAAGCGCTAAAAACTTCGCATGAATTTTATGTTGGGCAATGAGGAAATGAAAACGAAGGTGATGCAATATCGTTAATTGCTGCATGGTAATTGTGGGCACTAGACCAGAAATCGTCAAAATGGCTCCCATAATAAGAGCTTTAGAAGAAGACTCTACACCCTACACCTTTGTTCATTGTGGACAACATTACGATTATGAGATGTCTCAGCAATTCATCGAACAACTGGAGTTGCCAGAGCCAGAATACGGTTTTAAAGTTAAAGCTTACTCACCTGGCTTACAGACAGGAAGAATTTTAACGCTTGTTGAAAAAGTCATCAAAAAGGCTAAGCCGAAAATAGTGCTAGTGGAAGGAGACACTAATGGAGTTTTAGCCTCCGCCCTTGCAGCCGTAAAACTTAACGTTCCCGTTGGTCATGTAGAAGCTGGACTGCGAAGTTTTGATTTGCGCATGCCAGAGGAACATAACCGACGCTTAGTGGATCACATTTCCACCTACATGTTTGCTCCCACAGAAAATGCTCGAAAAAACTTGGAGAGAGAAAGCGTTTGGGGCAAAATCTACGTGACTGGAAACACGGTTATCGACGCTGTTATACAGCATCTTCCTATGGCAGAGAGAAAATCCAACATACTAGAGAAGATAAAATTCGAAAAGTTTGCGCTTGTAACCGCTCACCGAGCTGAAAATGTGGATGACCCTGCTGTGCTCCAGAATTTTGTTGAAACCTTCACGGAAGCGCCTATACCCATCGTATATCCCATTCATCCAAGAACTCGGAAGCGACTGCGCCAACAGAGAATGTGGAAAAAGTTTTCCTCCTCTGAAAACGTGCAACTTTTCCCACCCCTAGGCTACTTCGACTTCATGGTGCTCATGAAAAACTGCGAGATACTGATAACTGATTCTGGAGGAATACAGGAAGAGGCAACAGCTCCTCCAATAAGAAAACCTGTGTTGGTGATTCGACTTTCCACTGAGAGGCCTGAAGCGGTTGAAGCAGGTTTTGCGAAAGTGGTTGGTGTGGAGAAGGAAAAGCTTTTGGTAGCTATGGAATATATCTTGCATGAGAAAAAGGAGCTTCCAAAAGTTTCACCATACGGAGACGGCGCAGCCGCAAAAAAGATAGTTAAAATCTTGGAACAAAATATTCGTTAAAAGACAACGCAGATTTTTTTGTTCACAACGTAAACAACGTAACGGCAAGATATTTTTTAAGATAAAAAAGCATATAAGTTCCCATACTTCAGTTGATTTGCAAGTTGGTGAATTCACATGCCGAAATGGGGATATTCCATGCTTGACCTAGACCCTGAAAGAACAGCAAAAGCCAGCGGACGCGAACTCAGAGTATCCCCTAAAACAACTAGAGAAGTGTGCAACACTATAAATGGGATGAAACTGGACCAAGCCAAACACTTTCTCAACCAAGTTATCCTAAAAAAGAAACCAGTTCCCTTCCGCCACCACAAGAAAAAGGCAGGCCACAGACATGGATTACAGAAAGCCTACGCAGGCAAATATCCAGTCAAAGCCGCTCAGAAAGTGCTAGAAGTATTAGAGAGCGCAGAAGCAAACGCTGAATATAAAGGCTTTGACATAGAAAGACTTAAAATCACTCATGCATCCGCGTATCCCGGCATGAAAATTAAAAGATATATTCAACGAGCTTTCGGCCGCTCCTCACCTCGCTTTGAAACAACGTGCCACATAGAACTAGTTTTGGAACAGATGGAGGAAACTTAGTGTCCGTAGTTAAACATTTCATAGAAGAATCAGTGAAAAAGGCTGAAATCGATGAATTTTTGCGGAACGAATTTGAAAGAGCTGGTTATGGCGGGGTGGATATCACTAAAACCCCGCTTGGCACTCACATAGTCATATATGTTATGCGTCCGGGGATAGTAATTGGACGAGGCGGAGAAACTATAAAGCGCCTTGCAGAAGTCCTGGAAGAAAAGTTCCAGTTACCCAGCCCACAAATTTCTGTGGCTGAAATGGAAATTCCAGAACTCAACGCAAATGTTATAGCGGCACGCGTAGCCTCAGCCTTAAAACGAGGCGTTCATTATCGAAGAGCTGGTTTTTGGGCGTTAAACCGAATCATGGAAGCTGGAGCACTAGGCGCTGAGATTATCATCAGTGGAAAACTGAGATCAGATCGGGCTCGATACGAAAAGTTTCGTGCGGGCTATCTACCTAAAAGCGGTGAACCAGTGACAAAATACATGAGAAAAGCGGAGATGCATGTCCAGCTGAAACCCGGCATCTCTGGAGTAAAAGTGCGAATAATGCCTCCAGACGCAAAGTTTCCTGATCAAGTGCAGATACTTGAAGTTCCAGAAGAAGCACCCGAAGATGCAGAGACAGCGAAGGTTGAAGAAGCTGTTGAGACGGTGACTGCAGAAACTACAGTAACTACTGAAACTGAAGTCGTAGAGGTTAAGGAGCCTGAGCAAACCAAAGAGGTCAAAGAGACAAAAGAGGCTAAAGAGACTAAAAAGGCAAAAAAGACGAAAGGAAAGAAAAAGGTCAAAGCGACGAAAAAAACCAAAAAAACAGGAGAAACCAAAGAAGCTAAAAAAACGAAAAAGACTAAAAAGCCCAAAAAGACGAAAAAACCAAAAAAAACCAAAAAACCCAAAAAAACTGCAGAGGCCAAGGAATAACATGCCAATCATTAGACTAAAAGATATTCGAGAAATGTCTTCTGAAGACCGCGAAAAACGAGTCATGGAACTACGAACCGAGCTTCTACGGCTGAAAACAATGGTCAAAGCTGGTGGAGCTATAGATAATCCAGCTCGAGTTCGAGAACTCCGCAAGGCAATTGCCCGCATTCTAACCGTAGAAAATGAAGAAAGTCGAGCAGGAGAGGAGGAAAAGTGAAAATCACGCCAGCCATCCTTCAGCATGAGTTAATTGGACTCAATGCCAAGGTTGTTAGAAGTTCTAACTCTCACTACGTGGGTATTAAGGGTAACGTGGTCAACGAAACTCACAACACCCTCGTGATAACACATAAAAACAAGAATAAGACCGTTGTGAAAGACACAGCTATTTTTCATTTCACCCTATCTGATGGAACAGTTGTGGAGATCAACGGAAAAGCCCTTGTGGGACGACCTGAAGACAGAATCAAAAAGCGACTTAGGAGACGATGGTGAATGAGCGGGCTTTCCTTGAAAAAACCAAAAAAAACCTGCGATGACCCGAACTGTCCATTTCATGGAACACTATCCATCAGAGGACGTGTGTTAGAAGGAACAATTATCAGCTCTAAGATGGAAAAAACCGCTGTTGTACGACGTGACTATCTACATTATATACCAAAGTTCAAGCGGTACGAAAGGAGACGCGGTCACATAGCTGCTCATAACCCACCATGCATAAACGCCAAAGAAGGCGACTGGGTGAAAATAGCGGAATGTCGCCCCGTGAGCAAAACAGTCTCTTTCACAATAGTGGAAAAACAGGAGGAAAAACGAAGTGGCAGCAAGAGCTAAGACCCGTGCCCTAGTCACCAAGGGAATGATCGGACAGAAGCATAAGACTTCAAGAGGCTTGCCTGTTGGTTCTATCGTCAAATGCACCGACAACACTGGGGCCAGAGCATTAAGAATTATTCAAGTACTTGGATACAAAGGACGATTAAGACGTGTTCCCTCAGCGACCGTTGGAGAAATGATTATTGTTTCGGTGAGGAAAGGAACACCTGACATGAGAAAAAAAATTTTTCAAGCAGTTGTGGTTCGGCAGAGAAAGCCCTATCGACGTGCCGATGGAACATGGATTCAATTTGAAGACAACGCAGCTGTCATAATGACTCCTGAAGGCGAAATGCGCGGTTCAGAAGCTCGAGGACCAGTAGCAAAGGAAGCTGCTGAACGATGGCCTAGGATAGCGAGCGCTGCAAGCATCATTGTATAGGAGGAAGAAACAGTGAAAAATATCCAGCCAAGAAAGCAACGGAAAAAAATGTATCAAGCTCCACAACATAACAGATACAGACGATTTTCAACGCCGCTTTCGTCCGCTTTAAAGTTATCACATAACACCAACTCGGTTCCTGTGAGAACTGGTGATACGGTTCGGGTTATGAGAGGAGATTATAAGGGATTTGAGGGAAAAGTCAATAGGGTTGACCGAAGCAAGTACAGAATCTTTGTTGAAGGAGTAAGTATGGAGAAAGTTGATGGAAGCACCGTGCTTATTCCAATTCACCCATCTAAAGTTACTATTACTCAACTCAACCTTGATGACAAACGGCGCAAGGAAATATTAAAGCGAAAGGGCAGCGTAAGCGAAAAAGCTGAACTAACTAAAGAAAAGCCCATAGAAGAAGCAGAACCTCCTAAAAAAAAACAGAAAAGAAAAAAGAAGACACGTAAAACAACCACCGCGAAACCAGGAGGAGAATAAATTTGGGGAAAAAAGGCGGAAAAAAACACTTAAAGCGAAAACCAGCACCAAAATTTTGGCCCATACATCGAAAAGAATTCGTTTGGACTGTTAAACCCAAGCCGGGATCTCACTCCACATCCAACTGTTTACCACTCGCACTTATCATCCGCGAGATACTTGGCCTCGCAAAGACACTGAAGGAAGCTAAGACAATAATTTCTCAAGGAAAGATAATTGTGAATGGAAAAGTTCAGCGGAATGAACGATTTTCAACAGGCTTGATGGATGTTATCTCTATACCAGAAGTGAAGGGGACTTATCGAATTCTNNAAACTCTGTCGAATTGAAAACAAAACAATCGTTAACGGAGGACACGTTCAACTTAACCTTCATGATGGAAGAAACATACTGATTCAGGTGAAGGACCCTAAAAAACCTGAAGAAGATGTTTATCGTACAATGGACACTCTGAAGATAAGTGTTCCTGACCAAGAAGTTGTTGGACACATGAAGTTGGTTGAAGGCGCTCCAGCGATAATTGTTGGAGGTAAAAACATAGGTAGACAGGGTAAAATCGTTGATATTGAAGAAAGAATGAGTCAAAAACGTAGAAAACTACTCGTTACCACAGAGGATGTTAAAGGAAAACGTTTTCAAACGACCCTTGATTTTGTCTTCGTCACCGGCGACGCTGAATCTTCAATATCTTTGCCGGAGGTCTCATGATTTGTCTGATGAAGAAATACGTAAAAGATGGCAAAAAAATTTCATGCTTAAACCTAGAATTGAAAAGGTAACAGTTAACATGTCTGTGGGAAAGTCTGGAGAGCCTCTTGAAAGGGCGGCAAAGGTTCTTGAACAACTGACGCAACATAAACCTTGTAAGCGAAAAGCCAAAAAAACTATACGGGATTTTGGCATCAGAAAAGGGGAGCCCATCGCTTGTCTCGTAACTCTTCGAGGGGAAAAAGCTAAAGTTTTTCTCAGTAAGGCCTTACAAGCCATTGACAACAAACTTTCCAGAAAACATTTTGATAATCAAGGCAACTTCTCTTTTGGAATTGAAGAACACATAGAAATACCCGGCACCAAATATGTGCCAGAGCTTGGTATATACGGCATGGATATTTCAGTTACCTTTGGCAGACCGGGATACTGCGTTAAACGGCGGCGTCACGCTAGATCAAACATTGGTTCAAATCATTTATTAACCCCTGAAGAGACAACGTTGTTCATTAAAGATGAGTTTGAAGTTGAAATCCCTGTAGAAGGCGAGTTGCATGGTTAAACAGAAACCTAGAAAAAAACGAAAGTATGGTAAGGGCAGTCGACCATGCAGACGATGTGGGTCTTACGGGTCGAACATTCGAAGATATAAGCTAAATCTGTGTCGTCAATGCTTCAGGGAACTCGCCAAAAACCTGGGCTTTAGAAAATATCAGTAAGGAGGTTTGAAGAGTGACCATGATGGACACGGTTGCAAACGGGTTGACCAGTATAATGAACAATGAAATGCGAAACAAGCAAGAATGTGTAATCAGCCCAGCCTCCAAGCTTTTAGGACGAGTTTTAAGAGTAATGCAACTGAGCGGTTACATCGGCGAGTTTGAATTCATTGATGACGGTCGCTCCGGAAAGTTCAAAGTGCAGCTTCTGGGGCGGATAAATAAATGCGGCGCCATAAAACCTCGCTTTTCAGTTGGCACCGCTCAATTTGAGACATGGGAGAAACGTTTCCTTCCCTCCAGAGATATCGGTGTCCTCGTGGTTTCCACCTCACAAGGAGTGGTATCTCACAAGAAAGCTAAAAAGAAAAAAATTGGCGGACGACTATTAGCTTTCATCTATTAGAAAGGAGACTGGTTAAAGATGCGTGCTTTGGAAACTGTGAAATCAATCGAAATTCCAGAGGGCGTAGAGGTTAAGGTAGATGGAAGAGTAGTAACGGTTACAGGGGAAAAAGGAACGTTGACACGAGATTTTTCTCATACTCCTGTGTCCATTGTACTGGAAGAAGCTGTAGTTAAGGTTGGTGTGAAATGGCCTCGCAAAAGAGAAAACTCTTTCGTAGGAACAATTTCTTCCCACATTCAAAACATGATTACAGGGGTAACGAAAGGCTTTACCTACAAACTGAAAATCGTGTTTTCTCACTTCCCAATATCCGTTAAGGTTGATGGAAAAAAAGTAGTGATGGAAAACTTTACCGGAGAACGAAGTCCACGCATGGCCAAAATAATGGGTGAAACTAAGGTGACGGTAAAGAGTGAAGACGTAATTGTGCAAGGACTCAACATTGAACATGTCAGTCAGACCGCAGCTAACATCCAACGCGCAACAAAAATCAAAGTTAAAGACCCAAGAGTTTTTCTCGACGGCGTTTATGTTTACGAGCGGCATGAGGGAATGGAAGAGTGAAAAAAGAAGAGGAAACGGGAACATCTGCTAGAAAACAGGCTGTAGCAGTACGAAAGCGCATCAAGAGCAAGAAGCCTGATTTCAAGCGACATGAAAGTTGGCGGTATAAACGGGTGGATAAGAGCTGGCGAAAACCCCGTGGATTAGACAACAAGATGCGTAAAGAAGTGAAGGGTTGGCCACGTTCTGTGAAGGTTGGTTATCGCGGTCCAAAGAAACTGAGAGGATTTCATCCCTCGGGATACGTGGAAGTTCTGATTCGAACGGTTGATGATGTTAATGGAGTTGACCCCGAAACGCAAGCTATCAGAATTGCTCACACGGTTGGAGCGAAGAAAAGAGTTGAAATTTATGGCAGAGCCACTGAAAGGGGAATTCATGTTCTCAATCCGAAACAAATGAGAAAGGAGCTTGCAGTTGAGAGGGAAGAGATGGAAGAGAAAGAAGAAACTGAATCTGCTGAAAGAGGCGAAGAAGAAAGTTGAGTCTCAGAAGTCAACGCCGCTTAGCCGCAGAGCTTTTAAAAATTGGTGAGGGGCGAGTTTGGATTGACCCCGAACGTATGGTTGACGTTGAAGTAGCAATCACCAGAGAGGAGATTCGAAAACTAATCCACGAAGGCATCATTAAAAGCCTACCTTCGAAAGGAGTTAGTCGCGCCCGTGCACGTGTTTTGCAGGAAAGGAAAAGGAAAGGGTTAGGCAGGGGACCTGGAGGAAAGAGTGGTACTGCTAAAGCGAGAATTTCTAAAAAGCATGCGTGGATGAAAAAGATTCGACCGTTAAGGAAGAAACTGCGCGAATTGAAAACGAATCGGGTGATTACAGTAAGTGTTTATCGTAAGCTCTATAACATGGCGGGCAGTGGGGCATTCGAGTCGATAGCTGATTTGGAGCGTTACATTAAGACTCACGGCTTAGGGAGAAAAAGATAAGTCATCTTTCCAGAAAAAATTAGCCTGGGTAATTATCAAATTAGTTTAGTTAGTTAAAGCCAAGCCATGCAGTTGTGAAGCTAAGAACCTTTATAAGCACGACTGTATCCAGACAATGAAAAAGGAATAAAAGACAACGAGACTAATGGTTCATGGAGAAAACAGCAATGGCGACAGGTCCTAGATACCGCGTTCCCTTCCGTAGACGTAAGGAAGGAAAAACCAACTACCGCTTAAGAAGAGCTTTGGTTTTATCTAAACAACCTCGATTAGCAGTTAGAGGCACCTTAAACCACATGAACGCCCAAATCATTAAAGCCAAAGTAACCGGAGACGAAATTATTGTTTCCGCCCATTCTCGCGAATTAACGAAAACATACGCTTGGCAAGGAAGCTGCGGAAACATTTCAGCTGCCTATCTAACAGGACTTTTGTGCGGTTATAGAGCAGTTGCCCATGGAGTGAAAAAAGCTGTTTTGGACATAGGCTTGCAGTCCCCTTCTAGAGGTGCACGAGTTTTTGCTGCGTTAAAAGGCGTTCTCGACGCGGGTGTTACAGTTCCACACGGAGAAAATGTGTTGCCGGATGAAAAAAGAATTCATGGACAACATATTGTGGATTACGCAAACCATTTATCATCAAATCCCGAAGAGTATCAAAAACGGTTTTCTAAATACTTATCTAGGGGTTTACAGCCCGAAAAGTTTTCTGACCACTTTTCATTAATAAGAGAGAAAATTGTTTCTTCTTTTAAGGAGGAAAAATCATGAAATCCGCCGACGAAAGGTTACAAGAATGGAAGCCTCGCACGAGATTAGGAAAACTGATCCTTGAAGGACGCGTCTCCTCCATTGAAGAAGTGTTTACGGAAGGACTAAAGATACGCGAACCCGAAATAGTTGATGTTCTTCTTCCAGACCTTCAAGAAGAAGTTCTCAACATAAATTTAGTGCAAAAACAGACAGATGCAGGTGAAAAATCTCGATTTAAATCCATCGTGGCTGTTGGAAACCGCGACGGATATATAGGCTTAGGCTCAGGAAAGGCCAAACAAGTGCGAACTGCCATTGAAAAAGGCGCCATGGACGCACGTTTAAACATCACGCTTGTTCGTCGAGGCTGTGGAAGCTGGGAATGCACTTGCGGAAAACCACACTCCCTTCCATTTGCGGTTCAAGGCAGATGCGGTGGAGTAGAAATATCTCTCCTTCCAGGTCCCCGCGGCTTAGGCATCGTAGCAAGCGAAACCGCTAAGATAATTTTGGAACTTGCTGGTGTCAAAGATTGTTGGACTAGAAGTTATGGTTCCACCAGAACTGTTCCTTCCTTCGCTTACGCCGTCTTTGATGCCCTTCAAAAAACGTACCGACTCATCACGCCAGAAGAGTGGGTCAAATAGATGACGGAAAAACGAAAATGTTTAGCGGTTATCCGAGTTCGCGGCAGCAGCGGTGTTTTTCGGGATATTAAAGAAACCCTCAAAATGCTTCATTTAACCCGCAACTACCATGCAACTCTTATTGATGACCGTCCATCATATTTGGGCATGTTGCGTAAGGTGCAGAATCAAGTAACTTGGGGCGAAGTTTCCAAAGACAGTACAGTACAACTTTTGAGGGAAAGAGGCAAACTTGTTGGCAACAAGAAAATAACTGAAGAATACCTTAAAGAGATAGGTTACAAATCGTTAGACGACTTGGCTGGAGCCATACACAAAACAGAAGTCGAATTAACTCGGCTTCCCAACGTAAAACCGGTGTTTCGTCTTCACCCTCCGAAAAAAGGCTTCAAAGGGAAAGTGAAAAAAAGTTATGCTGCTGGCGGTGTCACTGGACATAGAGGAGAAGCCATTAACAACCTCATCAAACGAATGATCTAACGTAGAGAGATTGCTTAAGAAGCCATCACCACTTCATCCCAAATCCAATTGTATTGTTTTTTCCTTGTAGAATTCGCTGTCTGACATGAAATACTCAAGTAGACCTCTATGATTATTACTCGATTTTTTGCAAGGTCAATAACAGAGACGTTTTTAATAGGAATAGCTTAAAGCTCTATCTGCACTCGTCAAATTACTCGATTTTTATTGGTTCCCCTTCAGGCTTCTTTTTCTCCTTAGTTTTTGGCACAGTAACTTCCAAGACCCCGTTTTTGTACGTTGTCTTAGCTACTTTGGGGTTTATTGGCACTGGAGTTTCAACTTCTTTATGATATTTGCGTTCCGGCGTGTCAACTGAAATAGTCAGTGTGTTTTCTGTTCCGTGCAATTTAATGTCTTTCTTTTCAACTCCAGGCAATTCAGCTATGACCTTAACCTCTCCGTCAGTGCTCAGCACATCCACCAATGGTTCTCGTTCCTCTTTCACGTTAAGATAGGGTTTTGCAAGGCCGAAAGGTTCAGTTCTAAGCGAAGGTTTAACGTTACCAAATTCTCTAATCTTCGGTTTTCCATCTGGACCAACAGTCATAGAATAACCGTACACGAAAGGTCCCCACTCACGCGCAGTTGAGCCGTTAGGAAGTTTGCGTTCCCGCACCAAATCTTTAGGAATACGAGTGCTAAATTCTTTGAATTCTTTATCCATCATTTCCTCCATGTCCTTGATCATTTCATTGATGTCTCCGAAGAACCAGTCTCTGAAGAATGGTGAGCGTTTCATCCTTTTTCTGAACCATTCTGGGAAGTATTCCCAACTCATATTTTTCACCATCATTATGAAGTGAATTTTTTTATAAAAACTTTCTGTTAAACCGCAGAATTCCTTAACCAAACTTTCTCAGTTGACTAATTGTTCCTAAGAAAGTTCCGTCGAGAAGATACGTTTCTGCATTATCTATGTCAACGCTTCCAGAACGCAGAACTGGTCCAATGAACGCTCTAGATTTTGCGTTTTTCCCTCGTCTTCTTTCGTTGATTGGTCGGCCTCCAAGGAATTCATTGAAAGCGGGCATTATGAAAAGTTGTGAAACCTTTAGCTTCAAGTTGAACTGGTCGCGTAACAAAGTAGAAAGATTAGCGGTAACTTTGGCGCCTGAATGTTCAAGGACAGATTTCGCCAACCTTTCACCATCACATGTAGCTTTGATCCAAACCTGCCTTGTCATTCGAAAGCCCATGGGATCGCGGAAGGCAACCATAGGATGGATGTGACTTGAAATGAGATTGCGACATCCTAGAAGCTCTGACGCTGGCCATGCATGTCCATGGAAGAGTCCGAAATTTCCAAAAACAACACCTGTTGAAGGAAGAATTTTTACGGTTTCAGGTAGAAGAGGCTCAAGGGTTCCATCGTGGTTTCCCAGCACAACCTGAACGTCGGATACTTTTTTGTTTATGGTTTCGAAGAAATCGGGAATGTCACGCCACTCTTCCATTTCTACCTTTGCAATTGCATCTTTTACGTCGCCTAAGAAGAGTAAGCGCGTTGGCTTGCACTTCTTGATAAGTTGAAGAATTTTATCTAAAATTCTTGGGGTTTGAGATGGAATATGAACTCCTTTCTGGATTAGGAGCACCTCCCAACCTAGATGTAGGTCAGCGACTACTAAGACTCGTTCAGACTTCTTCTGCAGGAGCAGGGCTGGATACGGTTGAATAGGTTTTATCGGCAACAAACTACAAGAGCACTCCTAAACCATGAATATTAACGGTGTTTCCTCAGTTAGAAACCAGCGTGCTGGTGGTTCATAAAGTTGTTTTCTTTTTTAACGTTCATTTAAGTTAGCCTTAATGGTTTTGTGAAGTGGCATGTTTGCAGTTGCAATGAAGGATACTCGTTGAGCAGCGTCTAAGAGGGCATTAAGTTCTGTTCCTTCTGGCGTAACGATTATTCCTCCAGCCTCAAGCAGAATAAGATAGGCAGCGGCAATGTCAGTGACTCGCAGTTTGCCCCGCAAGTCAATGAAAGCATCGGTGGTGCCATCAGCCACGTAGCAGAGTTCAAGCGCATTGGCTCCAAGATGTCGAAGATGCCTTGATTTTTGAAGCACAGGCATTAAGCGTGTAGCAAGCTTCTCAAATCTTACCGTGTTGAAGTCTACGCCTACAACTGCTTTTTCCAATGAGGTTATGGTAGATGGCTTTATTTTCTTCTCGTTTCGAAAGGCACCTTGATGGCGTTTAGCCGTGTAAGTGAGGTTGTGGAATATGTCAGATACGAGTGCAGTTTCCACGTCGCGAAGATATGGGGTTTTTGATGTTGCTATAGAGGTGGCTATGAAAGGTAGACCGCGGAGAGCGTTGGTTGTTCCATCTATTGGGTCTGCTGTAACATAGAATTCGGAAGGTTTAGAGCCTATTTTTTTGGTTCCTGCTTCTTCACTGATGAGGGTGCATGGAACATTATAGTTCTGCAGGGTTTGGATTATAGCATTTTCAGCTGCCAAGTCAATTTTTTTAATTGTGTCGCCTCCTGCGCCTGTTCCGAATTCGATACTAGCTTCGGTTGACCCGATAAGAGGGAGGACTTGTTTCCTTATTTTTTGTGAACATGCTTTTAGGAGGGTGAGGTGGCTCATTTTGTGTCCTCTTTTTTTGATTTGAAGGTCTAATGGGCTGAAGATGTTGCTGTAGGGAGTTTTGAGGTTTCTTCGATTATAAACATTTTATATGTAATCATAAGTGTAGAAGGAAACTTAAGTAAGAGACGTTGTTAAAGTTTTTTTAGGTTGCGGGGGTACCCGAGCCAGGTTAAAGGGGCAGGGTTCAGGTCCCTGTAGCGTAGGCTTTCGTGGGTTCAAATCCCACCCCCCGCACCATATAATGGGAGTGATTACAACTTAGTTTTTCATTAGGCTTAAAGTTTATAATTGTTCTAGACCAGATTAACCCTATCCTATGGACAGGGGTTACACGATTGGAACAGTTTGAAATAAAGGAGATAAAGGCTAGGGAAATCCTTGACTGTAGAGGAGAACCAACGATCGAAGTTGACGTTTGGACGAGAGACGGAGTTCTGGGAAGAGCAGATGTCCCAAGTGGACGATCCACTGGGAAACATGAAGCTTTAGAACTCAAAGACAATGAAGACAGATATCGAGGGAAAGGAGTTCTTAAGGCAGTTAAAAACGTCAACAACATTATAGCTCCCGCATTAAAAGGAAAAGATGTAACAAAGCAAAGAGAAAACGATGAGTTAATCGTCGAGCTTGATGGAACAGAAAACAAGTCGAAGCTGGGAGCCAACGCAATTGTCGGAGTCTCCCTTGCCGTAGCAAAGACAGCTGCTAACGCCTTAGAAATTCCTCTTTACCAGTCTATCGGTGGACCAAAAGCCCACATTTTGCCAGTTCCAGTTTTAGATCTCATAGAGGGAGGAATGCTGGCTGCCAGCGATCTTGACTTTCAAGAACATCAGGTAATTCCTGTTGGTGCAAAGAGCTTTTCTGAGGCTATAAGACTGGGTATTGAAGTTTATTATGAACTAGGAAAAATCTTAGTGAAAAAATGGGGTAAACACTCTTTAAATGTAGGAGTAGAAGGCGGATATACCCCTCCTGGAATGAAAGACCCAAGAGAAGCATTTGATGCAGAACTAAAAGCTATAGAGGAACTTGGGTATGGAGACTTGTTTATTCTTAGTCTAGATGTTGCTGCCAGCCATTTATACGATAGAAAAACAGGGAAATACATTTTGATGGGGAAGGAAATCACCAGAGAAGAACTTATGGATTTTTATGAAGACTTGGTTTCAGCATATCCTGTTCAATCAATTGAAGATCCGTTAGAAGAAGAAGATTTTGAGGGTTTTGCAGAATTAACGAAAACTCTGAACATTCAGATAGTTGGAGACGACCTTTTTGTTACAAATGTAAATCGGCTAAGAAGGGGAATTGCAATGGGAGCTGCGAACGCTCTTCTGCTAAAGGTTAACCAGATAGGAACTCTTAGCGAGGCTCTAGACGCGACTCACTTAGCATTTGAAAATGGTTATGGTGTACAGGTTTCTGAAAGATCGGGGCAAACTGAAGATACGTGGCTAGCAGACTTAACTGTTGGATTAAATGCTGGACAAATAAAAACGGGTGTAACCAGAAGCGAAAGAACTGCAAAATACAATCAATTGTTTAGAATAGAAGAAGAACTGGGTAACACAGCGAAGTATTCAGGAAGAAACTTTAGACGCCCATTCTAAACATTCACGTAGTTTGAGCGCCT
>JABAHS010003126.1_pt2 | contig 14491 bp, 13 predicted proteins | sample 7062111 | NCBI WGS metagenome assembly JABAHS01 (sample SAMN14534600, study PRJNA622989) | marine sediment metagenome | biome: marine biome [ENVO:00000428]; feature: marine pelagic biome [ENVO:01000023]; material: deep marine sediment [ENVO:00002113]; isolation source: pool of 4 deep marine... | reverse complement strand
GGATCCGCTGCGACATCGACGCTGCCAGAGATGGCATGGTGAGAGATCGTGTGGTGATGGCCGAAGCGTTTCAATGGGCCGTCCGGCCAGGCCAGGACGCGTATCCAGCTGGATGCACTGTCGACCTGGTAAGAGGCGCCGGCGACCGGCTCCTGTGCGTGGGCCGCGAGCGGCGCCAGGCCGATTAGCGAGGCCAGCAGAACGATGACTTTGCGCATGGGTCCAACTCGTTGACAATTCTTTACTGCGGTGCAGTTTACTATGCTATTTAATAGCGCGTCGCGGGCGTTACGAACAACGAAAACGGGAGCGCCGGCGCGGTTGAAAATCTCCCGTTCAATCGTCACGATGCGCGAATATTGACGCTGGGCAGATCGACGCAGAAACGCCCCCAAGGATCTTTAATTATGTTGAGACAGGCTGGATTCATCTTACTGCTGGCGCTTGGCGCCGGCATCAGTGGCGACAGGGCGGAGGCGTCGGAATGGCAGCTCGTCGAGGATTCGAGCACGGTTCGTTTCATCGGCGTACAGGAAGGCTCCGCGTTTCGCGGCCGCTTCGAGAATTTCACGGCGATGATCGAATTCGATCCGGCTGCCCCGACGGCCGGCAAAATCGTTGGCGTTGTGAACATGAACTCAGCGAAGACCGGTGATCCAGAAAGAGACGCGACCCTGCTCGAGGAAGACTGGTTCAATCCGACGGCCTATCCGGAGTCGCGCTTCGAATCGGAACGCATCGAACAATTAGAAGATGGAACGTACGCTGCTCATGGGCAGCTGACGATCATCGGCAACAGCAATCCGGTCACGATGGCATTCGAATTCGAGGTCGACGGATCGACGGCGCATTTTTCCGGCAGCTTCGACATCCTGCGCCTGGATTTCGGCGTGGGCTGGGACGCGACCAACTGGATCGACGACGAGGTTGGCGTGCAGATCGAGCTGGACCTGGAACAGTAGTCTCGCGGGAGAACCCTGGTGGCCAAGAGAGAAACTGAACAACTTCAGTCCGTCAGCAAACGAGAATTCCTGGAAGCCGCAGCCACCGTCGGCGGTGCAGCCGCCGTGCTGACGGCGCTCGACGGCTGGGGCATGGGCTTTGCGTCCGCGGCAGAAGCGCCGCCCGACCTGATGGGTCGAGCCAACGGTACGAAGGTGCTGATTCTCGGGGCCGGCCTGTCCGGTATGACCGCCGCCTACGAGCTCGGGCTGCGCGGCTACGACTGCCAGATCCTGGAAGCGCGTTCATTTGCCGGCGGCCGCTGCCAGTCCGCGCGCGCCGGCTTTACGACGGAGGAAGTCGACGGCTCGACGCGGACCTGCGATTTCGACGAAGGCCAGTATTTCAATCACGGCGCATGGCGGCTGCCGAGTTATCACCACGCCGTCTTCCATTACGTGCGTAAATTCGGCATACCGATGGAAATCATGGTCCAGGAAAATGACCAGGGCTACATACAAAACGACAATGCCGACGGACCGCTGGCCGGTCGGCGCCTGCGGCTCCGGGAAATCAAGGCCGACATGCGCGGCTACACCGCGGAGCTCCTGGCGAAAGCCGTGGACCAGGGCGCGCTCGACGAGCAGCTCAGCAACCAGGACAAGGAGCAGCTGACCGACTACCTCGTTCGCGAAGGGTTCCTCGAGTTCAGGGACCTGAGCTACAAGGGCACGCTGCATCGTGGCCTTGCCAAATTCGACGCCATGGGCCTGCTGGGACCGAACACCCCCTCGGAGCCGCTGGCCTTCAAGGAGCTGCTGCAGTCCGGGCTCGGCAACTCCTTCCAGGGCGTCACCACGGTCGACCATCCGCACTCCATGTATCAACCGGTTGGTGGCATGGACCGGATCGCCACTGCATTCGAGCGTGAACTGGGCGATGTGATCACCTACAACGCCGAAGTCCGCGAGCTCAACCAGGACGACAATGGCGTCAGCGTGCCGTACCTGGATACGGCAAGCGGCGAGACCCGGCTTGCAACAGCGGACTACTGCATTACGACGATTCCCTTGTCCATCATGTCGAAGTTGCCGACGGCGCTGTCGGATCAATGCAAGGAAGCGATGGCGAAGCCGGTAATGAGCACTGTCGGCAAGCTGGCGCTGCAGATGAATCGCCGCTTCTGGGAAGAAGACGACGACATCTACGGCGGCTCGAGCACGCTCGGTATCCCCGGCCACACCGTCATCTATCCCTCCTACGGTTATTTCGGCAAGAAAGGCGTGATCCAGAGCGCCTATGCGTTCGGCAGGATAGCCACCACGCTTGGCGAGATGTCACTCGACGAACAGGTCGAACAGGCGATAGAGCGCAGCGAACTCATTCATCCGGGACAGTTCCGCAAACACTACGACGGCAAGGCGTTTTCGATCGCCTGGCATCGTACCAAGTACAACGAAGGCGGCTGGACGCAGTGGTCGCCGCGCGATCGGCAGCAACACTTGCCGGTGCTGCGGGAGCCGCAGGGCCGCGTCTACTTTGCGGGCGACTACCTCAGCGGACTGTCCGGATGGCAGGTCGGCGCGATCGAATCGGCTTGGGGCCAGATCGAAAAACTGCATGCCAGCGCGATGCAGGCCTGACAAACCCAGGGGTCAGAGCCGGGCTCTGACCCCTTTTTGTTTCAGTTGACGATCTCGCCGTCGCGGTAACGCACCCTGCCNNCACGGGACAGCACGGTGATGTCGGCCAGCTTGCCGGGCGTGATCGATCCCTTGATGTCCTCTTCGAAGGCGGCGATCGCGTTGCCCATCGTGTAGGAATAAAGAGCACGCTCTCGCGAATAGACTTCCTGTGGCTGGAACGCCGTGCCGTCGGGGAGTATGCGCGTCACCGAACAATGGAAACTCGCAATCGGGTCGATCTCGTCAACCGGCGGATCGGTGCCATTGGTCGGCACGAGCCCTGCTTCCGCCAGCGTGTTGAAAATATAGCCGCGCTCGCGGGTCCTCTCCGGGCCCAGGCGATCGACGACCCAGGGCCCGTCGGAGCAGGCGAAGATGCCCTGCACCGCGGGGATCACGCCGAGATCCACCGTCCGCTGGATATCGTCGGGGTGGATGACCTGCGCGTGCTCGATCCGCCAGCGTAAATCGGTCTTGTCAGGGTGCCTCGCCATCTCGGCTGCGTATATGTTCAGCAGCTCGCGGTAGGCGCGATCGCCGATGCCCTGTATGGCGAGCTGATAGTCGTGCGCCATCGCGAGTCGCGCTGACGCCTCGATCTCCTCGATCGGCACGACATTGAGACCCGAGCTCCTCGGCAAATCCGAGTAGGGCTCCAGTAACCAGCCGCCGTGCGTGCCGAGCGCGCCGTCGAGCACTTTCTCGCCGATCGCGCGCACCGTCAGGAAATTGTTGCCGTAGCCGACCATGCGGTACGCGTCGAGCCGGCCCTCCATATCGGCGGCCTGCTCCTCGAACGCCATCCACAGGCGGACCGGGAGCTTGCCCTCCTCCGCCATCTTCTTGATCAGGTCGACCTCGGCGAAGGTCGTGCCGGCGTCCTGGAAGGACGTAATGCCATGACGCAGCGACGCCTCGCCCGCCAGCCGGATCATGCGCCGCATTTCCTCTTCGGCCACGCCCGCCGGACGTCGGCCCTGGTGCCCGGAGTACGCCTGCCGGAAGACGTCCTGTGCCGACTCCCGCATCATGCCGGTCGCCCTGCCGTCCTCGTCGCGGACGATCTCGCCGCCCTCCGGCGGCTGCGTGTCGTCGCCCAGCTCGACGAGGCTCATCGCTTTCTGGTTGACGAACACGCCGTGCCCGCTCGTATGTATCAGCATCACCGGGTTGTCGGGCGTAACGGCGCTCAGCGAATCGTGGACCGGCAGGCCTTCGACAAGCACCGCTTCCTTTTCCTGCCACTTGTCCTGGTGCCAGCCGCGGCCGATGATCCATTCACCGGTCGGGGTCTGCGGGACTTCGGCTGCTACCATGGAGACGATCTCAGCCCAGCTCTCCGCGTAACGGAAATCGAGGATCAAAAGCGAGCCGCCGAAGCTCGTGTAGTGTCCGTGGCCCTCGATCAGGCCCGGAATAGCCGTTTGCCCCGCGAGGTCGATAACCTCGGTACCGTCGCCAATGAACGCAGCGATCTCTACAGCGGACCCGACCGCCGCAATCCGGTCGCCGGTTATGGCAACGGCCTCGGCCGTCGGCATCCGCTCGTCGACAGTGACCACGTGGCCATTGGTCAGCACCATATCTGCGACGGGATGCGAGGCCGGCGCCTGTCGTTCGCCGCCGCAGGCGACGAGCGCCAGCGACCCTATCGCAAGCAAGAGTAGTCGACTGGCACTGCTACCCGGCATCACCGCGACCTGCTGTGATTGACGACAAAGCCGGCGTAAAAATTCCTGCCGGGCGCGGGCTCGAAATAGCGGCCTCCAAAGGCATTGATACGGATATTGCTGTTGTAGCTTTCATCAAAAATATTATTGATGCCGAAGTACGGGCGGATGAGCCATGGTCCGGTTACGAATTCATGCGACAGGCGGAAATTGGCGACCGTGTATGAATCAACTTCGGCAGTATTGGCGTTGTTGGCGACAAGTTCGCCCGAGAAGACGCCCTCGAGCGTTGCCGAGACACCGCTTTCACCCGCATACGTAAAGCCGAGATAAGCGAAGTGTTCCGGCAATCCCGGCAGCTGATTGCCGCTGAAGTCATTGCCATTGTCGTCGACGAAATCATCGAACTCGAAGTCCGACCAGGTATAGGAGGCGTCGACACTCCAGCCGTTGTCGAATCGCCATGCAACGGCTGCCTCGATGCCGTCCCGCGAAGAACTGCCGGCGTTGGCGTAGAAGGTACGGCCCGGAAATGCGGCCAGTTCGAACGGAATCAGCTCGTCCTCGAGATCGATCGTGAAGACGGCCAGCTCGTAGTAGAGATCGCCGACCGAACTTTTGTAACCGATCTCCATGTTATCTGCCGTCTGCGGATTGAGCGCCGGATTGAATCCCCCGCTAGCGTCCGGGTTGGCGAGCTCCGTCGTCGTCGGCGTCTCGAACGAAAAGCTGTAGGACGCGAAGATCACGCCGGTCTCTGTCCGGTAGTTGACCGCCAGTGAGGGGCTCGTCTCCTCAAATTCCAGCGTGCCGGAATCGTCGCCGTCGACGAGGTAAGCGTCGGTCACGTCGTAGTCGATCTGGTCGTAACGCAGGCCGGCATGCAGGGACCAGTCGTCATTGAAATCGTAGACGCCCTGCAGATAGATGCCGGTGCTTTCGACCTGCTCGTTTTGGTCGAACACCATCGCGCCGAGGACGCCATCGTTGTTATCGAAGCGCTTGCGGTCATCGTCTTGCTTGTCATAGTCGAGACCGATCGTGAGGTTCAGGGCATCCGACGCGGTGCCGAACGTGTATTGACCGCCTACGCCGTAAAAGAACCGGTCGAGATCGACAGAACCGCCGCCAACGAACGGCAGCTTGTTCGCGAATTCCCGCCATGCATAGTAATTGCGCAAGGTCAGGGAACCGGAGGGCCGATCACGTTCGTAGACGATCCCGAGGCGTTGCTGCTCCAGTGATTCGCCGCTGTCGAACTGTACGTTCCGGTCCCGGGCCGATTGCGGTGCCGCTGCCGCCTGCGCGGCATTGATCCCGCCGGGATCATCTGCTTCGGGCTGATCGGTGAGATTGAGCGAGAAGATCAAACGGTCGGAATCACCCAGGGGCACGCCCAGTTTGGAATTGAGCACGCTGCCCCGCGCCCTGGAGTGATCACGGTAACCATCGAGTTCCGTGCGAGATACGTTGAACAGGTAGTCGGCAGATCCCCATTCTCCCGCGGACTTGAGCTGCAGTTGCCTGTACCCGTATTCGCCGCCGGCGATGCGTCCTTCGACATAAGGGTCAGTCGCGCCCAGTTCACTCGTGATCGCGATGACGCCGCCCGAGGCATTACCATAGAGCGACGATGCCGGCCCGCGCAACACTTCAATACTCTGCGCGGAGCCGATGTCGATGCTGTCGACGCCGGCCTGCCCGTCGGGCAGTGTCTCGGGGATACCGTCGACGAGAACCTTGATACCGCGGATGCCGAAGCTGGACCTGGCCCCGAAACCCCGCAGGGAGATCCTCAGATCCTGGGCAAAGTTGTAGCGATTCTGCATGTACAGCCCAGGGATGCCCGCAAGCGATTCGTCGAGGCCAATCTGCTGCGTTCCGACCTGGATGCGCTGCTTGTCGACCCGTGAAATGGACCGCGCGACGTCGCGCACGGATGCCTCACGGCGGGTCGCGCTGACGACGATTTCATCCAGCACATCGGTCTCAGTTTCCTGTGCCGATGCCGCCGGGCTGGAAAGCGCAATAATAGGCGCGCAGCAGAGCACGGCGCAGCGACGAACCCGAATTATCATTGATCGGCCGATACCTTGTTTCTTGTTCAGGGCGCGATTGAAGGACGCCTAACCATAGGTAAAAAGACCGCGAATTGCCAGACCGGTTTTGCCTTTTGTTTCCAGCACTTAAGAATTTCTTGAGCGCATGTTGCCAGGCCGCTTCAACGGTCCACTGCGCCGGTCCAGCCAGCGGTATCCCTGGTTGCAACAATCATCACGGACAGTGCCAGTGCCGGGACACCCACCGCTCAGACTTGTATCGCGGAATCTATCCTGCGGATTGCCAGCCCGGTCGATGCAACCGGGGCGGTCGTGCTCGCATTCCTGGCGGCGGCGCTGCCAGAGAGCGAATAGGATTCCGGGACGTTTTCCGACATACTGCGAACGACAATATGGACGAATTTCTCACTGCACATCACGCGCTCGTGCGCTGGGCCGAAAAAATGCCCGACCGCGAGTTTCTGCTNNGCGACGGCGCTTGGCACGCTCGGTCTGCAGCCGGGCGACAAGGTCGCCATCCTCGCCAAGAACAGCGCCGAATGGATGCTTGCCGACTTCGCCATTGCGATGGCCGGCATGATCTCGGTGCCGATTTACCCGACGGCCAGCGTCGAGACCGTCGGCTACGTCCTGGAACACAGCGAGGCCAGCGCCGTATTCGTCGGCAAACTCGATGACCCGCAAGTGGCTGCCGAGGCGATCCCGGGCGACTTTCCGACGATCGCATTTCCGTACCCGACGGCGGAGTGCCGCTACCAGTGGGCGTCGCTGCTCCGCGAGCATGCGCCGCTGGCCGACCTGTACGAGCCCGGTCCCGATGATGTCATGACGATCCTGTATACCTCCGGCAGTACGGGCAACCCGAAAGGGGTCGTCATCAGTTATGGCGCGTATTGCTACGCAAGCATGGCTGCCCGGGACGTTGTGGACGTCGGCACGGATGACCACATGTTCTCCTATCTGCCGCTTGCCCACGTTACAGAGCGCACGGTGACCGCCGGACCTGCTGTTTATGCCGGCACGCGCTGCTCTTTCGTGGAATCTCTGAAGACCTTCCAGGGCGACCTGAAGCGCGCAAGCCCGACGATATTCATCTCGGTACCGAGATTGTGGGTCAAGTTCCAGACCGGCGTGCATGCGAAGATTCCGCCCCGGAAGCTCGATCGATTACTGTCGATCCCGCTAGTCGGGAAGATTGTTGCACGCAAGATCCGCAATGAACTCGGATTCGCGAATTGCCGGAGTTTCGGTTCCGGCAGCGCACCGATTTCGCCGCTGACTCTCGAGTGGTACCAGAAGCTCGGCATCAATATCGGCGAGGGCTGGGGTATGAGCGAAACCAGCGGCCTTTCCTGTGGCAACACCCCTTTCAACGCCAGCCGAATCGGCACGATCGGCGTGCCGGTAGCTGGCACCGAGCTGAAGATCTCTGACGAGGGGGAGCTGCTGATCCGCAGTCCCGGGCTCTTCACCGAGTATTACAAACAGCCCGAACTGACCGCCGAGGTCTTCACCGAGGATGGCTTCTTTCACACCGGGGACAAGGCGGAGTGGGATGCCTCGCTCGAAGCATTTCGCATTACCGGGCGCGTCAANNCGTAACGCCGGTGCCGATCGAATCCCGGCTGTCCGGCAACCCGCTCATCGAACAGGTCTGCGTCATGGGGACGGGACTACCTGCGCCGATCGCTGTCGTTGTGCTGAGCGAGGCCGCAGCGCAACAGCCGAGGGAGGCCGTAGCCTCGAGTCTGGGCGCGACCCTGAAAGACGTCAACGGTCACCTCGAGTCGCACGAGCGGATGTCGCACATGATCGTCGTCAAAGACGAGTGGACGACAGAGAATGGCCTCCTGACCCCGACGCTCAAGGTCAAGCGCGACACCCTGGAAGATCGCTACCGGGAGCTGATTGGCCAGTCGTTTACTACTCAGGTTGCCTGGGAAGAAAGCTAGCCAGCCGCGGGCGCTAATGCTTGGGCGCTTCGTGATCCGGCAACGCGAAGAACTGCAGCTCGCCCAGTTCGCCCTCGAGGGATACGGTGCGGGCATCTGCTTGCCTGCCGAGCCTTTCGACCCAGCGCCGCGCCTCCGTCATGTAGTGATCGTAGAGTTGCCGACGTAACGGCAGGGACAGGTTCGCCGGTTCTTCCTCGGCGTCTTTGAGCGCATTGTCGAGCGAGAATTTCGGCAGCTCGACGGTCGACTCCCGGTGCGACCAGGTACCGGAGCAAAGATCAAAATCGTAGAGACCGAGGAACTTTCTGCCGTGCTCTGCGATGAAGTGCACGGCATCGATAACATAGTTCGCCTCCGCATCATCCATGACCCAGTGCAGGCCGACCCGGCACCAGCCGGGTTTCATGCCGCAATAGCCGTCCTGCACGACGTGCCGATACCGTTCGGAGGTCGCCAGGTCGATATCGAGCAAGCGATGACCGTAAGGCCCGGCACAGGAACAGCCTGCGCGCGACTGTATGCCAAACAGATCGTTCAGCAGCGCCGTGACGAATTTGTGATGCAGGTATGAACCGTCCGCGTTGCGGATGTTGAACGAGATGATGCCGACCCGGCTCGACGGATCGGGGTTACCGAGAATCTCGATGTTCTCGTCCTCGCCCCAGCTCGTCATCGCGCGGCCCGTGAGTTCGTGCTCGCGCTTGTTGATGACGTCAACGCCGACGCGATCCTTGATCTGGAAAACCAGCCCGGCCTTCAGCGTCTGCAGGACGCCCGGCGTGCCGGCCTTCTCCCGCTCCTCGATACGACGGATGAAGTCCTGGTCTTCCGGTCCGACGTAGTCGACCGTGCCGCCGGCGCTGACGCTGGGCGGCAGATCGCGGTGATAGATGCGCTCGTTGAATACCAGCACACCGCTCGATCCCGGACCGCCGAGAAATTTGTGCGCAGAAACGAAGATGGCGTCGATCGAAGGATCATCTCCGTCTGCGAGCGGCTCCGGGTTCATGTCGATCTGCACATAGGGCGCGCACGCCGCGTAGTCGAAACAGGCAATGGCGCCATGCCGATGCAGCATCGTCGCGACGGCCCGAACGTCCGTGCGGATCCCGGTGACGTTCGACGCGGCGGAGAAGGATCCGATCCGCAGCCGGTTACTGTAGACAGGATCCTGCAAGAGGGATTCCAGGTGCGCGAGGTCGACGTGGCCGGTCGGATCGAGCCGCACCTCCACGGTCTCGGCCAGCGCCGAGCGCCACGAGATCTCGTTCGAGTGATGCTCGTAAGGACCGACGAAGACGATCGGCTGGCTGGCTTTTAACGCCGCCGAGAATTCGCTGTCGTCGATCGAGGATTTGCCGATGATCTCTTCGATGTTCATGCGCGTCGCCGGCGCCAGCGCGACGCCAATAATCTGCTGCAATTTGTCGATAGCGCCGGTCGCGCCGGTGCCGCAGGCGATGATCCTGCCCTGCGGGCCTGCATTGACTGAATGCTTGATGGCCTCCTCGGCCTCGTGCAACAGCTGGCTCATGCTGCGACCGGTGATGTCGTNNTTCGCGTAAACGCGCTGCAGGCTTTGCAGGTAGGACTCGACGAAGCGCAGACACCGCCCCGATGCCGTGTAGTCGCAGTACACCATCAGCCGTTCGCCGAAAGGCGTCTCGAAGGTGGAGTCCACACCAACGATCTGGTCCCGCAGGTATGCGGGATCGAATTTTGATCCTGTCATGACTATTGCTCGTTTAGTACGGCGCTGCTGATCGAGTTCGCGATGGCGCCCGGTACGCCCATATTAGCCGTAAATGCCCGGTAACCGGAATCCCAGAAGTAGAGTTGCATGCGCCACATTTGACCATAATGCAGCACGAGAGTCTCGTTGCCCTCCTTGACGATCAGTATCTCGGTCGGCAAGGCCGCCAGGTGATCGACGCCCGGATACGGCGCTGCCTCGCTCTTGCCTTCCTTGCGAAAACGCGAATTGATGCTGACCATTTTGTCCTCGATGAAAGGGTTGGTCAGGCCGACATAGACGGCGTCATCGCGCTGACGGATCGTAGCCACGATCTCCCAACCCGTCGTTGCCGAGGCGTCGGCCACCGGGCCGCTCGCCAGCGCCGCCACGACCCTCTCGACAACCTCATCAAAGTTGTCGGCGAGGTCCATCTCGATCAGCAACTGGCTCTTTTCCCAGGTGCGGAACTTCGCCATCATCCGCGCCGGGCCGTCACCTTTGTACTTGTTGTAATGCTTTTCGGTGCGCAGGGGTTCGGCGGGCGAGCGCATCGCGACACCCGGCACAGCCGAAACGGCTGTGCGAATCTCGTCGGCCGCCCGGCCCGCCGACTCGATCAGCCACGGGTAATCGACAGAATCCGCATAGAACACCATAGCCTGGGCGGTCGGGTTCGCCATATTGATGTAGGTCTTGAGTTCATTGCCCCACGTATAGACGGCGATACGCAGAACCTGTGCCGAGAAAGTGCGCGGAGGCTCGGCCTTCGCCGCCTGCACATAGGTCGGCGACGTCAGCACATAGATCTTCGCCCGGTGCTTGTCATCGGGCAAGCGAACGTCGTGAGCGCCGTGCAGCGTAAGGTCCGAAGTAGCCAGTGCTGCCTCGACGGCGGCCGTCGTCTCCGTAAACGACAACGAAGATTCATGGATGGTTTCGAAGGTCCCGATTTTGTCGGCCGCAAACGTCAACGGCGCCAGTAGTAGCGCCGTCAACGTGAATGCGACCCTCCATGGTCTGCTCATCGTGGGTGGTCTCCTAGAAGCGATAGGCGAGCTCGAATTCGAACTGGTCCATCGACAATTCGATGGTCTGGGACGGATCGAACATGCTCGGCCCGGATACCGAATTCTCAGGCGCGTACATGAACGAGAAGCTCCAGGCACTGCCGTTGTCATTACGCCTCGTCAGACCGAAGGTGATATGTTGTTCCATGACGCCGGGCGCGAGGATGTTGAACAATACGTCGTCAGGCTGAATCGGCTGCTCGCCGTAGCTGTAGCCGAAGCGCCAGGTATTCCTTGCGCTCTGCTGCCATTCGAAGCCGACTTTGTAGGTAGTCATGTCGTCCCAGCCGAAGCCTCCGCCAGCTGCGCCACCCAGGCAGTTCTCGAGATTCGTGCCGCCGAGCGGAACTGACGGGCAACCCACGAGATACATCATGGGATTGCCGACCGAGTCGACCTCACCGAATGCCGTGTGCTCGATATCGAGATTGACGCGCAGCGAGTCGCTGGCCAGGAAGGACAAGCCTGCCTTGATGCTCGACGGAATGTCGAAGTCACCTGCCTCGGCGAACAGGTCGGCATAGTCGTCGAATTCGCTCATCGCGATTTTCGACTGGTAGCTTAGCCCGAAGCTGACGCGATCGGTAATTCCCCACCACAGACCCGCACCGAAACCGAAACCGACGGATGTGTCGTGGTCATTGTTGCTGAGCGCGGACGGTATCGTGCAGCCACCGGTGTTCGGATCGAAGGTCGAGGCGCAGGTCTTGGTGATCGGCGCGAAGGTCGTCACGCCCTTGGCCTCGAACATCTGGATGGCCAGGATGGGACCGGCGCCCCAGGCGAAGTTGTCGCTGACTTTGGCGGAATAATTGATGGCGAGGAAGGCCTGCATCAAGTCGACGCCGGCCACGCCGTCGCTCCCGGTCAGTGAACCACAGTACGGACCACGACCCGTCGCCGGCGGTTCACCCTGGAACGGGTCGCCACCGCAGAAATAGGAGGTCGCCGAGGCGCTCGAATCATCCCAGTTGGTGTTCATGCCGCCACGGCCGTAGAAGGTCATCGTGACATTGGCATCGTTGGCGAGACTCCAGTTCTTTGCCAAATAGGGGATCGGAAAATACTCGCTGCTGCTGTCGATCTTGCCGGGCGTAATCGTGTGCGAGGGCAGGAATACCCCGCCACCCAGATCGATCAGCCCGCCGTTGAACTGGCTGGAAGAGGCCTCGTAGCTGCGTCGGGGACTGAAGATAGCCAGTCCAGCCTCCCAGTCGTCGGCCACGAAGACGCCGAGCGCCGGGTTCGAGGCCGTCATGATCGATCCCATGTCGACCGGCGAGCCGACGCCCGTGCCGGCCATGCCCTTCGATTGGGTACCGACGCCGTGCGTGAAGTAGCCATTGGTTGCCCACGCCGGGATACTCAAGCACAGGGAAACAAGCGCCACCAGTGCCGCGGTGGCATTTTTCGTGAAGATATTCATTGTCATACTCCGTCGTGCCCGGCACCCAATGGTTCCAGGCTGGTTAGTTCCGCGTGCGTAACTCCGGATTTTTACGGCACAACGGTGTTCAGCATTCTTTCGTTCTAATCAGGTTTTGTCACAAAATACCTCGTGTAGCGTTTCCATGACTTTCGTCGCCTCGTTGCCGGAAAGCGAGTAACTCACCGACTGAGCTTGTTTCCGCGCGCGAACGATTTTTTCGCGGCGCAAAATGGCCAAATGCTGCGACAGCGCCGACTGGCTGAGGCCCAGCAGCGCCTGCAATTCACTCACCGTCTTCTCGCCTTCAGCGAGGTGGCACAGAATCATCAGCCGCCACTCGTTCGCCATGGCCTTCAAGAGCTCGCAGGCGTTCGACGCCATGTCGTGAAGCTCGGTCAGCCTCGCAAAGTCGTCAGGTCCGACTGCCTTGTCCGCGTTCGCCATGCCAATGTCCTTCGCCGCTATGCGCAGCCTGCAAATCCTTCAGAATCCATTTTTGCCTCGTACGGCGCAGTTACCTCGCTGCCCGGGACGAGCGACCCCTTCACGGAATCCCAGTCATCGGGTTTGAGAATGACCAGCCAGCCGGCGTCATAAGGATCGTCGTTGGCGATTGACGGGTTACCAACGAGATCCTCGTTGACGGCAACCACCTCTCCGCCAGCCAGCGACTTCGCCGGACCGACCCACTTGCCGGACTCCAGGGTGCCGCAGGACTTGCCGGCACGCACCGAACGCCCCACGCGCTTGGGCGTGTAGGCCACCAGCTTGCCGGCCATCGCGGTCGCCACGGCCGTCATGCCGAGCTTCACGTTGCCGTCGCCCTCTTCCTGGAACCAGATGTGGTTCTCGACATCGTAGAGCAGTTCGTCGGGCAGATTGCATCCGCGTACTGATGGCATCCTTATGCCTCCTTTGTCACAGGTGTGTCGCGTTCTGGTGTCAATCGGATCGGCTTCGCCGAGCAACAGAAGTCGCCGAGTTCGGCCACCTGCATCTTGCCGCTGATAAACAGGAACAGGTGGTTGCATATCATCTTCATCATTTCCACACGATCAGCAGACTCCCCGGACGCTGGCTGCAGCGTGACGAGATTGAAAAAATAGGCCAGCTCCCGGCAGGTCTCGCGGCAGGCGTTGAAGCTGGGATCACCTTTGGTGCCCTGGCGATGCAAGGCGAGCAAGCGGAACCCCTCCCGGGTATCCAGGGTCGGTTCGCCGTCATGTGCAATGATCCAGTGCTCGAGAATCTCTTCGCCAGCGCGCACCAGGCGTTCCGCCGCGGCCTGCGGATCCTGCTCCGCGGATTCACCGGCAATGGCCTGTTCGAGTTCGGCGAGTGATCTCATGCGAGCCCCTTCTCCTTCAGGAAGCGGATCGAGTCGGAAATATTCTCGTGCACGCCGACTTTCTTCGGTTTCAGCCCGAGCGCCACACCGAGCAGCTGGGTGAAATAGAGAATCTTGATCTCCACCTTCTCACCAAGCGTCTTCTCGGCGCGGATCTGGTGCATCTCGAGCCCGGTGTGGCAGGTCGGGCATTCGGTGGCGATTACCTCGGCGCCGGCGAGCTTGGCGGCTTTCAGGATATTGAGAACCAGTTTTGTCGACGTGTCGCTGTCAGACAGGGTGTGCGCGCCGCCGCAGCAGGCGGTCTTCAGCGGGAACTCGACATTCTCGGCGCCGGCGGCCGCGAGCAGGTCGTCCATGAAATGCGGCTTCGACGTCGACTCGCTGCCCGGCCCCTGGTCCTTTTCCGGGAAGATGTGCCGCGGCCGCGTGTACATGCAGCCATAGTAGTTGGCGACCTTGATCCCGGAGAGCGAATTCTTGACGCGTTCCCGCAGCCCGTCTTCGCCGATCGCTTCCTTGATCCAGTCGAGCGCATGGATCGTCTCGACCTGCCCGGATTCATAGGTTTTGTGACCCGCCTTCTTTGACAAACGGTCT
>JABAHS010010793.1_pt3 | contig 14493 bp, 14 predicted proteins | sample 7062111 | NCBI WGS metagenome assembly JABAHS01 (sample SAMN14534600, study PRJNA622989) | marine sediment metagenome | biome: marine biome [ENVO:00000428]; feature: marine pelagic biome [ENVO:01000023]; material: deep marine sediment [ENVO:00002113]; isolation source: pool of 4 deep marine... | reverse complement strand
GCCTGATGGTGCCGCGTGGCGACCGGAGCGGCGCAGTTATCGAGCCGTGGCTTACAGATCAGTGGTACGTCAGGACCGAACCGCTCGCCAGACCTGCTATCGATGCGGTCGAGTCAGGGCACATCCGCTTCGTCCCCGAAAACTGGTCCAAGACCTACTTCGAATGGATGTACAACATCCAGGACTGGTGCATCAGCCGCCAGCTCTGGTGGGGCCACCGTATCCCGGCATGGTACGACGACGACGGCAACATATACGTCGGCCGCTCCGAAGGTGCGGTTCGCGAAGCGCACGGTCTCGACGATGACATCGAACTGCGCCAGGATGAGGATGTGCTCGACACATGGTTTTCGTCCGCATTGTGGCCCTTCAGCACGCTCGGCTGGCCCGAGAAAACCGCGGCACTCGACGATTTCTATCCCGGCAGCGTGCTGGTCACCGGCTTCGACATCATTTTCTTCTGGGTCGCCCGCATGATCATGATGGGCCTCAAGTTCATGGGCGACGTGCCGTTTCGCGAGGTGTACATCCACGGACTGATCCGCGACCAGGACGGTCAGAAGATGTCGAAGTCGAAAGGCAACGTGCTCGATCCGCTCGACCTGATCGACGGTGTCGACCTGGACACGCTGCTGGAGAAGCGCACCACCGGACTGATGCAGGACCACCTGAAGCCGAAGATCGAGAAGGCTACGCGCAAGCAATTCCCGACCGGCATCGAACAATACGGCGCAGACGCATTGCGGTTCACGTTTGCCTCGCTGGCGACGACCGGGCGCGACATTCGTTTCGACCTTGGCCGTATCGAGGGCTACAAGAACTTCTGCAACAAACTGTGGAACGCCGCGCGCTATGTGCTCATGAACACGGAGCAACTCGATGACGGCGACGTCGAACTGAGCTCGGCCGACCGCTGGATCCGGGCGCGATTCGACGAGACAGTCGCATCCGTTCACAGAAACTTCGACAACTACAGGCTCGACCTCGTCGCGCAGGCCATTTACGAATTCACCTGGCACGAATTCTGTGACTGGTACCTGGAACTCTCGAAGCCGGTCCTGCAGTCGGATAATGCCTCGGCAGCAGCGCGTCGCGGTACCCGCCGGACGCTGGTCGGCGTACTCGAGGGCCTGCTGCGCCTGCTGCACCCGATCATGCCTTTCGTTACCGAGGAGATCTGGCAACAGGTAGCCCCGCGCGCCGGCATCGATGCGGAGACGATCATGCTGCAACCCTACCCGCAGCCCGCGACGGAGGAACCGGACGGCAGGGCCGTGACCGACATCGAATGGCTCAAGAAATTCATCCTCGGCGTGCGGCAGATTCGCGGTGAGATGGACATCCCTCCCGGCAAGCCGCTGCCCGTCGTCCTCGATAATGCTTCCGCAGCGGACCAACGCCGTGCCGAAGAGCACGCGGCGCTGCTACAGCGCGTCGGCCGTGTCGAATCGATCACCCTGCTCGCCGCCGGCGGGGAACCGCCCGCGGCAGCCACCGCGCTGCTCGACGAACTGCGGCTGCTCGTGCCGATGAAGGGCCTGATCGACGTCGAGGCCGAGCGCAAGCGCCTGTCCAGGCAGGCAGACAAGGTGCAGGTTGACCTCGACCGTGCCCGTGCCAAGCTGGACAACCCCAATTTCGTGAACAATGCCCCTGCAGACGTTGTCACACAGGAGAAGCAGCGCGCAGCGGAATTCGAGCGGCAGATCGCGCAGTTGCGCGAGCAGCTCGACAAGCTCGACGAACTCGGCTGATGTCGCGGGTTTCTGGGTACTGCGTCACACTCCGCGTCGCCTGTAAGTGGAAAAGGTCGTCGGTTTGGCGACCATACTGATGACATAATCGGCCGATCACCCAGGTTCGCCTCAGGCAGGAAGCAGGATATGAACAGCGGAAGCTCGCTTGAAAAGGCCCCGCTCGGCAAACACGCAGGCCGCGAGGCGCTGGAACGCGCTCGCGCCACGCTGGGCACGATCATCCTCGACAAGGATGAGCAGATCGCGCTCGCACTCGCCTGCCTGCTCGCGCGCGGCCACCTGCTGATCGAGGACCTGCCGGGTCTCGGCAAGACCACGCTGGCGCAGGCGCTCGCGAAAGTGCTGGGCCTGAGCTACCGGCGCATCCAGTTCACGAGCGACCTGTTGCCCGCCGACATTGTCGGGGTTTCCGTGTTCCGTCGGGACTCCGGGAAGTTCGAGTTCCAGGCCGGCCCGATCTTCGCGCAGCTGATACTCGCCGACGAGGTCAACCGCGCGACGCCCAAGGCACAGAGTGCGTTACTGGAAGCCATGGAGGAACACCAGGTATCGGTGGATGGCAATACCCGCGCGCTGCCCGTGCCGTTCTTCGTCGTGGCGACGCAGAATCCAGCCGACCAGATCGGCACGTTTCCGCTGCCCGAGTCGCAACTCGACCGCTTCCTGATGCGGGTAACGCTCGGTTATCCAAACGCCGAGAATGAACGCGAGCTAATCACCGGCGAAGACCGCCGGAGCATGCTGGAGAACATGGCACCCGAAGTGACACCGGATATCCTTGTGTCGCTGCAGATCGAAGCCGCGAAAATGCACATGAGCGAGCATCTCGTCGACTATATCCAGGCGCTCGTGCGCCAGACCCGTGAATCGCCGGACATCGAAATCGGCTTATCGCCTCGCGGCGCGCAGTCCCTGGCGGCGGCTGCCCGCGCGCACGCCTTCGTCGAGCGCCACTCCGGCGTGTTCCCGGACGACGTACAGGCCGTATTCGCAGCCGTGGCCGGGCACCGCCTGAAACCCGCAGGCAATACCAGTTACCGCAGCCCCGCCGAGATGTGCCAGCATGTCCTCGATTCGGTGGCTATCCCCTAGCCGGCTCCTGCCCGGCATCAATAAGGCGGCCAGCCAGCGCATAGGCCGCTGGGCGCGCAGGCGCCAGGGTGACGACGGGCCGGTTACCCGGCTGCAGCCCCGGCGCATCTACATCCTTCCAACGGGCGTCGGTATCGTGTTTGCGCTGATGACCTTCGCGATGCTGCTTGGCTCGATGAACTACAACAACAACCTCTCCTTCGTGCTCACCTTCATGCTGATCGCCGTCGGCTTCGTTTCGATGCACCAGTGCCAGCGTAACCTCGTCGGGCTCGAAGTAAGCTTTGCGGGGACGGAGCCCGTGTTTGCCGGACAGGCGGCGCAGTTCCGCATTGCGGTCGCGAACCGCTCGAAGAGCCCCCGGCATCGCCTGCACCTTTACCTCGACGATGTGCAGAGTGACATCGACGACCTGGAACCGGGCGAGAGCCGGATCTTTGTTCTCTCGGTCAGAACCGAGCATCGCGGCCGGGTAACGCTCGAACGATTCGGTATCCGTACCCTTTTCCCGTTCGAACTGTTTCGCTCGTGGGCGTGGCTGCACATGTACCCGACAGGCATCGTGTACCCGCATCCGGCCGAGCATGCGCCGCCGCCGCCGGCAACACAGACAGCGCTCGGTCACCGCCAGCACGACGCCCGCGGCGAAGAAGATTTTGCCGGACTGCGCAAGTTTCACACCGGTGACTCGCCGCGCAACGTCGCCTGGAAAGCTTACGCGCGCAATGACCTGCTGCTTTCGAAGCAGTTTGCGGGCGCCGACATGAGCAGCCAGTGGTTCGACTTCGACACGGTCGTCGCAGACGATCTCGAGCAGCGGCTTTCCATCCTCACACGTTGGATCATCGATGCGGACCGCACGCGCGAAGATTACGGTCTGCGGCTCCCGGGCCAGTCGTTTCCGCCCGCGCACGGCGACGTGCATCGCCGACAATGCCTGGAGGCGCTGGCGCTGTTCGGCCTGGAGGGCGCCGATGGCTAAGACGCGCGGCACCGACGGTTCCCTGCTCGCGAGCCTGCCGTGGACGCTGCTCGCGCTGGCGTTCGCGCTTCTTCCGCACGTGCCCTACCTGCCGGTGTGGATCACGGCAGCGCTGCTCGGCTGCGCGCTGTGGCGATACTCGATCGAGGTGCGGCGCAAGCCCCTGCCACCCACCCTGTTACGGGCTGTCCTCGCCCTTGCATGCTTTCTGGGGGTCCTCTACACGTACCACACCATTAGCGGCGTCGGCCCCGGATCGGCACTGCTCGCGATCATGGCAGCGCTGAAGCTGCTTGAAACGCGGCAGCGGCGCGACCAATTCGTAGTGCTGTTCATCGCGATCTTTCTGGTCATGTCGTCATTGCTGCGCGAGCAGTACCTCTGGTCGCTGCCTTATCTTACTGTCGGGGTCATACTCATCATGACGGCATGGCTCAGGACTGCGGCCGACGATGCCGAGTCAGTGCGCCGCAGCCTCGGCACCAGCAGCCGCCTCGTCATGTACGCGGCGCCGCTCGCGCTCGCCATGTGGATCTTCTTCCCCCGCATCGCGACGCCGTTCTGGGCGGTGCCGATCGACACGGGCACCGCGATCTCCGGGCTCAGCGACACGATCAGTCCCGGCGATATCAGTGCCTTGTCGAAATCGGACGCCGTCGCTTTTCGTGTCAATTTCGAGGGGGAGGTCCCTGAGCCCAGGGATCGGTACTGGCGGGGACTCGTGCTGCACCGTTTCGACGGCCGAACGTGGTCAGGGATCCCGGAACCCCGGATTTCGAGTGGCGCCCAGGAAAACACCGAGATCCGTGGCCAGCCAGTGAACTACCGGGTGACCATGGAAGCGACGCGGCAACACTGGGTATTCGCGCTGGACATTCCACACCGATGGGACATGGAGAATACGTTTCTCGGACCGCAACACCAGCTGGCGCGAGTGCACCCGATCGACCAGCGCATCGCGTACAACGCCGTCTCCTATCCCGAGTACCGCATCGACGCCGAGATACATCCGTACCGGCTCGGCTGGTATCTCGAGCTGCCCGAGGGCCGCAATCCGCGCACGGCCGAGCTGGCGCAGGACATGATTGCAGATGCCGGTTCCGCGGAGGCTTACATTCGCGNNCCAGGAGTACTACTACACGCTGCAACCACCGCCGCTCGGCAGTAACCCGGTCGATCGCTTCCTGTTCGAGACGCAACGCGGATTCTGCGAACACTATGCCTCGGCATTCGCTGTAATGATGCGCGCTGCCGGGATCCCTGCCCGCATCGTGCTCGGTTATCAGGGCGGTGAACTCAACCCGGTGGGCGACTACATGATCGTGCGCCAGTCCGACGCCCACGCGTGGGCCGAGGTCTGGCTGCCGGGCGCCGGCTGGCGGCGCGTCGATCCGACGGCGGCGGTCGCCCCCGAACGCGTCGACGCCGGTCGAACGGGCGCGATTTTCGACGGTTCGGCTTCGGCGTGGGGCCTGAGCGCCCCATCGACGTTGCTGCACAATATCGTGCTGGCGTGGGACGCCGCCAATGCCAAATGGAACGAGTGGATCCTCGGCTACGGCCCGGAGAACCAGGTGCGGTTCATGAACTGGTTGGGCATGGACGAGCCCGACTCTGGCAAGATGATGCTTACGCTGGTCGCCCTCGTTAGCTTGCTGACGATGGCGATCAGTGGCGCATTGATGCTGCGCAACCGACCGCCTCGCAAGGACCGGGCGGCCATTCTTTACGACCAGTTCGTACGCAAGTCGGGACTGATGCCGGCAACCGGGGAAACGCCCCGGGTTTTTGCGACCCGAGCGCAGCGCGAAAGCCCGCTGCCCCCGTCGGCCGTGCGCAGCATCACGGACACCTACCTCGATGTGCGCTACGGGCCGCCGAACCCGGCGCTACTCGAGCGCCTGGAGTCGGATATTGCCGCCTTGTAGGAGCAGTTCGAGAACCGCTCCTACGTTACACGCTTTGCCTGCTTCTCCCGGACCACGCCGAGCAGCATACCGCCGCCGATGAACAGCGGCAGCAGCGTGAGCAACACCCATTTCGGATCGTCCGACAATGTTGCCGCTATGCCGACGAGCATCGGGCCGAGCACATGGGCGAACTTGGTTAGCATGTTGTAGAAACCGAAGAACTCGCCGGGCGCATCCGGTGGGATCAGCGCCGCGTACAGCGACCGGCTCAGGCCCTGCACGCCGCCCTGCACGCAACCGATGATGATCGCCATGACATAGAACTGCCAGACGTCGACCATGAAGATCGCCCACATTGACATGAGGACGTAAACGAACAGGGCAAAATAAATGCCGCGTTTCGGTCCCCAGTGATGGCCCGCCAACCCGTAAAGCAAGGTCGCGGGAAAGCCGGCGAAATTGGTGACCAGCAACGCCGTGACGAGATCCTGTTGGCCGAAACCGAGACGCTGGCCGTAATTCACGGCCATGAAGATGACCGTGAACACGCCCCCTATGTAGAGCCAGTAAGCGATCAGAAATATCACTACGTTACGGTATTGACCGATCTTCAGGATCGTCGTCTTGAGCTCGGCGTAGGCAGCGCGGATCACATCCCCGGGGACCTCCGTTCGGCTGTGTCGCTCCGGCACGAAGATCATCAACGGCAGCATGAAGATGGCCCACCACAGCCCCACCGTCACGAATGCAAAGCGGATGACCGCATCCGTCGAAGCGAAACCGAATGCCTCCGGTCTCAGCAGCATCCAGACGTGCAGCGCAAGCAGAACCGCACCACCCAGATAGCCGAGCGAGAAGCCCAGCGACGAAACGAAGCTGTAGTAACGCGGCTCGGTAACGTCGATGATCAGCGAGTCGTAGAACACGGTCGAACTGTAAAAGCCGACCGACGCCACCAGGTACAGCGCCAGCGCGAGCGGCCAGTCACCCTTGCCTACGCCTGCAAGCACGGCCGTTGCGATGGCGCCGGTCGTCGCGAGCAGGAACAGGAACCGCTTGCGGTAACCGCCGGCGTCAGCAATGGTCCCGAATACGGGAGCGACGATACAAACGACGGCGCTGGACGCGGCCGTTATCCAGGCAAGGCGTGCCGTCACGGCGGCACCGGGATCGCCGGCGCTCCAGTAACTGCCCAGGAACAGCGGGAAGAGCACGGCGAGCACCGACAGCGCAAACGCCGAATTTGCCCAGTCGTAAAACGCCCAGGCGAGCACCTTGCTGTCAAAGAGTGCCGATCGCTTCAATAGTCCGCGGCCGGCGCCATCGTCAGTGCTCGCGCGTCTTGCGGAACACGATGTCGGGCCAGCGCTCCTCGGTCAGGTTCAGATTCACCCTCGTCGGCGCAATGTAGACGAGACTCTCGCCGTGATCCAGAGCAAGATTGTCCTCCGCCCTGCGCTTGAAGTCCGACAGCATCTTCGGATCGTCGCACTCGACCCAGCGGGCCGTGGCAACGTTGACGTTCTCGAACTGGCACTCGACCTTGTATTCGTCACGCAGCCGGTGCGCTACTACGTCGAACTGGAGTGGACCCACGGCACCGAGAATCATGTCGTTGTTGCGCAGCGGCCGGAACAACTGTGTCGCCCCCTCCTCGCAGAGTTGCGCCAGCCCCTTTTGCAGCGCCTTGAGGCGCAACGGGTCCTTCAGTACGGCACGGCGAAATATCTCGGGCGCGAAATTCGGAATACCGGTGAAGCGCAGGACCTCGCCTTCGGAGAAACTGTCGCCGATGTTGATCGTGCCGTGGTTGTGCAGGCCGATGATGTCGCCCGCGTAGGCCGTCTCCGCATGCTGCCGATCTGCAGCCATAAAGGTGATCGCGTCGGGGATCTTCATCTCCTTCCCCGAACGTACGTGCAGCACCTTCAGCCCCCTGCGGTATTCGCCCGAACAGATACGCATGAAAGCTATGCGGTCGCGGTGCCCGGGATCCATGTTCGCCTGTATCTTGAAAATGAAGCCGGTCAATGCCTCTTCATCCGGCAGGACCATGCGCAGCTCGGCTTCGCGAGGTAGCGGCGGCGGTGCGTGACTGACGAACTCGTCCAGCAGCTCCTTGACGCCGAAATTTGACAGCGCGGAACCGAAAAAGACCGGTGTCTGCTTCGCCGCAAGGTACTCGCCGACATCGAACTCGGGACACGCCCCCCGGACGAGTTCGATCTCGTCCCTGAATGCCTGCAGGTCGCTGCCGAGCACTTCCGCCGCCGCTTCCGAATCAACGCCGTCCACGATGTGCCTTTCGGCAGCACGCCCGCGCTTGCTACCGTGGTAGAGAAAAATCCGGTCCTGCTGCAGGTGGTACACGCCTTTCAGCGAACGGCCCATCCCGATGGGCCATGTTATCGGCGCGCAATGGATGCCGAGCACGGATTCGATCTCGTCGAGCAGGTCGATCGGTTCGCGGCCCTCGCGATCGAGCTTGTTGATGAAGGTCATAATCGGCGTGTCGCGCAATCGGCAGACTTCCATGAGTTTGATCGTGCGCTGCTCCACGCCCTTCGCGCAATCGATGACCATCAGCGCCGAGTCGACGGCAGTCAACGTTCGGTAGGTATCCTCGGAGAAGTCTTCGTGGCCGGGCGTATCGAGCAGATTGACGACACAACCGTCGTACGGGAACTGCATCACCGACGACGTCACGGAGATACCGCGCTGTTGCTCGAGCGCCATCCAGTCGGAAGTGGCATGGCGGCTCGCCTTGCGCCCCTTGACGGTACCCGCCAGCTGGATCGCGCCGCCGTAGAGCAGCAACTTCTCGGTCAGCGTGGTCTTACCGGCGTCCGGGTGCGAAATAATCGCGAAAGTCCGGCGCCTGCGGACTTCATCAGCGATCATGGGATATCAGTTTCTTTGCAAGTACGGCAGCGTCTTCACGGCCCTCCGTCGCCTGGTAATAGGCCGGGCGTCGGGCAACCTTGTGAAAGCCCTTTTTTCGATACAGGGCCAGCGCGGTCGTATTCGACGGCCGCACCTCGAGGAAGATCTCCCGCACGCTGGCCGAACGCGACTGCGCCAGGATCGCGTCGAGTAATAACTCCCCGTAGCCGCGGGAGCGGTGCTTTGGATCGACGCAAAGATTCAGAATGTGTGCCTCGCCGGCGGCGATCGAGAGTATTCCGTAGCCCGAGACGCGACCGTCACGTTCCAGCACCAGGCAGTGGTAACCGGCGAGCAGGCAGTCGCGAAACACGCCATGGCTCCACGGGAATTCGTAGCTGCGGCGCTCGATATCGGACACCATGGCAAGGTCATGATGACCCATCGCGCGGATGCGTGCGAATGGTTCCGCGATCGACCGGATCATGCGGTGCCCCCCGCCATGATACTGGCGGCCATGCACAGGTCATGCCACGACTTGCGCTTCTGCGAAGGACTTCGCAACAGGTACGCCGGGTGATAGGTCACCACCAGTGGTGTGGCGCCAAGCTGGTGCACCTTGCCACGGAGGCGACCGACGGGAGCATCGGTCTGCAGCAGCTGCTGGGCCGCGACGCGGCCGACGGCAAGGATGATACCGGGCTGCACCAGCGCGATCTGCCGCTCCAGGTACGGCCGGCAAGCGGCGGCCTCGTCCTGGCTCGGGTCGCGGTTGTTGGGCGGCCGGCACTTCAGGATGTTCGCAATGAAAACGCTGTTCCGGCCCTGGCCGACCGCGAGCAGCATCTCGTCCAGCAACTTGCCGGCGCGCCCGACGAAGGGTTCGCCGCGCCGGTCCTCCTCGGCGCCCGGCGCCTCACCGATGATCATCCAGTCCGCATCCGGATTTCCCACGCCGAACACCGTCTGCGTGCGACTCTCGTGCAGCGTGCAGCGCTCGCACGCGGCGACGGCCGCGCGCAGCGCGTCCCATCCCATCTCCCCGGGGCCCGCCTGCGTCTCCGTTTCCACCGGCGCGGGTTCGTCGTCCACCTGGTCGCGGGGGACCCAGACGTCGATTCCCATCGCACGCAGGTACGCGCGGCGCTCGTGTTCGGACTGCATCATTCTCGTGATTCGGGTATTGGTCTGCTGATCAGTAGTGTGCCACGGCGAATCTGGCAAGTATTGTCTCGCCAATAAAAATCGGCGCACGATCCTCTTCTTTTGCCGGGGAGTCAACCGCCATTCGGAGCCAATACGCCACACCGGCCGCACGTTTCGGCTAGAATTCGCGGCTGATTCATCGGGATACCACGACATGCGCTACTCGGAGTTCGGTCTCACGACGCTCAAGGAAGTACCGGCGGAAGCAGAGATCGTCAGTCATCAGCTGATGCTCAGGGCCGGCCTGATCCGGCGGCTGGCCTCCGGCCTTTTTACCTGGATGCCGCTTGGCCTGCGCGTGCTGCGCAAGGTCGAAAGAGTGGTACGCGAGGAAATGGACCGTGCCGGTGCCCTCGAGCTGCTGATGCCGGCCGTGCAGCCGGCCGAGCTGTGGCAGGAATCGGGCCGCTGGGAAGAGTACGGCCCGTTGCTGCTGCGCATGCGCGATCGCGGCGAACGCGACTATTGTTTCGGGCCGACGCACGAAGAAGTGATCACCGATATCGCGCGCCGGGAATTGCGCAGCTACAAGCAGCTGCCGATCAATTTCTACCAGATCCAGACCAAGTTCCGCGACGAAATCCGCCCGCGCTTCGGCGTCATGCGCTCGCGCGAGTTCATCATGAAGGACGCCTACTCGTTCGACCTCGACGAGGACGGCATGCGTATCGCCTACCAGAAGATGCACGCCGCCTACACCGCGATCTTCGAGCGCCTGGGCCTCAGGTTCCGGGTCGTGGACGCGGACAGCGGCGAGATCGGCGGCAGCCGCTCACAGGAGTTCCACGTACTGGCGGACTCGGGCGAGGATGCGATCGCTTATTGTGACGCTGACGGCTACGCGTCGAACATCGAGATGGCGGCGACCGAGGTTCCGCCGGGAGAGCGCCCCGCCCCGTCACAGGCGATGGAAAAGATGGAAACGCCGGGGGCGCGAACCATCGAGGCGCTCCGCAAGTTCATCGGCATAACGGCCGAACAGACCCTGAAGACACTGATCGTCGAGGGCGAGGACCAGCCGGTCGCGCTGGTGCTGCGCGGCGATCACGAACTCAACGCGGTCAAGGCGCAGAAGATCCCGGGGGTGGCAACGCCACTGACGATGGCGGATGCGGAAACCGTGCGCCGCGTGACCGGCTGCGAGCCCGGCTTCGCCGGGCCGATCGGGCTCGACATCCCGGTCTACTACGACCACGCGACGGCCATCATGGCCAACTTCGTCACCGGCGCGAATGAATCCGACATGCACTACACGGGCGTCAATTTCGGTCGCGATATCGAGGAGCCGGACACCGTGGACCTGCGCAATGTCGTCGAGGGTGATCCCACGCCCGGCGGCACCGGCACGCTGTCCATCGCACGCGGCATCGAGGTCGGGCACATCTTCCAGCTCGGCTCCAAGTACAGCAGCGCCATGGGGGCCAAGGTACTCGACAGCGACGGCAAGGAACGTATCCTAGAAATGGGCTGTTACGGGATCGGTGTCACCCGCATCGTGGGCGCCGCCATCGAACAGAACCACGACGAGCGCGGCATCATCTGGCCGGAGCCGCTGACGCCGTTCAACGTCGTGCTGGTGCCGATCAACATGCACCGCTCGGAGGCGGTGCGCGAAGCGGCGGAAAGCCTGTATGCCGAGCTCGCGGAACTGGGTCTCGACGTCCTGCTCGACGATCGCGACGCGCGCCCCGGGGTGAAATTCGCCGACGCCGAACTGATCGGCATTCCGCACCGACTGGTGATCAGCGAGCGGAATCTCGCCAGCGACGAATTCGAATACCGCCACCGTCGCGACAGCGAATCGCGCAACCTGAACCGTGATGAAGCTCTCGAACTGCTGAAGAATTTCGCCATAAACTGATGTTTTTTATCCGATAAGCCTCGCGAATGAAGACACTCGCACGAATCGGAGTCATTGGCTTGCTGGCGGCCCAGCTGCTGCCGGCAACGCTGTGCGCCGAGCAGCGCCCCGATCCGGAGCTGCGCGATATCCTGCGCGAGGCGGCCAGCGCGGTGGATACGTTCCCCGACCGCTTCGACGCCGAGGTTTGGCTCACCGACATGTCGCGCCGCCTCGCCCGGCAAGTCAGCGACCCTGAAGAGCGTATCGAGATCCTGACCCGTGTGCATTACGAGGCCAGCCGCGTGGAGCTGCCACCGGAGCTGATCCTCGCGGTGATCGAGGTCGAGAGCAATTTCGACCGCTATGCGATCTCGGTGGCCGGCGCCATCGGGCTGATGCAGATCATGCCGTTCTGGCTCGATGAGATCGGGCGGCCCGACGACAACCTGCTGCACATCGACACCAACCTGCGCTATGGCTGCACGATCCTGCGCTTCTACTACGACAAGGAAAATGGCGACCTGCGCCGGGCGCTGGGCCGCTACAACGGCAGCCTGGGCAAGCGCAAGTACCCGAACAAGGTGATCGACAAGCTGTCGAAAAAGTGGTTTCAGGCCTAGCCGGTCGTAAAGCCCGCCGGCCCCTCGCACTCCACATCACGCGCGAATACCTGGTCGACACGCGCATGCGGCGGCCCTTCCTTCAGCCACTCACCGAGCTGGTCCAGCGCATCGCTCTCGCCACAGGCGAGCACCTCGACGTCGCCGTCGGACCGGTTAATGGCATGGCCTTTGAGGCCCAGCGATTCGGCGACCTGGCGGGTACTTGCTCGAAAAAAGACGCCCTGGACACGCCCCTTGATGATAAAGAGTCTGGCTGACGGCATCGGACACTCAGCCGCCGTCGCCGTCCTTGGAGGCTTCACTCAGTTGCAGGGCCTTTTGCGCACGGTACTTGGCCTCGAGGGCGGCATGGCGCGCTTCCCGGTACTGGTGGTGGTCGAGCTTGTCTTCCGCGTTCTGCAGGTACTTCTCCGCCTCAGCGAGTTCTGCTGCCGCGAGGTCGGCTGCGCCAGCCTCGCGCGCAACCGTGATCGCCTGTCTCGCGTCGCTCATCTCCTGGACGGGCGGCGCCGTTTCGCACGCAGCGAGGATCAGCGCCAGCACGAGTACGCTGAGAAAACGGTTGAATGATCGGTTCGAAGACATTGTTGTTATTTTGAAACGCGGAGCCGAGAAAAGCTACCAATGCCCCCCGGCAACGTCAAGCCGACAATCGGGCGCTGACGGTTCGCGCAGGGCCTGCTAGAGTTCGCGGCAGTTCATTTTCTCCCAGATACAGCCGAACGCCATGACGATCACGATCTACCACAATCCTCGATGTTCCAAGTCCCGGAAAACCCTGGAATTAATCGAAACCGCGGGCGTCAGTCCGCGGGTTGTCCGATACCTCGACGATCCGCCCGGTGCGGACCGCATTCGCGCACTCGCGGCGGCGATCGGGCTTCCGGTGGCCGAACTCCTGCGCCGCAACGAGGACGACTTCAGGAACGCGGTTGACCTTCCGGATCTGCACGACGATGCCGCGCTCGCCGCCTGGCTGGCCCGGCATCCGCGCGTGTTGCAGCGACCCATCGTGATCGACGATGTCTCCGGCGCCGCGGTGGTCGGCCGCCCGCCGGAGAAGGTCAACGATCTCCTGGGATCATGAACGATATTCTCGTCCTCTTCGACTCCGGCTACGGCATGACTGAAGCGCTGGCCCGTGAAGTTTGCCTTGGGGTTGACTCGGTGCCCGGGATGGCCTCCCGACTGCGGACCGTGCCCACCGTGTCGAGCACGATCGAGGCCCGTCATGGACCCGTACCCGAATCCGGCCCCCCGTACGTCGAGCCGGTCGACCTCGACGAATGCGCGGGCCTGGTGCTCGGCAGCCCGACACATTTCGGCAACATGACCGCATCGCTCAAGCACTTCTTCGACAATACGATCACCCAGTGGCTGTCGGGCACGCTGGTCGGCAAGCCCGCAGGCGTATTTACGTCGACTTCGTCCCTCCATGGCGGGCAGGAGACCACGCTGCTGACGATGGCGATGCCCCTGCTGCATCACGGCATGATCCTCGTCGGCCTGCCGTACACGGAGAAGGCGCTGTCGGCAACGACCACCGGCGGCACCCCCTACGGCGCCTCACATGTCTCTTGGAGCCGCGAGCAGGACAGCCTGTCCGAGGACGAGAAGACGCTGGCGCGCGCGCTGGGCAGACGCGTTGCCGATATCGGCAGGCGGCTCGCCGACTGAAACAAACCGGCGGCGCGTAATCAGTCGCCCCGCAGTACGTCCCTGACGAACGGTATGGTCAGCTTGCGCTGGGCACGCAGGGCTTCGAGATCGAGCCTGTCGAGCAGCGCGTAAAGGCTCTGCATGTCCCGCCGGCTGCGGGTCATCAGGAATCGAGCGGTGTCCGCCGGCAATTCGAGGCCGCGGTGGCTGGCGCGCAGCTGCAAAGCGGCCATGCGCGAAGCCTCGTCGAGCGCACGAAGATGGAAGGTCGCGAGGCGCTGGAAGCGGCTGCGCAGGTCCGGGAGCGCGATGCCGCTCTCGCGTGGGGGGGCTGCGGCACTCACCACCAGGTGGTGCCCCGCCTCGAGCTGGGCATTGCACAGAACAAACAGCCCGCGTTCCCAGCCGTCGCTGCCTGCGACACTATCAACGTCATCGATGCAGACGAGCTGCCTGGTTTCCAGGCCCTCAAGCAGGCCGGGCCCGGCCTCGGCAATGTCGACAAGCGGCAGGTAGGCGGCGCGATCTGCGAATCGTT
>JABAHS010005995.1_pt2 | contig 14494 bp, 15 predicted proteins | sample 7062111 | NCBI WGS metagenome assembly JABAHS01 (sample SAMN14534600, study PRJNA622989) | marine sediment metagenome | biome: marine biome [ENVO:00000428]; feature: marine pelagic biome [ENVO:01000023]; material: deep marine sediment [ENVO:00002113]; isolation source: pool of 4 deep marine... | reverse complement strand
CCCACAGAAAAATAGCGAATAATCCGGGCTTTTGATTCGTTTGTCGGAGTCGCGGAACGTGGCGGGGCGGTGTGGTTTATTTCAACCTCAAACACAATGGAAGGGTCGGTTCCCGCTAATTCATCACTCTGATTGACCAGGTAAAATGAGCCATTCGTGGCAGCATCACTGGCAGGAACAAAAGTAATACCTTCAATACCGTCGCCTTCAGGTGAAAGTAAAATACCCCCCTCAAACATACGGTCTATAGGTATATCACGCTCTATTTCAAGGGTTTCGGGATTAACTTCAAGGATGGTTTCTTCACCCTCAATAGCAACATATAACATTTCAGTGACTGGACTGTAAGTAATACCCTCAAAATCAGCACCCTGTCGGGCATCTTCGACTTTTTTACGAATTTGCTTTTTTTGGATAAGCGTTCCATCTGTTTTGAGTTCGATAATTCGGCCATTATCACTCACGGCAAAGAGTGTTGTTCGCTGCGGATAGAACACAATGCCCGATAATTTCTCCGACTTGGCTTGACCAAAATTATCGACTATTTCATAGGGAAACGGAGTCAGAACTGGCGTTTCACCCCTATCTGACCTTCGGCCCTCGTTCCTGGGATCTTCGCCAGACGATGAAGGGGTTGAAGTCACCTCCCCGCCACGCTCTACGTCTCCGACAGTTGGTAGAGTTGGACCTGTACTGGCTTGTCGTAGTTCCTGGCGGGGCGATTGACAACTGGTTACTAAGGCCAAAGAAATAGTCCATAGAAGGAATGTTGAAACTTTAGAAAATAGGCTTTTCATATCTTTGATGATAACTGCACGATAAATGTTGTGCCTTTTCCAATCTGGCTTTCTACAGCAATATTGCCGCCGTGAGCGTAGGCCACATTTAGGGCAATGGCTAATCCCAAACCGCTGCCATTGGTACTACGGGACCCATCAACCCGGTAAAAACGGTCAAATATACGGGGCAAATCTTCAAGGGTAATGCCAACGCCGGTATCACTGATGGTGACGGCCAACAATTCGTCATCTTTCGGTTTGGCTGAAATGGTGATGCATCCTTGTTCAGTGTATTTGACGGCATTGTCTAACAGGTTCACAAATAGCCGGATCAGTCCATCACTATCTCCCATTAAGGTTAGACTATCGCCCAACTCATTGTCAATGAGCTTTAGTCCCTTATCTTCTGCCAATGGACGGAGAGAGTCAACAACGTCTTTTAGCAGTATTGTTAAATTGACATGTTCAAATTTTGTAGGCTGCCGGGTAGCATCATTACGTGCCAGTTGGAGTAGCCCTTCGGTCAATGTTCTCATGTGCTCGGCTTCTTGGCTCAGATCAATCAAAGCCTGTTCATACTCTGTCGGGGCACGCCGCCGCGTTAATGTACTGCCTATAATCGTCTGCATTGCGGACAGCGGGGTACGTAATTCATGGGACGCATCGCTGGTGAACTGACGTTCCCGCCGGAAGGCATCCTCCAGCCGGGCCAGCATCGAATCAAAGGTGGCCGCCAGCCGGCCAGCCTCATCGTCGGTGTTGGGCAGGTTGAGTCGGGCCGATAAATCCCTGGCAGAGATTTGCCGGGCGGTACGGGTGATTTTGTCGATGGGGGACAGCGCTCGCACCGCCAGGAAGTAGCCACCCGCTCCGGCTATCACCATCAGTAGTGGTCCGCCAACCAGTAGTGTAATGAGGAGTTGGTTCAGGGTTTGCTGGATGCCATTCAGGTTTTGAGCTACTTGAATGGTGCCCACTACCTGATCGTCTTCAACGATTGGAGCCGTATACACCCGCACCGGATGACGCCACACAGCATCCGTAAAGGTAGTAAAAATGCCGGGCTGGTTGGAGGTAGTGAAATTGACCTGAGGTTGAGGTAAGGCCCGGTAGGGGCCGTATTCCTGGAGCGTTTGCCCTACTCCATCCAACAAGCGAAAGGAAAAACCTTGTTCGATTAGCGGGGCGTTGGGCATATCTTCAAGAAACTCATCAACTGATACTAATTCGCCCTCTGCAATATCCGCTTCTTCCAGCACCTGTGAAACAGCGAACCTTAACGCACTATCCACCGAATCGGCCAGGCTCTGAGCCATGCGAATGTATACAAAGCTGCTAAAGAGCATTAAGGCAGCTAATAACAGGCCTGCCGTCCATAGGGCAAAGCGCACCCGGAGGGTTTTTAGGTATTTCATAGGCTCTGGCCTAATCCCCTTCCTGGGCCGACAGGCGATAACCGGCCCCCCGTACCGTATGGATCAGTTTCAGGTCAAAAGGATCATCAATTTTACGCCGTAAGTTACGAATGTAGACATCAACCACGTTGGATTGGTTGTAAACATCATAATTCCAAACCGCCTCGGCAATTTCGGTGCGGGTTAAAACGCAGCCGGGTTCGCGCATCAAACATTCCAGTACGGCGTATTCTTTGGCGGTCAGTTTGATGAGTGTGTTGCTGCGCATGACCACGCGAGTACGGGTATCCAGGCTAAGGTCTGCGACTTTCAGGGTTGAAGTTTTGGCAGTGCGACGCCGAGCCAGCGCCCGGAGTCGCGCCAGCAGTTCTTTCAAATCAAACGGTTTGACCAGATAATCATCGGCTCCGGCATCCAGCCCGGTCACGCGGTCAGCTACGGCATCACGGGCAGTTAACATCAAGATAGCAGCCTGATTACCCTGATTACGCAAGCGACGGCAGACGGTAATGCCATCAATCTCCGGCAACATGATGTCCAGCACAATCAGGTCAAATTCAACGACGTCAGCCCAATCCAATGCTTCCCGCCCGGTTCGCGCTAAGTCGACAGCATATCCCTGTTCTTCCAAGGCTCGTTTGACATAGTTTAAGACGTTGGATTGATCCTCAACGATTAAAACGCGCATTCAAAACATCCTGTTTCCTGATTGATGCAAAGATTATACCGTTTCAAGCACGATAAGTACAGGAGAGACATTGGTTTTATCGGTAGTGTCAGCTTCGTAAGATGACGACTGAGAACAAGCCTCCCCCAACCAGCCCCTACATTAGCCATCCAAACAACAGTACAGCGATAGCAATGATTTTGTTAATTGACATTTTTTCTTCCCTTTCTTCTATTACTCGATTAAGGATGCCAAAATGCCAAGGGGCCAGATCCCAAAACAGCGAGATGGTCCGCTTGGGGATAGTGGCTAAAATCTGGTTGTCGTAGACACTTCGCGTGGTGGGGAGGTGTTCAACCGTGGCTTGATCATCTACGGTTTAAGGGGAGTGACGATTTCTTCACCGGTGAGCAAATTCACGGTCTCATAGAATTTGACCACCTCTCGTCCTGGGGCAACGGGGGTAATGAGCGTTTGGCCCGCAGGTACCCAAACCCAGGTCAGCGTGGTCTGACGGTAAAGATCGGCCTCATCTTCGGCCAAAATAGTGGTCTGGGGGGCCTCTTGGGCCATATCGACCCGTTTTTTGTCCAGGGTCTCTTCAAATTCCAGCACCGGCCGCGCCTTGCGCGACTGGTAGACTTTGCCTGGCGGTTGATAACTGAAACCACATTCAGCAAATAGGCGTTGGTAAGTGGTGGCACTGCGATACCTGATCCCATACCATTGGGCGACGGCTCGCTTCAGGTCGGCCACGGTCCAAAATTGTCCATCACTGACCGCGGCTTCGAAACCAAAAAGTTGAAAGGGGGTGTACAGATGTAATCGTTCACTCAAGTCTTCAATTTGAAACTGGCTTAATTTGGCCGCATTACCCCCAACTCGTTTGTCGGCTAAAGCGCTCAGGCCCTGCTGCCGATAGTTTCGCCACCACTCCAGCAGACTGGTCCGGCTACAGCCGGTAATCTCCATAATCTCTGCGACATCATAACCCAGGGCATACAATCTGACCGCTTGATAACGGCTTCGGGTTGGCCCATCTTTGGTTTGGTGATAGGCGCCTTGCAATTCATTTATTTGTTTTTCTGTGAGTTCATATCGTTTTCTTGCCATACAGACGGCTTTTATGGTGGTTATCGATCAGGTTTCTTCCTTTGAAGACTTGTTTTTTCATTGCTGAAATTAGTGTACCAAATGAACATGAAGACAACATGAAGTGAAGATGAAGAAAAATTTCATGAAGATTGGAGATCCTAGTTTTGATAAGTTGCGAGATTTAGTTTTTTAATCGCGGTAGCAACGTCCCGGTGCGCTTCATATAGTCTCGGTACTCATCGCCAAACTTCTCAATCAACTTGGCTTCTTCTTTAGGCAGGCGGATCATCAGCATTCCCAACACCAGCAGACTCGAGACCATAATGAACCAATTAGCCGCTAGCAAGCCGATGGAAACGAAGAGCAATGTCCCTACCGAATAGAGGGGATGTCGCACCCAGCGATAGGGACCATGGGTTACTAGAGCGTGGTTGCTTCGTGTAGCCACTGTATCAGTAATATTCAAACCAATACTACTAAACAACCAATATAATAGAGGCAAGGCTATTATACCGAGGCCGGCACCAAGCCAGCGAACCCATTCTGGCAGGGGGAGAGAAGCCCAGCGCATCCACNNAGCGCATCCACTGAGGATTGATCAAATAAGCGAGCAGACCAAGCCACGTAGCCAAGCCAGCTACCCTGAGCAGAATTAAGATTGGTGTTCCTTCTTCTTTCCGTGAAACCCCGCCACCCACTCTCTGAGCTTTGAAGCGGTAATAGAAACCGATAGTTATGCCGATAAGAAAGATAGCAGTAGCAATTAATCTGAAGTTTGTTTCGCTCATGATTTTTTCCTTATGTTGTAATTCGCAAATGCTTCTCAGATAATCTTCGACTGTTTCTGCATGCATTCTATAATCCGAAAAATATTTTTAGTTAATCCTAAAAATTGAATTGATTATATCCAAAATTATTAAAGTTGTCAATACCTTAATTGTGATTTAGGATAGCCTAAAATTTCGTTTGCATAATTTTATCTGACTTAACCATCACAAACAGCTCATCATATTTTCGTTGCGGAGATATCTTTGACAGAAAAGTTTTTCCGCATATTATTGAGTTAAAGTCTCATTTGGCTTTAAAGAGGGGATGAAAATGGTTGTAATAACGGGAGGTGGCCAGACACTGGGTGACGCTCATTGACGCGACTGGTAATGAGATCGCATATGTGTTTTTCTTGTCGAAACAAACTGAAGGCCCGTGTGCCGGTTGTTGGATGACCGACGCAGTTATAGTAGAGTCGGTTAAACCTGGGCGAATGGCTTAGTCGCTTAATCAGCAGTGAGGATTGCATGAACAATAAAATCATCTTCTCCATGATCCGGGTGGGCAAGGTCTATCCGCCCCATAATACCCACGTATTGCGTGATATTTCTCTTTCGTTTTTCTACGGGGCCAAAATTGGGGTCCTGGGTTTGAACGGAGCCGGGAAGAGTAGCCTGTTACGCATTATCGCCGGGATGGATCACGATTATCTGGGGGAAGTGGTCCGCCTGCCGGAGTACTCCTTCGGCTATTTGGAGCAAGAACCGGTTTTGGATGAGACCAAAATGGTGCGCGAAATTGTCGAGGAGGGGGTACAGGAGGCCGTTGACGTTTTGCGAGAGTTTGATGAAATCAATCTGAAGTTTGGCCAAGATTTAACCCCCGAAGAGATGGACAAACTTATCGAACGGCAGGGGGAGGTGCAAGAAACCCTGGACCGGCTTAACGCCTGGGATTTGGACAGCCGCCTGGAACTGGCCATGGATGCCCTGCGCTGTCCTCCCGGCGACACGTCGATCTCTGTCCTCTCGGGCGGCGAGCGGCGCCGGGTGGCCCTCTGTCGTTTGCTCCTCAAAGAGCCGGATGTACTCCTCCTCGACGAGCCGACCAACCACCTCGATGCCGAATCGGTGGCCTGGCTAGAGCAGCATCTGCAACGCTACGCCGGGACGGTCATTGCCGTCACCCACGACCGCTACTTTCTTGACAATGTGGCCGGTTGGATTTTGGAATTGGACCGGGGACACGGCATCCCCTGGAAGGGGAACTATTCCTCCTGGCTGGAGCAGAAGCAGCAGCGGTTAGCCCAGGAGGAAAAAGCGGAATCACAGCGCCAGAAGACGTTGCAGCGTGAGTTGGAATGGATTCGCATGACGCCGGCCCACCGGCAAACCCGGAATAAGGCCCGCCTGACTGCCTATGAGAAACTGCTCAATCAAGATATCCAACAGGCCATCGATGACCTGGAAATCTACATTCCGCCCGGACCGCGCCTGGGGGATACCGTCATCCGGGCCGAGCATGTGGCCAAGGGTTATGACGACCGTCTCCTCTGTGAGGATATGAATTTCGATATCCCTCCCGGGGCAATCGTGGGCATGATTGGCCCCAATGGGGCGGGGAAGACGACCCTATTTCGAATGATTGTCGGCCAGGAGAAACCCGACGCTGGTCAGTTGACAATCGGCGGCACAGTCCAGTTGGCCTATGTCGACCAGAGTCGTGAGTCGCTAAATCCGGCCAAGACGGTTTGGGAAGAGATTTCGGATCAGGAGGACTACATTCAACTGGGGGATCGAGCGATCAACTCGCGATCCTACGTGGCCCGCTTTAATTTCACCGGAGCTGACCAGCAGAAGCGGGTCGGCGCGCTCTCCGGCGGTGAACGCAACCGGGTCCATCTGGCCAAAATGCTTAAATCAGGGGCTAACGTCCTCCTCCTTGACGAGCCAACCAATGACCTGGATGTGAACACCCTGCGGGCGTTAGAGGAAGCCCTGCAAAACTTTGCCGGATGCGCCATTATTATCTCCCACGATCGCTGGTTTCTGGATCGGGTGGCAACCCATGTCCTCGCTTTTGAGGGGGATAGCCAGGTCTTCTGGTTCCCTGGCAACTACAGTGATTACGAAACTGACCGCCATAGACGCCTCGGAGCAGCGGCCGAGCGGCCGCATCGAATTACCTATCGAAAATTGCGCCGGGATTAAATTTCATCCCTATTTAAAATTGATACGGTTCATGATATAATCTTTATGGTAAAGTCGAAGATCCTGGTGAGGGTAAGCGCTTCTTTATGTGCCCCTGGGGTATACGCAGTACGTATTACGCATTAGGTAAACGATGAGTGCAATTACGATTTCGCGACAGATGGGCAGTCAAGGGAATGAAATCGCCTGGCAAGTGGCTCTGCAACTTGGCTGGCGGCGGGTTAATCGTGAGTTGATTAATCGGTCTGCCTTAGCGGCCAAGGTTCCCCAGGTAGCTCTGGCTGAAATTGATGAACTTGGCTTTTTTGGTTTGCGCCCCTCAGCTAAGGAGTGGCGGACCTACCAGGGCCAGGTAGAACGGTTTATTCGTGACATGGCCGATGAAGGAGGGGTTGTCATTGTTGGCCGGGGCGGGCAGGTGGTGTTGCGTGACCGCCCTGATGTATTGCATGTCCGAGTCATTGCCCCCTTCGAGGCGCGGGTGTCCTGGCTACAGCAAAAAGAGAAGATCTCAGTAGAGGCAGCGCAAGCTCGCTTGAGAGAGAGCCTCAAGGCGCGCGCCCAATATTTGCAACGAAGCTACGATGTCCAAGTAGATGATCCCGCCCTATATCACCTGGTCATCAATACCGGCCTGGTGAGTGTATCTCAAGCAACCGACCTGGTCGTGCAGGCGTTCCAAATCTTGACTGGGCGGCGTCAAAATGACGAATTAAAGGCAGACAAAATGAGCTTATGACTGAGAATGGTAAGTCTGAAGCAGCGGTAAAGTTCGGTCATCCCAGTGAGGAACAGTTTGCTCGCATCCTCGATTTTTATCAAATCTCCTGGGAGTATGAGCCAAGGACCTTTCCCCTGCGGTGGAATGATGAGGGTAGGATTATTGAAGCCTTCAGTCCCGATTTCTACTTGCCGGAGCAAGACCTATACATCGAGTTGACCACAATGGTCCAGCGGCTCATCACCAAAAAGCATCGTAAGTTGCGCCGGTTGCGCGAATTGTACCCCGATATTAACATCAAATTATTGAATCGTTCCGACTTTAAGCAGATGATACACAAATATGGACTGGATGAGGCTGACGTCTTCGTGAGTCAATAGCCTATCTCTTACGGAGAGTTTTTGTGAACGCGAATTCGCCCTCACTCTGGCCCGGGGATATCGGGCCGATATTTCTAAGCGAAGCGCAAATTCAAGAACGGGTGGCTGCCCTGGGTGCTCAAATCAGTCAGGATTATGCTGGCAAAGACTTGGTCGTCATCGGCGTCCTCAAAGGGGTGCTTTTTTTTATGGCTGACCTCTTGCGAGCCATAACTATCCCAGTGACCGTTGATTTCCTGGCCCTTTCACGCTACGGCCCCAGCGAACAAACCCACGGTGTGGTCAGTTTGACCAAAGACCTCAACGAGCCACTGGCGGACCGGCATGTCCTTTTTGTGGAGGATATCATAGACACCGGTTTTACCACCCACTTTATCATGCGTAATTTGAACTTACGTGAGCCGGCGAGCTTTAAAGTTTGTACCTTACTTAATCGCACCCGCCGGCGTATCATTGAGATTGATCTAGCCTATGTCGGTTTCGACATCCCTGATTACTACCTGGTAGGATATGGCCTTGACTTCAATGAACGCTATCGAAACCTTCCTTATATCGTCAAATTTGAGCCAGATCAAGTGGACCAGGAGGGGCATTGAGGGTTAGCCAATCAAAAAGCCCCGGCGCATGCGCCGGGGCTTTTTGGCAAATTAAGAGAATTTTTAAAGTGTTAAGAGGGCCCCAATTAACCTTCTGAGTCTTCGAGCCTTCCAGTAGCTTACTTGCTTTCGAGTTTCCCCAAAAGATTGCTCATTCAACCCTTAGCCAATTATATTATCAGCTAAGTTTAATTTATCAGGCATTGCTACCTTTTAAACTGCTCACAAGGTTTCCCTGTTGCCAGGTTTCCTTGCTAGTTGAACAAAGGTTACTTTTCGACTACCTTTTTTCTCGAGGTCTCTTCCAATTCCTTGGAACCCTCTTAGGACTATAATACCATATTTTGGGGGTTGTGTCAAGACCGAATCAAAAAATTTACTATCAATTTTCTTTATCATCTTCATTATCTTCCAAATCAACAGTTTCTTTAGGTTTGGAATGGCGCTTATCCCGTAGCTCCTGGCTCATCGCTTGCAGGTCTTGAAAAAATTCACTCTCCGTCACCTCTTGAACCGCTTGTTGCCGCTTCACTTCATCGATTTGAATGATCAGTTGTTGGACTTGATTTTTCAAGCCCTCTTCACGCTTTTTGACATCTTCAACCATTTTGAAAAAGGCCGAGAGGAAGGCGCTGGCCCGGGCTTCGTCGGATTGGGCGACCACAATTGTCCCCTGGGTGTTGGCGATCTGTTGCTGGACAAAATCATAATCACCTTCGGCGATGTGTTGGCACCATTCAATGACTTCGCCAATATAGGTGTTGGCGAAGCGCACCCGGTCGGACATGTCGCTTAGTAAAGACATTGCCAACAAAGGNNTAGGCGTTGGCGAAGCGCACCCGGTCGGACATGTCGCTTAGTAAAGACATTGCCAACAAAGGGTGTTCATTAAGCAATTGCATGATAACATAATACTTGATTTCTAAAATTTTGGCCGGGCTGAGGGCCACCACCGTGCCTGAACGAGGTTTGTGGTCAACCAATGACATCTCGCCAACGATCTGGCTTGGGCCACACTGATTAAGCACTACCTCCTGGCCATTTTTGCCCTCAGTAACAACTTTGACCCACCCCGTTTGAATCACAAAGAGGGAATCACTTGGGTCACCTTCGCGAATTAATACATCGTCCTTAGCTAGATTAAGGACGTTTATTTGACCGGCAATTTCAGCCAAAACTGCCTCCGGTGCGCCCCTGAATAGAGACAGTTTAGACAGATATTGGACGAGCTTGGTATCCATAATAGTAGATGCTCCAGACTAGCGACGGCCAACCATATTTATTTAACTGGCTTATGGCGTGCTTGATTATGGGTAAGTAGCTATTTGAATTATAGCAGAAACTTGGCGGTTACCAGAGTCAGCCCAGGCTTTTTAGTCAAATGACATTCATCACCCGATTAAGGTGACATTCATCACTACAGCCAGAAGAGAGAACTGGTTATAATGACCACAAGATTGCGGGGCCAACAACGGCGTAGGCTTCGTAAAGGGTTCAAAAAGGACCAACCTGCAAGAGATTCCAGGAGGAAGTTAGGACTTAATAGGTCCGAGAATCGGTGAGTGAATCATAGATTCGGAAAAGAACCCTTAAACCTATAAGAGGATTGACCCACGCATCTGTCAGAGCCCTTCGAAAGAAGGGCTCTATTTTTTATCTTCGTCTGACATCTTTGCAATCTTTACACAACTTCTCCATCATTTCTCCATATCTGTCGGTTATACTACAAGCATAAAACGGAATAACAAGTCCGACTAAATCAAATCTTAGTGCAAAGAGGTGAAATGATGAAATCTCAAAAGTGGTTTATGGTAAGTATTGTGGTTGTGGCGGTTTTGGTGGCGGCCATGATGGTGGCCCCAGCCGCTTTGGCCCAGGGCCCGCAAAACGCCCAGGGGCCTGGCTATGGACGAGGAGCGGGGGTTACTGATGGCTTCGGACCCCGTTACGGCCGGGGGAGCGGCCCAATGGTCGGCCTGGGACCGCATCTGGGCGGACCCACGACCTCGCTGGTAGCGGTGGCGGCGGAGCAATTGGGGCTGAGCCGGACCGAGTTGGTGAGTGACTTGCAGGCGGATAAGACCATCGCTCAAGTAGCGGAAGAGCAGGGCGTGGCTTTGGATACGATTGTGGCGGCTTTTCTGGCTCCCCGGTCTGAACGGCTGGCTGCCCTGGTCGAGGCTGAACGGCTGACCCAGGAGCAAGCTGACCAGATGTTGGCCACAATGGAAGCGGAGGTCCTGGAGCATGTGAGTCAGCCCTGGACGCCCCAAGGTCGTGGCTTCGATGGCGATGGGGACGGTATCTGCGATTATGATGGGGCTGAACCCTTCTTTGGCCGTCAGCAGGGCCGAGGGGGAGGTCGCTGGGGACAATAACACTGATCGCCTACAGTTTCAATAACATCATCGCTTAAAGGATCAGGCCAGCTCAAGCGAGCTGGCCTGATCTGTGCTTCTGAAGCGATGTAATTAAAGTTGAGGTGTACTGATTTCAAATTGACGGGGGCTATAGGAGACCTATAATTGAGACTAACGTTTCGCTGACGCTTGAGAGGAGTTGAGCAGTAAATGTCGCGTATCCTGGTTGTGGATGATGATAAAAAGATTGTCCGGCTGGTCCGCTCCTACCTGGAACAGGCGGGATATCAGGTCTTGACTGCCTACGATGGTGAGACAGCCCTGCACACCATTCGGCGTGAAAAGCCGGACCTGGTGGTCCTCGACCTGATGCTCCCCGACCAGGATGGTTGGGAAATTACCCGCCTGGTGCGGAGCGAGGCCAGCCTGGCCGATTTACCTGTTATCATGCTGACCGCCCGTGTGGAAGATACGGATAAGATCGTCGGCCTGGAGTTGGGGGCTGATGATTATATCAGCAAACCTTTTAATCCCCGGGAAGTTGTGGCTCGCGTGCGAGCGGTGTTGCGTCGCGTCGGGAGCGGGGCGGCCCAACCGCATGTGCTCCAGGTCGGCGAGCTGCGTTTGGATTTAGATCGTCATCAGGCGATGTTGGGGGATCGCTCCCTTGAGTTAACCCCTACTGAGTTTGATCTCCTGAAGATGTTCATGGAAAATCCGGGACACGCCCTTACCCGCCTGGAACTGATCGAAAAGGGATTGGGCTATGCTTACGCCGGGTTGGAACGCACCATTGACAGCCACATCAAAAATTTGCGCAAAAAGCTCGACCTGGCCCCTGACAGCCTGGCCTACATTGAAACGGTACACGGCGTCGGCTATCGCTTGCGAGGTGAGAGGTGAACAAGTTGTGGGTCCGGCTCACCCTGGCCTTTGGCCTGGTTGTAGCCACTGCCGTTGTAATCGCTGCAGTATCGGCTAATCTCTATCTTAGCGTCCAATTTCGGCGCTTTGTGCAACATGACCGGCTCCTGAATTCCGCTTTAACCGATACGTTGGTTGACTATTATGCGCGCAATGGTAGCTGGAATGGGGTTGAGGCGATTTTAAGCCGTCAACAACCAGGGGGGATGGGGCGTGGCCGGGGGATGCAATATGGCATGCCCAATCTCAGCCTGGCCGATGCCACGGGACAAGTGATCTACGATGGCTCAAGCAGCGGTCAATCAACCCAACTAAATCGCCAGCAGCGGCTGGAATCCCTGCCGCTTTCGCTCCAGGGTCAGACGGTCGGCTATCTGATGATACAGGGGTCGCCGGGATCGTTTCAACAAACTGACCCGGCCCAAACTTTCTTGCAGCAAATTAATCGCTTCCTCTTGCAGGCAGGGCTGATCGCCGGTTTCTTAGGTATTCTACTGGGGCTGGTCATTGCCCGGGGGCTGTCAGCGCCGCTGAGCCGGCTGGCGGATGCAGCGCGGCGCGTCTCTCAGGGCGATTTGAACCAGCAGGTGCCGGTTAAGGGTTCAGACGAGGTGGCCGGCCTGTCGAGGGCTTTTAATGATATGGCCATCAGCCTCGAACAGGCCGAAACCCTGCGCCGCAACATGGTGGCCGACATCGCCCACGAGTTACGCACCCCCTTGAGCGTCATTCAGGGTAATTTGCAGGCCATTTTGGACGATGTCTATCCTCTCAGCAAAGAAGAAATTGCCGAGATTTACGGCCAATCGCTGGTCTTGACGCGCCTGGTAAATGACTTACGCGAATTGGCCCAGGCCGAAGCCGGTCAATTAAGCCTGGACATCCAGCCGACGCCCCTCGGCCCCCTTATCACCGGCGCGGTGGACCTTTTTCAGGAGACGGCCCGTGAGCGGGAGATCAGCCTGCAAGCCGATATTCCGGAGAACCTGTCTCAGGTGTTAGGTGACGCGGACCGGGTCCGGCAGATACTCCAGAACTTGTTGACCAACGCCCTCCAGCACACCCCGCCCGGTGGCCAGATCTATCTCATCGTAGAGCAACTTGCCCCCTTATCCCCAGGCACTTCCCCCTTCGTTCGGGTCTCGGTGACTGATACCGGCCCCGGTATCCCGGCCCAAGATTTACCTCACGTCTTCGACCGCTTCTGGCGGACTGACAAATCGCGCTCCCGTGAACACGGCGGCACCGGTTTGGGACTGGCCATCGCCCGGCAGTTGGTCGAAGCTCAAGGGGGGCAAATCGGGGTTGAGAGCGATGGCCTGCCGGGGCGAGGAAGTCGTTTTTGGTTTACCCTGCCGGGCCAGACCACAGATTAACTTCATGTTGATTGAATATCCGCCCCCTTCACCCGCTTCACGATATCCTGGATAATGGGCTCGAAATTGGGATCGGCCGCCTTGAACTCGGTCCCGCTGATGACCAACGGTGCCCCAAAGACCACGATTTGAGCCCCCAGTTTGAGGGTGTCAATGGCCTGCTCAATAGTCAGGCCCCCGACGGCTTGCACCGGAATATTCACCGCAGCGAGCACGTCAGGTAGGTCATCCAGGGGACTGAGGCCGGGGATCATATTCCGTTCGTCAAAGCCGGTGTGGACAATAATGTAATCAACGCCCAGGGCCTCGGCTTCCTTAGCCCGTTTGGGCTTGTCGGGGCAAAGCATGACATCACACATCACTTTACCGCTATATCTTTTGGCCATCTTCACCTGTTCGATGATGCTGGCGTCGTGGGCCTGGCCCATGACCACCACCATATTAGCCCCCGCCTTGAACATCATCTCCGCCTCCAGGCCGGCCCCGTCCATCGTCTTGAGATCGGCCACAATGGGGTGATCGGGAAATTCCTGCCGGAAGGCCCTGACCGCATGTAACCCCTCGGCCAGGATGAGGGGCGTGCCCACCTCCAGCCAGTCTACCCCGGCCCGCGCGCAGGCCCGGGCCAGATCAAGGGCTTCTTCGAGAGTCGTCACGTCAATGGAGACTTGTACAATCGGTTCCATAGTATTGCACTCACTTTCTCTATATCACCGGGTTCAGAGTTCAGGGTTCCGAGTTCCGAGTTCTGAGTTCCAAGTTTCGAGTTAGGGACCCTAAACCCTGAACTCTGAACTTTTGAACTGAAAATCTGTGTTAATCCGTTTCATCCGTGTTATCCGTGTTCTATTTTTTCGGCCTGGCTGTCCAGAGCGATATGTTGTCCTCTTAAGCCATAGTGACCACAGATTTCACATGTTGGCCCGCTTCCATGGCCTTGAAAGCCGCCTCCCACTCGCCGAGGGGATAAATGCCGCCAATAACGGGGCCTAAATTCACCTGGCCCTGGGCCAGCAAACCTAAAGCTCGCTCCCAGGTGGGATAGGTGTGGCTGAAGGAGCCTTGCAGGGTCACCGCTTTGCCGACCAGGGGATCTAAGCTAAAATTGAGGGGTTGCGGGCCCCAACCGATTTTGGTAATCCGGCCGTTGGGTCGCACCAACGCCAGCGATTGCTTCAGCGCCCGGCTCACCCCGGTGCAATC